>Ga0247727_10008337_pt1 | contig 19264 bp, 15 predicted proteins | sample WisWelCaveWW1625_FD_202498 | JGI IMG/M metagenome (GOLD analysis project Ga0247727, IMG submission 202498) | Biofilm microbial communities from Wishing Well Cave, Virginia, United States - WW16-25 | ecosystem: Environmental > Aquatic > Deep subsurface > Groundwater > Cave microbial mat | place... | reverse complement strand
CGTGGCCAGATGCGTCCAGGACATTTTGGCATGCGCGCTGGCCAGGGTTTCTTGGAAGAACCGATCCAGGTGGAGTTTCTTGATCAGTTCCAACGCCAACCAGACATCCCCAAACCGACGCGAACGTTCGGTGCGAACGGCGTTGACATTGATTTCGACCCATTCTGCCGTCGTGGTTTCTAACAAAGACGTCTGGTGACCGGGATGATTCTGAGCGGCCTGTTGAACGCCAAGACGGCCAGCCTCATCCATTTCGCCGAGATAAGCAATCTGACGTTGTCGCGGGCCGCGCGCGGTCCGATACGATTCAACCAGCACCCAGTAGTGATGTGACTTGCCGTCTTTCTTGCGGCATATTCTTCTTAGGAACATGCCAGAATATACGAAAATCAGACCCCCCGATTCAAGGGGGTAGGTCTTCACTACACGGCCCTTGCGTCGTCATTAGGCATGGACGCGGGCTGCGCCCGTGCGTGGGAGGCTGGCAAAGATTTTTTAACTGTCGAACTTGGGCTAAAAAGATCACGCCCAAAAGCAAGCGGGATTTAACCGGCCTCGCATATCACGCCTGACAAATCCGTTGGCAATTTGAAACAATTTCATTATTTTTTATTCTGTTGTGGTCTTTCATCTGGTGAAAATAAATTTGCTGGGCAAAAGGCTCAAGATGAAATCTGCAAAGCATTTATTAAATCGTTGCCATCGTCCCGCTGTCATCATCTTTCTGATCTCCGCACTGACCAAAGCCGTCTTCGGCTTCCTTGTCGTCACCGACGTGGAACGCCTCATCTCCGATCCCGATTCCATCGGCTATTATCGGCTCGCGGAAAATCTGCGGCATCACGGCGATTTCTCTCGCAGCGAGCGGCCTCCCTTCCTCCCCGATAACGTCATCACCCCGGTTTATCCGTTTTTTCTTGCGGCGCTGTTGTCTCTCGCCGCTGGCAGTTTATGGATCATTCCGGTGGCGCAAGGGCTGATCAATTCTCTCGCGGCCGTCTTCGTGTTAAAAATGGGAGAACGTTTATTCGGCCAACGCGCCGGCTTGATCGCCGGAATTTGTTACGCCCTCGATCCTTCGGCGCTCGTGCACACGTTCAGCCTGTTGACGGAATCGTTGTTTGCTTTTCTTTTTCTTGTTGCCAACTTTTTTCTGGTCAAACACATTCAGCAATCTTCTTTGCAGAATTTGATCTTGTCGGCGCTTCTGTTGGCTCTGGCGGCGCTTTGCCGTCCGGTCGCGCTGTATTATTTCGCCGTGGTTGCACTGATCCTGTTTGTCGCGAAATCATTACCGCTTGCCATCCGCGCCAAAAATATCGCGATTTACACGGCTATTTTTGCGTTCACGATAAGTCCCTGGCTCATTCGCAACAAATTGACTTTTGGCGTCGCCAATTTGACTTCCATTCAAGGCAATAATTTGCTCCTGATTAACGCCGCTCATCTCAAGGCGGCGCAGGAACAACTCGATTACGCCACCGCCGAAAGTCTTTTGGAAGCCGAGGCCGACAGTTTGCTCGTCGTGCGCGGCTTGCCGGCGGAAAAATTGAAGCTTGAATATCATGGCAGGCAGTACGGCTATCAAATCAACGACCCGCGACAAGCGCGTGTCTATGAAAAGCTGGCGCTTGAGAAAATAATGGCCTCTCCCCTTTTTTATATACGCGTTCATCTGACCGGCATCATTCCCAGTCTGTTCGATGCCAGCGTGCGGGATATTTATCATTTTCGCGGCGAGGAAAGGCCGCTGCTCAGTTTGCGTTCGTTATTTGTAACCGGAGAAATAAAATCCGCCCTCGAAAAATTCGGATCTCAGATTGAAGCGGGCTATCTGATACTGTATCTTGGCCATCTCGGATGGTTGCTCACGCATTATGTTTTTTTCGTCATCGCCATTTGCCGGCTTGTTAAAGCCAAAGCTGCGGCGCGGTTATGGCTCATGCTGATGCCTTTGCTTTATTTGCTCTTGATAACCGCGCCCGCCGGCTCCGAGCGGTTTCTTTTTCCGGCCATGCCGTATCTGTATGTCTTGTCGGCAGCCGCTATCTCCCGTCTGCGATGGCCGGCTCTGCACTTCTCGTCAAAATAATTTTACTCAATCGAAGCTCAACGCGGACGAGTTGTAATCAGAAGATACCATACTTTTAAAATAATAGCGGCGCGACAATTTTGCAAAGGAAAAACAAAAACTCTCTTTGACATCAAACCCGAAACTTATTATATTGTTGAACTATTATGGTGAAAAGCTGGAGCAGACTTTTTAGGAAAGGAGTTGCTTATGGAAATCTACATCATCCGTCATGCCATTGCCATGGAGCGGGACGAATGGACCGGCAGCGATGATAAGCGCCCGCTGACTGAAAAGGGCAAAAAAAAAATGGAGCAAATCGCGCAGGGGTTGGCGGCGATGGAAATCGACTTCACCCATATTTTTTCAAGCTCGCTCGTGCGCGCGCAACAAACCGCCGAAATTTTGCAACAGGTTTTGAAATTCGACCATCTTGACGAAACCGACTTGCTGGTTCCCTCTGCCGACCCGGCGGCGATGATTCCGTTTCTCAACAAATTGCCCGACAACGCGGACGTCGCATTGGTCGGGCACGAGCCGCATCTGTCGGAATTGCTCTGTTATTTGCTGACTGGCGAGCACAAAAATTTTTCTGCGTTCAAAAAAGGCGGCGTGGCGATGCTGGAAGGCGACGCACCGTTGCGACCCGGCAAGCTTGCCCTGCGCTGGTTGCTGGAGCCGAATCATCTGGTGGCAATCGGAGAAGCGGACTAAAAACGGAAAGCGTAATGCGTAACGCGGCAAACAGCCGCAACCAAACGACCAAAGGCAAAATGATTTAGGGCAAAACTATTTGATTTTGTTTTTTAATGTGAATGACCAGTTGTAATACCAAGGGGCTTAAAGCAAAAAGTCAAAATGATTAAAGTCAAAATCATTCAACCGCTTTTAATCATTTTGACTTCCATTATTTTGACTTATATCTTTTACTCGTCATTCATATTTTTAATTGTTTTGCCCATAATGGTTTTGCCTTCAAAAAATCTTCGCGGTCATGATAGTTTTTCCAGAGTAATATTTTAACGTAAAACGGAGTGCATTGAGACCATGAAACTGAAAATCCGCTTCAGCGGCCGCATTTTTTATCGCGCGCTCGATTTTGTTGAGAAGGTTGGCAATCTTCTGCCTCATCCAACAAGTCTTTTCGCCATCTTCGCGTTGGGGGTGATCATTCTTTCCGGCATTGCGGCCTGGTTCGATCTTTCAGCGATTCATCCCGGCACCGGAGAGACCATCAAAGCGGTGAGCCTGCTGAATGGCGATGGCTTGCGCCGCATCGTGACGGACATGGTGCGAAATTTTACCGGCTTCGCGCCGTTGGGAACGGTGCTGGTTGCCTTGCTCGGCATCGGCGTTGCGGAAGGAACGGGTTTGCTCAGCGCCGCGATCAGACTTTTGGTGCTCAAAGCGCCGCCGCGCTTGTTAACGGCCGTGCTCGTCTTTGCCGGCGTCATGTCCAATGCCGACTCCGAAATCGGTTACGTGCTTTTGGTGCCATTGGGCGCGGTCATCTTTCTGGCTGTTGGGCGGCATCCGCTAGCGGGATTGGCGGCGGCGTTTGCTGGCGTCTCTGGTGGATATAGCGCCAATCTTTTGCTTGGCACGGTCGATCCTTTGCTGGCCGGCCTATCGCAAGAAGCGGCGCGCATCATCGATCCGAATTACTTGGTGAATCCGGCTTGCAATGGGTTCGTACATCGCACTGGTCTTTTTTGCGGCGCAGTTTGTGGCCTATTTCGGATGGACCAATCTCGGGCTGATTACTGCGGTGAAAGGCGCGGAGTTTCTCAAATCGATTGGTTTTGAAGGCATTCCACTGATGTTGAGCTTCCTGCTGGTGGCGACGAGCCTCAACATGTTTATGGGCAGCGCCTCGGCGAAATGGGCGGTCATGGCGCCGGTGTTTGTGCCGATGTTCATGCTGCTCGGCTACACACCCGAATTGACGCAAGCCGTTTATCGCATCGGCGACTCGTGCACGAACATCATCTCGCCGATGATGTCGTACTTCGCACTGATCGTGTCGTTCGTGCAGCGCTACAGCAAAGACGCCGGCATCGGCACGGTGGGTGATCGCGACCATGCTGCCGTTTACCGTCGCCTTTTTGGTGGTGTGGTCTCTCCTGCTGGTGGTTTGGCTGTTGCTGGGAATTCCAATGGGACCGGGGGCGGGGTTGTTTTTGGGGCAGTAAGTGGCTTTTTAAAACAGCAAGGCCCGTCCGGTTGCTTGCAGACTGCGTCCGCAGGAACAACCGAACGGGCCTTTTTTTCGGCGTACAACCGGCAGGCTGTAGCCACCGTGTGCAGGCAAGGGGCAAGTTGCAAATGGCAAAAAAGCAAGAAGCCGCTCGCTTTTGCCCTTTGCCACTTGCCCCCGACGGGCGTAGTGTTGCTTCATCCCAACCTTTTCCTTAAAAACGCCGGCACGTCGTAATCATCCACCGGCTGCGGCTCAACGGCAACGTCTTCTTCATAAGGCCGGATGATGGGTTCGTGCGCGCCGTTGCCATTGGGCGCATGAGCATTGCCGCTGCCGCTTTTACGCTGATAGGTCGGGATATCAAGCTCGGTCAAGGTCGTATCAAAAAAACGTGTCGAGCGCGCCATACGGGCGGCTATCGGCGCCCGGCCGTTTTTATGAAAACCGGTGGCAATCACCGTCACGCGAAGCTGATCGCCCATCGCCTTGTCAATCACCGCGCCGAAGATGATGTTGGCATCCGATCCGGCGGCTTCGCTAATCACCGTGGTGGCGTCATTCACTTCGTGCAGGGTCAAATCTTCGCCGCCGGTAATATTCACCAGCACCCCCAACGCGCCGGCAATCGAAACCTCCTCCAGCAACGGACTCGCGATGGCGCGTTGCGCCGCTTGCACTGCGCGTTCGTCGCCGCCAGCCACGCCAGCGCCCATCAACGCGTCGCCCATCTCCGACATCACGGTTCTGACATCGGCAAAATCCAAATTGACCAAACCCGGCACCGAGATCAAATCCGAAATACCTTTGGTGGCGTGCAATAAAACTTCATCCGCTTGGCGAAAGGCTTCGGTCAGCGGCGTGCCTTTCGGCACCACCGAGAGCAACCGCTGGTTCGGAATGATGATGAGGGTATCAACGCGCTCTTTCAACTCGATGATGCCCTCTTCCGCGCGTCTCAGGCGCTTGTTGCCCTCAAAGAGAAACGGCTTGGTGACGATGCCGACGGTCAACGCGCCGAGATCTTTCGCAATTTCCGCCACGATCGGCGCCGCGCCGGTGCCGGTGCCGCCGCCCATGCCGCAGGTGACAAAAACCATGTCGCTTTCGCCGAGCACGTCGGCGACGGCCTCGCGATCTTCTTCAATGGCTTTGCGGCCGACTTCGGGATCGGCGCCGGCGCCGAGGCCGCGGGTGGTGGTTTTGCCGATTTGCAAGCGCACCGAGGATTTGGAAGTCTCCAGCGCTTGCATGTCGGTGTTCATCGCGACAAAATCGACGCCGCGCAAACCGGCATTAATCATGCGATTGACCGCATTGCAACCCGCGCCGCCGACGCCAACCACTTTAATGCGGGCGGCCAGCAAACTGGCTTCGTCGAAATTCAGTCGAAGATTCATAATAATCTCCTGTTTAATTTCTTGCAAAAAAATCTCACGCAAAGGCATCGCAAAGAAAACCCTTTGCGTATCTTTGTCCCGCTCACGGGACGTCTTTGCGTGCGCTTTTGTTTTTGATTCGGCTTGTATCACGCGCGGCCAACGCCGCCAAACCAGCGTTTCATGCGTTCCGCGATTTTATCGAACAAATGCGTTTCACTTTCGGCGAGCAGGTGATCACCGTTGCCTTTGCTATGAAAACCATACAGGATCAAGCCGACGCCGGTGGCGTGATTGGCTTTATAAACCTCATCGGTCACGGATTTCACACTGTTCGGCATGCCGAGCTTGACCGGCATATTGAAAATTTCTTCGGCCAATTCCACCATGCCCGGCAGCATGGCGCAGCCGCCGGTGAGCACGGCGCCGGAAGTCATCAAATGCACGTAATCGGATTTCTTGATTTCATTGAAAGCCAGGCTGAGAATTTCTTCGGCGCGCGGTTGAATGATATCGACGAGCACGTTGCGGGAAATCTTGCGCGGCACGCGGCCGCCGACGCCCGGCACGTCAAAAACTTCTTCGCGTTCGTTCTCGAGATGAATCGCGCCGCCGTGCGCGATTTTAATGGCTTCGGCTTGATCCAACGGTGTGCGCAGGCCGTGCGCCAAATCATTGGTGACGTTTCTGCCGCCCAGCCCGACGATGGCGGTGTGGCGGATGCAGCCTTCATAAAACATGGCGATGTCCGTGGTGCCGCCGCCGATATCGAGGACCGCGACGCCGAGATTTTTTTCATCATCGGTCAGCGTCGAATAACTCGAGGCCAGCGGCTCGAGCACGAGATCGTGCACGCCCATGCCGGCGCGCTCGATGCAGCGGCAGATATTTTGCGCCGAAGTGACCGCGCCGGTGACGATGTGCACTTCACCTTCGAGGCGCACGCCGCTCATGCCGACCGGATCATCGATGCCGCGCTGATCATCGACGATGAATTCCTGCGGCAGGATGTGAATGATCTCGCGATCGAACGGCAGGGCCACGGCTTTGGCGGCGTCGATCACGCGGCGTTTATCTTCCGGTGAAATGATGTGATCTTCGCCCGAGACGGCGACAACGCCGCGGCCATTGACGCTGCGAATGTGATCACCGGCAATTCCGGCGTAAACCGATTTGATCTCGACGCCGGCCATGCGCTCCGCCTCTTCTTTCGCGCGCAAAATCGATTGCACCGTGCGGTCGAGATTGATCACGACGCCGCGGCGCAGGCCTTCCGATGGCGCATTGCCCATGCCGATAATTTTGATTTGATTGTGCTCATCGACCTCCGCGATCAGCGCACAAATCTTGGTGGTGCCGATATCGAGCCCGCAAATGTAATCGACGATCATGTTTGACCTCCTTTTATTCTTTCTCTTACTCATACTCCTACTCTTACTCGCTTTTAAGGGAGTACGAGTATGAGTAGGAGTAAGAGTAGGGGTATGAGTGTTCAGCTCTCTCTCGTCACAATTTGATTTTCGTACCGTAAATCAATGGTTAAAAATTTTCCCGACGCCGGCTTGACGTGCTGCAAAAAAATAAAAAGCCGCTCGCATTTTTCCATCCAATTATCGGCGCCGAGATAAACCGGCACGCCGCCTTCCATCAGATAAAATGTGAGCTGGCCTTTGGCATTCACATTAAGCTCCGAAATGCTGTGATAAAGCATGGCGTTCGTCGCGCGCAATGTCGCCAAAAATTCGACGACACGTTTGTTCGTCGCCGCCAGTTTCTTGCCGTTGCCGGTTTTGGAAAACGCGAATCCCGACAGGATCGGTGTATCATAACTAACCGGATCATTGAGCCGGCGACGCGATTGCAGCCGCGGCAAGATCACGCTTTCTTCATCGACCGGCCAGAGACCGGCGTGATTGATGAGCGCGAGCGGCTTGCGTTCTTTGACGGCAATCACAATGGTCGAAGGAAACACGCGTGAGACCTGGGCTTTCTGCACGTACGGCAGCGCTTCGACGCGTTCGGCAATCGGCGCAAATTCGACGTCGAAAATCGAGCGAAACAGCGGCACTTTGGCGGCGGCAATCACTTCCGGCTCGGCCAGCGTTTTGCAGCCGGTCACCATCACTTTCTCGACGCGAAAGCCGGTATCGCGATTCACCCACTTTCCCATTTGCAGCCCGGCCAGCATCAAGGTTGTCGAGAAGAAAAAGATTTTGCCGTATTTTTTGATCGCCATGATAAGAACTCCTAAAAACATTTACTCATTTTGTAGTAGTGCCTTTAGGCACAAGGTGTAAATGAATAAAAAAATTTGTTTATGTTAAAACAGTTTTTAGTTCCTCTAATTTGCGCCTGAAGGCGCTACTACAAAATAATTTGTGATAAACAAATCTCGACAATCTCCGCTGCTGCCTGAGGCCGCGCCAGCTTTTTTGCGGCGGCGGCCATTTGTGATCGAATCTCGGCCTGCGTGGCCAAATCATGAATATTTTTAAAAAGCGCTTCACTTGTCAGCTCTTTTTCAATCAGCACGCGCGCGGCGGCGTGCTCGAGCGCGCGGGCGTTGAATGTCTGATGATCCGCCGTCGCGAACGGAAACGGCACGAGAATCGACGGCAAGCCGCAGTTGGTTAATTCAAAGATCGTAGTAGCGCCGGCGCGGCAGAGCACGAAATCCGCGAGGGCGTAAGCTGAAGCCATGTCGTCAAGATATGGAACAATTTTGACATTGCGCAAACTCGCGGCGTTCGCGGTGATTTGATCGAAATGCTGCAGGCCGGTTGCCCACAACATTTGAAAGTTCTTCATCGAATCAAGCCGCGGCAAAATTTCCAAAACCAATTCGTTGATCCGTCGTGCGCCTTGACTGCCGCCGAATACCAGCAGCGTGATTCGATCCGGTTTCAGGTTCCACTTTTGGGCCGCCGCTTCTCGAGTTCCACCTCCTAAATTCGCCCGCACCGGATTGCCGACGACACGCAGATGTTCTTGTTTGCTAAAAAACCTTTTGCTTTCTTCAAAGCTGAGAAAAACCATCGCAGCGCGCTCGCCCAGCCACCGGTTGACCAACCCCGGAAAGCTGTTTTGTTCTTGCACAAAAAATGTGCGGCGGCTCAGCCACGCCGCGAGCAGCGCCGGACCGCTGACGTAACCGCCGGTGCCGATGATCAGGTGCGGGTTAAATTTGTTGAAAAAGCGCCAGCACTGCCGTATGCTTTTTACAAGATAAATCGGCACAAGCAGATTGCTCGGCGACAGTTTGCGCAAAAGCCCGCGCACCGGCACGAGTTCCAACCGATAACCGAGCGGCGGAATGACGCGCGCTTCAATTCCGCGCGCCGTTCCGACGAAGACGCCGTCAAATTCCGCCACGCGTCGTTTGAAAGCTTCGGCGATGGCGATGGCCGGGTAAAGATGTCCACCGGTGCCGCCACCGGCAAAAACAACGCGCAACGATTCTATCATGACTTGCAACAAAAAGAGAACTGCAACGAAAAAAATCTTTTAGAAACGCTTACGGTCATTAAACCAGCGCACGCTGGCAACCGGTATCATTTTCATACGATTCTTGCCTGCCGACCGGCCGCCGGTGAATTGTGAAATATTCAACAACACGCCGACGCCGAACAGATTCATCAGCAAAGCTGAGCCGCCGTAGCTCACGAACGGCAGCGGTATGCCGGTGGTGGGCAGCGTGTGGGTCACGACGCCGGCGTTGACGAGCGCGTATAAACCGATGGCGGCGGTGATGCCGATGGCCGTTAATTTGCCGGCGCGATCCGGGGCGCGATGGGCGATGTGAAAACCGCGCCAGATGATGATGAAGAACATGAAAATCACGGCGAGCGTGCCGATCAAACCCAGCTCTTCACCGACGATGGCCATAATAAAATCCGTGAACGGGTCGGGCAGAAAGAGCAACTTCTGCTTGCTTTGTCCGAGGCCGACGCCGAACAAGCCGCCGTTGCCTAGCGAGATCAGCGATTGGCGCACCTGCCACGGCGGCTCACCCTCGCCGAACATGGCGGCAATGAACGACTCTACGCGGTCGCGTTGATAAGCCACGCGCCACAGCATCGAGATGGCGGTGAGAACGGCGCCAAAGATGAGAAAGAACAGGTGGCCGAGTTTCGCGCCGGCGACGAACAGCACGATAAGGGCGATCAAGGCAATCGACAGCGCGGTGCCTAAATCCGGCTCCAAGGCCACGCCCAACACGACGGCGCCGATGAGAATCAATTGGGGCAAGAGGCCGTCAACAAAATTTTCCGGATCGACGTCGGGTTTGGCCAGATTGCCGGCGATGTAAAAAATCAGCGCATACTTGGCAAACTCCGAGGGCTGAAATTGAACCGGCCCGAGCATGATCCAGCGCCGCGAGCCGCGAATCATCCAGCTTTCCGGCGCAAACAGCAGAAACACCAACAAGGCGAGCGTGAACCAATAAGCCGGCGGCGAGTGTCGCAGCACGCGATGATAATCGAAGCGCGCGATCAAAAACATGATGGCGAGCGCGATGACGACGCGGAGGAGTTGACGTTTGAGAAAGAACGCGCTGTCTTCGTAAAGCCGTTCCGCCCTTGCCGAGCTGGCGGTGTAGATAAAAAAAATACTCAACAGCAACAACACCATGACGGTGGCGAGCAAAGTCAAGTCGATCTCCGCCAATTGGAGCCGTTTAGCCTGAGATGATTTGAGATCTTTGATCGGCATGATAATCCATTTTTTCACCGTCTATTTTATTTATTGACCGGCCACTCGAAAGCGGCCGGCCAATGTTGGCGCCATCGCCCAAAGTTTTTGAATAAACCGGACGGGCGATCTGGGTTATTTTAACGAATCTTAAATGTGGTCAAGCTCAACAACGCCAGCAGAATGCCGATAATCCAAAAGCGCACGACGACTTGCGGCTCGCTCCAGCCCTTAAGCTCGAAATGATGATGCAGCGGCGCCATGCGAAAAATGCGTTTGCCGCCGGTGCGTTTGAAATACCAGACTTGCAAAATCACCGACATGGTTTCGGCGACAAAGACGCCGCCGATGATGACGAGCAGCAATTCTTTTTTCAGCAAAATGGCGATCGTGCCTAAAGCGCTGCCTAAAGCCAACGAACCGGTATCGCCCATGAAAACTTGCGCCGGATGGGAATTGAACCACAAGAATCCCAGCGCCGCGCCGCCGAGCGCCGCGCAAAAAACCGTCAGTTCTCCGGCGCCGGACAAGTAACGGATGTTCAAATAATCGCTGAAAATAACGTTACCGGAGATGTAGCTGATCGCCGCCCACGTCGTGGCGGAAATAGCAACCAACCCTACGGCCAATCCATCCAATCCGTCCGTGAGATTCACCGAGTTGCTCGTTGCCGTAATAATGAAAATCACGATTAAAACATACGAAATATAATCGAACGGATAATTCAATTTAAAGCCCAAATCAAACTCGATATTTTTGACAAACGGCACGGTCGTCCGCGTTGCAAAGTCGTCAAACTGCGGCGCAAAAAAAATTGCGCTGCCGAGAATCAACCCGAATAAAACCTGACCGATGATTTTATAGCGGCCGTAAAGCCCTTTCGGCCATTTTTTGACGACTTTCAAGTAATCGTCGATGAAGCCAACCGCGCCCATCCACAAGGTTGCCAAAACCACGAGCGCGACATAGATGGTCGCTTGCGCCCACAGCAGCGTCGGCAGCAGCGCCGCGGCGAGAATGATCAAACCGCCCATGGTCGGCGTGCCCTTTTTTTTCAAATGCGTCTGCGGGCCGTCCGTGCGCACTTCCTGGCCGATTTGTTTTTCGCGCAAGAGACCGATGATGCGCGGGCCAACGAAAAAGCTGATCAGCAAGGCGGTAATCGCCGCAAACGCCGCGCGAAACGAAATGTACTGAAACAAATTGAAGCCGGAGATATACTTGTGCAACGGATAAAGCAAATAGTAGAGCATATCGGCTCCTTTTCTCCACGCTCTTACTTTACTCTTACTCCTACTACTACTCGCCGTTCAAAAGCGAGTAAGAGTAGGAATACGAGAGCTATCATTAAACTATTGGCATCTTTTCAATAACCTCCTCCATCGCCATACCGCGGCTGCCTTTGAACAAAAGCACATCGCCGGGGCGGACGGAGCGGCCGACTTCTGCGCTGAGGCGCGCTTTGTCTTCAAAATGTTCCACCCATTTCGTTTCGCCGATGGCCTGCGTTAAATGCTTCATATGCGGGCCATGCGCGAACACCGCGTTAATGGGCAGCTCGCGCAGCATGACGCCGATTTCTTCATGCGCCGGTGGCGCGGCTTCACCCAGCTCCAGCATATCGCCCAAAACCGCGATACGGCGGCCATCGGTTCGAATCGGCATCGCGGCCAAAAATTCCAACGCCGCGCGCATTGATTCCGGATTGGCGTTATACGCGTCGTTGATGATGGTCAAGCTGCCGCGCCGGAAAATTTGCATGCGTTTGTCAACCGGCTGGGCGCTTTCGAGCGCCAAACGAATTTTTTCCGGCGCGACGCCGAAATGCTCACCGATGGCAATTGCGGCCAACGCATTACTGGCATTATGCGCGCCGGCAATCGCGAGATGAATAGTTTGATCCCGCCAGACGAGCCTCACGCAACCGTTTTCGTCGACGCCGGCGATTTTCCCCTGGACTTGCGCCGGTTGATGCAAACCGTAGGTGATCGCTTTGGCGCCCGAGGGCAAAACCGTTTTTAATTTCGCATCATCTGCGTTGAGAAAAACAATTCCCTCGCGGGCGTGCAAATATTCAAAAAGCTCGCCTTTGGCTTTGGCGACGCCGTCGAGCGTTTTGAAAAATTCGAGGTGAGCGCGGCCGACGTTGGTGATCAAGCCGTAGTTCGGTTCGGCGATTTCGCAAAGGCGCGCGATCTCGCCATAATGATTCATCCCCATTTCGATGACGGCGAGGTCGTGACCGTGGCTCAATTCCGCCAGCGTGAGCGGGACGCCGAGGTGATTGTTCAAATTGCCGGCGGTTTTATGAACCGATTGATTTTGCGCCAACACACTCGCGACCAACTCTTTGACGGTGGTTTTGCCGTTGCTGCCGGTGATGGCGACGACGGTTTTTCCCCAGCGCTTTCGAATCGTGTGGCCGACTTGCTGCAAGGCAAATAAGGTATCCTCGACGATGATGAAATTTCCGTTCGTTGTTTTTTGTGCGTCGAACCAACTCGATTCCACTACCGCCGCCAGCGCGCCCACCGCCAAAGCCGCCGCGACGAATTGATGGCCGTCGAATTTTTCGCCGCGCAACGCCACAAAAATCTCGCCGGCCCGGCATTTTCTCGAATCGGTGGAAAGTCCCGCCGGTCTTTGCGTTAATTGCGATTGCTCGCCGGCGAAACGCGCCGCTTCACCGCAAGCTTGCTGCACTTCGCCGAGGGTCAAGATTAAGGGCATACTCGTCGCTCGTTGCTGGTTGCTCGATGCTGGTTGCTTGATGCTTGTTACTGGTTACTGATGACCAGCGACCAGCATCAAGCATCCAGCATCAAGTTTAATGCACCACGGCTGCCTTCACCGCCGGATTGCATTCGATTTCACAAATGATGTCCGGCGTGGCTGTAGTTCCGGCTTTCGGATATTGGCGCACCACGCGGCCGCTGCCGTGAACCACGGCTTCGATTTTAAAAAACGCCAATTTTTGCAAGGCTTCGCGCGCCGAGAGGCCGATGAGATTCGGCATTTTAATTGACGCTGTCGCGCCGGCCGGCTCGATTTCGAACAGATCGAGCGTGATCGTGGCGCGCGGCGGCACGCGCGATCCCGGCGCCGGATGCTGATTCAAGACAAAATCGCCTTTGCCTTCGCGCTCGATATCGAAACCGAGTTTCTCCAACATCGCCGCGCTGATAGCGGCGGATCGGCCGGTGACGTCCGGCACGACGATCGTTCGCGTGTCCGTCGTTGGCATTTCCGTCATTTGCTCCACCTCGCCTTTTTGTTCCTTTCCTGAAGTTGCGGTGATGATGCGCTCCGCAATTTTTTTGAACGTTGGCGCGGCCACATAGCCGCCCCAATAGGTCGTGCGCGGATTCTCCAACATCACGAAGATCAAATAACGCGGCGCATTCGCCGGGAAAAAACCGGCGAATGAGGCGATGTAATCGTTGCGGGCATAACCGCGCCCGGCCGCGAGCGGCTTGTGCGCCGTGCCGGTTTTTCCCGCGATGCGCACGCCCGCAATCGCGGCGGTTTTGGCCGTGCCGTGATCGACGACGCCTTCCAACAAATTCGCCAGCAACTGTGCTACCGGTTTGGAAATCACCCGCCGCACGACTTGCGTTTGTTCCAAACGTTTGACTTCGCCGGTCGGCTCGATCCAACCGGAAAGAATTCCCGGCTTCAGCAGCAAGCCGCCGTTGGCAATCGCGCCAAAGGCCATGGCCATTTGAATCGGCGTCACCGCCACTTCGTATCCCATCGTCATCGCCGCCAGCGAAAATCCCGACCATTCACCCGGGTTTTTGAGAATGCCGTTGACTTCGCCGTCCAACTCCAAACCCGTCCTCATGCCGAAGCCGTAATCGCGCGCGTATTGAAAAAATTTTTCCTTGCCCAAAATTCGCGCCAGTTTGACCGCGCCGATGTTGCTGGAGACGGCGATGACGTCGCGCACCGGCAAATTGCCGCGCGGCTCGTGATCGCGCACGGTTTCGCCGGCCAATTTAAAAGCGCCGTTCTCGCAAAAAATCACATCGTCCGGCGCGCGCTTTTTTTCCTGCAAAATTCCCGAGAACGTCACCAACTTGAAGGTCGAGCCTGGCTCGAACAAATCCGTGATGGCGCGATTGCGGCGCGCCGCCGCGGCGTAAACCGCGGGATTGTTGGGATTGAAACTCGGCTCGCAGGCCATCGCCAGAATTTCGCCGGTGTTCGGATCGGTGATGATGGCGATGCCGGAGCTGGCGTCGAACTTGTCCATCGCGCCGAGCAATTCTTCGTGCGTGATCGTTTGCAAAATGTAGTCGATGGTGAGCATCAAGTTTTTGCCATGAACCGGCGGCACATCCGGAATGCTCACTTCCGGCAGCGAATTGCCCACCGCGTCGCGTTGAATGACTTTGCGGCCGCTCACTCCCCGCACCAACGAATCACACGCCAACTCGATGCCTGCGATGCCGCGATTATCGACGTCAGTGTAGCCGATCACGTGGGCGGCGCTTTCGTCGTGCGGATAGCGGCGGCGCGAATCTTTTTCCAACCGCACGCCGGGCAACTTGAGGTTGTTGACGTTTTGCGCTTGATCCGGATCGACGCGGCGGCGCAGCCACACGAAGTTGCGATCGCCGCTCATTTTCTCTTGCAACGAGGCAGCCGATTGGCCCAGCAACGGCGCCAACTTTTCGGCGTAGGCCGCGCGATTCTTCACTTGCCGCAGCTCGACCCCGACCGAGACACAAGCCTCATTCACCGCGAGAAGATTTTGATGGCGGTCATAAATCAAGCCGCGCTGCGCCGGCAGCGGAATCTCGCGCAGATACTGCACTTTGGCCATTTTCTGATATTTCTCACGTTGCCACACTTGAATGTAAATCAGGCGCACGACGATCAACAGGCCGAAGCAGAGGAAAAAAATTTCAAGCGCCAACATGCGCCAATCCCGTCTGCTGCTTCGCGCTTTCGAGCCTTGCGGTTTTTGCGGTGTGATGCCGTTTTGGGTTACTTTCGATGCTGTCATGTCGACGCCGGAAATTCAAACATGTGCCCCACAGATTGAATAACCCCGCTGATAAAATTTTTATCCGTGGGCTACGCCTGTAAGGTTTCTTCAATCTGTGGGTATAAAAGTTTTAAAATTTTTTCTAACTTTTGCTGCGCAATGGCCTTAGTCTTCTTGAATGAGAATCGTCTGCTGCGGCACGGCGACGAGGCCCAGGCGCTGCGTCGCGATTCGTGAAATGCGGCCATAACTCGAGATCTGCTCGAGTTGAATGCGCAATTTGCCGTTCTGCTCGATAAGCTTGACACGCTGCGAATCCAAAGTCGCAATCTGCGCCGCCAATTCGCGGACTTTGACGCGCTCCCAAATCAGCGTCAATCCCAAAAACAAAAAAACTGCAAATGGAATCAACAAGGCCAGGCTGCGCTTGACCGCCGCCGAGCTAAATTCCGCGCGCGGCCGCGCCGCTTTGGTTTTTCGCGCGCCACTGTTCGGCTTCGACGCCATCGACTTGTTAGCGGACGGCGAATTTTTCAGAACACGCTTGCTCATCTTTTTTCTGCGGCGCGCAGCCGGGCGCTGCGGGCGCGGCTGTTGACGGCAATTTCCTCCGGGCCCGGCGTCGCTGGTTTGGCGGTCAAGATACGCACCTGCGCCTGCTTGCCGCACGCACAAACCGGAAATTCCGGCGGACAGGTGCAGCCTTTTTCCTGCCTTTTGAAAAACTGTTTAACGATCCGATCCTCCAGCGAGTGATAGCTGATCACGGCGAGCCGGCCGCCGGGCCGCAACGCTGCCAACGCCGCCGGCAGGAACTCGTTCAAGGCGTCCAACTCTTCATTCACCGCGATGCGCAGCGCCTGAAAAATGCGCGCCAGCGATTTAATGCGATGCGGGCCTTTGACGACTTTCTCGACAACCTGCCGCAGATCGCTGGTGCGCTGCAAAGGGCGCTGCGACCGCTGCTTGACGATGGCGGTCGCGACCGGCCCGGCTAATTTCTCTTCGCCATACTCGCGGAAAATCTTCTTCAGCTCCTCCCGCTCCAGCGTCGCCAGCAAACCGGCGGCGGTGTGCGGCAGATCGGGATTCATCCTCATATCCAACGGTCCGTCTTCGAGATAACTGAACCCGCGCTCCGGCTGATCGATCTGCCGCGAACTCACACCGAGATCCGCCAGGATTCCATCCACGTTGATCACGCCAAGAGAGTCCAACACGTGTGTCAATGAACGAAAATTTCCCTGCACCAACCGGCAGCGCTCGCGATAATTTTGCAGCCGCGCTTGCGCCCGCGCCAACGCTTGTGCATCGGCGTCGAGGCCGATCACGCGCAGCTCCGCTCCTCCCTTCTCGAGCAGAGCCAGCGCGTGACCGCCGTCGCCGAGCGTAGCGTCGACGATGATTTTGCTGTCTGGCGTGAGCAGAAACTGCGACACCGCCTCAACCAAAACCGGCTGGTGAAATCTTGAAGCGCGATCATGCACGATAAAAAGTCAAAATCATTAGAGTCAAAATAATTTTTCTTTTTGCATTTTTGCGCTATGCGCCATGCGCTTTGCCCTCTGCGATTCCGCGCAGCGCCTCCTGAAATTTATCGTTCATCTCCGGATTCCACAGATCAAAAAAATCGCCCATGCCGACGTAACGAATCTCCTTTTGAATTTGGGCGTTCTCCAAAAATTCCGCGGGGATATTGACGCGGCCCTGGCCATCGAGGCGAAGATGCTGGCACGAGGCGAGAATGTTCTGCATGTGATAAATGCCCTCTTCACTTTCTTCGTCAAATTGCGAAGCCATCGGCAGGATTTTATCGCGGAAATAGGTGGCGGGATAAGCGCGAATAAAACGGGCATTCGGCTTTTCGAGAAGCCGCAACACGAGCGTTTGCATGTCGCGAAGCTGCACGATCTCCCGAATTTTTGCCGGGATGGCAGCGCGGCCTTTATCATCGAGCGTCGAATGATAACGACCGTAAAATTTTTGAATTGTTTCGCCTATATCGACCACGGTTTTAAACCCTAGGGTGTGGTGAATACTCCCAAACTTTACCACTGTTCTCTATTTTTCACCACTTTCACCCATATTATAGGTTTTTTCGTATTTAAAGTCAAGTATTTTTTTCAAAATATGTGATTTATTTCTGTAAAAAACGGGTTAAAACAATAGAATGTGTTTTAATGTTCACCAAAATTAAACCTTAATCAATATGATATATTTTGCAGTTGGTAAGAAAACTTTTAGTGTGATAAGAAACAACCGTGGGAATAATAAACGAGGGGAAGCAAAAGGAAGCATCAAATCATAAACAAGAATGAAACTTCTCAGAAACTCATTGACCGGTCGTTGAGACTAAGTTGGGTCTCAGCGACCGGTCAATTTCAGTTTCTTTTTAGAAGAACTACCGCAGTAATGAACTGCTACCCCCGGACGGTAATTCAATTTTGGGGACAGAAACTAATTCGCTTCGAGCGCCGTCATGGCTTTGAAGCGCACAAAAGCATAGTTCAAACTGCTCTCGTTCCAATTGGCAACTTTTTTGTACAACTCGGCGGCCTTTGTCATATCGCCCGTCTCAGAGGTTGCAAAAGCCAGGAGATAAAGTGTGTAGGGGTTTTCCTGATTCGCTTGCTTGAGATGCTCGACGGCCTTTCCAAAGTCACCCTTCTCAAAATGGATGCGTCCGACAAGGGCGTGATGGGTTTCCATTTCTTTAGGATCCTTTCCCGCTAAGATCTTGGCCTTATATTCATCGGCTTTGGTCATGGCTTTGGTGAAATCTTTCCTTTTTGCGGCGATAACAGCCTCATCAAAAAGCGCTTGTTTGACAAAGTTCTCCTTGACGGCTGGTGAGAGCTGAGAGGCCATCACCACTTTCCTGCATTCCGTCAAGCTCTGTTCAGCTTTGTCAAATTTCCCGGTCTCAATGTAAATGTCGCAATTTGTTGAATGCGTTCTCGCTTGCCACTCGGGCAGACCTTCTTTGGTCGCCATCTGCAGGTTTTTCTCACACTCCATTATCGCCTGTTGGTGCTTGCCCTCGTAGACATAAGAACTGGCAATTGACGCCATATCCGAAAGTTTTCCTGATGGAGTCGTTTCCATTTCCACGGCCTTGCGATACGCCTCGCGCGCCGCTTCATACTTGCCCAAGAAAATCAGGTTATCACCGATCTTTCTTTGTGAGAAGCCGAACTTGGGATTCAATTCCACGGCCTTCTTATAATTGGTGATGGCCTCTTCGTGCCGGCCCATTTTCGTATACAAGTCTGCAAGGGAATCGTAAGGGTTGGCTTCCTTGGGAAGCAGGCGAATATAGTTTTTGAAAGCCTCTTCCGCTTTCGCATATTCGCCTTTCTCGCGGTAGGCGTAACCCAAACTGTTGTAAGCCGGCGCAAAATTTTTGTCGATGGCGATGGCCTTTTCGAATTCAGCGATGGCGTTATCGTCTTGGTCGCGGCCGCTGTAAGCATAAGCCAAATACAAAAGCGCATGTTTATCTTTCGGAAACTTCTGCGCCAACTGCTCCCAGAGTTGCACCGCCTTGACGGGATTGTTCTCCGTACCGGCTTGAACGGCCTCAATCATGAGACGCTCGCCTTCGGGAACTTTCGGCGCCAAGGCCACGGCATTTTTCAAATGTTTTTGGAAATCCATGGCCGAGGTGCCGGTAAAAGCTCTGTACAAATGCGCGAGGGCAAAGCCAGGATCTTTTTCAATGGCTTTCGTGAAAAGTTCTCGAGCTTCGTCATTGCGGAAATTGTCATTCATCCACAGACCGTCGAGGAAGATTTTCCGGGCTTCATTCGACTTGGTGGTGATAGGAATCACCCCTTGGGCGCCAGCGATGGCGGGCAGGACAATCAACAGGGCAACAGCCAGCGCGCCAACTTTGCGTAGGATACTAAAAAATTCCTTCATGATACTGCCTC
>Ga0247727_10008336_pt1 | contig 19265 bp, 15 predicted proteins | sample WisWelCaveWW1625_FD_202498 | JGI IMG/M metagenome (GOLD analysis project Ga0247727, IMG submission 202498) | Biofilm microbial communities from Wishing Well Cave, Virginia, United States - WW16-25 | ecosystem: Environmental > Aquatic > Deep subsurface > Groundwater > Cave microbial mat | place... | reverse complement strand
CAGCAACCCGCGCGTGGTCAAACGCAAAATGTCCAACTTTTTATTGAAACGTGATCCGCACCGCAATTGGCCGCAACCCACCACCACTTTTCGAGAAGCAATTGAACTCGTTAAGTGAACGGTATTGTGGCTAATACCGTTCACTTAGTAGTCATACCCCCTTGTGGGGTATTGGAGCTTGTGCAAAATCAGCGGCCCACAAGGGGCCAGGGCTAAGAAGCGCGGCTTAAATGAACGGTATTGGGCTTAAGGCCGCCTTAGAAAGCAGCCAACACGCTCTCAGCATAATCCCTGACCGAAGCGAGCTTTAGGGGAAACGCCTTGAGCATTTCTTGCAGGTCAATGGCATCACCCTGCGCATAGCACAACATCAGGCCGGAAAAGGACTGCTGCATGGGATCCGTTGCGGCTTTTTGCTGTGCTCGTAGAGCCTCTTCTGGGACATGTTGCACGGCGATCGGCTTTCCACCTACTTCTTCAAAGATCCGCACGACCTGCAAGGGGCTGAGGGCTTCAGGGCCACCCAACTCAAGCACAGCGTTCTGCGCCGCCGGATTATCCAGGCTCTCACGGCAAATTGCGCGACGTCCTTAAAAGAGATCCAACTGATTGGATTCTCGCCCGTCCCATAAATTTGGGCCTTGGCGTTGGAGGCATCAAAGCCTACGGCTGGAGTGAGCCAGACCTCCATGAAATAGCTTGGGCGCAGGATGGTATAAACGAGTCCGCTATCTTTCAGGCGCTGCTCCACCGCGCGCTTGGCGTTCTTGAGCGGAAAGTCAAGATCGATTTGGCCCGAAAACGAAGTGTAGATGAAGCGCGATACGCCGGCAACCTGCGCCGCGCTAACGAGATTCGTCAAGCCCGCAAGATCGACTGTCTGAATATTATTCTCCTGCGGTTGATAGGAAAACGGCATAGAAGACGCGGTTGAAATCATCGCCGTGATTCCCTGACATGCAGCTTGAAGAGAAGCGCGGTCGCGTAAATCACCCTGCACCAGTTCAACACCGAAACTTTTTAACTTTTCCAACTTGGCTCCATCAGACGTGGATCTGACCATTGCTCTGACCGGTTTACCCTTAGCGATAAGTTGTCGGCATGTTTCAGTTCCTAAGAAACCGGTTGCTCCAACAACTAAATTCATGATGCACTCCTCTTTAGTTGTAAGTTAGTATCGCCTCACTTACAGGTGGAGTAGCGCAGGCATCTTGCCAGCAGACAAGATGTCTGCGCTACGTTTTTCCACCCGTAAGTGAGGCATTACGTAAGTTATCATAGATATCCCATCTTTTGGGCCAATTCTAAAGCTTGATTGAGATTTGTACATGTTTCTTTTGCATCGCCTCCTTCCCATGTATTAATTGCTTTTTCTAAGATCACCGTCAATGCCTCGGGCAGTCGTTGACGTGTGGGTTCCAGCAGGGCACGAGCATAGTCAATCGCTTCGGGGATATGATCTCGAGCGACCGACACACCGATCAACGGCCAGAGCGCTGTCCAATGAAAGGCGGCGCTCGCATGGCCGGCAGGTAATTGTTGCCAGATCTCCAGAGCCGCTCGTCCGTTCCCCTCTGTTTCTAGGACATTCCCTTCACGCCACGCGATCCAGGCGATGTTCGCTTTGGCGGTGGCAAGGTATTCAATCATCTGGCCGGTTGACGCCACCTTCTCACATCGGGGAATATACTGCCGGACTTTTTCCACCTCGCCGCGTTTCCTGTAAAGAACAGTTAAATAGGTCAGGCAGCGCGACTGCAGGACCACATCACCGGTCCGCTCCGCCAATTTCAAGGACTCTTGCATCTGTTCCTCTGCTTCATCCAAATCGCCGCGCCATAACAAAACAAACTAAAACCAAGCAAAAAATGAGACATGCCGAGCGAGTTCAAATTTTTCGATTCGCGGCTTGCCGATAATGCGGCGCGAGAATGCGCGACGATCTCATCTGATATCACATAGCGAAAGCGCCTATAACCCATCAGCGTGAGGCCATTGAAGAACCTCGCGCGCTGCGCCGGATTGCCGTACTGCTCCACAGCAGGCCGGACCTTTTCCGCTAGTGCATTCATTTCAGACAACTGTGCTTGCCAGTAGTGCATCCAAATCCGCTCGACCTGAGCCTCGATCCATTCGTGCCGCCAATCTCCGGAATGCTGCTCCTGCTCCAGCCCAAGAACAGATTCGGCCAGTTTGTAAGTTTGCAAGGCTTCATCAAATCGCCGTTGCACCTCAAAGGTTTTGCCCGTCTTGCGATAAAGACGTGATTGCCAGATCGTATCATGTTGCGGAACCTGGGCCAAAGCTTCCTGATAGGAATCTCGGGCTTCTTCATGCCGTCCCATTGGCGCTTGTGCATCACCTAAACCCTCGAGAATTTGTGCGGTCAATTCCTGGCGCTGTTCCGGTTTGGATTTCGGCCATGAAGCTTGCTTGATCAAAGCCAATGCCTGTTGATAATGTTCGATCGCTTCGGCATTGGCATAAACTTGTCGCGCCTGGTTCGCTGCTTTGATCAGATAGTCAACTGCCTTTTCCGTAATCCCGGCTTCACGAAAATGCCGCGCCAGGCGGACGGCGATGTCATCGGCATGTTCGCCGTACAAGTTCTCCAACACCGTTCCCACTTCCTCGTGGAGATAGGCCCGCTCAATTTCATCCAGACTGTTGTAGAGATATTTTTGGAACAAGACGTGCCGGAACCGATACAGCGACAAACGCCGGCCATTCATGCGCTGAATGCCCTGGGCGCTCACCAGGTTATGATGCTTCTCCAAATCAGCGCTCAACAGCCGAATCATTTCCATCTCGTTTGTCCCGTGCAGCCGCGCCACAACCTCGGCAACGAATTCTTCGCCTTCCACGCTGGCTGTGACCAACACTTTCCTCAAGTTCTCCGGCAATCGCTCGATGCGTTCACCGACCACGGCATCGACCCGCGCCGGAAGAGTCTTCCAGTTCAAAGCCGGACCCTCGATCCACATTCCCTCCTGATCCCGAACCAACACGCCCTGTTCCTGCATGCCATGAAGCAGTTCAACGGTGAAGAGGGCATGTCCCTCGGTTTGTTGAAAGAGGGTGTCACGAAACGAGGCGCTCACCCGATTCGGTTCCGTGTCAATAAAAGCGTTGATGAAATGGCGGCCTGCAGCCAGGTCCAGTTCTATTTTAAAATCACCGAAGATGCCCTTGCATTCGTTAATCACGGACGCCAGCGGATGGCGCTCGCCGCTTCGTCCTAGCGCGACTTCAGTTGACCGATAGGTGCCGACAATCAGAATGTGATCGCGCTCGATTCTCCGGCCCAAATGAAAGAGCAGGCTGATCGAACCTGCATCGGCCCATTGTAGATCGTCCAAAACGATCAGCAAAGGTTGCCGGCGTGACAAGGTTTGCAATACCGTGGTGAATTGTTTGAACAGATCGCTTTGCTGAAGATGGGAAGCGGTGGAGGCGGCGGTCTTGCCTTCCACCTGTTTTTTCAAACGGGTCAACCAGCTTGCTCGGCTGGAAGCAAAAGCAACGGCGCGTTTGATCAGCGCCTCACCGGACGCCAATGTCCCAATCAGGTCGGGGCCGGCATCTACCAGCGCTTGCATTGAAAGCGGGGAAAATTTCCATAGACGCGTGGCATGTTCCTTCGTAATGGCGCCTGCCGCCCACATCGCTTCAACCTCGCCGGTCAGCATACCGAGGACGTCACGGAATGGGAGATAAGGATCGCCGATGCCGGTATGGGCGTCGCATTTTCCACGCACCATGATCAAGTCAGCGTGCCTCTTTTGCGCAAACTGCTCGAAGGCCCGGATTAAGGTTGTCTTGCCGCTTCCAGCCTCGCCGGTGATGAAAACCATCTGGCCCTTTCCGCTCAACGCCAAATCAAGAGACTTATCCAATTTCGCCAGTTCTTGTTCACGGGCTATGCAAAAAGGCTCGTGCTCCTCCGCCATCCCGCTTTCACCGGCGATAAAAGGCGCGGCGATATAAGCTTGTTCTGCGAAGACACCAGTATCAAAATTTTTCGTTATCGCATTCAACGCGAGGCGCATCTCCTCCACGTGCTGATAGCGTTCAGCCTTGTCCTTTGCCAAAGCGGTACTCACAATGTGTTTCAATTCCGTTGGCGCCTCGGGACGCAGAGATAATATCGGTTCCGGCTCTTCATGCACGATCGCATACATCATCGCCGCTTCATACTCACCGCGAAACGGCAACTGCCCGGTGAGCATTTCATACAGCACCACGCCGAACGCCCAAATATCCGTGCGCTGATCGACCTCCTCGCCGCGCGCCTGCTCCGGCGACATGTATGCCACCGTGCCGAGCGTCATACCCGCTTTGGTGAGATGCACCTCGCCGCCCATCTTCGCGAGCCCGAAATCCATGATCTTCACCTGCCCCGATTCCGTGACCATAATGTTGCTGGATTTGATGTCACGGTGGGTGATGCCCTTCGCGTGCGCGGCTTTCAATCCCTCGGCGATTTGCGTGGCGTAGGCGAGGCAATTAGCAATTAACAATTGGCCATTATCAATTAACAATTTCCTCAATTCTGCGCCCTCAATGAATTCCATCACGATGAACATCTCCCCCTCGATTTCCTCAATCGCATAAATCGTCGCAATGTTCGGATGATTCAACGCCGCCGCCGCTTTCGCCTCAATTTTAAATCGCTCGCGTTCCTCGGCATTGGCTGCGATGTGGTGCGGCAGAAACTTGATCGCAACGACGCGCTCGAGCTTCGTATCCTCGGCTTTGTAGACGACACCCATGCCGCCTGCGCCGAGCTTGGCGAGAATTTTGTAGTGCGAAATGGTTTTGCCAATCATCTTCACGCCTCAAATTTTTCCCACGCGGTTTTCACTTTTGCCATCAGCTTTTTAAAGCGCTCCTCGCCGCGCAGGTTTTCGAGAAAGGGATCGAGTCGCGCGAGATAGGGATAATTGCTGAAGCCGCGGTCGATGCCGTTCTCCAGCCAATCATAAGCTTGGTCTTTCTCGTTGAGCAGCGCAAAGCCGTCGGCCACGAGCGTGGAATATTGCCAATCGGCCCGCGCACCGGCTTTGACGTCATCGGTCAACGCCGCGAAAGCGTTTTCTTTCTCGCCCAAGCTAGCGTGCTTGAAAAATAAACCTAGGCGCGTATAGAAATGCTCCGGCGCTTCGTTGCGCATCAAATCCGCCAGTGCATACGCTTCGTCAAAATGCCGGTTCAACAGCAGCACGTAGAAATAGAAGAAGCGATGCGCGATGTTCTGCGCGTCCAATTCATACGAGGCGCGAATGGACTCCAGCGCCTCGGCGAATCTGCCGTCGTAAATTTTCGGTGCGCACGCGAACATATAATTCGAGGGCGTGAGCGGATCGATCTCCAACAATCTTTGAATCAACGGTTCGGCCAAATGGCTTTTGCCGATGGTGGAATAAACTAGCGTCAGCCACATAAGCGAATCCGGATCGTTGGGATCGATCATCAGCGCGCGCTTGAAATAGCGCACACATTGTTGCGGATTGCCGCGGCTAGCTTGAATCAAACCGAACAGCCGATAGCCGTAAACCGATTCCGGCTGCAGCGCGAAGATACGCTGCGCGGAGCTCTCCGCCTCTTGCAAAACCGCGTCTTCGGCTTTAATGCCCGCATTAAAGAATTGCCAATGCGCATATCCTTTTCCCGCGAGCAGCAGCACATTGTCACCGACGATATCAAGGCCTTGTTGCAGCAGCTTCAACGCGCGCTCCAAACTTTCGGCGGAGAACTGTAAGATTTCGTGGCGCGCGCGAATATAATAATCGTAAGCCTGCGCATCCGGAATGGGCCGCTCCGCAATCTTTTGATTCTCCTTGGGGCTGAGCTTCACTTTGAGCGCCGCGACAATGGCGCGTGAGACTTTCTCCTGAATGTCGAAAATATCATCCATCGTGCCGCTGTATTTTTCCGCCCAAAGCTGCGCATCGCCGGCGGCGTCGATCAACTGCGCGGTGATACGAAGATTGTTGCCGGCTTTGCGCACGCTACCTTCGAGCACATATTGCACCTGCAATTCTTTGCCGATAGTTTTGACGTCTTTGTCGGTTCCTTTCAGTTTCATCGCGGAAGTGCGGGAGATGATACGCAGCGATTGAATGTTGGATAAATCCGCGATGATCTCTTCGGTAAGGCCGTCGCTGAAATACGCATTCTCCGGATCGGGGCTGATATTTTGAAACGGCAGCACCACGATCGCCTTCTCCGCCTTGGGCAAGGCAACGAGCAACGGCGTTGAAACCGGCTGCTTTAAATCCTGCAGCACCTCGCCCATGGTTTGATAACGTTGGTTTAAATTTTTCGCCAGCGTTCGCATGACGACGTGCTCAAGCGCGATTGGAATATCAGAGCGGAGAGACGAGGCCGCAACCGGGTCTTCATTGAGAATCGAATACATCATCGCCGCTTCGTACACGCCCCGAAACGGCAACTGCCCGGTGAGCATTTCATACAGCACCACCCCGAACGCCCAAATATCCGTGCGCTGATCGACCTCTTCGCCGCGCGCCTGTTCCGGCGACATGTACGCCGCGGTGCCGAGCGCCATGCCCGCTTTGGTGAGATGCACCTCGCCGCCTATCTTCGCGAGGCCAAAATCCATGATCTTCACCTGGCCGGATTCCGTCACCATGATGTTGCTGGATTTGATGTCGCGATGAGTGACGCCTTTCGCATGCGCGGCTTTCAGGCCTTCGGCGATTTGCGTAGCGTAGGCGAGGCAATTAGCAATTAACAATTGGCCATTATCAATTAACAATTTCCTCAATTCTGCGCCCTCAATGAATTCCATCACAATGAACATCTCCCCCTCGATTTCCTCAATCGCATAAATCGTCGCAATGTTCGGATGATTCAAAGCCGCCGCGGCTTTTGCTTCAATCTTAAACCGCGCGCGTTCCTCGGCATTGGCCGCGATGTGGTGCGGCAGAAACTTGATCGCCACGACGCGCTCAAGCTTGGTGTCCTCGGCTTTGTAGACGACACCCATGCCGCCCTCGCCAAGCTTTTCTAAAATTTTGTAATGCGCAATGGTTTGGCTGATCATTAAAAATCTCTTATTTTTTAGCGCGCAAAGGCGCGTGTTTGCCGAGCCAAAAACTGTCGCTCACCAACCGCTTCTCAAAATCTTGCACCCTCGGCGGCTTTTTGCCTTTGCCGGGTTCGATGAAGTGGCCTTCGGCTTTGAGCAACGCCGCTTGCACTTGCGCGCCGCCGGGAAATTTTTTCATTCAAGCTGCCGTCTTCGCGCACGACGCGCCAATAGGGTGTGATGCGCGCCTTGCCTTTGTTGCGATCTTCTTCCGCAGTTTCTGCTACAATGCGCACGAAAATGCCGGTAGTAATGGGGCAAGCAACGTCGGCCTTGCAATCACTCGCGAGCCGCGCGCGAATTTCAGCTTGCGTGACGAGCTTGCCCTTTTTCACTTTGCGAATAAGCGCATCAACGTCGAGCGGACGCGGAATGAGCATCGTGCCCGTGCCGTAGCGCTTTTGCCACATGGGAGGAATGTCGACGAATTTGGGTTCTTGCGGCTTCTCTAATTTTTCGCGCCAAGAAGTGCGGGATTTGAAGGTGGACATGATGATGGAGGTGGTGAGGTTTGATTTGAGATTTCGATCAATAGAGTCAAAGCAGTGCAAAAAAAAGCAAAGAATTTCCCAACGGATAGAAACAATGCAACGGATGGCAGAGCTTTTATTCGTGCCGGGTTATTCGTTGCGATTCAAGCTTTAGACTTTTTGGGTTGTAGCTCGACTACGTTGCGCCTTTTGTTGATAGAGAACCCTTCCCTCGTTCAGGATTTCCAAGATCAAATCCCATTCGCCTTCGTTTTCCTCAATGAGTTTCTGGATTTCTTTATCCGTCAGGACAAACGCATCCAGCCCGAATCCCCGATGAGGAAGCAGTCGCAAAATTTGGCCATAACAATCGTGTGTTTTCATGGCAGCAAGAGGATTCCTGCTATCAATTACAATCAACAAATCCAGATCGCTATCTTTTCGAGCAGTGCCATTAGCGTGTGAGCCGAAAAGGATGACCTTGATAGGGCTGATGTTATTGACGAGTTGTTCGCACACGGCACGAATGGCGGCAGTCGTCACGCGCTTATGGCGGGTTACAGTTCCATCAGGCTTGGGAAGTGACATAGATTTCCTTTAGAGATTGTTTACGCTTTCAGTTTCTCCTCCACCTTCTTCTTCAACGCCTTCATGCCTTTCTCCACCAACTTCTTCGCCGCGACTTCAATCAAGCGCTGGCCGATGCGCGCAATGGCGCCGCCGACTTCGCCTTCACCCTCGTAATGTAGAATCGTTTTGCCGTTTTGCGGCTCCAAGCGAACATGGGCCTCAGCATGCAAAAAACCGCCTTTGCCCTCGCCTTCGATTGTGAGACGATGACGGTGCGGAGGATTCTTATCCGTGATGACGAAACGAGCCGTATACTGGCTGGAGATCGGACCGATCTTGGCTGCGATGAGGCCTTCGTAGTGATCGGGTTGCGAGGAGGTGAGTTCTTGGCAGTCGGGAAGAATTTCGGCGAGCACTTGGGGATCGAGCAGCAAGTTCCAAAGTTGCTCCGGTGAGGCCGGGAGAATAAGCTGACCGTTGAGCTTCATGCCATTTGTTCCTGAAGTACCGCATGACAGCGAAGAAGAGTTCGGACAGCAGAAACGCGCGTAGAGGAATTTTTCGCGGCGACAAACTATATGAAATCGCGCAAAGAAGCAAGCGCAAACTCCTCGTGAGGCATTATGCGATTAGCTTTTCAGAGCGCGTTTTTGATCCGTGTGCTGCCCGCGAGGGCTTCGGTTTTCACAGAGCCTGAAAATCCGCGTTAGCGCCTAATGGAATTTGCGCTTGACAAAGTGAGCGACATTTCTATATTTGGTGCCAGCGCGAATCGAAATCATTCCAACTCCGACCTTTGGTTCCTTCCTTCATTTGCCTAGCGTTGTCCAGGCCGGATTACTCACGTTTCTCAGGGAGAGTGGATGCGGAAAGTGTGGAAGGTGATGCCCCACCTCGTGGGCGCTCTCGTCTTTGTATTGCTCGGCGCCGCCAACGGACAAACTCGTTCTCTTCAACCCCTCAAAACGTCTCGACCAACTTCTTCACTGCCGAATTTGCGCGGCGGCAATGACGTCGTTGCCGTGCTGGTGAGCGGCGAAGGCTTGTTCAACATCGGCACCGCGGACAACAAAGCTTTGCTCTATGATTTTCCGCGGCCCGATTTCACTTCGCACGTGAATGTTTGGCTCGACGGCCGTTTGTTCAGCAACGATTCTTCGCGCACGGCCTTGCCGCGCCTCGCTTTATTGCGTCCGCCGGAAATGCTCGCGGACAGCACGATCGTTTGCCGATACGGTTTCGAAGGCATGCTCCTCGAACAACGTTTGCGCCTCGAACAATACAGCGATTCCACCGGCGCGATCTTCATTCAATACCTTCTCACGAACCCCACGAATACTGCCCATGAAATGGGCCTGTTGTTGGAATTGGATACCAAGGTCAATGCCAACGACAAAACGCCTTTTCTTTCCAATTTCGGTTTTCGCGATGACGAAGTGCTTTTCACCGACGCCGGCGTTCCCGATTTTTTGCAGGCCTTCGAAGTTCTGCCGCCGGAGATCGGCCTCGTGGCGAAATTCACGCTCGTGGGCGCGGCCGGCACGCGCCCGGATTTCATCGCCATCGGCGATTGGATCAATCTCAGCAAAGTCAAGTGGGATTATTCGCCCGACTCGATCAAGTACAATGACAGCGCCGTATTGCTGCGCTGGGATCCGAAGCGGCTCGGGCCGGGCGAGAGCCGCGCGCTTGGAACGTATTACGGTGTTGGCGAGGTGTCCAGCAAAAACGATACGCTCACTTTGTCCGTGAGCGCGCCGGAGCGTTTGCTCGTGCAAGGCGACACGCTCTCGCCGAATCCGTTCAGCGTGAGCGCGCTCGTCACGAACACCGGCTTTGCCACCGCGCACAACGTGCAAGCCCGGCTCGTGCTGCCCGCAGATTTGCAACTCGCTGCGGGAGAAACTTTCGTCAAAGATCTTACGCCGCGTGATCTCGCCTCCCAAACCAGCGGCACGGCCACGTGGAAAATTCAAGCGCGTTGTTTGTCGTCTGATTCATTATTTCATATGAGAGTGGAAGTCACGTCTTCGGATGCGCCGGGCAACGCCGTGACGCGCGCTTTGCACGTGCCGACTTGTTTCGGTCCGGGCTTCGCATTGGCATTGCAGCCGCGCAGTCAAAATCTTGTTGCCGGGGAAATTGCGCAAGCGCTCGTGCAGATCGATAAGCGCGGAAATTTTGATGAGGACGTCGTATTGGATTTGTGGCCGGCGTTCCCCGGAATTGCTTTCACATTCACACCGTCACGCTTGCGGCCCGGTGCGAGCTCCCAATTGACGCTCATAACCGAGAACACGCTGCTGCCCGGCACATACAGCTTCGTGGTCAACGGCCGCAGCGCGACGATGGCCGCCTCCGATACTTTGACTTTGCACCTCGAAGCCGCGGTGGTTGACGTGACGCCGCCGTTCACGCGCAATCACAACCCGGCGCAGAACGCGCGTAATGTTCTGCCCGAGACTGCCATCTCCATCGAAGTACACGATGCGGGCACGGGCGTGGATACTTCAACCTCTGCGCTCGTGATGTCGGTGAATAACTTGCCGGTGCAGCCGAATATTTTTTGGTTGGATAAAAACCGCGCACGGCTTGAATATCAACCGCCGCAGCCGTTTCGTTATAACGAAGATGTGCGCGTGACGCTGCGCGCGCAAGATTTGGCAAATCCGGCGAATGAAATGCCGGAAGAACGTTATACGTTCGCAATCGTGCAAGACAGCAGCCCGCCTTTCATTACCGATCTCCAGCCGCCGCGTGATGCTGCGCGCGCCGCGCCGAATACTGAAATCTCTTTTCACGTGCGCGACGAGCTTGCGGGCGTCGATTCCAATGCACTCACGCTCATGGTGAATGGCATCACGGTCACGCCGAACAAAAGCGGCGCTCGTCACGACTTGTTCGTGCGCTATCGCCCGCCGCAGGCTTTCAGCAAGGGCCATAGCGTGAGCGTGAACGTCTCTGCGCGCGACCTGTCCTCGCCGCCGAACGTGATGCCAACGGAGCAATACTTTTTTCGTGTGGAAGAGCCGATTTACGATTTGATCGCCTCGCGCTTGCAGCCGCTGGGCGAGTTGCGCGCCGGGGTTCCGGCGAACATTGCCGGCGAAGTGCGCAACGCCTTGGATGTGGTGACGCAGCCGTTTCGCGTGCGCTTCCAAGTGGATGGCGCAACGGTGAAAGACACTTTGTTCGCAACGATGGCCGACGGACAAATCGAAAGCCTCACCGTGCCGGTGCGCTTCGTCTCTGCTGGGGCGCATGAAATCGCAATGCGCGCCGATGCGGCAAATCAGATTGCGGAGCTTTCCGAGAACAACAACGAGCAAAGCCTGCGCGTGGAAATTCTGCCGCCGCTTGCGCGCGAGTTCATCGTGCGGCCCAATCCTTTCACGCCGAATCAAGACGGCTATAACGATGCCGTCGAATTTAATTTCGCGACGCTGGGTTTGGATTCGCCCGGCCTGCGCATCTTCGACGTCGACGGCGTTGCGGTGTTGAGCGAAGATCATTTGCGCTCCGGCGTGTTCCTCTGGAACGGCCGCGACCGCCATGACCGTGAGCTGCCGCCGGGAATTTATTTGTACTCGCTGCAAGATCGCGGCAAGAACGTGGCGAATGGATATGTCGTGCTGGCGCGGTGATTCATGGAGAAAAACCATAAAGGCTCCCACTTTACTTCAACCGTAGTACGATCGCCACGTTTAGCATATACCGTCGCATTTGCAGACGGCAAGAGTCTCACCGTCAACGCTGGCGGAAAGATTATTACGGACGGCGCTTCCACGCAGACCATCAAGTTCACTTCCAACAGCCATCCGCCGGGCCGGGTGAGTAAGAAATTTTCGTAATGCGTGTGACTTTTTTGCGCCTGAAATGCAACTATACTATTGCAGGCTATACTGCGCAAAAATAAAATGCCGCTCGCTGCTTTTGGGGAATGTTTGTGCTGCTGCAACTTGACACGTTCGCCCGCCGCCAACTCTTTCCAATGCCATGCTGAGGGCAACTTCAGCACAACTTTGACCTTCTATCCATATTTGAGGTGCTGCTATGAAAATTTTAAAACTTCTTTTTGCCCTGTCGCTGCTCATTTCTGTTAACCTGCAAGCGCAGCAAGCCCAATGGGAATTGGTGCGAGAAAATTTTACCGGCAAAATCGCCTTTGACCCTTTCGATGCGAACATCATATATATTGCTCCGGGTAGCATAGGTGACTATGGTTTAACCAAAAGCACGGACGGGGGTAAAACCTGGACGAATTATAGAAATGGATACGATGGATTAGGCGCAAACGGGATTGAAATTGATCGAAGCAACCCAAAGAGATTGTGGGTTTATGGCGGAGCATTTAACGGTATCGCGCGCAGCGAAGATGGCGGGATGACAGCAACGCTTTCGGATAGCGGCATTATCTTTGACCATCATGGCTTTGCGGTCACCGCTTTGGCCTACGATCACATTCGTGACATTCTTTATGCCGCGGATTACACTACTTTCTTAGGAATCTATCGCAGCCGTAATGGCGGTCGAAGTTGGGAGCTTATGCAGGCACATGGCCATCCTTCGTTGTTGACGCCGAATTTTTTTATGATAGAGGAGGACAGTGGATGGGTTTACAGCGGCACGTTTGGACACGGCCTCTGGCGTTCCAAGGACTCAGTCAAAACTTGGGAGTCCCTCCAACCCGCAACATTTGACGGAAAGAATATTTCATTTATCGCTCGCGTGCCGAATAGCCGAACGCTTTATGCTGTTGGCAGAGGCGAGGTGATCTACAAAAGCTATGATTTGGGCGAAACCTGGATTACTATTTCACACACGGTTCTGGACTCCGGTTATTTTGACAGCGGTCTATTGATTTCTTCATTGGACACCAACTATGTTTTCGTAGCTGCAAGTGGTCATGGCCTTAATGAGCTCAAAGGCGGCTTTTTCATGAGCTCCGATGGGGGAAAAAGTTGGCAAGTGTATCATGCCAACCTCCCGCAACACGACTTGTGGAAATGGAATATCCAAGCATTATCACAACCATCAGGGTCGCAATATCTTTTGATGTCCGTTTCATCTCCATTGCTTGCCACCTATAAAATATCACAGGCTGTGCTGACTTCAGTTCGTGAAAGTCCTCTTTCCTCACCACCCTCAGGAATAATCTTGCAGCAAAATTATCCTAATCCCTTCAACGCACAAACAAAAATCGAATTTTCACTTGCAGAAAGAAGGCTGGCCAAACTTGACATTTATGGCATTGCGGGCAATCATATCATCACTTTAACGCACAGTTATTTTGATAGCGGAAATCACTCGGTCACTTGGAACAGTGAAAACCCGAAAGGAGGTGAAGTTGGTAGCGGGATTTATTTGTGTCGTTTATCCACTGGAGAGGAAGTTTTTACCCGTAAACTGTTACTTATTCGTTAATCAAGGAGAACAAAGATGAAGGCCACAAAGTTTTTCCATTTGCCGCTTGCGATATACGTTCTGTTGGCGAGTCTGTCTGTGCTTCAAGCACAACAAGCCAAGAATGTTGTGCTGGCAGATTTTATTTCAACGGAGGAATTGTATCAAATCAGTTCGTTCCCATATGGTTCAGGACAATTCCCGCTTGCCGATCTTTGGGGATGGAGCTATAACGGTAACGAATATGCCTTGGTTTGTTTGGCTGGAAAGAGTGTTCAAACTCCTGGGTCTGGCATGGCCTTAATTAAGGTCTCTGATCCAAACAAAATAGAACGAATAAAAACCATCAAACGTGGGTCGCACGACCCGACAGATAATGGCGCTTTCGACGTTCGCGTGTTTAACAACTACGCTTACGTCTGCCAAGACAATCCCTTCAATTACTACGTCAAGTTGGATGATGCATTGAGCAATCCAACTGATCCCTTTGCTGGCGTTGCGAACTTTCAGGCCGGAACGCGCATTCACAATTTGCACATCAACACAACGCATGGGCTGCTCTTTCTCTCGGATATCTTTTTCGACCCCTCGATTCTGGTTTCCAATACCCTGCTGAGGGCAACTTCAGCACACCCGTGGCTTTTTATTCATTTCGAGATGCTGCTATGAAAACTTTAAAACTTCTATCTGCTTTGATGCTGCTCATTTCGACCGGCCTGCAAGCGCAGCAGGCGCAATGGGAATTGGTGCGCGAAAATTTCTGGGGCACGGTTGCAATTGATCCCACCAATTCAGACATCATTTATGTCAGCCCCGGCGGCAGCTCTCCGCTATCCGGCATGCACAAGAGCACAGACAGGGGAAGGACATGGCAGCAATACACGACCGGATACTTCGGTGGAGTCGTCAGGGGCATCATCATTGACCCCAACAATCCACAACGCCTTTGGGGGTTTGGCCCGCACATTGTGCGCAGCGAAGACGGTGGAGTGACTGCAACGTTGTCGGTCAACGGCATCTCCGTGGACCATCACGGCTTTCAGGTAACGGCCATGGCCTATGATCATCTCCACGACATTCTTTATGCCGGCAACCAGGCCAACAACGGAGGCCTCTATCGCAGCTTTGATGGAGGGCAAAGTTGGGAAAAGGTCAACACCGTAGTTTATCCGGAATTCTTGGCGATCACACAGGACAGCGGCTGGGTTTTCAGTGGGGGAGCTCAAGGCTTGTTTCGCTCGAAAGATTTTGGCACGACTTGGTTTCAGCTTCAGCCGGGTTTGTTGGATCGCAAGCACCTTTTTTCACTGGCGCAAGTTCCTAACAGTCGAACGCTTTATACGGCGGGGCGCGTAGGCCTAATATACAAGAGTTTTGATCTCGGCGATCGTTGGTTTTCGATTTCGGATGCGACAACCGATTCAGCAGCCTTTGAGGGGAACGTTTTGGTCTCGAACTTGGATACAAATTATGTTTTCGTAGGCGGTAGAGGGCGATTCCTTGGATATACAGGAGGATTTTATCTTAGCCGAAACGGAGGCAAGAATTGGGAAGCTTATCATAAGGGGCTTCCCGATCGCCCATTGTCGCAATGGAGCATTTGGGCGTTGGCGCAAACGTATGCAGGCGAATCTCTGTATATGTCGGAGGTCGATATTGTAAACGTCACTTATAAACTTTCTCAAACAATTCTCACATCAGTACACGATCGACACAAGATTTCAAAGCATTTGCATTTCGTCTTGAATCCCCCCTTTCCCAATCCTTCCAATGCCGGAACCAAGATTGAAGTCTCTATTCCCAAAATACAATTCGTCGCATTGGAAATTTACAATGTTAACGGCGAGCGGGTGATTATTCTTTTAAGCGGTTCCTTGGGAGCCGGAACTCATTCTTTATTTTGGAACGGCAAAAACTCGAAAGGAGGCGAAGTGGCTAGCGGCATTTATCTCTTGTCTTTACGTGCAGGCGAGGAAATCATCACTCGCAAAATGTTACTCATCCGTTAATCAAGGAGAATGACCATGAAGGCCATCAAATCAATTCGCGCATTCGTGATGATCGCCATGTTTTGGCTTGGATCATCAAACGTATGGAGCCAACAGGCGAAAAATGTCGTGCTCGCGGATTTTATCAGCACGGAGCAGCTTTACAATCGCTCGACGCCATTCCCTTACAATGACCTGTTTGCGGTTCCGTCGGTTGCAGGCATCTGGGGATGGGCTTACAATGGAAATGAGTATGCCTTGGTTTGTCTTGGCAGCAAACAAGAACCGGGTTCAGGCTTAGCGATGGTAAAGGTGACTGATCCGAACACCGTGCAGATTATTAAAACTATTCAGCGCAATCAAGGCACACCTTCTGAAAATGGCCCCTTTGAGGTTAAAGTCTTCTTCAAATCTGCCACCGCGCAATACGCTTATGTCTGTCAGGACAATAATAAGACCTACTACGTTGACTTGATAGATGGGTTAAACAACCCCGGTGACCCGGGGCGTGGTGTGGAAGACTTTGCATCCGGCAGCCGCGCTCACAACCTCCAAGTCTGCGCCGGCAACCAGACTCTCCTCCTGTCTGATTTGGTCAATAACAATCCCATTCTGGTTTATGACATCAGCAACGGCGCGCCGAGCATTAATCCCATCAAGTCAATTAGCCTCCCAGGGCTCAACAACCGCTCGCACGACATCTACGTCAGTACCGATCGCATTTACAGCGCTTCGAACGACACCGGTATCTCAATCTACCAATATGATTACACCGGCCCTGGTGACAGCTTCGATATTCTGGCAACGTATAATCATTTCTACAACGCCAGACGTGATTACGCACCAAACGATTTCATGGGACCAAGGCTCACACCCATTTCGCACAACGTCTGGCCTTCAAGCAACGGCAACTATCTCTTCGCCACCGACGAACGGAACGGTGACGATATTGCAGAAGGTTCGCTCACGCGCCAACTCGGTTCTTATTTGCGGACGTGGAACATCTCCACAATCAATACCACTCCGGATGGCAATGGCTATCGCTATCCGATCTCAAAAGTTTATCAAGCCCGCGAGGTAACCGAACCCGCCGGGAGCTTCAATAGCACGAATTTTACTGCGCTACCCTCCGGTGAATTTGGCAACAGCATTCACAATGCGCACATTCGCAACGAAAGCGGAAGTGACGTTGCTTACCTCAGCTACTACACCAAAGGTCTGCGCATCCTCGACGTTGCGAATCCACCCAACCCGACAGAGCTAGGTTGGTATGACGTGCCGAATATCGCAAATTACTACTTTCCGGTGTATGCCGGTTCCTGGGGCGTTTATCCCTATTTCAGCAGCAACACCATTGTCGTCAGCGATGCCGGCGGCCTTTACGTCTTCCGCCGCGCCACGGAAGTTTCCGGCACGATCTCAAGCAACACAACTTGGAGCGGCGCGATCTTCGTCACCAACAGCATCACGGTGAGCAACAACGCCACGCTCACCATTCAACCTGGCACGACCGTCGCGTTTGCAGACGGCAAGAGCCTCACCGTCAATGCCGGCGCGAAGATCATTGCCGACGGCACTTCCACGCAGACCATCAAGTTCACTTCCAACAGCCATCCGCCGGCGCGAGCGAATAAAAAATTTTCATAATGCGTGTGACTTTTTGCGCCCGAAATGCAACTATATAGATGTAAGCAGTGCCAAGCGTAAATGAAAAACCGCCTGCTGCTTTTGGGGATTCTTTGTACTGCTATACTTGACACGTACTTTACCCGCCGCCAAATTCCTTCCAATGCCATGCTGAGGTGTACTTCAGCACAACTACTCTTCCAGCATTCGAGGTGCTATGATGAAAACTCTGAAATCCATTTTCATGCTTCAGTTGCTGCTGACCGTTAACCTTCTCGCCCAACAAGCCCAATGGGAATTGGTGCGCGAAGGTCTCGTGGGCCACATCGCTGTTGACCCCACAAATCCCAACATCATTTACGTTGCCGGTGGCGCAAGCCTCAATAAAAGCACGGACGGCGGCAAAACTTGGGTGAGATATGAGCAAGGTTACGGCATTGGAGGCCCAGACGGCATTGTGATTGACCCGATTAATCCTCAACGATTGTGGGTGTATGGCACTCCCTTCGAAGGCATCGTGCGCAGCGAAGATGGTGGAGTTACAGCAACGCAAGCAGACAACGGCATTTCCTATGATCATCATGGCTATCAAGTGACCGGGATGGCCTATGATCCAAAAAGCGATATTCTATATGCTTGCAACCAAGCCAACGGTTTTGGTGTTTACCGTAGCTTCGATGGCGGAAGAAGCTGGGAACACATGAGTCGGTTCCCGTATGTGATTTATGCGGATTTCGTGCTGGTTGAAGAGGATAGCAGTTGGGTTTACACTGCTGGTATACAAGGGGTTTTGCGTTCGAAAGATTTTGGCAAAAACTGGACGCAACTTCAGTCAGAGCTTTTAGACCGGAAAGAGCTTTATCATTTAGCCAGCGTTCCCCAAAGCAGCACGCTTTATGTCGCCGGACGATTTGGTAAAATTTTCAAAAGTTATGATCTAGGAGATACTTGGTTTTCCATTTCGGATACTGTAACAGCTTTGGGTAATTTTAATGGAGGGCTTTTAGTCTCGGCTTTCGATACGAATTATGTTTTTATCGGCGGCGATGGTGGTTTTGTAAACGACATTGGAGGGGTATTCCTAAGTCGAGATGGAGGAAAAAGTTGGCAAGTGTACCACCATGGTTTATCGGAGTATCCGCTCTCGCAGTGGCGTGTTTGGTCGCTAGCGCAATCGAATAACACACATTATATTTTTATGACAGAGTCTAGACCATTTGGTTCCTTACATAAACTTTCACAAGTTCTCTTAACCTCTGTTCAAGAGCACTCACCCGCTTCTCAAATTATAGATTTCAATCTACAACCAAATTATCCTAACCCCTTTCATGCAGAAACCAAGATCGAATTTTCAGTCAACAATGCTTCCTACATAACTCTAGATGTCTACAATGTTGTTGGCGAGCGAGTATGTAGATTAATAAATCGAAGATTCTCAACAGGAACTCATTCCACATTTTGGAACGGCAGAGATTCGAAAGGAGATGAGTTGGGCAGTGGAATCTATCTTTTGCGTTTGCAAGCTGGAAAAGAGATTCTTAGCCGCAAGATACTGCTTATTCGTTAACTTTTTAGTGATGGGATGACTTAAATGAGAAAAAAATCCATTTCCAACTTTTTTTCACCCACAAACAAATCGCCGCCTAGAAAAATATAAAGCGCCCGCGACGCGGCGCACTCCAAAGAAAACCTTGTCAATGAACCCCAAAGCAGAATTTCGTTTTCATGTTCTGAAACCAAAAACAAAAGGTGATGCGATGAAGGCTTTAAAATATTTTATCCTGTTGCCGCTGCTGCTGACTATTGATCTTCACGCTCAACAAGCCCGATGGGAATTGATGCGTGAGAATCTTTGGGGCCACATCGCTGTCGATCCTACGGCCCCCAACATCATTTACGTTGCCGGTGGAGCGATGCTCAATAAAAGTACAGATGGTGGGCAAACATGGGTGAAATATGAGCAAGGCTTTGAAATTCAGACCTCGTTAGAATCGAATCGAAAACTGCAGATTTTCTGGACAAACGGAAAATCGACTGCTGTTAAGGACAGCCTGAGTGATAGTCATGGCTGAAGAATAATGGCAGAAAAATCGT
>Ga0247727_10008335_pt1 | contig 19272 bp, 16 predicted proteins | sample WisWelCaveWW1625_FD_202498 | JGI IMG/M metagenome (GOLD analysis project Ga0247727, IMG submission 202498) | Biofilm microbial communities from Wishing Well Cave, Virginia, United States - WW16-25 | ecosystem: Environmental > Aquatic > Deep subsurface > Groundwater > Cave microbial mat | place... | reverse complement strand
CTGTGTGAGATAATCTCACGGCGGTTTTTTGTTTGAGGTGAACCATGAACGACGATCAACAATGGCAATTGGTGCTGGCCCGAGATTCTCGCGCCGACGGCAAATTTTTCACGGGGGTGTTGACCACGAAAATCTATTGCCGCCCGTCGTGCCCGGCCAGGCATCCACTGCGAAAAAATGTCACGTTCTTCCCGTCGCCCGCCGAGGCTGAGCGGGCCGGGTTCAGGCCCTGCCGCCGTTGCCGCCCGAACGAGCCGGACTCGCAGGCGGAGCAAATTCAGCGCGTGTGCCGTTACATTGAAGCGCACTTAGATGAGCCGCTCACCCTCGAAGAGTTGAGCAGGCAGGCCAACCTGAGTCCCTTTCACCTTCAACGGACGTTCAAGAAGCTGGTCGGCGTCTCGCCCCGCAAGTACGCCGAAGCGCAACGGATGAAACGGTTGAAACTGCAGTTGAAGAACGGGGATACAGTGACGGCCTCAATCTATGAGGCGGGTTATCGGTCAATCAGCCGGTTATACGCGAACAACCATTTGGGAATGACGCCGGGCGATTACCGGCGAGGAGGATCAGGGATGAAGATCGGTTATACAATTGTGAACTCGCCACTGGGGCGGATGATGGTGGCCGCCACCGGGCGCGGCGTGTGCTTTGTGGGCTTTGGCGACACCGATGCGTTCTTGATGTCGGAGTTGAAGAAGGACTACCCGACGGCGGAAGTTCAACGCGACAAGACCGGTTTCAGCAATTGGGTGAACGCCATCGTGGAGAATCTAAACGGGCGGCGGCCTCACCTTGATCTGCCGCTTGACGTGCAGGGCACCGCTTTCCAACGGCAAGTGTGGGATGCGCTTCGGGCGATCCCTTACGGCAGTACGCGCACGTATGGCGAGATTGCGAAGTCGCTCGGCAAGCCGAAGGCGGCGCGGGCAGTGGGCCGGGCCTGCGCCACCAATCCGGTTTCGATTGTGATTCCGTGCCATCGGGCAGTCGGGTCGAATGGCGAGTTGACCGGCTACTATTGGGGCGTGGAACGAAAGAAATCGTTATTGGCAAAGGAACAGAAAGCGAAATGAATTCGATCAAGTTAGAGCGGCAGAAGCCGGTTTGGGAAACCGCAGCGGCAAGGCTGGCCGCGCTGTTAGCGCCCATCCGCAACAACGGCGGCGTCATCCTGGCCCTGCTGGCGCTTTACATCATCTGGGGCTCGACGTATCTTGGCATCCGTATTGCGATTGAAAGCTTTCCGCCGTTTCTGATGGCGGCGATTCGATTTTTGATTGCTGGAAGTGGCTTGTACATCTTCTTGCGGGCGCGCGGCGAGTCAGCGCCTACCCGGGCGCAGTGGATCGGGTCGGGGGTTGTGGGCGGACTGTTGTTGGGCGGCGGCAATGGCGGTGTGACGTTCTCCGAGCAATGGGTGTCGTCGGGGCTGGCGGCGGTGTGGGTCGCCACCATGCCGTTGTGGGCGGCGCTGTTCGCCGGGCTGTTGGGGCGGTGGCCCACCCGCTGGGAGTGGCTGGGGCTGGCGCTTGGGTTTGTTGGGGTGGTGCTGTTGAATCTCGAAGCGAACTTGCGCTCTAACCCGGTTGGCGCGATCGCGCTCACCATCGCCACGATCTGCTGGGCGCTTGGCTCGGTGTTGAGCCAGCGTCTCTCTTTGCCAAGGGGCATGATGGCCAGCGCGGCGCAGATGCTGGTGGGAAGCGCGACGCTGTTCGCCCTCAGCCTGATCTCCGGTGAGCGCGTGACGGGCCTGCCGACGATTCGTTCCGCCTCCGCGATTCTGTATCTCGTCGCCTTCGGTTCGCTGATCGGCTTCAGCTCGTACGCCTACCTGTTGCGCCGGGTGCGGCCGGCGCTGGCGACGAGCTACGCTTACGTGAATCCGATAGTGGCGGTGGGCCTGGGCGTGGCCCTTGCCGGAGAAAGCATCAGCGGCCTCGGCCTGCTAGCGATGATTGTGATTTTGAGCGGGGTGGGGTTAGTGGTGTTGAACCGGAAGTGATACCCGATTCCTGATCAGCCCGACTCCGTCCACCTCACACTCCACCACGTCGCCCGGTTTGAGGAACTCCGGCGGAGTCCGGGCGAAGCCGACTCCGCTGGGGGTGCCGGTGGCGATCACGTCGCCCGGCTCCAGCGTCATGCCCAACGATAGACTCTCAATCAGGGCCGGAATCTTGAAGATCATCTGCGAGGTGACCGCCTCTTGTTTAATGGCGCCGTTCACCCGGCACCGAATGCCCAACGCATGAGGGTCGGGCACTTCGTCGGCAGTCAGGATCCACGGCCCCATCGGGCAGGCCCCATCCAAACTCTTCCCCTTGAAAAACTGGCTGTGCGCCGATTGCAGGTCGCGCGCGCTCACGTCGTTGATCACCAGGTAGCCGAAGACGTAATTCATGGCCCCGGCCTGCGAAATATTCTTGCCGCGCCGCCCGATGACGACGCCCAACTCCGCCTCCCAGTCAATCTGCGTTGACACTGCCGGATCAAAGGGAATATCGCTATGCGGCCCATTAACGGTGTTGGTAGCCTTGGTGAAAAACACCGGCACTTTCGGAAGCTTCGCCTCGCGCCCGTACGCCTCCGCCGACTCTTTGGCGTGTTCGGCATAGTTCAGGCCGACGCAGAAGATGTTGCGCCTCGGGTTTGGAATGGGCGCGAGCAGTTGGGCATCGGCCAGCGGCACAGCAGTGCGGTGCAGGGCGTTCAGGTCGGCCAGGGTATCCTGCCCGGCGGTGATCAGGCCGAGCATCGAGAGGCCGGGCACGGGCATGACGACCTGGCCGTGCATGATTCCCAGGGATGGTTGATTGTGGTGAAGGAAGGTGACGATGCGCATGACGGCTCCTTGATTGGTGCTACAATTTGGGTGAGGGATATTATAAAACTCTAACACGGCACGGACCGGATAGGTTTTTAGAAACCTATCCGGTCTGTGCCGGGGCCGATTTTTCTGATAGTATGACTGATTACCAAATTGTCGAATCCAAAACTCTCTTCGAGAACCCCCGCGTCCGCATCATCATGGACACACTGGAGCGGGCGGGCCGCCGCTGGCCGTACTTCTACCTCGCCAGCCCGGTGGACGCGGTGACGTGCGTGGCTCTGACGAACGACGGCCGGATTGTGCTGACAAAGCAATATCGCCACCCGGTTCGGGCCGTCATCCTCGATTTGCCCGGCGGGCACATGGACCCCGGCGAGCCAGCCGAGCAGGCCGCCGCCCGCGAGCTGGAAGAAGAAACCGGCTTTCGCCCCGGACGCATCGAACTGCTTTGCCGCTACAACGCCTTCCCCGGCCAGCTTCAAGCCACCATGAACATCTTCTTCGCCGCCGACCTCACGCGGACGAAACAGAATCTCGATCACGGCGAAGAGTTGGAAGTCGTGCTCCTGCCCGCCGCCGAAGTTTTGCAAATGGTCATGCGCGGCGAGTTCATTGACGGCTCTGTTCAGTTAGGCGTGTTGATGGCGAAGCAGAAAGGATTGATCTGATGTGTGGCCGATTCACCCTCACCCTGAATCCTGATGTGTTACGCGAAGTGTTTGAGCTTGACTCGGTTCCGGCGGAGCTTGCGCCGCGCTACAACATTGCGCCCACCCAGCCGGTGGCCGCAGTACTGACAAGCGACGGCGGGCGCAAATTGGAGTTGTTGCGCTGGGGCCTGATCCCCTCGTGGGCCAGCGACCCGAAGATCGGCAATCGCATGATCAACGCCCGCGGCGAGACGCTGGCCGAGAAGCCCTCGTTTCGCACAGCCCTCAAGAAGCGGCGATGCCTGATCGTGGCCGACGGGTTTTACGAATGGAAGAAAGAAGGCAAAACCAAAACGCCGATGTTCATCCAACTCAAAGACGGCCGCCCCTTTGCCTTCGCCGGATTGTGGGAAGCGTGGAAGTCGCCAGAGGATGCGTGGATCAAAAGTTGTACCATCATCACCACCGAGCCCAACTCGCTGATGGAAAAGATTCACGACCGGATGCCCGTCATCCTGCCGCCCAAGGCCTACGACCTGTGGCTGACGCCCGGCGAACTGCCCGCCGAGAAGACACTGCCGCTTCTCAAGCCGTTTGCCGCCTCGCAGATGAAGGCAGTGGCGGTGTCAACGTTGGTCAACAACCCGGCCTTCGACTCGCCGGAGTGCGTGAGGCCGGTATAGTGACTGGCTTGAAAATGTAGAGCGACGCGAAGCGGGCAACTCGCTCCACAATTGTTGCGTGAGCACGAATCTATGGAGGCTGAAATGAGACGTAATCTCAACGCATTGTGGGGCCTGTTGTTGATCGGCCTCGGGGTGTTGTACTTGTTGCAGAACTTTGGCGTTCTGCAAGGGCTGGACTTTATTTGGCCGGTGGTGTTTGCACTGGGCGGCGCGGCATTCCTGATCGTGTTCTTCACCAACCGCGCTTACTGGTGGGCGCTCATTCCGGGGTTCACCCTCCTGGGGCTGGCGGCCACGACTGGCTCGCAATTGCTTCTCTCCGAATTTCCGGGCCAGTGGAGCGGGGCGATCTTCCTGGGCGCAATTGGCCTGAGCTTTTGGGCGGTGTATCTCGCCCGCCGCGAGAACTGGTGGGCCATCATCCCCGGCGGCGTGCTGTTGACGCTGGCGACGACGGCGGCAGTCTCGGATCGTTTGAAGGAGGTGGGAACCGGCGGCGTCTTCTTCCTCGGCCTGGCGCTGACGTTCGCCCTCGTCTTCCTGTTCACCCGCATGCGCTGGGCGCTCATTCCAGCGGCGGCATTGGCGGTGATGGGCGTGCTGTTGATCATCGGTTTTGAAAATTTGATCAACTTCATCTGGCCCATCGTTTTGATCCTTGTCGGCTTGTTCCTGATCATCCGCGTCCTGCGCCCGTCGCGCAGTTAATTGAACCGCGAAAACGCTAAGGACGCCAAGTAATTTCCTTGATTTCCTTAGCGCCCCTTGCGTCTTCGCGGTGAATTTCTGGCAAGGAGGATTCAACCATGCACGCAATTCGTATTCATCAATACGGCGGCCCGGAAGTGTTGAGCTATGAGGAGATTCCAACGCCGCAACCGGGGGCGGGCGAGGCGCTCGTCAAGCTGAAGGCGATCGGGGTCAATTTCATTGACGTGTATCACCGCACTGGCCGCTACCCCGGCGCGCTCCCGTTCACATTGGGGGTGGAGGCCGCCGGCCTGGTGGAGGCGGTTGCCCCGGATGTGACCGAAGTCAAAGTGGGCGACCGCGTCGCCTACGGCCCGGTCCTGGGCGCGTACGCCGAATACGCGGCGGTGAAGGCCGCCAGCCTGGTCCCGGTGCCGGATTCTGTGGATGACCGGAAGGCGGTGGCGGCGATGGTGCAAGGGATGACGGCGCACTATCTCGCCTTCGACACCTACCCGGTGCAAAAGGGCGACACAGTGCTGGTTCACGCGGCGGCGGGCGGCGTTGGCCTCCTGCTCACGCAGGTTACCAAGCGGCGCGGGGCGCGGGTGATTGCCACCGTCTCCACCGAAGCCAAAGCGCAGTTGGCCCGCGAGGCCGGGGCGGACGAGGTGATTCTGTATTCGCAAGTAGACTTTGAGGCGGAAGTGAAGCGCCTGACCGACGGCAAGGGCGTGGCCTGCGTGTACGACTCGGTGGGCAAGACGACGTTCGAGAAGAGCCTGAACTGCTTGCGCCCAAGAGGCTACCTGGTGCTGTACGGCGCATCCAGCGGGCCAGCGCCCTCGATTGACCCGATCACGCTGATGAACAAAGGCTCACTCTTCCTCACCCGGCCCACCATCGGCCACTACAACCCTGATCGCGCCTCACTGCTCAAGCGGGCGAACGAAGTCTTCAACTGGATTGCTTCCGGCGAACTCAAGATTCGCGTCGAGCGGGCATACCCGCTGGCCGAGGCGGCGCAGGCCCACCGCGATTTGGAGGCGAGGTTGACGACGGGGAAGGTTCTGCTGATACCGGGTTAGTTGTAAGGTGGGTTTGGCTGTCAACGGATTGCCTTTGGCGAAGCGGATGAGCGGATTGACACGGATACGCCTTAGCGAGATTCGAGATAAGCTTTTATTTTGGCTATCCGCACCAAGTGCTCCAAATATTCAAAGCACTCCCATTCTTGCTCTTCTGCCGGGGTCAAGCCTTCGTTTCGATTCTTCTCCAACAAAGCTCTTACTCGCGCTTGAAGGGCTTCTGGTGGGCGCAAGGCCAGAACATCTTGAGGCGGCAATTCGGGCGCAGGTAATGGCATGGCAGAAGTTCCTTTTTGAAAAGTATAACTTGGCGGCCCAGACCCCAAAGGTCTCCGAGACCTTTGGGGTCTTTTCTTATCAACCCTCAATCATCCTCTCCACTTCCGCTTTGGCCTCGGCCATTCCCCCATACTCACTTCTCCTTGAGCCTCGCCTCCAACCCGCTAAACCTCTCCGCCACCGTCGCATTCCGCACCGCCATCGCCATCGCCTTGCGCGTGCCCACCAGCACGCACAGCTTCCTGGCCCGCGTCACCGCCGTATACAGCAGATTGCGCTGGAGCATCAAGTAGTGCTGGGTGAGGAGGGGGATGACGACGGCCGGGTATTCTGCGCCCTGCGACTTGTGAACCGAGACGGCGAAGGCGTGCACCAACTCGTCGGCCTCCAGCCAGTCGTAAGTGACCTGCCGCCCGTCGAAGTTGAGGGTCAGCGTTTGGTCTTCCAGGTCAATCGCCGTCAGCCGCCCGATATCGCCGTTGAAGGTGTCCTTGTCGTAGTTGTTGCGCGTCACCATCAGCTTGTCGCCGGCGCGGAAGATGCGGCTCGCCAGCTTGCGCTCGGCCTTTTTCGGGCTGGGCGGATTGAGGGCCTCTTGCAGGCGCGTGTTCAAATTCGCCACGCCCGCCGCCCCGCGATACATCGGCGAGAGCACCTGCACGTCGTTCACGGCGTCCAGCCCGAACTTGTTCGGGATCCGGTTCTGAACAATGTCCACCACCCAGTTGGCGGCTTCTTCCGGGTCTTCGACGATGAACAGGAAGAAGTCCTTCGCGTCGTTTTGAATCACTGGCATTTGGCCGTGATTGATGCGGTGAGCGTTAGTGATGATCAGGCTGTCCTGCGCCTGGCGGAAGATGACCGAGAGTCGGGTGACCGCCGTCGTGTTCGAGTCGATCACGTCGCGCAGAACGTCGCCCGCGCCCACGCTCGGCAGTTGATCTACGTCGCCCACCAACAGCAGGTGCGCCAGCGGGTCGAGGGCCTTGAGCAGGTTGTTCATCAACAGCAGGTCAATCATGCTGGCCTCGTCCACAATCAGCATGTGGACGGGCAGGGGCTTCTCTTCGTTGTAGTTGAAGCCGATGCCGGGCTGGAAGCCGAGCAGGCGATGAATGGTCTTGGCCGGGCGGCCGGTGGCCTCGCTCAGACGTTTGGCGGCGCGGCCTGTGGGTGAGGCCAGAGCATACGCATGTTTCGTCGCGTCCAACACCTGGATAAGGGTTTTGAGCGCTGTCGTCTTGCCAGTCCCCGGGCCGCCGGTGATGACCGACACTTTGTTCTCCAGCGCCCGCCGCACCGCCAGCTTTTGTTCTTCTGAAAGTTGGGCGCTGGCTTTGGCGATCATGGTATTCAAGTCTGCCTCGCGCAAATCGTTGAGGAAGGACGCGGGCGACTCCATCATCTTCGTCAGGCGATTGGTGACGCCGATCTCGCCGAAGTAAAACGGGGCCAGGTAAACCGCCTGCTCCTCCCGAACCGTTTTCGTGTTCCCGCCCCTCACCTCTTCGATTCGCAACGCTTCTTTTTTGAGTCGGCCCTCGGTCAGCAAACGATCAATGGCCGCCCCAACCGAGTCGGCTGACACTTCGAGCAGTTCGGCGGCGGTCGTCGTCAGCTTTTCCAGCGGGCTGTAAACGTGGCCTTCATCCGAAAGCTCGCCGAGGGCGTAAGCCACCCCGGCCTCTACGCGCGAGGGCGCGTCGGGGGGCAGGCCGAGTTGGCGGGCGATCTTGTCGGCGGTCTTGAAGCCAATGCCGTAAATGTCGCGCGCCAGCCGGTATGGGTCATTCTTCACAATCTGCTCGGACATGTTGCCGTATTGCTTGTAAATCTTCACCGCCAGCCCGGTGGAGACGCCGTGCCCTTGCAGGAAAATCATCACGTTTTTGATGGCCTTTTGCTGGCCCCAGGCGACTTCGATGAGGGCCGCCTTTTTGGGGCCGATTCCGAGAACGTCGCGCAGGGCGCGGGGTTTTTCGTCTATGACTTTGAGCGTCTCGGCCCCGAATTTTTTGACGATGCGGGCCGCCGTGACCGGCCCGATGCCTTTAATCAGGCCCGACCCGAGGTAGCGTTTGATGCCCTCAACCGAGGCCGGGAGAATTTGTTCACATTTTTCGGCTTTGAACTGCTTGCCATATTGGGGGTGAGCGGCCCAAACGCCCTCCAGCCGCAGACTCTCGCCGGCGTTCACTTCGGGCAGGTTGCCCACCACAGTCAGCAGGTCATCTTCACCGCCTGAAAACGTCCTGCCAGGGCGAACACCGGACGGTCGAAGCCGCAAGACGGTGTACCCGGTTTCCTCACTGTAATAAGTGATGCGTTCAACAATGCCTTCAAGGGAGTCCACGCGGTCATTGTAGCAAATCCGCTCGTAGGTTGCGATTCCTCAGATTCAGCCTTATAATGCCGTTCAAGACCTATTTGCATGGAGAAAAAGAGTTAATGGAGCAAAGCCCACAAAACGTCGGGAGCGAGGGCGAGGCGCACCCGATGACTAGCCTCCTCGAGTCAGGCTATGGCATGAGCCAACTGACAAAAGGAGAAATTCGCGAAGGCAAAATCACCCATATCACTCACTCCGAAATCCTGGTGGATGTCGGGGCCAAAAGTGAAGGTGTGATCAGCGGCAAAGAACTGGAACAGATGGACGCCCGCACCCGCGAGAGCCTTCAGGTGGGCCAGGACTTGCTGGTCTACATCGTCGACCCGGAAGACGATAACGGCAACATTATTTTGTCGTTCAGCCGCGCCCAGCAGGAGCGCGACTGGCGCGATGCCGAAGACTTGCTCAACAATCAGGATGTGTATAAAGGCCAGATTGCCGGGTACAACAAAGGCGGTCTGATCGTCAAAGTGGGCAACGTGCGCGGTTTTGTGCCTGCCTCGCAAATGGGGCCGGCCCGCCGCCGCCGGATCGAAGGCGATACGCCGGAGCAGAAATGGGCCAAAATGGTGGGCGAGCCGATTATGGTCAAAGTGGTGGAGGTGGATCGCGAGCGCAACCGCCTCATTCTCTCCGAGCGAGCTGCCGCCAAAGAAAGCCGCGAAGCCCAACGGGAACAGTTACTCTCTGAACTCAAGGAAGGCGATATTTGCACCGGGCGCGTCATTTCCATCGCTCCCTTCGGCGTATTTGTGGACGTAGGCGGGGCCGACGGTCTGGTTCACCTCTCCGAACTGACCTGGAAGCGCATCGAACACCCCAAAGAGATTCTCAAGGTAGGCCAGGAAGTCAAAGTGCAGGTGCTGAGCGTGGACAAGGATCGCAAGCGCATCGCCCTTTCGATGAAGCGGCTCGAAGGCGATCCCTGGTCGCGCGTCACCCAGCAATATAAGATCGGACAATTGGTCGAAGGCACCGTCACCAAGCTGACCAAGTTTGGCGCGTTCGCCCGCATCAAGGGCAACGACGAGATCGAAGGCCTGATCCACATCTCTGAATTGTCGGATGGCCGGGTAACCCACCCGAAGGATGTGGTACAGGAGGGCCAGACTTACGCTCTGCGCATTGTGAAAATCGAGCCAGACAAACGGCGGATCGGGTTGAGCCTGAAGGAAGTAGGGTCATCACGATACCTGGAGAGCGACTGGGAGAGCGCCGCAGACGATATCCCAGACGACGAGCAAGAGTAGCTGGCTAAATAACGTTGAAACCGCGCGCGGGCAATTTCACCCGCGCGCGACTTTTTTATAGGGCAACATTAGAATTTTGTAAATAATTTATCCAGATGCTTTTCATCGCAGTACAATTGGCTAGATTGATTCAGGGTGATCGGCGGTACAATATACGCACCTTAGCACTGCCTGCCATCTGCCCTGAGGCGGGTCAAGGCCCTGGCCGCTCCACCGGCCAGCGCGGCATCGAGCTGGTGGAAGCAAGCAAGACAGTTTATAAGCATCTTTCTCTTTTGAAAAGCACCGGGAGGAAAAATCCGTGAGCGATAAAATGCAGAGGTTCACCCAGCGAGCGCGTAGAGTGTTGAGCCTGGCCCAAGAAGAAGCCGAACGTTTACGCCACGGTGCCATTGGCACCGAGCACTTACTGCTTGGCCTGATGCGCGAAGAAGGCGGCGTGGCCGGGCGGGTACTGCGAGAACTTGGGCTTGAACAGCGGCGGGTGCAAGAAATGGTAGAGCGCCTCAGCGGCCCCGGTCAGCGCGCCAAACCCAGCAAAATTGATTTGGCCCCCGGAACCCGGCGCACCCTGGAACTGGCAATTGACGAGGCCAAGCGCATGGGCCAGCACTACATCAGCACCGAGCACATCCTGCTTGGGCTGGTGCGCTACAACGAAGGTGTTGCCATTGACGTGCTGAACAAGCTCGGCATCTCGCCCGAACAAATCCGCCGTCAGACCCGGCGTGTTCTGCAAGAAAACCCGCAACAACCGCCCTCCTCCACTTCCTCGACCCCGCAAAGGCAAACGGCCGGCGGCTTGCCCGATAAGAAGAAAGAGGCCAAGAGCAAAACGCCTCTGGTGGATCAGCTTGCCACCGACCTCACCGCCCTGGCCGAAGACAACAAGCTCGACCCGGTCATTGGCCGCCAGAGCGAAATCGAGCGCGTCATCCAAATCCTGGCCCGCCGCACCAAGAACAACCCGGCCCTCATCGGCGAACCGGGCGTGGGCAAAACGGCCATCGTCGAAGGCCTGGCCCAGCGCATCATCTCCGGCGACACCCCCGAACCCCTGCTTGGCCGCCGCGTCCTCCAACTCGACGTCGGCTCGCTCGTGGCCGGAACCATGTACCGCGGCCAGTTTGAAGAGCGCCTCAAGCGGGTGATCGAAGAAGTCAAAATATCTAACTCAATCCTGTTCATTGACGAAGTGCACATGCTGGTCGGCGCCGGTTCAGCCGGCTCCTCGGTGGACGCGGCCAACATCCTCAAGCCCGCCCTCTCGCGGGGACAAATTCAGGTCATCGGCGCGACCACCCTCAACGAATACCGCAAACACATCGAAAGCGATGCCGCCCTCGAACGGCGCTTCCAGCCGGTCAACGTGGACGAACCAACCATCGAAGAGACCATCAGCATCTTGCACGGCCTCAAGCCGCGCTACGAAGACCACCACAAACTCATCATCACCGACGACGCCATTGACGCCGCCGCCCACCTCTCGGCCCGCTACGTGCCCGACCGCTTCCTGCCCGACAAGGCCATTGACCTGATTGACGAAGCCGGGTCGCGGGTGCGAATGTATAAAAGCCCCGAAGCCCGAACCTTCAAAGAAACCATGTCGGATTTGCGGCTGGTGCGTGAAGAGCGGGCCATTGCCGTCGAAGAGGCCCGCTACGACGATGCCCAGGAACTGCTGGCCCGCGAAACCGGCCTGGAAGAGAAACTCACCCAGCTTCGCGCCGGCTGGGATCAGGCATCCACGCCGGTTGTCAGCGCTGCCGACATCGCCGAAGTGCTGGGCATGTGGACGGGCATCCCGGTAACCCAAATTGCCACCGAAGAGTCTGAGCGCCTGCTTCACATGGAAGAGGAGCTCCACAAACGCATCATCGGCCAGGATGAAGCCATCAGCGCCATTTCGCGCGCCGTCCGCCGCGCCCGCGCCGGGCTAAAAGACCCCAAGCGCCCCATCGGCTCGTTTATTTTCCTCGGCCCCACCGGAGTCGGCAAGACCGAACTGACCAAAGCCCTGGCCGGCTTCATGTTCGGCAGTGAAGAAGCCATTATTCAATTGGACATGTCGGAATTCATGGAGCGGCACAGCGTCTCCCGGCTGGTTGGCGCTCCCCCTGGCTACGTGGGCTACGAAGACGCCGGTCAATTGACTGAAGGTCTGCGCCGCCGCCCGTATTCGATTGTCGTCTTCGACGAAATCGAGAAGGCGCATCCCGAAGCCCACAACATGCTCTTGCAAATCATGGAAGAAGGGCAACTCTCGGATGCGCGCGGCAAGAAGGTGAGCTTCCGCAACGCGATGATTGTGATGACCTCCAACGTGGGCGCCGACATGATCAAGCGCCAGACCTCGCTGGGCTTTTCGATGAAGCGCGACGAGGTCAAGGTCGAGCAAGAGGCGTACGCCGACATGCACAAGAAACTTACTGAAGAACTCAAGAAAAGCTTCCGCCCCGAATTTCTCAACCGGGTGGACGGGGTGATCGTCTTCCGCTCGCTCAACAAGGGCGAAATCCTGCAGATTGTTGACCTCGAACTCAACAAGGTGCGCGAGCGCCTGGCCGAGCGCGAGCTTAAGCTCGAAGTCTCCGAAGAGGCCAAGGCCCATCTGGCCGACGTCGGCTACAACCCCGATTATGGCGCCCGCCCCCTGCGCCGGGTGATCCAGAACAAGGTGGAGGACGGCGTCTCCGACGCCATGCTCCGCAGTCACTCTGCGCCCGGAAACACAATTTACGTTGATCTCAAAGACGGCGAGATTGCGATTCGCGCTGAAGGACAGCCGGAAGGCGAAGAAGGGAACGCCGAGCCCGAGGCCGAGGCCGCTTTGCCAACAATATAAATGTAGGGGCGAAGCATTCGCCCCGCGAAGCGTGCTTCGCCCCTACCACCACAAACGGGTCAAGCCTTTTCCGGGCTTGACCCGTTTGTTTTCCCTTCTATAATCACCCCATGCCAAAAACCAAAACCCAATGGGTCTGTCAGAATTGTGGCCGGGCGACGCCGCGCGAGATGGGCAAGTGCCCGCAGTGCGGCGAATTCAACACGATGGTCGAAGTGATCGTCGTGGAACCGGCGAAGGGCGCGGAGCGCCGCGCGCCGGGTGTCGCCGCCTCACGGCCTGTCAGAATGTCGGAGATCGAAGGCGACGCCGAAGCCCGGTTCCAACTGCCCATCGAAGAGTTCGCCCGGGTGCTGGGCGGCGGCATCGTGCCGGGGTCGGTGGTGTTGGTGGGAGGCGACCCGGGGATCGGCAAAAGCACATTGCTCTTGCAGGTGGCGACGATTATGGCCGAGAGCGCCGGGCCGGTGCTCTACGTCTCCGGTGAAGAGTCGGTGCGGCAGATCAAGATGCGGGCCATCCGGCTGGCGCAAAGCAACGACGGCGAGCAAAAAGTGGCGGCGGCCCTGTCCGAGAATCTGTATCTCGTCACCGAAACCAATATTGACGCGATTCTGGCTCACGTCGAAGCGGTTAATCCCAAACTGCTGATCGTGGACTCGATCCAGACGATGTACACAGGCGAGATCGGGTCGGCGGCAGGGTCGGTGAGCCAGGTGCGCGAGTGCGCGATGCGCTTGACCGGCGCGGCCAAGGCCAGCGGCTTCGCCGTCTTCCTCATCGGCCACGTCACAAAAGAGGGGACGATTGCCGGGCCGCGCGTGTTGGAGCATATCGTGGACACGGTGCTGTATCTTGAGGGCGACCGCTACCAATCGTTTCGTCTGCTTCGCGGGGTGAAGAATCGCTTCGGCACCACGTCGGAAGTGGGTGTGTTCGAGATGCGCAGTAACGGCATGGTCGAAGTGACAAATCCATCGGAGGCATTTTTGGCGGAGCGGATGGTGAACGCGCCCGGCTCGGCTATTGCGGTGACGATGGAGGGGACGCGGCCTTTGCTGGTGGAAGTGCAGGCCCTCTCCAGCCCAACGACGTTTGGCAATCCGCGCCGCACGCCCAATGGCGTAGACTTCAACCGCCTTTTGCTCATCACCGCTGTGCTCACCAAGCGTATCGGGCTGAAGCTGTTCGACCAGGACGTGTTCGTGAACGTCATCGGCGGTTTGCAGGTGGAAGAACCGGCGGCTGACCTGGCGGTGGCGATGGCGATTGCGTCGTCGGTGCGCGATATTCCTGTTCCGGCAGACCTAGCGCTGGTCGGCGAGATGGGGTTGTCGGGCGAACTGCGGGCGGTGGGGCAACTCACGGCCCGGTTAAAAGAGGCGGCCAAACTTGGGTTCCGCCGGGCCATCATCCCCAAAACCGTTCGCCGGGGCGAGCCTTTCCCTGACGGCATCGAAATCATTCAGGCCCGGTCTGCCCACGAAGCGATTGATGTTGCTCTGGGCAGGCCGAAACGCAGTGACAGCTAAGCGCGATCCGCGCCGTTTTTTGACTTTTGTTCGGCGGTATGTTAAGATTAGGTCCGGACGCGGCAGTTCTTTTCTAATCATTCCTCTGCCCGTTTACCCGGCTTTATCGCTGTTTTGTGTTGATTGTGTAAGCTGGTCGCGCGGCCCTCTCATTCATTCGCCGCCTGTCAAAACAAAACTTGTCACCACAAAGGTGAGTCCCATAAGCCGGGCGCTCACCTTTTTTATTTCAGGCAGGTTTCATCATGAGCGTCGAATTTGTTTTTAGAATTATTGGCATGTTCGCTCTGGGAATTGGCGGAGTGTTTCTGGGCATCTCAATTGCCGGTGCAGTCAATGTCTCTATCGAACTTGCGGCCACTGTGCTTTCACTCGTCGGCGCACTCATCGGGCTGGTGATTACGCCTTACGTGACTACACGCCCGGCGCGCTGGTTGCGCAATCAGATCGGACTCTTGCCGACGCGGGTGTTGGCCGCCGGCATGACCGGCTTGGTGATCGGCCTGGGAATTGCCGCCCTGCTCTCCGTGCCGCTGTCACTGCTCCCTCAACCGTTCGGCCAGATTCTCCCTTTCGTGGGCGTGCTCATCTTTAGCTGGTTGAGCATTTCAATTTTTGTGATGCGCCAGCACGATCTCTTCTCGCTTCTGCGCGACCGCCTGCCGTCTCCACGCGCCGACGAAAGCCCGGCGAGCGGCAGTTACAGCGGGCCGACCAGCGTTCTGCTCGACACCAGCGTGATCATTGACGGGCGCATCGCCGACGTAAGCCAGACCGGCTTCGTCTCCACCACCATGCTCGTGCCCCGTTTTATCCTGAACGAGCTTCAACACATCGCCGACTCGTCTGACGTTCTGCGGCGCAACCGTGGGCGGCGCGGCCTGGATGTCCTCAACCGCCTGCAAAAAGAGTCGGTCGTGCCGGTGCGCATCACCGACATGAACGTGGAAGGCGTGCGCGAGGCGGATGACAAGCTGGTGATTCTGGCCAAGCAACTGCACAGCGCCATCCTCACCACCGACTACAACCTCAACAAAGTGGCCGGACTGCAGGGCGTGACTGTCCTCAATATCAACGACCTGGCGAACGCCGTCAAGGCTGTGGTTCTGCCCGGCGAGGGCATGACGGTGAAAGTGATTCAGGAAGGCAAGGAGCAGGGGCAGGGCGTGGGCTACCTGGACGACGGCACGATGGTCGTCGTCGAGGAAGGCCGCCGGCTCATCAACCAGAACGTGGATGTCATCGTCACCAAAGTCCTGCAAACCGCCGCCGGGCGGATGATTTTCGCCAAGCCAGACCGTTCGTAGAAGGCTGAAGGATGAATCCTTTTCATCCTTCAGCCTTCTGCCTCATAATTGCTAATGCTCGTCGTCTACAACACCCTCTCTCGCAAAAAAGAAGAATTCAAGCCGCTGGCCGAAGGCCGGGTCCGCATCTATGTCTGCGGCCCGACTGTGTACGACTACTCGCACATCGGCCACGCCAAAACGTACGTGGCCTTCGACACGATGGTGCGCTACCTGCGCTGGCGCGGCTACCAGGCGCGCTACGTGCAGAACATCACCGACGTGGGTCACATCCTCGACTCTGGCGAGGATCGCATCCTCAAAGGCGCCGCCCGCGACCGCATCGAGCCGATGGAAGTTGTAGAGAAATACACCCGCGCCTACTTTGAAGACATGGACGCCCTCGGCGTCCAACGCCCCGACATCTCGCCCCGCGCCAGCGCCCATATCCCTGAGCAAATCGAGATGATCAAGAAGCTGATCGCCGACGGTCACGCCTACGAAGCCAACGGCTCGATCTATTTCGACGTGTCGTCCTTCGACGGCTACGGCAAACTCTCCGGGCGCAAAGTGGAAGAACTGGAAGAAGGCACGCGCGAACAAGTGCGAAGTGAAAAACGCCACCCCGAAGACTTTGCCCTGTGGAAGGCCGCCGCCCCCGAACACATCCTCCGCTGGCCCAGCCCCTGGGGTTGGGGTTTCCCCGGCTGGCACATCGAGTGCTCGGCCATGTCCACAAAATATCTCGGCGAAACGTTCGACATTCACGGCGGCGGCGTAGACAACATCTTCCCGCACAACGAATCCGAGATCGCCCAGGCCGAGGCCGCCACCGGCAAGCCGTTTGCCAACTACTGGCTCCTCACCGGCTCGCTCACCGTGGACGGCGTGAAGATGAGCAAGAGCCTGGGCAACTTCGTCACCATCAAAGACCTGCTCAAGAAGTTCCGCCCCGAAGCCGTGCGCTTCTTCATCCTCTCCGGCCACTATCGCAAGCCGATTGATTTTTCGGACGATGCGTTGGAAGCGGCGAGCAAAGGTTGGGAACGGGTCTCGGCCCCGGCGCTGGCCGTGCGCCAGCGACTCCGCGCGCCCGGCCTCCCCGGTGGAGCCGACTCTGGGGTGGAGGCCGCTATCGCCGAGGCCCGCGCCGCCTTCATCGCCGCGATGGACGACGACCTCAACACCGCCGCCGCTATTGCCGGGCTGTTCGAGTTCAACAAGATCGTCAACACATTGCTGAACGCCGACACGCCCGCCGCCCGTGGCGCGCTCGAGGCCATTGACGCCTTCTATCGTGAAATTGGCAGTGTGCTGGGCATCATCCCCGAAACGGCTACGGCTTCCTCAGGCGACAACGCCGGGCGCGAAGCCGGCCTCATCCAACTCCTCATCGAACTGCGCGCCGAAGCCCGTAAGCGCAAAGACTTCGCCACCGGCGACGCCATCCGCAAACGCCTGGCCGGGCTGGGCGTGACGCTGGAGGATGGGAAAGAGGGCACCACCTGGAAGGTGTAAATCTTGCCGTTCGCTTCTGGTTTGATGGATCGAGTGTCCGAATTCCTCTACCGCCGCAACGTCGTCCTCGAAACCCTGCGCGCCGGGCGGCGCGACCTTCGGCGGCTCTTGCTCGCCGACGACGCTGACCAGGATGCCTTGCGTGAAGTTCTGACCGAAGCCAAAAAGCGCAGTCTCAAAATCGAGCGCAAGCCCCGCAAAGACCTGAACCTCATCAGCCATGGCGACAACCATCAGGGCGTTGCCCTCGAAACCGGCCCTTATCCTTACGCCGACCTCGACGAGGTGTTGGCCCACGCCGAAGCCGCCGACGAACCGCCGCTTTTGCTCTTGCTCGACCAAGTGCAAGACCCGGCCAACGTGGGCCGCCTGCTCCGCACTGCCGAAGCCTGCGGCGTTCACGGCGTCCTCATGCCCGACAAAGGCAGTGGCGAGATCACGCCCGCCGTCGTCACCGCCTCGATGGGCGCCAGCGAGCACATGCTGGTGACCCGCATCGGCAACCTGGCGCGGACGATTGACCTGCTCAAAAAGTCCGACATCTGGATCGCCGGGCTTGACCTCTCGCCCGAAGCGCAAACGCTGGGGCAGGTTGATCTCAACCGGGCGCTGGCGATTGTGGTGGGCAACGAAGGCTCCGGCATCCGGCGGCTGGTGCGCGACAAGTGCGATCTGCTCATCCGCCTGCCCATGCGCGGCAACGTCCAATCGCTCAACGCCGCCGTTGCTGGTTCTATTGTGCTTTACGCCGCCTGGCAGGCGAGAGGGTTTGTTGGGGCAAAAGACTCAACAACGGATTGAACGGATGCAACGGATGAATATAAAAATATCCGTTCACTTCGTTTCATCTGTTGTCAAAAACGATGCGGATAATTGAAACTGATCCCAGGCAACTGCACTTCGAAGGCCGCACCGTCTCTCAGCGGGGCTGGCTGATTTGGGCCGGGCTGTTTTTGCCGGGGATGGCCGCCTTGTTACTCCTGCCCGAATCTTATCGCTTCGCCGGGTTCCTGATCTGGATCGTCGTCTGGTTGGCGTCCATTGCCGTTGTGCCGCGCTGGCTGGGCGAACTGGTTCGGGTGACGGTTGACTCGCAAGCCCGGCAGATCGTGTGGGCGCGAGACGGGCAGGCGACACGTACCGTGCCGTTTTCGGATGTGAAACAATTTGAGTCGGCGCAACTGGCCACCGCCAGCCGCCCCTACAAAACCTTCCAACTTTTCGCCATCCTCAAAAACGGCGCTCGCATCACCCTCGCCATTGACCCCAAAGAAGCCGAAATCCAGCGCGCCCTGCAACTTGCCCGTGAACGCTTCCGCTAAGTAGACCTGACAGGTTTCTTAAAACCTGTCAGGTCTGCCCCAGCGCGGAAGAATGTCACAGTCCGGAACTTTCTCAAGGTGGCCGGGCTGGCCGGGGTTGGCGCCGGCCTCACCGCCTGCGCCGGTTCTGCCCCGGTGCCGCCAACGGCCACTGCCATGACGATGGCGATGGACGCCACCGGCACGGCGCAAAGCGGCCAGGTGGCCGACATGGATGCCTTGCACGAAGCCGGAGTCAAAATCTTCCTCGACGGCATCGGCAAGGACCCGGCCTTCTGGGGCACGCCTCTGGCCTTCAAAGAGGAGGGCGGCTTCAAAGTGTTTGAAGTCACCTGCCAGGACGTTCAATGGGAGATCGAACCGGGCAAAGCCATTGAAGCGATGGCCTACAACGGCATCGTCCCCGGCCCGGAGATTCGCGTGACCGAGGGCGACAAAGTGCGTGTGGTAACTAAGAACGAGATGAGGCAAAGCACCTCCATCCACTTTCACGGCGTGCTGGTACCGAATTCAATGGATGGCGTACCATACATCACCCAGCCGCCGATCAAGACCGGTGAGGCGTTCACCTACGAATTCACCGCCCGTAACCCCCGCTCGCATATGTACCACTCGCACCACAACGCCGCCGAGCAAGTGACCAAAGGCTTGTGGGCCTTCCACTGCCACATCCTCACCCACGCCGAGTCCGCTCACGGCATGTTCGGGATGGTGACGGCGCTGGTGATACAGTAGACAAACGACAAACGGCAAAGCAAAGACATTTGTCGTTGGCACGTGTGCACGCAAAGGTTGTCAGACGGCCAAAGGAAGCTGGTCTCGGCGGGCGGATAAGGTTTCCCATCCGCCACTCAACCAAGCGGCCCGGGCTTTGGCGGTTTTCACCGCTCCGGGGACGAGC
>Ga0247727_10008334_pt1 | contig 19272 bp, 27 predicted proteins | sample WisWelCaveWW1625_FD_202498 | JGI IMG/M metagenome (GOLD analysis project Ga0247727, IMG submission 202498) | Biofilm microbial communities from Wishing Well Cave, Virginia, United States - WW16-25 | ecosystem: Environmental > Aquatic > Deep subsurface > Groundwater > Cave microbial mat | place... | reverse complement strand
AGCTGCGGCGTCTCCTGTTTCACGCGCTCGTTCATGTATTCCCAATGAAAAAAGAAAATGGTCTCATCGGTATTGGGAAATTGGCCGTCGTAAATGCCGCGAATGACGAAATCCCAATTGCCCGGAATGAACGTGCCGGTCAACTGCACGACGTCGCCGAGCTTCCAGCCGAAACGGTGTATGAGCTTGCGGCCCACGAGGCAGGCATGGCGTTCTTTGAGATATTGCGCCTTTTGCTCCGGCGGCGTCACGAACTCCGGATACATTTCCAGATAGCCTTCGCCGATCGCGATATTGGCGAACCAGTTGTTGGGATCTTTATAATAAGCGCCAAACCAATTGGCGACGCCGACGCTTTCGACGCCCGGCACTTTGGCGATTTGCTCGCGATAAGCCAGCGGCAGTTGAAACGCGAGCGACACCGCGCTGCGCGTGACCAAACGATTTTGCGCCGAAGCTTCCACGCCGGCATACCACGCGTCGATGGCCGTGCGCGTGAGGCCGAACGCCAACACCGCGATCGCGATGCCGAACATCGTGAGAAACGCCCGCAGCTTGTGGCGGAAGGCGTTTTTAAAAATCAGTTTGAAGATTTTCATGGTTAGTCAGTGTTAATGGTTTGTTGCTACCGGTGTTTAGTGATCAGTGTTCAGTGACCAGTAATCAGTGTCATATTGAATACTGATCACTGGTTACTGATCACTGGTTACTGAACACTGATCACTGGTTTTATTGCAGCTCACCTTTATCAAGATGGCGAATGGTGTGCGCTTTATCCGCGGCGCGTTGGTCGTGCGTGACCATGATGATGGACTTGTTGAATTCGCGATTCAAGCGCTCGAGCAAGGTGAGAATTTCCGTCGCGGAAACTTTGTCCAAGTCACCGGTCGGCTCGTCGGCCACGATCAAAGTGGGATCGGCCACGATCGCGCGCGCAATGGCCACGCGTTGCTGCTGTCCGCCGGAAAGTTGTTTGGGATAATGCTTCATGCGATCGCTGAGACCGACGACGCTCAGCGCGGTCTTCACGTGCTCGTCGCGCTCTTTCTTCGACAGCTTCGTCAATAACAGCGGCAGCTCGACGTTTTCATAAGCCGTCAACACCGGAATGAGATTGTAGAATTGAAAAATGAACCCGATATGATGCGCTCGCCAATCGGCCATTTGCGATTCCGAGAGTCTAGTGACGTCGTCATTCGCCACGATAATGTTGCCCGCGTCGGGTCGATCGATTCCGGCAATGAGATTCAGCAGCGTTGATTTTCCGGAGCCTGATGGTCCCATCAACGCCAGAAACTCGCCCTCTGGCACCGACAAGTTGATCTTCTCCAGAACCGGAATTCGAAGCCCGTTTCGATGATAGGATTTCGAGACGTTTTCAACCTCGATTAAGGCATTCGGCGTGATTCCCTTCCTGTCATTGCTGGTTGAAGCCACGTTTGATAGAACCGGAGCTTCGATGCGGTCTCGATGATTTGAGGTCGAGACATTTTCAACTTCTGCTAATGTTTTCGGCATGGTTTGCTCTCCTTAAATTGATAGACAAAATGATTAAGGCAAAACGATTTGGGGCAAAATAATTTTATCCTTCATTAAATAGTTGCTGCACCGATTTTCAGGCAAACTGAAAACCGAAGTCCCGCAAACGGGACAGCATAAAAAGCAAAAGTTTTTAAACACGGAGTCGTTGAATTCGCGGAGCGTCACGGAGAAAAAGTTTTACAACCTGGATGATTCAAGAAACTAAACCACGAAGTCACCAAGACACGAAGGAAGCTTTTTTAAAAGCCCTTGTTGACAAAACAAAATTAATAGCCGATAAGAGGAGGCTTATATTATGAAATCAAAGCTTTGTGCCTTCGTGTCTTAGTGGTTTATGAATCATTCAGGATTAAAAGACATATATTGATCTCCGTGTTCTCTCGGTGTGCTCCGTGTCCGTGTTAAATTCGGTCGTAAATCAGCAAAGAATTTTCAAAAATTTTATTCTTTTGGCGCATAGTGTCCTAAATCAATCGTTTTGCCTTTAGTTATTTCTCTCCCAAGATCACTTTCATGCCCGTAGCCATCTTTTCCGGCGGATTGAGCACGACGCAATCGCCCATCGATAACCCACTCACTACTTCGAGTGAGCTGCCGACCTCGCCACCCAGCTCGACGGACGTTTCAACTACACGATCGTCGCGGACGACGAACACAATTTTCGCATTGTCTCGCGCCGTGATTGCCGCCGGCGGAATCACGATCTTCTTTGCACTGTTAGTTTCACTCTTATCTATCGCTTTCGAGAGAAATGTAACCTTCGCGCTCATCTCCGGCAGCACGCGTTCGTTGTGCTCGACGAATTTGATTTTGGTGAGTACCGTCGCTTTGGCGCGATCGGCGGTCGGCACGATTTTGCTGACGGCGCCTGGATAGCGCGTGTCCGGATAAGCATCGAGCACGATCTCGCACGGCTGGCCGGGTTTGATCCGTTGAATGTTGGATTCCGAAACGTCGGCTTCCACTTCCAGCGAAGACATGTCGGCAATGGAGACCACCGCGGCGCGCGCACTGCTCGCGGAGCCGAAAGGCGCAACGATTTCCCCGACATCGGCATTCTTCGTGAGCACCGTGCCATCAAACGGCGCGCGAATGTTGGTGTTTTCCAACGCGGCTGCAGCGGCACGAATCGTTGCGGAGTCTGCCGAGACCGAAGCAACGGCGCGTTTGTAACGCGCTTCGGCGGCGTCAAAATCCGCGCGTGAAACAAGCTGCTCCGCGAGGAGTTTTTGGTAACGTTCAAATTGAATCGCTGTTTCTTGCCGATCGGCTTGCGATTGCGGCAAATGCGCTCTGGCCACAGCGAGATTGGCCTGGGCTTGCGCCAGCGCCGCGGCAACATCATCGCTCTCCAATCGCGCAATGATTTGAATTCTCTTCAAATTTGGAATTGCTGTTTACACCATATAGTCGTTCGGCTGAGCCCAAAATCGACAACCGGCCGAGTTATACCACACTCCAGACACACCAAACTCCCCTCCCACTTTGGAAAAGCTACATTTGGCGTTGTTTTTACTCTACGGCGCACAGTCTGAAACCTTCAATAATATAAAACCGCCCTGTGTCAACCCTATGTCAGTAGCGCTTTAAAAATCAGTAATCAGTTTTCAGTGATCAGTTACCAACCACACTAAATCCAATCGAAGCTCGCCGTGAGGCTTTTGAATCACATTCCAATATAAGCGCAAACTGGGGGTAGTGTCATCTCCCGAAAGGGGTATTTTGAGAGGGTATTTTTAGTCTGTTACAAGTTTAATCGTTGCAAAAAATCTTGGACTCAAAAATGAAAGCTCACAAAACAAAATCTTTAATTTTGTGCCCTTTCAATTTTGTGAGCTAATATTTTGGTTTCGGCTCGTCCGCGTTGGGAGAATGCGCGAACAAAAAATGGGAGGTTCCGGAGATAGAAAGAAGGAGGCTACGGTCGTAAAAGCTTACAGCAAGTTCAGTTCGCGGGCGCGCGCCACCGCCTGCGTGCGGCTGCTTACATTCAGCTTGCCGTAGATGTGCTTGAGATGTGCTTTGACGGTGCCAGGAGAGAGGTGCAGTTTGCGGGCGATCTCTTGATTGGAGAAACCTTCGGCAAGGAGTGGGATAAGCTCCAACTCACGCCAGCTCAGGGGTTCGATTAAAATGCTGTCCACCACGCCGGTTCGTTTTTTTGCCAACATACGCCGATTGCTGCGCGCTTCAATTTCACCCAGCAGAGCGGCGGCGTACCGGCGGTTCTTTCCGGTCACGCGACGCAACAGCGCTTGCATGGCCTCGCCTTCATCGACAAACGTGCGGACATACGCTTCGGGTTGGGTCAGCGAAAGCGCCTGGTTCAGACAATCCAGAGCGCGGGGAGTATCCTCGCGAGCCTGCATGGCTATCGCCTGCAGCACCAATGCGTCAATGACCATCTCGGTCAGTTGCTTTCTCTCAACTGCTTGCAACAATGACTCGAGCACTTTGAGTGCGGGCTCGAGCTTTTCCTGCGCCAGGAGCAGACGCGCCAGCGTTGCCAGTCCGAAACTTTGGACGAAGGTTAAATCGCTCCCAATGTTGAGTGTCTGCAATTCCTTCTCTCCCCAACGAACCGCCGGTTGCAGAAAACCATCGGCCAGCCATTGCCGGATGCGGGGAAGACCAACCTGAGCGACTAAGCAGAAGGCGTAGCGATCGTCCGTTAACTCCTCGGCTTGTTTCAAAGCGTTGCGCACTGCGCCGTCGTTGCCCAGCGCCTGCTCGATGCGGGCCAACAGCACATAGCATTTGATCATCTCATCCCGAACCCACCAGCTTTGTCCCAGCTCGAGGGCGAGATTGACGTGACGATGAGCCGCCTCCAGGTCGTTCCATTCGTATAACAACTCCGCGAGAAAACGGTGTGCGAGGGTGGCAATCGGCACGTATCCAAGTGTTGCAGCCTCCGGCTTTGCGCGATCCGCCGATTGAGTTTTATTCGACGGTGGCCGGCTCCAGCGATAGCTTCCAGCGCGTATCTGTGCCACCTCCAGAGCTTTGTGTTGAGCGTCTGCATTCCGGCGCAAATGTCCCTGCGCTCTTTCAACTCCCCCCACACAGATGTAAGCATAGTACAGCAACGTCTGGTTTCCGATGGCATGCCCGACGCGAAGCGCTTCATCGAATACTGCGCGTTTCCAAATTCGACGGCTCTTCATGCTGGGCCCATCGTTCGGCGTCAGCAACACATTCCCTGGCTTCATCCAGGCGGTCTTGCGAGACGGTGGCCCAGGCTTTTGCAATGGCGAGACGTGGGCGCGATCGGACCATCTCCGCAGGAAGTACGTCCAGCCAGGTGAGCAAAGTATTCGTCTCTCCCTGGTTGACCATCGTTGTGGAGGAGGCCTCAATGAGACGTGCTGCACGCTCGAAATCCGGCGCGACAAGTGCATGACCCATGGCCTCAGTCACGAACCCGTTTTGTTCGAACCATCCACTCGCACGGCGGTGAAGCTTGGGCACGAGGTCGGGCTGCTCATGCTTCAGGCGCTGGCGCAGCACCTCTGCAAAAAGCTGATGATAACGATACCACTGTCGCTGCTCATCGAGAGGGACGGTAAACAAATTGTTCCGCTCGAGACTTGCTAACATGGCCGCGCCGTCGGTTTGTCCGGTGACCGCATCGCACAGCGGACCGCTGAGGCGCTCCAGGATTGAAGAGTGCAGCAGAAAGCGCCGGACGTTTTCCGGCTGCGTGTTGAATACTTCTTCGGCAAGATAGTCCACGACATAGCGATGCGAGCCGGAGAACGCCGTGATAAAATTGCGCTGGCCTTCCGTGTCACGTCCTTGTATGGAGAGCGCGGCGAACTGCAGCCCGACAATCCACCCTTCGGTTCTGGCTTCCAACGCTGCAATGTCATCTGCCGGCAAAGGCAATCCCATGGCCTGATTGAGGAACGCGGCGGCTTCCTCGGAGGTAAAGCGCAGCTCATCTGCTCGCAGCTCGTTGAGTTGATTGCGGGCGCGGAAGCGAGGGAGCGGAAGAGGGGGGATCTGTTCGGCTGGTCATGAGCAGGTGCATCTGCGGCGGCAGATGGTCGAGCAGGAACGCGATGCCCTCGTGAATCGCCGGGTTGGTAATGATGTGATAGTCATCCAGGACGAGTTCGATGTTCTCCTTCAACGCAGCGATCTCGTTCACGAGTGGAGTGAGGAATGATTCTTGACGGAGACGGTGCGGTTGCCGCATCTGTGCATTCATCACAATTCTGGCGTTCTCGCCTAGAACTGGCCGGAGCGTCTGCAGTGCGCCAATGAAGTAGGCCCAGAAGCGCGAGAGGTTATTGTCACTCTCGTCCAGCGACACCCAGCACACGCGACGGCCACTCTGTCGTATCCACTCGGCCAAGAGCGTGGTCTTGCCAAAGCCGGCCGGAGCGGAGATAAGCGTCAGCCTTCGGTTTGTGCCGCCACTAAGCCGTTCGATCAAGCGCTGGCGTGGGACAATATCGGGTCTCGCACGAGGGACATACAGTTTCGTCTCGAGCAAAGGCATCGCAACTTCTCGCTCGCGGCTCGAGGGCTGAGCCGGAAGGTCGCTGCGTACTTCGTCATCAGTCATTCGCCCCGGCAAAGTCGGGGCTGGCGCACTCCGGGATTCTTCCCATGGCAGCGACACGCGATAGATGGAGACGGGCAGCTCGATGTTCTTGAGCTGCCTCTTGCCGACGCGAATGAGCGGCAGGTCAAACTTGTTCCTGATTTGCCGCGCAACATCCTCAGAGATGCAGATGCCGCCAGGCTGGGCCAGCGGCTCGAGGCGCGCAGCGATGTTCACACCATCACCCTGCACATGTGCGCCGCTATGCACCACGTCGCCAAGATGCAGATCGATGCGGAGGATGATGCGCCGGTCCGGGGAATTAGACTGGTTTCTCTCATGCAACGATCGCTGAATTTCCACGCCGCATCGCACCGCTTCCAGCGCGCTGTCAAACTCCACAAAGAACGCGTCCCCGGCAGTCTCGATCTCCCGGCCGTAATGCCGGGGAAGAATGCCGCGCACCAGCCCGCGATGCTCTTCAAGAAGCTCGAGCGCCAGTGCCTCGTTTTTCTGCGCGAGCGCGCTGTAGCCCACCATGTCCGTGAACATGATGGCTGCCAGCCTCCGCCGCGGCGTGAGATTATCGGCCATGTGTGATGTGTGTACGAACGGTTGCGACGCATGTTCCAGTCGTGCTTGCCCGAGCGGCTCAACAGAGAAGCGATGACTCGGGGTATTCGGCATATAATAACTATACCACCGGTAATTCTATTTGTCAACGAAATTTTTGTTGATGGCTTTTTTCCTTTTGTGGAGTTTCCAAGGTTGGCATGATACGAATGGGAAGCGCAACGTAACCATATACTGAAAAGCCTCACTTCTTGTTGGCGACGATCTGCTCTTGACTCACTTTCTGTTAGAGCCTGCCGGTCTCACTCGCGCTCTCCATAAACTTCCCGCATGACCACTGCCAGGTCGCGCAGCGCACGCTCGCCATCGCCAACGAAGGCCGAGCCGTGCATAGCCGCAAGCGTCTTGGGCTTGAGCGTGGCCAGTTCCTGTAACAGCCGTTTCGTGTTCGGCGTATAGGGCATGTAATCCATCAAAGGGCCGGCCTGGGATTCTTTTAGCGCCTGCCGCGTCCGCGCGATGACGTCGGCTTCCGTCAAGGCTTCGACATTCCCATATTGGTGAAATAAATCCGAGCAGAGCAACGTGCGCTGTGTCTCTTCAAACAGCATCACGGCGTCCCATCCGTGTGGCAGATGGGGCGTCGGGTGGAAGCGAAACCGGTATTTGCCGGTGCTCAATGCTTCATTCTTTGCCATTCCGCGTGGTGGTCGGGAGGCGAAGTCGCTCAAGTTAATGAACGCTCCTACCACACCGCATACCGCCTGTGCCGACGGCGCTTCCCGAAGCCATTCGTTCAGCGCACCCCATTCGTCTACTTCAAAATGGCTGGCGCCAATCCAGCGAATCTGCGACGGTTCAATGATCTTTGCTACCGCTTCGCGCACCAGAGGAAACATTCCTCTCATGCCCGTGTGATAGAGCAGCGGTTCGTCGTCTTTAATGAGAAAATGATTGAATTGCAGATTGATCTCGGGCGCATAGATCGAGATGCGATAAACATCAGACGCGATTTCGTTTATTGTGGTCACGGCTTTTCTCCTTAAACGACTGTACCCTTGGCCCAAACCGGGGTGGCGACAAGTATCTCGGGTTGATGAGCAAGCAGGGGAGAAACCCCGTTCATGTCCTTTTTGTCTTCACGGACACATGAATTAAGACCATTCTCGTTTTCCTTTGTCTGATGTATGATGGTGGCCATATTGCTATCCTGCTAATTTGCTCTCGTCCAGTTCGTCGGTTGCAAAAACATGGTCGTTAATAAAAAAACTGTCGTTGGGCGGCGCTCTGCTCTTGCTTCATTTTCTCTAAAGAAACCAATGTGAAACGTCTTCGGATATGCCACGTTGGTGGCCCTGCCGGCCTTCATCAATGTCAGCACGAAACCATCTTCATCCGACAGGAACGCCATGCCGGCCTTTCCTCCCATTTTCCTCAAGCCGAAATACTTCTCCAAGAACTCCCCGGCAGCGCGAACATCGGTGACCGTCAAGTTAAGATGGTTCAATTTCATAAAAAGACAAGGGTCTCACCATCAGTCGGGATCAGAAGCTGTTCGGGCTGAATCCCATGGGCGGTTGCATAGTGACGCAAGGCCTCACGCGAGACCGTCGCATGATCGAGCGAATCCATACTCGCGATGATGTCTTGCGGCGCACAGGGGAGATCGATTAACGGGTTCGGCGATTTACCCGTGAACGATGGCCGGGAGTGTTTCGCGGCGAGGTAAGGATCAATGACGAAACGCCGCCGGGCATATTCCAGCCGTAAGGTCGCACTCCGAATAAGTTGAATCTTCATTGCGCATTACGTTTCATATGGTTCATTTGTTCGTGGAGCGCCGGGAGCTTGTTTGTCTAACGACTGCCGATAGCTGACACATCCTCGAATGAACTCTGGCCATTCCGGTACGACAGGAATAGGGTCGGTCTTTTCGGGCAACAAATCCCAAAGTGCGGGATGATGCCAACACAGCTCATGCTCACTACTGTCTCTATGCTCACGAATGCCTGCTCTCAGCTTCTTTACCTCGGCGAGGAGCTGATCCCGCGTCATCTGATCAAGATCTGTGTTCATGATTAACCTCCTGCAGCGTGGATGGGGTTTTTTAAAGAATCGCGGTTAGCGATTCAGCAGCCCGTGTCATGCCTTGAACATGGCGCTGATTTCCCCATAGCTCACCGCCTCATCAGCGAAAGTGAAACTGCCGTGCGTCTGCATTTCCCGCGCCGCGCGAAGAAAAGCGCCAAGCGCGGCGCGTGAGAGCGCACTGCCAACACTGATCCGTTTGACCCCAATCCCGGATAGCTCCGTAAGATTCAATTGAACGCCTTGCAGCCCCATGACAACATTCACGGGACGATCAACAGAGCTGACCACCGAAACAATGTCCTGTTTACTTGTAAGACCTGGCGCATACAGAACATCTGCTCCGGCTTCCTGATAAGCCTGAAGCCGCTTGATCGTGTCTTTGAGATCGGGACGACCGACAAGGTAGTTTTCCGCGCGCGCCGTTAAGGTGAAAGCAAACGGAAGAGTGCGCACGACCTCAGCCGCTGCACGGATACGCTCGACCGCAAGCTCAAGCTCATAGATCGGATGATCCGGGCGATTCATCATATCTTCGATTGAGCCGCCGGCCAGTCCCGTTCCTGCGGCAAGACGGATCGTTTCCGCAACCGTTTCAGGACTATCACCGAAGCCGTTTTCGAGATCGGCGCTCACGGGCAGATCGGTGGCTGCTACAATATCGGCGACATGCGTCATCATTTTGTCGCGGTCAATCGTGTTGTCCCGCTGTCCAACAGAAAACGCATAGCCGGCGCTGGTAGTTGCCAGCGCCTCAAAACCGAGATGCGCGAGCAGCCGCGCCGTGCCAACATCCCATGGGTTGGGGATGATGAACGCGCTGTCGCGCTCGTGGAGCGCACGAAAGACTCTTGCTTTTTCAGCTTGGGTCGACATGGGCTACCTCACAGAGAGCGTTGCGGGAACGCCAAACGTGCCGTCGACGACTTCCACAAAGTTCCGCTCCTCCCGAAGGATGAGCCGCTTCGTCTGGGCCATCTTGAAGTTCTCGCGCTGAAACGGATCGATCTCATATCGGGTGAAGCAGGTAATCGTCATCGGTATTCTCCTGGTTGTTGCAGCATGAATTTTTTGTCCGCTTACATTTGTTCTGCAAAGATAACTGATCATGTTTATAGAATGATCATCGATAAGATAAGCATGCCTGGTGACAACCCTATGTCAGTAGTAACTTTTGATAAAAAATTTTGGCTTAAAACCAGCAATGCCGAGAGACCCAGCGCGGCCGCAACAGCATGGAGGCGCGTGCCGGTATCAACGCCCAACACGGACAAGAGCCCGGCATCCCGCCCTTGGCGGGGCGGAAAGTTATGGCAAACTGGTTCCAGGTCTTGATGATCACGATCCCGACCATGAGTTTCACCAATATTGTGGTCACGGCTTCTCTCCTGTGTTCCCTCAGAGTGACGGTAGGTAGCGCAGACATTTTGTCCGCTCCGCGAACGGGGCGCTACGTTTTCCATCAGTGAGATATTACTTTGTTCTTTCTAATTCGTCGGTGTTGGACTCGAAGTATCAATCACTGCGCCTGGCGGCATCGTCATTCGTGCGGCATCGAACGGCTTGGTGAACGACCAGTTTCGAATTTCACAAGTCCCGAAAAGAGAACGATCCTTCTTATCGTAGATCGAATAACGCGTGGGAACCACGAGTCCGTCCACTGTCGCAAACTCTTCGTAGACGAGAATGTGAGGCGGCGTTGCTGCAACTCCCGCTGGAAGTATCGCGGCATACGTCACGATGTATTCGCAAGCTTTGAGGCGATGGCTTTTCGGGTCGAGGTAAAGAACGTAGTAATCGTCCGGCGTATCGCCGACTCCGGCAGCGAAAGTCATTTTCACTGTAATGTATTCGGTGAGATCATTCCGGAGCTTCGCCTTTCCCGGCTCGCCGAGATTGACGCCCGGATCCATCGCCAGCCACGGCAGATTCAGGAAATAGTAATTGAGCAGCGCCAGAAAGCGCGGGGGATATGGTCCTTTCCAATTTTCGCTCCAGGCCTGCTTGCCATTCCAGACGATGCGAACCGTCGGGTCGCTGAAATCCAAGTAAGCGCGTCGCGAGTTCTGCTCAACCGTGATCATAGAAATGGAAGCCGAAGGCGCGCCCGCCGCCAGAAAATGATCTTCAAAGCTCACCGCTGGCGCCGCGCGCCACTTCTCCATGCCGCCATGCGCAGAAATCATCGCGGCGATGATCTCGCGGCTGGTTTCACTCAGCGCGAGCGCAACAGGAGGGCTGGCCCAAAGCAGATGGAAAGGCACAACCGCCAGCGTGAGAAACATAACGCCAAACGCAAATCGGTTGGCGCGAGTGATGAGAGTTTTCATCATTTTTCTTTTCCTTACTTTAAAATTGTGAAAAGTGAAAATTGTGAAGCCGGACTCGTGCTTCGAGAAGTCCGAAACAAAACCTAAGCATTGAGGCGCGAATCCGGCTTCGCCAGTGACTTCAACTGCCGTAATAAAATCTTTCGTGGATGATCTTGCCATCTTTCCAGCGGGCGACGTTCACTTGATGATAAGTGCGCTTGCCCCATTCCTTTGTTTGTTCTCCTTTTGGTTTACTTCGTGCAATGCAAAACTAAAGTTTTGCACTCCGGGTTCATAATGCGTGAAGCATAAAACGTAAATTGCTTCAACCCTCATCTATTCACCGTGTTCATCCCGGCTGCGGAATAGCGGGCGCCGGCGGCAGCGCCGAGGGGCGCAGCGTCGTTGAGGCGCGTTATGTCGGAGGCGCTCAAGGAAAGCTCTGCGGCGCGGATATTCTGCTCCAGGTATGTCTGTTTCTTCGTGCCGGGAATCGGCACAATGTCCTTCCCTTGTGCCAGCACCCAGGCCAGCGCAAGTTGAGCGGGCGTGCATTTCTTCTCGCGCGCCATCGCTTCGATCTTCTCCAACAATTGCAGGTTGTGCGGAAGGTTTTCGTTCTGGAATCGCGGCGAATTCCTGCGGAAGTCGCCTTCTGCCAAATCTCCGGCGGACTTGAATCTCGAGGTTAGGAATCCGCGCCCGAGTGGACTGTAGGCAACGAAGCCGATGCCCAGCTCGCGGCACGTCGCCAGAATTTCAGCTTCAACTTCCCGCGTCCACAATGAGTACTCCGTTTGCAGAGCAGCAATCGGATGGATCTTGTGCGCCCGGCGGATCGTCTGCGGTGCGGCCTCTGATAGACCCAGGTAACGCACCTTGCCTTGCTTCACCAGCTCGGCCATTGCGCCGACGGTCTCTTCGATCGGTATGTTCGGGTCCACGCGATGCTGATAGTAAAGGTCGATCGTCTCGACTCCCAGCCGCCGCAGGCTCGCTTCACACGCGGACCGCACATATTCCGGCTTGCCGTTTACGCCGAGAAACTCGCCGTTTTTACCTCTGACGTTTCCAAACTTCGTCGCGAGAATCACGTTGTCGCGCCGCCCCTTTATCGCCTTCCCAACCAGCTCCTCGTTTTTTCCCACGCCGTACATGTCGGCGGTATCGAGGAAATTGACGCCGAGAGCCAGCGCCCGATGAATCGTCGCCATCGAGTCGTCATCGTTGGCAGGACCATAGAATTCAGACATTCCCATACAACCGAGGCCGAGGGCTGAAACGGCAGGACCGTTTTTGCCGAGTGTTCTTAATTCCATCGAATGTTCTCCTTTTATGATTTGATTTCCGTGAGCTGTTCTCCCGCAGCAGCGGGATGAGCGACTATTTTTTGGGTTCCGGCTCGTCCGGCTTATGCTTTTGCCAACTCATCCGCGAACGCCTCGAAGCGCGTCGGCGTCGTGTTTGCCGGACTGCGGCCCGCGAGAGACTTTATTTTGCCTTCGTTGAAGGCGCGCGACATTTCCACGAAGAGCTCGGCCACGTTCTGCGAAAAGCCCATTTGCATGAGCGCTTTGGTCATGTCCGCGTAACTGAACTGAACGTACGGCAGCTCCGGCTTGCCGAGGCGGGCTCCGATGATGCGGGTGGCTTCAGCAAACGTGAGATCCCGCTCGCCGAGCAGCTCGCGCACGACGAAGCCGCTGAAATCTCGCTGTGTGAGCGCCTTGGCTGCGGCTGCGGCAATGTCCTGCACGGCGATCATCGCGATGGGAAGATCCGGCGCGATAGCGTCACCGTTGATGCCCTGGCTCTTGATGAGACCGAGACTCGCAAAGAAATTCTCGAAGAACCAGCCGCACCGAAAAACGAGCACGTTCACGCCGGTCAGGGTTCGCAGACGATTTTCCTGGGCGTGCAGTGCCGCGATGAGACCGGTTCCGGCGGCAACGTCAGCGCCCAAGCTGCTCACGAATACGACATGCCTCACTCCGCTCTCGCGAATGGCCTGCGTGATGGCCTCCCCCATCTTGTCCTGAAACGCCCGATGATCGGTTGATTGGAAGTCGTCCGGCAGCAGCGTGTAGACCGCGTCGGCGCCGCGAAACGCCGTCGTGAGATAGGCCGCGTCCGTCGCGTCGCCCGTCATGATCTCTGCGCCCTGATCGGCAAGCGACTTTAGCTTGTCCGCCGAGCGTCCGAGCACACGGATCTTCTCGCCGGATTTGAGCAACTGCTCAACGACAACTCTTCCCGTGTTTCCCGTGGCTCCCATAATGGTAATCATATTTGCCTCCTTAATTTAACAACGGTAGTGTCAAAAGTTTTTAATCACGTTTTGGGTTAAGTTCATTGCAATTAAGAATTTTCTTGCATCACAACTTTCCTCCCCCTTCACAACTCAATCAATCAGCCACTAAAAACCAGGATGTAGCCGTTCGGGTCACGAACCTCGAACTCCCAATCGCCATAGCCCTGCTTCTTCAATGGCATCCGGATGAAATCTTGGTCCCCGACACTCGCGTAGAATGCATGAACCCCGCGCATCCGAATATACGCATCCCACAATCCCTCCGGTCGGCGACCCGTGAGGTCTGGCTTCTGGTAGCCCTCCAATCTGAGCAACATAATCTCCACACCGTCTCGCTGGAGACTAGCGTAGGCGTAGGGCTCCGCGTCAGGAAACGTGCCAGCCGTCTGAAAACCAAGGTGTTCCGCATACCAGCGTGCAGTGCTGCCTACGTCTGCGACAAGAAACGTGGGAACGGCAGAACCCATCTGAATCTCCGTGCGGTCAGATGCGATTGTCTTTGTAGTCGTCGTCATATGTTGTCTCCTCTGCTCAGGTCAAATAACTGTTCACTCATTATTGCGGCCGTAACTAGAATCATGACCACTCCTCTCTTGATTTTATTCTGCGTTTGTTTGGCTAATTGCCTGAGCCGGCCTCAACAAAATTTCTCGCGGGAGTTGTTTTCCTGTTGCGCTGGACTCCAGCGTCTCCGGTGCGGCAGCCTGGAGGTTGGCTTTCACCCGCAGCGCCTTCAACCCATGCAAGCCTTGCAAATCTTCCAGCTCGAAATCTTCAATCGCGCCGCTCAACTCTCCGGAAGCGTGCAGATATTCGATTACAGGCGCACACCCTGACGATCATTTTCAAGCTCAATCACCTTCCGCCCCTTGAACGCCGTGTTTCCCCATCGCGGTAGCACGAGGTTGTCTTCGAGATAAAGCCTCACGGTGCGCCGCTCTTGCCCGGCGTTGCGAGCGCTGTCTTCGTAGCTCTTTTCGTACATCATTGGTATGAAGATCTCACTTTCATGTTCTCCTCTTAATTGTAATAGAAAAAGTTACGATTTAAACGCAAAAAAAAAGCGCTGCGTCATGCGGCGGCGCGCGCCTGCACGTCGCGCCAGACCGCCGCGATGGTAGTTTGCGCCAGCGACTCTTCCATTGCGTTCTGCGCCGCCGCGAAAACCTCCGCCAAAGTGTGCTTGATGCATCGTCCGACCACGCAGTGCCGATTGGCGCGATGATGGATTGTCAGCATGGGACCGGTTTCGACCGCACGATACACTTCCCGGAGTGTTATCTTCTTCGGATCGCGCGTCAGCTTCCATCCGCCGCCGGTGCCGGGTTTCGATTCGACCAACTTCTGCTTGCGCAAGTAAGCCAGAATGCGCCGAATGACGACCGGATTGGTATTGACACTTTCGGCGATGTACGCGGAGGTCATGGGCTGGCCGTCCGCCCCGGCGAGCGCGGTTAAGACGTGCACGGCCACCGCGGATCGTGTGCATGTGCTCATCAGGTATGTTTGATTTGTGACTGATATGGTTACAAATGAGAATAACAAATAAGATAACGCTTCAGGGCTTGGTTTTATTCCATAAACCTTTACAAACAGAGCAAGTTTTTCCAACGGATAGAAAAACCCAACTGATCTAATCCGTTGAGTTTTTCTATCCGTTGGAGATTATTTTCTTTGCGAGTTCGTCGGTTTGAGGCGAAGCTTCGTTGGATAGTTACCAGATTTGACTATTAACAGACTACCACCCCTCCTCGCAAAATCGGCTTCCGTTCTTGCTACCGAACCTGATACTTGTCGTAGTAGCCGGCCGCCGGCTCGATTGACTCGACGACGTCGATCGTCATGCCGCCTGGATCCTTAGTCAGAAAGTGGCGCTGGCCCCAATCCTCGTTCTTCAATTTATGGATGATTGGCGCTCCCTCAGCCTTAAGCTTCTCGTAAGCCGCCGCGGCGTCGGCGACTTCGATCGTGAAATACATGCCTATGCCATTGTACTTTTCATGATAGTCCTCGCCAAATGGATGATTCGGCGGCACCAGGGCGAGATCGAAGGAGCTTCCTTGCTCAGAAGGAACGCTCAACTGAATATAGACCGTCGACTGAAACGCCACGGTGAATCCGAAATGCTTGATATAGAAATCCCGGCATTCGAACACCTTGTCGGTGACAATCAATGCAAAGACGTTTTTAATTTTCATGGGTGCCGCCTCCTTTTTTTGAGTGAATTGGCCAACCGTTAATGAAGACAGGACAACTATCAGCGCAAAGACGTTGTGAATTTTCATGGGCGCATCCTCCTTTGTTTGAGTGAATCGGCCAACCGTTAATGAATAAATGAATACAATACAAATATAGAAATTCCCCCAATATTTGTATTGTAAAAATCGGTCATTCTTGCGGGAAACTCACCGACATGGGAGGCAGGCCGTAAAAATTTTGAAATTCGTGAATGAGATGCGATTGATCGTAGTAGCCAAAATCAAAGCAGAGTTTTCCCCTTTCACTTTTCGGCTCACGCAACATGGCGCGAAGCACGGATTGAAAGCGCACAATTCTTGAAAAGGTTTTAGGATTAACGCCGATATGCCTTTCAAAAAGGCGGCGAAGCTGGCGCGGACTAACGCCAGCGGATAAATCTCTCTCAACGGGAATATGCCCGTTCTGCCGGTAAATTTTCAGCAGCGTTTCTAAAATTCGCGTATCGGGAGATTGGTTGCTCGCGGCGAACCGCCGCAACAGAAACGATTCGGCAAGGGCTATCCTTTCTTTTGTGGAGCGGGCTGAAAACAAACGGGACTCGAATTCGTGCAGGCCATCGCCCCCAACCTCCTGCCAGGGAATGATTTTGTTGGCAATGTCGTTGAGTGGAAGTGTGAAGAAATAATGGAAACAGCCGGGCAAGAAGCGCATCCCGAAATATTCCATCTCCCCGGTGAACGAAACGACCGTCGAGACGTTGAAGATTCCGGCAATGATCAGTCTTTCAAACGTTTTGCAATTGATTAAAAGATCGACACAGCCATCCGATGCAATCCGGTATGCAAACGGTGAATGGAGCATGGTTTTGGACCAGAGCACCCAGTAGCAATACACATATGGTTTCAATGCCTCGGACGGTGTTATTTCCTTGTATCTGATGATGGCGCCCGGCCGATTGCCGATAGCAGGCTGAAGCGGCCGATAAAGATCTCGAAAGATCGGATGCTTGTTCATTGGTTACAAAAGAGAAAAATTGCCGGCAACTCAAAAAACCTCTTGACTCAGGACTATGGTACAGGCATTATATTATGAATGTCGACACGAACCAACGGTTGCAACAACCATGAAAACTCTAAGCGTTGGCCAATTGGCCAAAGATGCGAACGTCAATATCGAGACGGTGCGATATTACGAGCGCCGAGGGCTGCTGCCCGAGCCGAAACGTCGTGAATCCGGTTATCGCGAATATGCGCATGAAGACGTGCTTCGAATAAAATTCATCAAACGCGCGCAGGAGTTGGGATTCACGCTCAAAGAAATCGCCGAGCTTTTGGCCTTGCGGGTTGATGCCAAGACCACGTGCGCCAAAGTGAAAAAACAGGCCGAAGCCAAAATTTCAGACATTGAAGAAAAAATTCTTTTGCTGAAAAAGATGAAAGCCGCGCTCGGCAAGCTGGCTTCATCTTGCAAAGATCATGAGCCGCAGCAGGGCTGTCCGATTTTAGAATATTTGAACGAACAAGGAAAATGGTAATGACTGTCATCACCCAATCTACTTTAAAATGTCCGGAGTGTGGCTTTGCCGAAGAAGCTGACATGCCAATGGAGGCGTGCCAATATTTTTATCAATGCCGCAACTGCAAAGCCGTGCTCAAGCCTAAAACAGGCGATTGTTGCGTTTTTTGCTCGTATGGCACGATTAAATGTCCGCCAAAACAATTTGGCGAGTGCTGCTACGATTCCAATTTTGCGTAAAAACATTTTCACAGGAGCAATCACAATGAACAGCAAGATCATTCGCAATAGCGCCGCAACATTCATTGCTGTCGGCGTCGTTGGCTATCTGTCGATGAGCGCCGGTAGCGTGCAACGAACGCTGTGCAGCGTTGGTGAAAAATTGGGGTTTTGCCAGGGTGCCTCTGCGACCAACGGCATGGCAAATGCGCAAGGTGACACCTCATCTTCCGGCGCTCGGGCCTCGAGCTGCAATGTTTCCGCCGGCAATGAATCCGGCGCGAAATTGACGGAAGATGAGCGCAAGATCGTTGACTATGTTTGCAATCGGATTGCTGCCGAAGGGAAAGTTCCGGCTTTCAGCAGCGCCGAGATCGAAAAAGCCACGGGGCTTTCTCTGGAGGAAATCAACGAGTCCAAATTGAAAGCAGCCGTGCTGGCGGAGTTGACGCGCAGAAACATCGATGTCGACCACCTGGCCAGCGCTTCTAACTGCACCAAGTTCAGCGCCTGTTCGGTGGACAGAGATTTGAGCAGCGCAACGGGCGAAGAACTGGAGCGCTACACCCAGGAAAAATCTCAGGACGGGGCGACATTTACGAATTGGCGCGCACCCGATTTGGCGTTGCCCACGACCGCCGGCCGTCGCGTGCGCCTTTCCGGGCATCGCGGCAAACCCGTGGCGCTGGTTTTTCTGTCGGGACATTGCAATCACAGCCACGACACGCTGCCGATTCTCACCGAGTTAAAAGCCAAGTACGAATCGCAAGGCCTCGTCATCCTTCCAGTTTTTGTCAACAGCGGCTCAGTCGAGGATATCAAGTCCTGGTCCTCTGAACTTGATTTGAGTTACGATCTGCTCGTGTCTGAAAGCAAGGATATTTCACAGGCATACCACAGCCGTATGGTGCCTTCAACTTTTCTGATTAACCGCGAAGGCAGGATCACGAAAAAATTTGTTGGCTTTAAAGACAAGGTTGTGCTTGACCAGGCTTTTGGTGAATTGACCGGTTTGTGAGCTTTGAAAAATTGCAACGGTTCAGCCACTTTGCCGTCCGCGAATTTTCACTTCAAACCATGCCGAGGCTTGTCATTCATTCAACGGAGAGTTTATGATGCTTTCAAAGAATGTGAAACGATTCCTGTTGATCGCGCCGCTGCTGGTGCTTCTGGTCCTCGCAGCCGGATTTCTTTATTGGTACAATCCCAACCTCGTTGATTTTTCAACAGCGAGCGCTGCGAAACAGCGGCTTGCCGATCTGCATGAATTTGCGCTTTTAAAAAATACATTTGAAAGCGACAGCGGATATGTTCGCTTGATCACGCAGCTTTCGCCGACCTGACCGGCATGCCGTCGGGGGTTCTCCGACATGCAAACGGTTTTGCGAAACATTCCCAACCAGCGGCTGAAAGCTTACATCATCTGGTTGCCAGTGTTGCCAACTGATAATCGCAACTGGGCGATGAAACGAACGAACGAGTTTTCAGACAGCCGCGTGCGCTATTTCTGGGATGGCGATCAACTGACAGGCCAAATTTGGCTTCGTGTTCTTGGACTCGAAGGGCGTTTGTCCTGGGATACCTATTTTCTATACAATCATAAGGTACATTGGGGCGATCAACCGGCTGTTCCAGATTTTTGGATGCATCAACTCAGCTACGAAGAAAATTTTCAAGAGCTTTTCCTGAATGTGCCAATGTTTGAAAGCAAAACGCGTGAGCTGCTCGAACAAATAAAGCGACGTTGAGACCATGAAACTGCAAAAGCCCACGCTGCTGGCAACAGGTTCTTTGATGAGCGCGCTGCTCTCTTTTTTGCCGCTAGCTTGTTGTATTGTGCCGCTCGCGTTTGCTTTTTTGGGCGCAGGCACTTTGGCTTTTGCGGCCAGGCTGATGCCATATCGGCCATATTTTATCATCTTCTCTTTTTTATGCCTCGGTCTCGGCTTTTATTTCTCCTA
>Ga0247727_10008333_pt1 | contig 19276 bp, 17 predicted proteins | sample WisWelCaveWW1625_FD_202498 | JGI IMG/M metagenome (GOLD analysis project Ga0247727, IMG submission 202498) | Biofilm microbial communities from Wishing Well Cave, Virginia, United States - WW16-25 | ecosystem: Environmental > Aquatic > Deep subsurface > Groundwater > Cave microbial mat | place... | reverse complement strand
GACCAGCCACACAAAGAAAACTTGGTAATTCCTTGCGACGAGCCATCAACAAGGTTTCGCCAACCGATATACTTGGTTGGTTTGAACATTGTGGCTATTCCTATTCACGAAAATAGAAAACGCTGTAACTTAACATTGTCAAGATAAATTAACTCAAAAATTTCTGATGTCTTAAATTTAATTGTTCCCCACTTGACAAAGTACCATTTCTTTATTATCTTTTGCCTTGTTAATTTCGCGTTAGATTTAATTCTTGGCCGAAAACTCTTCGTTAAATAAATTTATCCAATGCCGCAGATCTTTCATCCGAGCACGAACACCTTTTCCAAAGTCAGCATCTTTGGCGCGGTGTTTTTTATTGGCGGGCTGCTGTGGGTTTTCGGCGTCATCGAGCGCTCGCCGTATGTGACGCAAGCCAGCGTTGTCCGCGAGCAGCCAGTGCCGTTCAGCCATCGCCATCACGTGAGCCAGCTCGGCATTGATTGCCGTTATTGCCACACCTCAGTGGAAGAGAGCAACTTCGCGGGCATTCCCTCGACGAACACTTGCATGACCTGCCACTCGCAAATTCATGCCACCGCCGTGATGTTGGAGCCGGTGCGCGAAAGTTATCGCACGGAAAAATCCATCGAGTGGGTGCGCGTCAACGACCTGCCGGATTTTGTTTATTTCAATCACAGCATTCACGTCAAAAAAGGCATGGGCTGCGTGACGTGCCACGGGCCGGTCGGCGACATGGCGCTCACGTGGCGCGAGAACTCGCTGAACATGGAATGGTGCCTCAGTTGCCACCGCGCGCCCGAGCGCTTCGTGCGCCCGCGCGATCAGGTTTTTAGCACGACGTGGAAGTCGCCAGCGCCGCAAGCGGCTTTGGGTGACAGCTTGTTGAAGGAGTATAAAATTCAGAAGCTCACGAATTGTTCGATTTGCCATCGATGAAAAACGCAACATAAAACATGAATAAAGTAAATTATGGAAAACAAGTATATTGATACGAGCTGGGATTTCAAAAACGAAGACACAAAGATCTACACGCATTGTTTCCACAGCTATCCCGCAATGATGATACCACAAGTTGCTGGTAGATTAATTGAAAAATATAACGGAAATTCCAAATTACTTTTTGATCCTTATTGCGGTACAGGCACTTCTTTGGTCGAAGCCAATTTGCGAGGCATTAGCGCAGTCGGCACTGACCTTAATCCTCTGGCACGATTGATTGCCACTGCGAAAACGGTGCTGCTCAATATAAAAACACTTAACCTGTATTTGAAAGATTTTAACGATTTCATTTTCGGATATAGATTTGGCATAAAATCAAAACTATCGGCTGAGGTGCCAGATTTTCCTAATATCAAATTTTGGTTTTCGAGTGATGTCCAGCTTAAATTAGCGATTATAAAAAAATATATAGAAAAAATTGATGATTTATCAATTCAAGATTTCTTTAAAGTTGCATTTAGTGAGACTGTTCGGGAATGTTCCTGGACGCGCAACTCTGAATTTAAACTATTGAGAATGCCTCCAAAGCAAATTCACGGATTCAATCCAGATGTTTTGGGTATTATGGAGTTTAAGCTTTCACGGAATCGAAATGGCTTAATGTCATATTTGAAGGCAAAAAAAGACCGTATCGCATTTACCAAAATATGTTCATTTAATACTGTTGAAAGTATTCCGGAAGAAATTCTACCGGAAGATTATGTTGATTTAGTTGTGACTTCTCCACCCTACGGAGATTCCCGAACAACTGTAGCTTATGGCCAGTTTTCTAGACTTGCAAATCAGTGGCTTAACTTTGAAAATGCATCCAATGTTGATAAGGAGTTGATGGGTGGGAAGAGCGCCCAAAACGACCATTATTTTGATGTTGACATTTTAGACGAAACCATCGAGAGAATAGGAAATAAAGATGAAAAGAGAAGTAAAGACGTGATTGCTTTTTTCAACGATTATGAACGCTCTATCAAAAATATATCAAAAGTTATCAGGCACAAAGGCTATGTATGTTACGTCGTGGGTAACCGTAGAGTAAAAGACGTTATAATTCCAACAGACGAAATTACCAAAAAGCTCTTTGAGAAATATGGTTTTCGACATAGAGAAACGATTATACGGAATATCCCAAATAAAAGGATGCCGTTAGAAAATTCCCCTTCGAACATAATAGGTGAAAAGTCTCCGACTATGAAAAATGAATATATCGTGATCTGCCAAAAGTCATAAATTTAGGAAAACGATATGAATTTGCAGCAATTGCAAGGAAAATTAAATAAGTTAAAAGGCAGAGGCTATATCGCTTCTTTAAGAAGAGGGCCAACAGGAATTGGTTACACACTTGAAAGAGAATTAAATCTAAAAGAAAATAATGTGGCCATTCCCGACATAGGTGGCAGGGTTGAACTCAAAGCCTCTCGAAGGAATGCCAGTTCTCTCATAACATTGTTCACATTCAATAGAGGCGTTTGGCAACTTCATCAAAAAACCGTTTTAGAAAAATATGGTTATCGTAATGATTCTGGACGATTGGCGCTATACAACATAGTCCGGGTAGGAAATATTAATACACAAGGCTTGACTTTGATGATTGATGAAAAAAAGAATGAGGTTCACTTAATTCACAAGTCTTCTGATACTTTGATTGCAGTGTGGAGCATATTTACTATTATTGGAAGATTTTTGAATAAGACGGAGAGGTTAATCCTAGTATTAGCAGACTCAAGATTAACAGAAAACAATAAAGAAGAATTTCACTTCAATGAAGCATATTTGCTAAAAGACCCAAAGCCTCAGTATTTTGGGGAAGCGTTTAAAAAGGGAAGTATAGTCATTGATATTCGCATGCATTTGAATTCCAATAATAAAGTTCGAAATCATGGTACTGGTATTAGGATGCGTGAAATTGACATTTCTCTACTCTACGCAACTAAGCGAATTCTTTTATAGCGAATCGATTTTTAAATGAATACAAAACCTGATACCGTCGATCACCTCGATTTAGCCGCCATTCGCGCGCGCTTGGAAAATCAGCACGGCAAGCAATACTGGCGCAGCCTCGAAGAGTTGGCGAATTCCGAAGAATTTCAAGAGGCGATTCACCACGAATTTGCGCCAACCGTCGTCGGCAAAGTCGAGTTGGGCCGGCGCGATTTTCTCAAGCTCATGGGCGCGTCGATGCTGCTGGCGGGAATCAATGCCTGCACGCGCCAGCCGGAAGAGAAAATTTTTCCGTATGTGAAGCCGCCGGAGCAGCTTGTTGGCGGCAGGCCGCTTTATTTTGCGACGGCGAATGTGCGCAACGGCTATGCGTGCGGTGTGCTCGTTGAAAGCCACGAAGGTCGCCCTACCAAAGTCGAGGGCAATCCCGAGCATCCGGCGAGTTTGGGCGCGACCGATGTGTTCGCGCAGGCTTCCGTGCTCACGCTTTACGATCCGGATCGCTCGCAAGTGGTGAAGCATCTCGGCGAGATCAATACTTGGGAAGCATTCGTTGCAACTCTCAGCACCGAATTGGAAGGATTGAAAGCGAAGAAGGGCGAAGGCTTGCGTATTCTCACGGAGACGATCACTTCTCCGACACTGGCGTATCAACTGCAAACGATACTCACCGCGTTTCCTGCCGCAAAATGGCATCAATACGAACCTGCCAATCGCGACCATGCGCGTGAAGGCAGCCGCTTGGCCTTCGGCGAGTATGTGAAAACGCAATATCGTTTCGATGGCGCCGAAATCATTCTTTCGCTCGATTCGGATTTTCTCGTCGATTTACCGGGCAGTTTGCGTTACGCCCGCGAGTTTACGGCGAAGCGCCGCGTGCATGACGGCAATAAAAAAATGAATCGCCTCTATGCGATTGAGAGCAGTCCCACGCTCACCTGCACAATGGCGGATCATCGCCGCTCGATGCGCGCGAGTGAAATTGAGAATTATGCGCGCGCGATTGCGAATGCCATCGAAGATCGAGGATCGAAGATCGAGGTTGGAAGATCGACGATCGACGTTCGCAATCCTCAAGCTTCGATTCTCGATCCTCAGTGGATCTCGGCCGTTGCACGCGATTTGCAAAAACATCGCGGCGCGAGCCTTGTGATTGCCGGTGAACAGCAACCGCCGTTTGTACATGCGCTGGCGCACGCGATGAATCACGGCCTCGGCAACGTCGGCGGCACGGTGATTTACACGAACGCCGTTGAGGCGCAACCGGTGAATCAAACTGAATCGCTGCGTGAGTTGGCGAATGACATGGACGCGGGCAAAGTCGAGATGCTGCTCATGCTCGGCGGCAATCCGATTTTTAATGCACCGGCGGATTTGAATTTCGCCGAAAAAATTTCCAAAGTCAAAACGCGCGTGCATCTCAGTTTGTATGAAGATGAAACTTCGGAGCAATGCCACTGGCACATTCCAGAAACACATACTTTGGAAAATTGGAGCGACGCGCGCGCTTACGACGGAACGGTTTCCATTATTCAACCTTTGATTGCGCCACTTTACGGCGGCAAATCAGCACACGAAGTTCTCGCCATTTTCACCGGACAGGCCGGACGTTCCAGCCACGACCTCGTGCACGATTATTGGAAAGCGCAAAAGAATTCGCCCGATTTTGAAAAATTTTGGCAAACGTCGCTGCACGATGGTTTGATTGCGGGAACGGCGTTTTCAGCGAGAACAGTTGAATTGAAATTTCAGTCATCCGCAGTCCAAAGTCCGAAGCCCGAGGTCGAAATTATTTTTCGGGCTGATCCGCATATTGCGGATGGACGTTTTGCGAACAACGGCTGGCTGCAAGAATTGCCGAGGCCGTTCACGAAACTCACGTGGGACAACGCCGCGCTGATCAGCCCCAAGATGGCGGAACGGCTGAATCTCGCGAACGAAGACGTCGTCGAACTGAAGTACAATGGCCGCGCCGTGAACGCGCCGGTTTGGATTATGCCGGGTCATCCCGAGCATTCCGTCACGGTTCATTTCGGCCACGGTCGCACGCGCGCGGGAAAATTAGGAACAGGGACCGGTTTCAATGCGTACGCGCTGCGAACCTCCGACGCGGCGTGGTTGGGTAGCGGCGTCGAGATTAACAAAACCGGAAAAAAATATTCTCTTGCGGTGACCCAAACGCATCACAGCATGGAGAATCGCCATCTCGTGCGCGCCGGAACGTTGGAAGAGTTTGAAAAGCATCCGGATTTTGTGCATGAAATGGAAGAAGAATTTCCGCGCGAGTTGACGCTTTATCCCGAACACAAGTATGACAGCTATTTGTGGGGCATGGCGGTCGATCTCAGTTCGTGCATCGGCTGCAACGCCTGCACGATTGCCTGCCAGTCCGAAAATAATATTGCCGTTGTCGGCAAAGAGCAAGTGCAGGTTGGCCGCGAGATGCACTGGATTCGCGTCGATCATTATTATGAGGGCAATATCGACCATCCCGACAGCTACCATCAGCCGGTGACGTGCATGCACTGCGAGAATGCGCCGTGCGAGCCGGTGTGTCCGGTCGGCGCGACCGTGCATGGCGACGAAGGCCTCAACGAGATGGTTTACAATCGCTGCGTCGGCACGCGCTATTGCTCCAACAACTGCCCGTACAAAGTGCGGCGCTTCAATTTCCTTTTATATTCGGATTTCGAGACGCCGAGTTTGAAGATGCAGCGCAATCCCGATGTGACCGTGCGCTCGCGCGGGGTGATGGAGAAATGCACGTATTGCGTGCAGCGCATCAACGAAGCGCGCATCACCGCAAAAAAGGAAGACCGCCAAATTCGCGACGGCGAGATCGTGACCGCGTGCCAACAAGTTTGTCCGACGCAGGCGATTGCGTTCGGCGATATGAACGATCCGAACAGTGAAGTGTCGCGCCTAAAAACCAGCGAGTTGAATTACGGCTTGCTCACGCATTTGAACACGCGCCCGCACACGACGTACCTGGCGAAATTGCGCAACCCGAATCCGGAGCTTGAAAAAGAAGCGTAGCACAGATTTTTAGTTTCTCAGAAAAATTTGCAGAAAGCAGTGAACTTAAAAATTAAAAAAATTTTCCCACAGATAAAATGCTGCACACGAATGTCTGAATGAATGACTGAAAAATTAGTTTTGTTATCCGTGCGCCGTTTTTTATCCGTGTGCAAAAAAACAGAAGCGAATAAATGCAAACGCAACCCCCGATCCATTTTAAAAACGTCATCGACGAAGTGCCGGTGCTGGAGCCGGGCCATACGTACGGCACGGTCACGGACAAGATCAGCACGATGGTGCTCACCAGCAAAACACCACGAGGCTGGTACATCGGTCTCGGCATCTCGCTGGCCGTCGTCACCGTGTTGTTGAGCGCGGTCGGCTATTTGTTGCTCAAAGGCGTCGGCATTTGGGGCATCAACATTCCAGTCGGCTGGGGCTTCGCAATTATCAATTTGGTTTGGTGGATCGGCATCGGCCATGCGGGCACGTTGATCTCCGCGATCTTGCTGCTCTTTCGCCAAGCCTGGCGCACTTCGATCAACCGTTTTGCTGAAGCGATGACGCTCTTCGCCGTTGCCTGTGCCGGCATTTTTCCGCTCATTCACGTTGGCCGTCCGTGGCTCGCTTATTGGCTCGTGCCGTATCCAAACACGATGTCGCTCTGGCCGCAAACCCGCAGCCCGCTGGATTGGGATGTGTTTGCGATTTCGACGTATGCTTCGGTGTCGACATTATTTTGGTACGTTGGGTTGGTGCCGGATCTGGCGACGCTGCGCGACCGCACGCACAACCGCTGGCTGCAAAAAATTTACGGTCTGCTGGCGATGGGTTGGCGCGGCTCCGCCGTGCATTGGTCGCGGTATGAAACGACTTACTTGTTGCTCGCCGGTTTGGCAACGCCGCTCGTGCTTTCCGTTCACACGGTGATCAGCTTCGACTTTGCGATGTCGATCATTCCGGGCTGGCACGCGACGATCTTTCCGCCGTACTTCGTGGCGGGCGCGATTTACGCGGGTTTCGCGATGGTGCTGATTCTCGCGATACCTTTGCGCAAGATTTACGGACTGGAAGATTTCATTACGATGCGCCATTTGCGCAACATGGTGAAGATTATGCTCGCGACCGGGTTGATTGTCGTCTACGGTTACGCGATGGAAGCGTTTGGCGCGTGGTACAGCGCGAATCAATACGAGCAATACATGATTTTGAATCGCATGACCGGCCCGTACGCGCCATATTACTGGGCGCTTATTTTCTGCAATCTCGCCGTGCCGCAATTGTTGTGGTTCGAACGCTTTCAGAGCAGCATTCCATGGCTCTTCTTTATTTCGATCGTCGTCAGCATCGGCATGTGGCTCGAGCGTTTCGTCATCGTCGTGACGAGCTTGCATCGCGACTTTTTGCCGTCGTCGTGGGATATGTATTATCCGACGGTGTGGGATTGGGCGACGTTCATCGGCACCCTCGGCCTTTTCTTCGCACTGATCTTCATCTTCGTGCGCGTCCTGCCGGCGATCTCGATTTTTGAAATGCGCACGCTGGTGCCGGCGGAGGAGGGGAAGAGTAATGGGCATAAGTAGCGCAAAGGTTCGTCTATGACTGTAAGCTACCTGTTGAACGGTATCCAGTTTGAATGGGATAGCCGAAAAGCATCGACAAATCTACGCAATCATGGAATCAATTTCGAGACAGCGTGTGAAGTATTTTTTGATTCATTGGTGCGAGTGGTTGATGTAGAGCATTATGCCGGTGAGCTTCGCGAATCTGTTATTGGAATGACGGCGAACTGGCGTTTGCTCTATGTAGTTTACACCCAGCGTGGTAAAGTGTTGAGATAATTTCGGCTCGACCGGTAACTAATCCAGAGCGAAAGAATTATGAGAATCAATGACCTAAAAAAGCGTTTGCGAAAAGACCGCCCCTCGACGACTATTAGTTTAAAACTTCCTGATGACGTGCTTGATGATTTGCAACGGATTGCTCCGTTGCGAGGCTGCTCCGATTACCATGCTTTAATCCGAGCTTACATCAGCCAAAGCTTGCGTGCTGATTTGGAGCGCTTCGAAGGAAATCCGGAAGTGTCCGTATTAATCGAGAGCCTACGACGACATGGAGTTGACAAAACTATAATAGCGGCGGCGATGGCTGAAGTCCGAGGGTGATAAAAAACGACGCCAAAACCTACAATGACGCATACTGATTTGGGATTAGACGACGTACGTCGGCCACCATCGGCCTTTTCTTCGCGTTGATCTTCATCTTCGTGTGTGTCCTGCCGCGATTTCGATTTTTGAGATGTGCACGCTGGCTACGCCCGTCGGGGTGCCGGCGGAGGAAAAGTTGGAGAAGTGAAAAAGGAAAGTATTAGATTCCTAGGAGTTTATATGGATCAATGTTGGTTCTGCAATTCATCTAATATCCAAGTTATACCTGTAGGTGGCCAGGATGTTTATCACTGGAAGTGCGAACGTTGCGGAGAAGGCATTATAGTTCGTTCAGCGGTAACTGTACTTAGCAAATATACCGCTGAACTTTGGCTACTATCAGCGTATTGCAGAAGACGCTCGCGTAAAGGTCTTCCACCAACAGCGCTGCATAATGCAAATTTAGATGATATTATTAAAAGTGTAAAAAGACCATCTGGAGTTCTTGATGCTCTAAATAGGGTAATTGAATTATTCGGTGATGAGTCAAATTTGTTAGGAGAGTGGATTAAATACGACAACAATGCTCAACTTGATGTAGTTGTAAAAGAAGATGAGTTTGAATATTTACTCGAAAATCTATGTGAGCAGGATCTTTTAGATTTAAGCCAAAATAAAGCCTATTTTCGTCTTACTCCAACAGGGTGGAATAAGTATGATGAAATTCATCACAAACGGATTGATTCTAAACAAGCTTTTATTGCGATGAACTTTGACTCAGCATTACTCGATGTTTATGAACAGGCAATAAAACCGGCTGTCGAACAAGCTGGATATAGCCCTTATCGAATTGATCAGGATAGACATGTAGAAAATATTAATAATCGGATCATAGCCAAGATAAAAGAAAGTAGATTTTTAATTGCTGAGTTTACCGGTCATAAACATGGAGTCTATTTTGAAGTTGGGTTCGCTCTTGGATTGGGAATTCCAGTGATCTGGATTTGTCGAAAATCAGATTTTGGACAAACACATTTTGATACGAAGCCTTTCAATCATATTATTTGGGAAACAAAAGAAAAGTTGAAGGAAGAGTTGTTTTGGATGATTAAAGCTAATATTTCATAGCAATAAGAAGTTTCAAAATTTTTTCCAACTATGAAATACAAATATGAGCAAGAAAGATAATAAAGAACTCCCCCTCTTCGGCCTCATGGCCGAATTCGAAAGCCCAAACGATCTGCTCGCCGCAGCCAAACGCGCGCACGCCGAAGGCTATCGGCAATTGGATGCTTACACGCCGTTTCCAGTCGAAGGGTTGGCCGAGGCGATTCACGTGCACCGTAATCGCCTGCCGCGCTTTGTGTTGATCGGCGGCATCGTCGGTTGCTTGGTCGGATTCGGCATGCAATATTATGCTTCGGTGATCGATTATCCGCTGAACATCGGCGGGCGTCCATTCAATAGTTGGCCGTCGTTCATTCCGATCACTTATGAACTCACGATTTTATTCGCTGCGTTCACCGCTGTGCTCGCGATGTTTGCGCTGAATGGCTTGCCGCAGCCATATCATCCGGTTTTCAACGTCCCGCGTTTTGCGTTGGCGACGCGCGATCGGTTCTTCCTCTGCATTGAAGCGCGCGATCCGAAGTTTGATTTGGTTTCGACCAAAAAATTTTTGGAGAGTTTGAATCCGCATGGGGTGTATGAGGTGGAGCCGTGAGGCTTCGTGTAACGTGATACGTGTAACGCTCTATTAACAAGAATTATTTTAGTGTATTCAACAATGCGCAATATGCCAAGCCATCGCATTACGTTTTACGTTTACGCATTACGTTTTACGCTCTACACAGCGGCGTGCCTCATCGCTTTCACCGCCTGTCGCCAAGACATGCACGACCAGCCGCGTTACGAGCCGCTGGAAAAGAGCGCGTTTTTTGAAGATGGGCGCTCGGCGCGGCCATTCGTCGAAGGCACGGTGGCGCGCGGGCAGCTCAGACTCGACGATCATTTTTATACCGGCAAAGTCAACGGCGAGTTGGTCACGACGCTGCCGTTTGCGGCAACGCAGGAAGTTTTGGCGCGCGGGCAGGAACGTTACAACATTTTTTGCTCGCCGTGCCATGATCGCGTCGGCAACGGCACGGGCATGATCGTGCAGCGCGGCTTTCGCCAGCCGCCGTCGTTTCATATCGATCGTCTGCGCCAAGCGCCCGCCGGACATTTTTTTGACGTGATGACCAACGGCTTCGGCACGATGTACAGCTACGCCGACCGCATTGCGCCGAAAGATCGCTGGGCGATTGTCGCCTATATTCGCGCGCTGCAATTGAGCCAGAACGCCACGCTCGAAGACGTTCCCGCCGCCGAACGCAGCAAGTTGCTTGAGAAAAAATAATGAATCAATCGGAACAACTGCAAACGCAACTGAATCGCATTCAAAAATTCGCGCTGATTGTCGGCGTCGCCGCACTCGCCTTGTGCGGCGTCGGCGTTGCGCTCAACAAGGCGCAGTTTTTTCAATCTTATTTATTCGGCTATCTGTTTTGGTTCGGCATCGCCGTGGGCTGCTTTTCCGTCGTTGCGCTGCATCATCTCGTTGGCGGCGGCTGGGGTTTTGTGATTCAGCGCATTCTCGAAGCCGGCAGCCGCACGCTGCCGTTGATGCTGATTTTGTTTGTGCCACTGTTCTTCGGCATGCGCGAGCTTTATTTATGGGCGCGCCCTGAAGCCGTTGCCGGCGATAAAATTCTCCTGCAAAAAGCGCCATATCTGAACGTGCCGTTTTTCTGGATTCGTGCGGTGCTTTATTTTGCCGTTTGGGGCGTCTCCATTTATTTCCTCAACAAATGGTCGCATGAGCAGGATCGCACCGGCTATCCTTTAATCACGCAGAAAATAGAAAAGCTGGCCGGCCCGGCTTTGGCCTTCTATGTTTTAACAATGTCCTTCGCCGCGTTCGACTGGGTGATGTCCCTCGAGCCGCATTGGTTCTCCACCATCTTCGGCGCCATCTTCGTCGTCGGGCAGGGCTTGACGACGTTGGCCTTCGCGATCATCGGCGTGAGGCTGCTCGAAAAACGCGAGCCAATCGCCGGCGTGATTCAGACGAAACACTTTCACGATCTCGGCAATCTGATGTTCGCGTTCGTGCTGCTGTGGGCTTATGTTTCGTTCTCACAATTTTTTATTATTTGGTCGGGTAATCTACCGGAAGAAATCACGTGGTACATGCACCGCTTGCACGGCGGCTGGGGCGTGATGGCGATGGTGATTGTGATCTTTCATTTTTTCGTCCCCTTCGTGCTTTTGCTGTTGCGCAAAACAAAACAGCGCTCGAAAGTTCTGGTTAAAATCGCCGTCGCGATGTTTTTCATGCGCTTCGTCGATTTGTTCTGGACGGTCGCGCCGAATTTCAACGAAGGAAAATTCGGTATTCATTGGATGGATATTTTAGCGCCTATCGGCATCGGCGGTTTGTGGATCGCGATGCTTCTCTCGCAGCTCAAAAGCCGCGCGTTAATGCCGCTGCACGATCCGCGCCTGGCGGAAGCGTTTGCGGCTTCGCATCATTGACAACGTGAAGTCGGACTTGGTCAGGGAAATTTTTAAGTTTGAAAAATCGTCGTGACCAAGTCCGACTTCGCCCAACTTTATTTATATGACCGAAACACACAAAACTCCAACCCACACCAACAATAATCGCGGCTACGAAGAGAGCGATGCCAATGTCGCTGCGTTGGGCAAATATGGCATCGGTTTGGCGATCATCTCGGCGGTTGTTCTCGTCTTGATGTTATGGTTGCAAAACTTTTTTGCCGCGCAAACTAAACGCGTGACCCCGCCGCCTTCGCCTTTGGCCGTTCAACGCCAAGCGCCGCCCGTGCCGCGATTGCAAGTGATTCCTGAAAAGGATTTGCACGAAATTCGTATTATGGAAGATTCCGTTTTACACAGCTATGAGTGGATCGTCCGCGACTCCGGCATCGTGCGTCTCCCGATTGAACGCGCAATGGAATTAACCGCGCAACGCGGCTTGCCGTTTCGAGAGTCGAAAATGGATGATCGAGGATTGAGAATCGAAGATGGAGGAGCGAAACCTTGAAATCAACAATTCGATCTTCGATCTTTTATTTTCGATCTTCAATTTTCTATCTTCTATACTCTATAAGCCTCGCGCCCGCCCAAATCCTCGATTCCAACGTGCCGCCGCCGATGCTGCGCGAAGTTGGGATTGACCAAAAGCTGGGCGCGCCCTTGCCGCTCGATTTGGCGTTTCGTGATGAAAACGGAGAGACGGTTCGGCTTCAACATTACTTTGGCGAACGGCCGGTAATTCTCGCGTTTGTTTATTACGAATGCCCGATGCTCTGCACGCAAGTGTTGAATGGTTTGCTGGAAAATTTGAAAACATTATCATTCGATGTGGGCAAGCAATTTGAAGTCGTCACCGTCAGTTTCGATCCGGGCGAAACGCCCACGCTTGCGGCGGAAAAGAAAGCGGGCTATCTCAAACAATATGCACGTGCCGGCGCTGAGCAAGGTTGGCATTTTCTCACCGGCGATACGGCCGCAATTCGGCAACTGACCAACGCCGCCGGCTTTCGCTACAAATACGATCTGGCGACGGATCAATTCGCGCATGCCAGCGGCATTATGGTGATCACGCCGCAAGGGAAAATCGCGCGTTACTTTTATGGCATCGAATATCCGGCGCGCGACTTGCGCTTGGCTCTCGTCGAAGCTTCGGAAAATAAAATCGGCTCTTTAGTCGATCAAGTGTTGTTGTACTGCTTTCATTATGATCCGTCAGTTGGCAAATATGGCCTCGTCATCATGAACGTCCTGCGCTTGGCCGGCATCGCGACGGTGATGGCGCTGGGGACGTTTATGATCGTGATGTTTCGGAGAGATCGCCGCGAGCAGCGAAGATTGGGTATCGAGAATCGAGAATAGTAGATGGATGATTGAAAATCGAAAAGCGATCTGCTATCATCGACCATCTACCCTCGATCATCTAGTTTCAAAAAACTATGGACAAAGACTTTCACATATTCCCCGATCGTGCTTCCACCCTTGCCGGTCAAGTTGATGCGCTGTATTATGTCTTGACCGGCCTCAGTGTCTTTTTTGCGGTGTTGGTTTTCTTTTTGATCTACCTTTTCGCCGTGCGCTACCGCCGCCGTTCCGAAGACGAAGTGCCGCGCCAGATTCCGGGCCTGCTCCAGCTCGAGCTGGCGTGGTCGATTATACCGTTCGGCCTGTCATTGGCCGTCTTCATCTGGGGCGCGAAACTGTACTTCGAGACGTACACGCCGCCGGACGACGCGCTCGAAGTTTATGTCGTCGGCAAGCAATGGATGTGGCACATTCAGCATCCTTCGGGCCAGCGCGAAATCAATGCGCTGCACGTTCCAACCGGCCGGCCCGTAAAATTAATTATGGCCACCGAAGACGTCATCCACAGTTTTTATATTCCGGCCTTCCGTGTGAAAAAAGACGTCGTGCCGGGCCGCTACGCGACGTTGTGGTTCGAGGCGACCAAGCCGGGAGTATATCATCTTTTTTGCGCCGAGTATTGCGGCACCAAACATTCGCAAATGATCGGCAGTGTCGTGGTGATGGAACCGGCGCAATATCAGCGCTGGTTGAGCGGCGGTGAGGCCGGTGAAACACCTGTTGCCGCCGGTGAAAAGAAATTTCAACAACTCGGCTGCATCACCTGCCACGGCGACAAACCGGGCGCGCGTGGGCCTTCGCTAAAAGGCGTTTTCGGAACAGCGGTGCAATTGCAAAACGGCGACGTGATCACCGCCAATGAAGATTATGTGCGCGAATCGATTTTGAATCCGCATCGCAAAATCACCGCCGGCTACACGCCGATCATGCCGACATATCAAGGGCAAATTAACGAAGCGACTTTATTACAGATTACGGCATACATTAAATCATTGGGTACGACACAGAAAAATTGATGTGACCCTATTATCAAAGAGAAACAGATACTATGTTCAATGACATTGTTAAGACAACAGTCATGCAAGAGGAAGCTGATATTCTTCGTGCAAGAGTTACCCATGAAACAGAAAAAATCATTCATGAAATACAGTCTCAGTATCTTGAAGATTCATTGCCGTGGATTGTTGGATTTTCCGGCGGGAAAGACAGCACCGCAGTTTTACAACTGATTTTTGAGGCTTTGTCTGAATTAAATCCTTCGGAGCTCAAAAAAGAAGTGCATGTTCTTTCCAATGACACCCTGGTTGAAAATCCTAATGTCGTTCGTTTTCTCGATAATCAGTTGCAACGAATTGAGGAAGCCGGTAAAAATAAACTTTTTTATCACGATCCAAAACTTTTTCACGTCGCCAAAGTAACGCCGAAACTCGAAGACACGTTCTGGCTTAATTTAATAGGAAAGGGCTATCCTTCTCCCAATCGTTGGTTTCGCTGGTGCACGGAACGCATGAAGATCAATCCCACCAGCACCTATATTTTGAGCACGGTCAGCAAGCACGGCAAGGCAATTATTGTCTTGGGAACTCGCAAAGCCGAATCAGGTAATCGTGCGGCCTCGATGAAGCAATATGAAATACCAGGCGTAAGACTACGGAAACATACGCTTCCCAATGCCTATGTCTTTGCCCCAATTGCAGACCTGACCACTCAAGAAGTTTGGGCTTACCTGATCAACAAGCCAAATCCTTGGGGCACGGACAATCAGGACTTGCTCGACCTCTATCGCAGCGCTTCAGATATCATGGAATGCCCGTTGGTCATCGATGATACGACGCCAAGTTGCGGAAATTCCCGTTTCGGTTGTTGGGTATGTACGGTAGTCGACAGAGACCGTTCCATGTCCAATATGATTCTGAACGGCGAAGAATGGATGCAACCACTGATTAAGTTTCGTGATTGGCTTTATGAAATTCGTGATAATACGGAGATGAGAGAAAAACGCCGACGTACTGGTCAAGATGGAATTGGGCCATTTACAATGGATACAAGAAAAGAGATACTCGAAAGGCTTTTGCGGTTAGAAGGTGAAGTCAAGCAAGAATTAATCACTATCCAAGAGTTAGCAGCCATCCAAGGCCAATGGAACTACGATGGCAATTTTCGATTTTCAGTTTCAGAAATTTACACTAAAACAAAAGGGGAAAAAATTATGATTCCCGCAAGCCAATTATCTGAACGTAGGCGCGAAGAATTTGAAATTCTTGAAGAAGTGTGTCATGATCATGAAATTGATCCGGCTCACATTAAAGAACTCATGGAACTTGAACGGGAACATTTATCTTTCTTGAGACGACACAACATTTTTGAAGATATGAAAAGCAAAATCGAACGCTTCGTAAAAAACAATGCTTTTTAAATACGATGAAATTTGACAGAATTGCCCTGCACAATTTTAAGTGCTTCGAAGATACGTGCTCCATCAATGGTCTTGCCGATGCCTTGAGCAATAAAAAGCGGATTGTTCTGTTTGGCGGCATGAATGGGGCAGGAAAAACCACTTTGTTTGAGGCGGTTCTGCTTTGTCTTTATGGGCAGAGAAATAAAACCCTGTGGCCCTCAAAAGGCGCAAAGAGAGAGGATTATCAGAATTATATTTTCGCTGTTACGAACAATCAGGCCAAGCGAACGAGCTTCCGGCCTGAAATGTGGATTGAGCTGTCATTGAGCGACTTCGAGCTGGGTGGAATCACGCAATCATTGTCTTTAAAGCGTTCATGGAAGATTGACGCGGCAACGGGCGCCATCTACGAGGAAAACTTAAATATCTACGATAGCGATAACAATCGTTTTGAGTTTGTTTCCGAAAGCAACTGGGAAGATTTCATTGAAGAGCTTATCCCGTATGAAATTTCACAATTTTTCTTTTTTGACGGCGAAAAGATTCAAGATTTCGTCAAGGACGAAGACAAAGCCTTTGCCGAATCTCTGGAAAAAGTTTTAGGCATCAGCCTTTATGAAAAATTGCGCAGCGATCTCGAAGTCGTGCGTCGCAGAATTTTGGGAGACTATCAGAAAGACGAGGATGCAAAAGTCAAGATCGCGCAGCTTGACGCCGAAATTGCCGAGTCCGAAACCAACATCCAGAATGCGGAAGAAGCTATCAACAGCTTGCAAGAAGAAATTCGTAAATTAGAAGAAGATATCGAGGAAATAGATATTGAAACCCGCAGGATTACACGTATAAAGGCGCAAACGCTCGAAGAATATGAGGCGGAAAAGGAAAAACTCGACAAAGAAAAAGCCGTTCATGAACAAAAAATATTTGAAACCATTGAAGACGCCCTGCCTTTTGTCATTAGCGGCGGCCTCTGCCAGGGTCTTAAGGAACAACTGACGCATGAACAAGATTTGCGTGAATGGTTGGCAGCGCAAAAGGCTTTGGAGCCTAAAATTTATCTGATTACAAAACGCTTATTTGAAGGTGAAGCGCCGTCGCCGCCGCTCTTCTCCAATCAGCGAGAGTTTTATGAAGAGAAATTGATCGCAATTTTAAAAGAGGCGTTTGCCGATAAACCGGCAGAGCTCGAAAATGTGCCCTTGCTCCACGATCTGGCCAAGAACGACAGCGAGCAAATTCTTTTTCGTATCCACAATACTCACGGCGTCGTCGATAAGTTGGCAAATCACTTGAGCCGCCTTCAGGAAATTGAACCCAAGCTCAAGAAAATTTCTCAGACGGCGCAGCAAGCCATTGATCCGGAAGCGGCGAAATTATATGAGCAACGCGGCAAATTATATGAACAGATAGAATTCAAAAAGAAAGAGATCGAGCATCATCGCACTGAGATCGACAAACAAAATGCGGAGATTGCCGCAAAAAGGCGGCAACACACCGAGCTTGAAAAGAAAGTCGTGCGCACTTTGGAAATGCAAAAACAAATGGAATATTGTAAACGCCTGCGCGAGACGCTCGAAACTTTTTCCCATAAACTTAGGATGCAGAAGGTAAATCAGCTGCAAGCTTACACGCATGAAATGTGGCAGCAATTAGCTCATAAGAAGGATCAAGTCAAAAATATCATCATCAACCCGGATCGGCAATTTTCCATCGATCTTTACGATACGGAAGAAAAGTTGATCGACAAAACGAAGCTCTCCGCCGGTGAAAAGGAATTATTGGCGATGTCATTGATATGGGCATTATCACAGCTTGCGGATCGCGCCTTGCCCATTATTATTGATACGCCTCTTGGCCGGTTGGATACGATTCATCGCACGAATATTGCACGCAACTATTTTCCAAACGCCAGCCATCAAGTGATTCTGCTTTCAACGAATACCGAGATTGTTGGAAAGGAGTACGAAGCCATACGTCCTTTCGTTTGCAAAAGCTATATTATCAAAAAGAACAAAGCTGTCGAAACGTCAAGGATCAGCGAAGGATATTTTGAGTAATCATGGCAAAAAAACTCAAACTCTCTTCCGTAGCTTCTGAACAGATGTATCGCGTGCGCCGGCGTATTAATTTGGAAGGAAAAGACTATCTCTGGACGCTGCGCATTGCGATGGCACGGTCATTACAATCAAATCATAAATTGGCTAATGGCGAAGCTATACAATCTGGTGAAAGCGCGAAAGGCACGAAACGGTTCGAGATTGAATTGCCCACTTTCGAGCAGAAAGATGGCTTGCTCTTCCGTGCCCTCTTGCAGCAGTTTTATCAGCAGAAACTTAATGATGATGAATATGAAAGCTATGTACACAAACACATCGAGCACGGGCTTGAATTAATCGACAAAGAAACGCAGAAGTTTAGCGGTTATGAGTATCTTGTGGCGATTGCGCAAAGCGGGATTCGTGATTTGAAATTTCAAAAACCAGTGTTTGAAACTCAAGAGGGCTCTTATCAAGCTGGCTTTGAAGGCGTCCTTTCAATCAGAATTGGCCTTGACAAAAAGAGATCAGAGCCACATATTATCAACTTCAACAAAACGGACGAACACAACAATAATTATGTAGGCGTCATCGGTCGCCCAGGCAGCGGCAAGACTTATTTTGTCAAGCACTTTCTCACAGAATTGCGAAAGGCCTCAAACTTCCGAACCAATTTTATTATTTTTGATTATGCCAAAGGCGATATTGCTTCTGACCGAAATTTTATCGCCAACACACGCTCAGAGATAGTTAAAGTAGGTAAACAACCGATTCCGATAAACATTTTTCAAATTCAGCAACGCTCCTCCCATGGGAAAACTTTTGAGGCCGAACGCATTGTGCGGATTATTCGCGATGTCGAGGCGAATATCGGAAAAGTGCAGGAGCAAAATCTCTACGATGCTATTGTAAATGCTTACGAAAGAGTGATGCACGATCAGTACCCCTTTCCGGATTTTCATTTGGTGCGACGCGAATTGGAGAATATCAATCCCAAGCCGGATTCTTTAACTTCTGTTTTTCGACCTTTAACTGAGCACAATCTGTTTACTACACGCGAAATGTCGGTCTGGGATTCTTTGCTCGACCGAACCGTAATTTTCGATATTCATGAGCTTCCCGCTTTGAAAGATTTGTGCGTTTTCTTTGTGCTCAACCAGTTGTATCGGCAACTGATGTTGACACCTGATTCAAAAGTAGATCCAGTTTCAAAAGCACGTGAGATGCGCACGGTCATTGTCATAGACGAAGCGCATCATTTTTTGCAGAGCAAGAAACGAGTTAAAATCTTGGAGGACATGATTCGCGAAATTCGCTCAAAAGGCGCCTCGGTCATTCTGCTCTCGCAATCTCCTGATGATTATGACCAGGCTGATTTCAATTTTTTAGAGCTTCTTGAGTTCGTTTATGTGCTGGGTTGTAATCCGTCTTCTTACAAATTTCTTCAGCAAGCGTTTGGCCTTTCAACGGAGCAGGCGAAAATACTGATGCGGGAGGTTACAACGATTAGCCAAGGAGAGGCGTTTGGAAAAGGGAAAGAGCGGAAAGCCTTGCATTTGAAGCTGTGTACTTGATGTAACTAATCTTTTGTTGAACGAAATTAAACGAAATATTTCGACAAAATAAATAGTATTTCACAAAATTAGAGATTCATCCACTGCTGTCCGGTTTAGAATGTCAGGTTGAGCTGCGCCAAATTTCGCGGCGGCACGGGATGGCGACCGCCGGCGCCTCGCAGTTCAGGAAAAAGTAGTTGCTCCAGATGCATTCGAGCAAAAATG
>Ga0247727_10008332_pt1 | contig 19279 bp, 17 predicted proteins | sample WisWelCaveWW1625_FD_202498 | JGI IMG/M metagenome (GOLD analysis project Ga0247727, IMG submission 202498) | Biofilm microbial communities from Wishing Well Cave, Virginia, United States - WW16-25 | ecosystem: Environmental > Aquatic > Deep subsurface > Groundwater > Cave microbial mat | place... | reverse complement strand
GAACGCGCGCTTTCGCGCCGCGCCGAACACGATTCGCGAACAAAATTTTGAATTGCGTATTCCGCTGACCCCGCGCCCAGCCGACACGCCGCAAGTGACGCGCGGCGGTCCGATTGGAATGGCGTTGAACGGGGTCGCGCTTTTCAATCAGTATGCCGCCGGCAATCAGCCGCTCACGGATGAAATTAATGGCTTTGATCAATACAACGGACATCCGCAACCAGACGGAATGTACCACTATCATATCGAGCCGTCGTATCTTTCAAAAATTCTTGGCAAAGACGCGCTTGCCGGATTTTTGCTGGATGGATTTCCGTTATACGGTCCGGTCGAAAATGGAAAAACTGTGACGAGCGCGGAACTGGGCGCATATCACGGGCATACGCACGCAACCGCGGATTATCCGCAAGGTATTTTTCATTATCACATTACTGCCGACGCGCCGTACATCAACGGAAATGGTTACTATGGAAATCCGGGACGATGGGTGGGCGCGCCGGGCGGACAAGGTCAGCCGCCGGGTCAACCCCAACCCAAAGGATCGCCGCCGTCGCGACCGTAAAGCGCGCGAGGAAGAGAAACGGGGACGCGGAGACGCAGGGAAAATATTTCATGCGTTTCGTGAACGAATATTTTTTCGGAGTCTAGCGAATTGAAATCATCAGCGCGCGTCGTCATCATCGGCGGCGGAATTGCCGGTTGTAGCATCGCCTATCATCTCACGCAAGCCGGTTGGAACGATATCGTTTTGCTCGACAAAGGCGAACTCACGAGCGGCACGACGTGGCACGCCGCCGGCATCGTTACCGTCTTTCACACGTCGCCAACGTTGATGCGAATGAGAAAGTACTCGATGGATCTGTACAAAAAATTGCAGGCGGATGGCGGCGAGCAAGTTGGCTGGCGCACCGTTGGCAGTTTACGCGTCGCGTCTACGCCGGATCATTTCAAATTTTTGCAGCGGCAAGTTTCGCAAGGCAAAGCGATTGGCCTCGACTTGGAAATTATTTCGCCGGACGAATCGCTGAAACATTATCCGCTGATGTCGCGCGAAAATCTGTACGGCGCGCTGTATTTGCCGGGCGACGGCTATCTCGATCCGAGCGGCGCGACGAATGAACTGGCGCGGCGCGCGAAAGCAAACGGCGCGACGATGTACACCGGCGTACGCGTAACAGAAATCGAACGCGGGGCGCGGGGCGAAGTGCGCGCCGTTGCAACGGATCAGGGAAAAATTCAAACCGATATCATCGTCAACGCGGCGGGGATGTGGGCGCCGCGCATCGCGGAGATGGTCGGCATGCATCTGCCGATCACGCCGATCGCGCACCAGCATCTCACGCTCGACGTTCCAAATTTTACCGTGCCGAAAAATACGCCGGTCTTGCGCGACCCCGCGAATCTTTTTTATTTACGCGAAGAACAAGGCGGGTTTTTGCTCGGCGTGTTCGAGACCAATGCCAAAGCATATTTTCCGGACGGCGCGCCATGGGATTTCACACAAAAACTTTTTCCGCCGGATTGGGAATTGTTCGAGCCGATTTTGAACGACGCGATGCGCCGCGTGCCAATGCTCGCGCAAGCGCAAGCGAAAAAATTGCTCAACGGTCCCGAAGGCGTTACGCCGGACAGTCGTCCGCTCCTCGGTCCCGTGCCAACCGTGCCCGGATTTTTTGTCGCGGCGGGATTGTCGCAATCCGGTTTCGGCGCCGGCGGCGCGCTCGGACAAATTATGGCGGAATGGATCATCGAAGGCGAGCCGTCGCAAGACACGCACGAGTTCAACGTGCGCCGCTTTGGTCCGATTTACGCGGATAATAAATTCACGACCGCGCGCACGCTGGATATGTACCAATATTATTATTTCTTGCGCTATCCGCACGACGAAAACGAAACCGCGCGACCATTGCATCGCAATCCGCTCGACGCGCAATTAACAGAACTCGGCGCAGTGTTCGGCGAGAAAAATGGGTTCGAGCGCGTGAATTATTTTGATCGCGGCAAAGAATCACGGCGGATGGGCGCGGATCAGCGCACGTGGGGCTGGGGCAAGCCGGCGTTTTTCGAGCAAGTCGGCGCAGAGCATCGCGCGGTGCGTGAACGCGTCGGAATTTTTGAGATGAGTTCGTTCGGCAAGATTGACGTGAAAGGCAAGGGCGCGCTCGCGCTGTTGCAAAAATTATGCGACAGCAATGTAAACAAACCGGTCGGGCGCGTGATTTACACACAATTCTTGAACGCGCGCGGCGGCATCGAATCCGACTTGACGATCACGCGCCTCGCCGACGATCATTTTCGCGCGACGACCGGTAGCGCGTTTGTCTCGCGCGATTTGGGTTGGATTCAAATGCATCTGCCTGAAAATAATTCGGTTGAAGTGAAGGATGTGACGACCGATTACGCTTGCATCGGAATGTGGGGACCGCACGCGCGAAAAGTTTTGGAGCAAGCGACACGCGATGATGTATCGAACGAAGCGTTGCCGTATATGACTGCAAAGAGATTAGAGATTGAGAGATTGGAGATTCTCGCGCAGCGCGTGACGTACGTCGGTGAACTCGGATGGGAAATGTATATGCAGCCTGAGGATGCGCCAAAAGTTTTCGACGCGCTGATGCGCGCAGGGCAAGCATTTGGCATCACGCCGTGCGGCTACAAAGCGCTCGAATCATTGCGGCTCGAAAAAAGTTATCGCTATTGGACAACGGATATTACGCCTGGGGACAATCCGTACGAAGCGGGCTTGCAGTTTTGCGTGCATTTGAATAAAGGTGAATTCATTGGACGCGACGCGTTGGAGAAAATGGTAAGGGCGAATGGCCATTCGCCCCAACTGACGCGCAAACTTGCTACGCTGACAATGGACGGCGACGCGAATATTTACGGCGGCGAAGCGATTTCGCAGAACGGCAACGTTGTTGCGCGATTACGCAGCGGCGGTTACGGCTACACGGTCGGAAAAAATATCGGCTTGGCGTACTTGCCGCTCGAACTCGCGAAAGAGGGAACGCAATTGAGCGTCGAAGTTTTTGGCGAAAAAATTTCCGCGCGCGTAGACGCGGATGTGTTGTACGATGCGAAGGGAGAGCGGATCAAGCAGTAGTCGGCAATCAATGGGCAGATAAATGGTATTAACTTTAGAAAAACCGCAAGACATTGTAAAGTCAGATGGACTTTTTGCGATTGAACGGCTTGACCGTGAATTGTTCATTCACATGAAGGACAAGTTCGTGGTTGAGTCCGCGCTCAATCGCGCGCTCGTCAGTTTTCAGGCAAACAAGAATCGTCCCGTCTATCGCTGGTACAAATTCAAAGAAGGATTCTCCGCGTCCCTGGTCGAGAATCTGGTTGCCAAATACAAAATCCATTCAGGGACAATCCTCGATCCGTTTGCAGGCAGTGGCACCACGCTCTTTGCCGCAAGCGAAGCCGGCATTAATGCTGAAGGAATTGAATTACTGCCCATCGGTCAGCAAATCATTGCAACCAAGCGGCTATTCGATTCTGAGTTCAATGCAGACGATGTTGCTGCGCTCAAACGTTGGTCGCGTGAATTGCCGTGGAAGCAATCCGATTGTCACGAGTCATTGCCCGAATTGCGAATCACTAGAGACGCGTATTCGGAGCGAACGCACGTGGCGATTGAAAAATTTCTCGGCGTGGCGAAGCAAGAGAATGAACGCGTGCATACGGCATTACTTTTCGCGTTGTTGTGCGTCGTCGAGTCCGTAAGTTTCACGCGCAAAGATGGACAATATCTGCGTTGGGATTACCGTTCGGGTCGGCGACAAGGAAGCAAGCCGTTCGACAAGGGACCGATTCCGAGTTTCGATAAAGCCGTCACTGCAAAGATAGACGAAATCGTGTACGACATCGAAGCACCAACACAAAATCTTGGTTTGTTTCCGAAAGCGAGCGCGCGCGGCGAGATTCACTTACACAAAGGTTCGACGCTTTTCATCTTGCCGACTCTGCGCGATGCATCGTACGACGCGATTATCACATCGCCGCCGTATTGCAATCGCTATGACTATACGCGGACGTACGCGCTGGAATTGGCATTACTCGGGGTTGGCGAGAAAGAATTGATTGGACTGCGGCAAGAGATGTTGAGTTGCACGGTGGAAAATCGCGCGAAAGATTTACTGGGCATCAACGCGAATTGGGCAAACGTCATAGCCATCGCCGATAGTCAAGAGTTACTGCAAACGATTCTGAATTTTCTCGAGGCGCAAAAAGAGCAAGGATTGTTGAACAATAATGGCATCCCGCGAATGGTGCGCGGTTATTTCTACGAAATGGCGTGCGTGATGGCGGAATGTTTTCGCGTTTTGAAATCAGGCGCGCGGCTCGTTATGGTGAACGATAATGTGCGCTACGCGGGCGCCGAAGTCTCGGTGGATATGATTCTTTCGGATATCGCGGAGAAACTTGGTTTTCGCGTCGAGAACATTCTCGTTTTACCAAATGGAAAAGGCAACAGCAGTCAGCAAATGGGCGAGCACGGACGCAAAGCAATGAGAAAATGCGTGTACATCTGGAGAAAACCCTGATGCCCAAACCGTACCGTCAGCATCTAAAATCGGGCGATGATTTGATGACGACGTACGAAGCGATTCGCTCGGGTTTCGTCGCCCTCGCGCTCGAGAAGAATCGCCGGGCGACGCCGTTTGTCGCGCAAGCGCGCGCACTCAAATCTGCCGCGTCGAATGCGAAAACGCCGCAAGAATTGAAAAGCATTAGAGAAATCCAGCCCGCGTTGTTGACAGCAGCAGGGTTATCTGAAAAGGCAATCGGGCATCTGCAAGACACAGATAAAACCCAAGCGATTCAGATTCTGATTGAGAAATATCTTGAACCAGCCGGCGCGAATTTCGTAGAAGAATTAGTCTTTAGATTTCTTCTAACGCGCGGAGAAACGCTCGGCGGCTCGATGCGAAACGTCGGCGGCGTTTTGGCGCAAAGGAAATTGACGCGTGCGATTATTTCTGCACTCTCCCTCGCGGGCACGCGGTATCAATGGCTTCATTCCAGAAACAATACTTGGGCAGAGATGACTGACGATGATTCCGATGTCGAGTTGTATTTGAGAGGATTGAGTTGGAGAAATGGAATCAAGAATCGTACTCTGATTTACAATTTCACCGTTCCGTTTCTCAAGAACAATGTGGACTTTTGCTTGTTCAATTTTGACCTCACGCAACTTTCTAAAGACCTGTACAACAAACCGGCATCTTACCTTGCTCTTGGAGAACTGAAAGGCGGCATTGACCCTGCTGGCGCAGATGAACATTGGAAAACGGGGCGGACGGCATTGAATCGAATTCAGAAAGCATTTTCAAAGTACGGGCGTAAGCCCAAAACTTTTTTCATTGGTGCGGCAATCGAAAAGAAAATGGCAAGCGAAATCTGGAATGACTTGAAAGACGGGACCCTCGACAACGCAGCGAATTTGACTGACGATAGTCAGATCGCGGCTGTATCGCAATGGCTGTGCGGGCTATGATTTTTTACAATAGGAGTATCAATGACCCATGACGAAATCCTGAAAGGTCTCTACGACAACACCATCATCGGCAAAGCGCCCATCGTCAAAGAATTGACGGATCAAGGCATCGCCGCGGGCATGAACCCGCTCGATATTTTATACAAAGGACTCATCCCCGCATTGCAAGAAGTCGGGCGGCGGTTTGAGATCGGCGATTTTTTTGTGCCGGAGATGCTGCTCTCGGCGCGCGCGATGCAAGGCGCGCTGACCATTTTGAAACCGCTGCTCGCGGCAAAGGGCGAAAAGACGTTGGGCAAAGTGGTGATGGGCACGGTGAAAGGCGATGTGCACGACATCGGAAAAAATTTGTGCAACATCATGCTTGAAGGCGCGGGCTTTGAAGTGTATGATCTCGGCGTGAACACCTCGCCGGAAAAATTTGTTGCGGCAGTGCAAGAGCATCAAGCCGACATCGTTGGATTTTCTGCATTTCTCACGACGACGATGCCGATGTTCAAAGTAAATATCGCGGCGCTGAAAACTGCCGGCTTGCGCGATAAAGTCAAGGTGATGGTCGGCGGCGCGCCGGTAACGGCAGAGTACGCCAAGCTCGCCGGCGCAGATTATTATTGCCCCGACGCAAGTTCGACCGCGCGCAAAGCCAAAGAAATCGTCGGCGCGGAGGGCGATGCGCCCGGCGGCGCGTTGGCAGAAGCCGTGAGCGCGGTCGAGAAGATGATGAGCGTCGTCGAGCCGGAAGAAAAGAAATAAAAACATTTCACCGCAAAGACGCCAAGAACGCAAAGGATTGTCATTCTGAGGAGCGCAGCGACGAAGAATCTTGTTGTTCGCTTAGAATCATATTCCAATAACAAGATGCTTCGCTTCGCTCAGCATGACAAAAGTCTCTGTGTTCTCTGTGACCTCTGTGGTGAAAATAGAGATTCGCTATGGAAACTATTCTCCAATCCAAAACCAAGACCGTCATCATCAGCCCCGACCATCCCTTTGTGATGATTGGCGAGCGCATCAATCCCTCCGGGCGCAAAAAACTCGGCGTGGAATTGGCGGCGGGCGATTTCGCGCGCGTTCAGCGCGATGCGATCGAGCAGACGCAAGCCGGCGCGCAGATGCTCGATGTGAACGCCGGCTATCCGATGGGCGATGAGCCGACGATGCTCGTCGGCGCGATTCGCGCGATTCAGCAAGTGACCGATGTGCCGCTCTGCATTGATTCGTCCGTCGTCGAGGCATTGCAAGCCGCGCTCGCGGTGTACGAAGGCAAGCCGCTCGTTAATTCCGTCACCGGCGAAGATGAACGGCTCGAAATTATTTTGCCGCTCGTGAAAAAATATAACGCGGCAGTCATCGGCATGGCGAACGATGAGACCGGCATTTCGATGGAGCCGGAATATCGGCTCGCGATTGCGCGCAAAATTGTCCAGCGCGCGGCGGATTACGGCATCCCGCGCGAGGATATTATTATTGATCCGCTCGCGCTCACCATCGCGGCGGATTCCAGCGCGGTGAAAATTACTTTGGAAACGATGAAACTCATTCGCGATGAACTCGGCGTGAATATGAGTGTCGGCGCGGGCAACACGTCGTTCGGTTTGCCGGAGCGTCCGTTTTTGACCGCGGCATTCATCGCGATGGCGCGCGTGGTCGGGCTGACGTGCGCGATTACGGACGCGCTGAATGACACGATTCGCCAATCCATTCGCGCGGGCGATGTGATGTTGGGGCAAGATGAGTACGCCGCGAGTTGGATCGCGGAATATAGAAAGCAGAAAGCGGAAAGCGGAAAGCAGTAAGCAGTTGGCAGATAGCGGATGGCAAATAGTCTGTTGCTGACAGCGATTAGCAGTAAACGTGGGCAAATGAATGTGACGATTGAAAAACATCTATGAGGCGAAAGCTATGCTTCTCGACAAACAACTACTTGTAGAGCAGTATCGACAATGCAATGAGCATCTCAGGGAATCCGACCGAAAGAGAGATGTCATTCTTGGTTCCTACGTTACACTCAGCGTTCTTGTCTACACATTCGCCGCACAAACCCCGAATTCTGACTACTTCCGTTTTGTCGTGGTTGGGCTTGCGTTACTTGGGATTGTTGTTGGCTTTTTGTTCACTCTTTATAGAGGCTGGCATGGACTCTATGTTATTCAAGCAATCATCTTGCAAGAAATCCTGCACAAGGACAGAATAGACATCGGTGGCAAGTTTGTTAGAAAAATTGATTTTGCATTCAACTACGTGACTTCCATTGAACTCTTGATGTTCTTTGTTCTACACAGCGTAGTGTTTGTCAATTCCTTCGTCGGAGTCTACTTGACCCAAAACAGTCAGTGGGAACTGCATGCCTTTGCAATTCTCATTATTGCTTGGCTTGAATTTACCAGTCATTTCATTGTCATGGCTTATTTGGACAAACTCAAGAAGAATGGAAAGCTTGGAACAAGATACCTATGGTTGCTACAAAGTACTCTTAAAAACTGGCCAGAGGCGAAAACCGACAGTCGAATTCCAAATTTACAGGCAATGATTTCTCAATTGTATTCGAAGTTGGTAAGCATGTTGAAACGCAGCAACAGAAAATAATTTCCTAGAGAGACTTGATGTCCAACCAAAATCAACTCACTCACCTCACCCGCGCCGCTGACGCATTCATCGCAAGCATTCAAGCATTGCCCGCGCATCTTTTTCTCGCGCGCATTGACGGTTGGACGCCGCGCGATGTGATCGCGCATCTCGCGTGGTGGAATAACAACATGCTGGTTGCCTGCAAGGATTTGCAGAGAGGCAAGACGCCCTCTTATTACGCGGACACGCTGAACGATTATCGCAACATCAACGCGCAAGCCATCGCGCAATTCTGGGCGCAGGAAAAGCGCGTGCTGTTGGCACAAATGAAATCGACGCTCTTTGAATTCAAAGAGTATCTTGAAGCTCTCGATGCAAAAGAGTGGGAGGCGGAACGCGGTGTGCAACATCCGCGCGGCGGCGCGGCAACCATCAGCCGCATTGTTGATTCGTTGATTGGCGATTACGAGACACATACAAAGCAGATTGAAGAATGGCATGCAGTAGTCAGTAATCAGTAATCAGTAATCAGTGAGCAGTGAGCAGTGAGCAGTAAACAGTAAACAGTAAACAGTAATCAGGTAGCAATTACTGAACACGATCGGTTTGGTACTTGGGTTGCGCGCGAATTCACACTTGCACCGCACCCCTTCGGGAGTGCAGGTGTTCGCCGGGTAAATGCAAATGCCAAAAACCAAAAAGCAACCACATCGCCTCAGCGAAATCGTCGGCGACGTTGTGTACAAAGTTTGGTTGGAAATGTTGCAGCGTCTCGTGCCTCAAGGGCGCACACATCGCCTCGCGCCGACCATCGCGGCGATGCTTCAATTTGCCGCGCACGTTGCTTCCGAGAAAGGCAAGGCAGAAAAAGGTTCGGTGGCTGAAATATTGCTCGCGGCAGACGACGCGGGTTATGGCGAAGGCGAAGAAATGCTTTTGCCGATTGTGCAGCAATTGTTCAAAGACGCGGGCGTGGAATACGCGCGCACCAGCGCAAAGGGCGAAAGCTATAGCGTTGCCGAAGAAACCGCACGCGAATATATTTCTTGGTTCAATTATCCTTGGGAAGAATAGATTCTCAGATGCATCACACATCACGTTTCACACACCACTGATTACTGTTCACTGTTGACTGATGACTGATTCATGAAATACCAAATCACCTTCCTCCCTCAAAACATTTCGACCCACGCGCCGGAAGGCACGACCGTTTTCAACGCCGCGAACTGGGCAGGACTCGCGATTGATTCCACTTGCGGCGGACGCGGCACCTGCGGCAAATGCAAAGTGCAATTGCGCGCCGGCGCGAACTCGATCACCGAAGCCGACCGCAAATTTATTTCCGATGCGGAACTCGCCGGCGGTTGGCGCTTGTCTTGCCGCGCGCCGATCCATCAAGATTCGATTTGCGATGTGCCGCGCTTGATGACCTCGCCGCAAGCCGCGCTCTTGGGTTACGGGCGGCATGTCGCGATTGACCCGAACGTCGCGAAAGTTTATTTGGAATTGCGCGAGCCAACGCTCGACGATCAGCAATCCGATTTGGCGCGCGTCGCCGCCGCGCTCGATCAAGCCGGCTATGCCGCGCGCGCACTGCCCGATGTGTGGCGCGCATTGCCAAAAATATTGCGCGCAAGCGAATGGAAAATCACGTGTGTGCTTGTCGGCGATGAACTGATCGCGCTCGAACCCGGCGACACGCGCGAAAAAATGTACGGCATCGCGCTCGACATCGGCACGACGACCGTTGTGTGCGCGCTCATCAACTTGAACAACGGCGCGGTCGAAGCAGTACAGTCCGCGCTCAACGCGCAAGCGCCCTTTGGCGCCGACGTGATTTCGCGCGTGAGCCACACGATGATGCACGATGACGGGCTGGCGGTTTTGCAAACGCGCATCATCGCCACGATTAACGGCTTGCTCGATCAACAACTGACCGCGACCGGCATCGCGCGCGAAAATATTTACGAAGCCGTCGCCGTCGGCAACGCGACGATGTTGCATATTTTGCTCGGCATTGACCCCGAACCGATTTCCGTCGCGCCGTTTATCCCGGCGATTTTGGAATCCGTGACATTCCCCGCCAACGACATTGGTTTGAAATTACATTCGCACGCGCGTGTTTCAACGTTGCCGCATCTCGGCGCGTACGTCGGCGCGGATATCGTCGCCGGCATTCTCGCGACCGGCATCGCGCGTAACAAAGACGAAAAATTTCGACTGTTCATTGACGTCGGCACCAACGGCGAAATTGTTTTGGGTTCGTCCACGCGCACACTCTCGACCGCCGCGCCGGCAGGACCGGCATTTGAAGGCGCGCAAATCAAATGCGGGATGCGCGCGAGCGACGGCGCGATTGAAGGGGTAGAGATTAGAGATGGAGAGATTAAGCTTCAGATTATTGGCGGCGCAGCACGCCCGGTTGGAATATGCGGATCGGGGTTGGTGGATATTGTCGCCGAGTTGGTAAAATGCAAACTCGTCGAGTCGTCCGGAAAATTATTGCGCCCCGAGGAAGCGCGCGCAATCGGCATTTCTGAAAAACTTGTCGCGCGGCTGGTTGAGGAAAAAAGTGTGCGCGCGTTTTCGTTGGGCGATGATATTGTGCTAACGCAACCGGACATTCGCGCGCTCCAATTCGCCAAAGGCGCGATTGCCGCCGGCGTTGCGGTGCTGATGCAACAGCTCGGCGTCGCGGCAAATGATTTACACGAAATTTTGCTCGCGGGTTCATTCGGCGCGTACATCAATCCGGCGAGCGCGCGCACGATCGGGCTGGTGCCGTGGGTGGACGATGTGAAAAAAATTGTTGCGGTCGGCAACAGCGCGGGCGAAGGCGCCAAGATCGCGCTGTTGAATTTCCGCGAACGCGAAGCGGCGAAACGGATTCCGGAATTTATCGAGTACGTCGAATTGTCCGGGCGCGCCGAGTTCAATGATATTTTCACGGACGCGCTCTCATTTCCAGAAGGCAAAACGCCGTAGGCAGAACGCAAACTGCTTTCCGCCTTCTGCATTCTACTTTCTCCCCAATGAATTCTCGCGACGAAATACTTTTACTCTTAACCGGAAAATCAATCAGCAGACTGCCCGTCTTCAGCGGCTTGCCCGCTCTCACGGCGAGTGGTTTACGCGCGACGAATATTCGTTACAGCGACGCGCACACGAACGCGAATAAAATGGCGCGCGCGGCGGCAAGCACGTTTGAAATTTTTGGCTATGAATCCGCGAACGTGCCGTTCGATCTCTGCGTCGAAGCGGAGGCGTTGGGATGCGCGATTGATTTTCAAACCGACGTGGACGCGTTTCTCGCGCCAACGGTTCAAATACCCATTACGAATTACGAAATAAATTTTCCTGATGTTACGCGCGCCGGGCGCATCCCACTCGTCGCCGATGCAGTGCGCGAATTGAGACGCGGCATCGGCAAACAAATCGCGATTGGCGCGTGGATGCCCGGACCGTTTACGCTCGGCTGGCAATTGTTTGGCGCGGACGCGTGGCTTGCGCGCGTAGGGCAAAGTCCTTCGACTGCCTCTTCGCTTCGCTCAGAGCCCGCTCAGGATGCCCTGCCCCTACCAGCATTGGCGGATTTTCTCGCGCGCGTCGCGAATTTTTATTACGCCGCCGGCGCGGATTTTATCACCGTCCACGAAATGGGCGGCTCGCCGCAAATTATCGGTCCCAAACACTTTCGTAATCTCGTGAAACCGGCATTGCAAAAATTATTCGCGCAAATGGCTTTGCCGAAAATCCTGAGCATCTGCGGCGACACGAACGCGCTCGTGCGCGATCTGGCTGAATGCGGCGCGGACGCGCTGAACGTTGACCATCGCAACGATCTCGCGCGCACGCGCCGCGAATTACCGCACGCGATTCTCTTGGGCAATTTCGATCCGGTCGGGTTGCTCAGCCGCGGGACACCGGCGCAAATCGCGCGGGCGGTGGAAGAAATCGCGCAGGCAGGCGCGGATGCGGTGATGCCGGGATGCGATTTATATCCGGATATTCCGGACGAAAATATGCGCGCGTTGATGAAAAGCGCGCGACACAGAACATAGGACGCCGGACACCGGACTTTGGTCCTCTGTCCAAAGTCCGGTGTCCAATATCGCTGCGAGGAAAAACGTGACCATACCCGACTTTGACTCTTATCAGCGCGAATCGCGCAAGACGTGGAATTTGATTCACACCGATCACCCGATTGTGTATCCAACACTCGGGCTGGCGAATGAAGCCGGCGAAGTCGCCGGCAAAGTGAAAAAAATTTTTCGCGACCATGGCGGCGCGATCAGCGCAGAGGATCGCGAAGCGTTGAAGCAAGAGTTGGGCGACGTGCTGTGGTATCTCGCGCAGATTTGCACCGAGTTGGATGTGAGTCTGCAAGAAGTGGCGGAAGCGAATTTGGAAAAATTATTTTCGCGACTGGAACGCAATCAGATTCGCGGGAGCGGGGATGATAGATAACGAGACGACAGACCACAGACGGCAGATGACAATTCCATCGTCTATTGTTCATCGTCTTGGGTCGAACGAAGGGAGGAAATAAAATGGCAGCAACATTTCTCGAACGCTTGCAACGCGGCGATGTGATGATCGCCGATGGCGCGACCGGCACGAATCATCAAGCGAACGGCTTACTGCTCGGCGTGCCGTCCGAAGAATGGGTCTTTGACGAGCCGGATAAAGTGCAGGCATTGCATCGCGCGTTTGTGGACGCCGGCTCAGACATTATTCTCACGTGCACATTTGGCGGCACGCGCATCCGCATGCGCGATTCGAAATTCGCGGCGCAATCCGCTGAGCTCAACCAACGCGCGGCGGAATTGGCGCGCAACGCCGCGCAAGCGCGCGACGATGTCTTTGTGGCGGGCTCGATGGGACCGACCGGGATGTTGATGGAGCCGTTCGGCGAACTCACGCATGCCGAGTGCGCGGAAAATTACGCGGAGCAAGCGCGCGCGCTTGCTGATGGCGGCGTGGATTTTTTGTTGCTCGAAACTTTTTTCGCGCTCGAAGAAGCGCAAGCCGCGATTGAGGGCGTTCAGCGCGCGACCAATTTGCCGCTGGTCGTGTCCTTCAGTTACGATCAAGGTACGCGCACGATGATGGGACTCGCGCCGGCGCAAGTGGTGCAAGCAATCGCGCCGCTCGGCGTCGCGGCGATCGGCGCGAATTGCGGCAAGACGCTCGACGCGATGGAAAAAATCGTCGCGGAAATGCGCGCGCAAAATTCCGGCGTCCCGCTTTGGTCGAAACCCAACGCCGGCTTGCCGCGTATGATCGGTGATGTCGCGTCGTACGATGTCGGTCCGCGCGAAATGGGCGAGTACGCGCAGAAATATATCGCGGCGGGCGCGCAAATTGTGGGCGGCTGTTGCGGCAATACGCCGGAACATGTTGCCGCGATTGCGGCGGCGGTAAAAAATTCTCACCGCTAAGACGCAAAGAGCGCGCAGAGATGTAGTGTCATTTTCCTTTGCGTTCTTCGCGTTCTTTGCGGTTGAAAGGGTTTTCCTATGACCCTCACAGCAGATGCCGTCGTCATCGGCGGCGGAGTGCACGGCACGAGCATCGCGTGGCATTTGGCGAAAAGAAATTTGCGCGTGATTTTGCTCGAGAAAAAATTTCTCGCGTCCGGCGGCACCGGCAAATCTACCGCGCTCGTGCGCCAGCATTACGATAATTACGTCGAATCCGCGCTGACGCATGCCTCGTGGAAATATTTTGTGAATTGGAAGGATGTCGTCGGCGGCGACGCGGGCTTTGTGCAAAGCGGATTTATTCGCACCGTCATCGCGAAAGAAATTGCCGCGCTGCGCGCGAACGTCGCGATGCACGCGGAAATCGGCATCACGACGAAACTTTTAACCGCAAAAGAAGTAATTGAGATAGAGCCGCATTGGGACGTGACCGACATCGAATACGCGGCGTACGAGCCGGATTCCGGCTACGCCGATCCCCAAGCGACGACGCTCGCGTTTGCGGACGGCGCGCGCGCGCTGGGCGCAAAAATTCGCCAAGAGACCGCCGTGCTGAAAATCAATACGCGCGAGGATCGCGTCCTTGGCGTGACGACCGACAAACTCGGCGATATCGCCGCGCCGAATGTCATTATCGCGGCGGGACCGTGGACGCCGCAGTTGCTAAAGCCACTCGGCATTGACGTGCCGATTACATGCGAGCGGCATCAAGTCGCGTCGTTCATTCTGCCAAAAGATGTGCAGACGCGCGTCTGTTGCATTGACGGCGCGAAGGAAATGTATTTTCGTCCCGAAGGACACAACTTGCTTCTCGTCGGTTGCGGCGTCGGCGCGAAAAATGTTGATCCCGATATTTATAACGAGGGGATTGACGACGCGCATATTGAATTTACGGCAGAAAGAATTTCGCAACGCATTCCAAAAATGATTGACGGACAATCACAAGGCGGCTGGGCGGGCTTTTATGATATGACGCCGGACGAAAAATGTTTGCTGGGTGAATTGCCAATTCAAGGGCTGTACATTAACGCGGGGCATAGCGGCACGGGATTCAAAATCGGTCCCGCGGCGGGATTGTGTTTGAGCGAATTGATTTGCGACGGCGCGGCGAAGACGGTGGACATCGCGCCCTTGCAGTGGTCGCGCTTTGCGCACGGCAAAAAATATTTCGGCGCGCATCCGTACTCGACGAGTTGGCATACCGGGCACACCGAAAAGACACGGTGACGGGAAGACGCGGAGAGGTGAAAGAATGAGTGCTCCGAGTAGAGGAACAACATTCCTTGAGGAATTCAAAAATTTCGCCGCCTTTCCTCGGAATCTATGGGGCATCCTCGCGGGCATTACGATGTTGTTCCCGCTCTCGAATGTGCTAACAAAAATCATTCCGCTCGCGCAATGGCCTCACGGCGGGCTGGCTTATTTTTCTCCGGAGCTGGTCGCGGTCGTTAGCACATTGACTGCCCTGTTCGTCATCCTGTGGACGTACAGCCAGCGCCGCCGTTTTGGTTCGCCGCGCCAGAGATCGTCAATTCAGAAACAATCGCGCGGTTTTTTTGCCATCGGCTTCAGCGCGCTGGTGATCTATCTCGCTGTCCACGCGCTCATCGGAGCTGATTTTTATTTTGCGGCGTTGGGATGGGAGAGCGGCGACCTCCGCCGAATGCTCGGCGATGTGATCTTGCTGTTCGCGTATTGCGCCGCGTTTGCGTTGATCACACGCGCGTTCGTGCTGTTGGGGATGCTGGAATATTTCGGGCGGGAAGGATGAGCCGCTTGTGTTGAAATCCAATTTGTTTTTTCAAATATTTTTTGCGCTGTACACCAGCGTCGCCGTTGCACTGCTTTTGTTCGGATTGGGACCGGCGGTCGCGGCTGGTTTTCCGGGCGTGCGCTCTATTTTTGAGAATGCGGCGCAAGGTTCCGACTTTACCGGCTTTTTCTTTCGCGCGATGGTTTTGGCGATTCCGTATGCGGATGCGCCCGCCGAAATCGCGCTCGATTATTTCTTGAGTTTCCTGAATATCGGGCTGGGCGTTTTTTTAGTTTGGAAAAGACCCGGCGATTGGGTCGCGCGCCTGCTCGGGTTGGCGATGGTCGGCACGGCGATGGCATTCAATTGGCAAACGCATAACGTCGTCGCGGTCGCGTTGGAGCTTGCGCCGCCGCGCCAGCCGCCGCCGCTGGGTCCGTTCATCGTCAATCACTATATCTTTCACGCGATTTCCGGCGCGGCGTACGTGCACGCCTTGCTGATTTTTCCGAACGGCAAACTCGTGCCGCGCCGATCACTTTGGTTTCTCGTCTTGATTTACTTTTTGATGCTCCAAGAGATCGTCTTTCCGGTTCTCAAAACTATTTACGGACGCGCGCTCTTTAGTCCCGTCGGCATCCTCGACGCGCAGGATCCCTTGTTCCGTTATGTGCAATTGCTCTTTGGTTCGCGCGGCGCGGGATTGATTGTGACAATCGCGCATTTTCAGTTCGGCATTGAACAGCCGGTCCGCAGTCTGCATGCCATTATCAACTCTGAAACTTTTTTTCTCATCTTTTTCTTTGGCTTGCTCATTCCGGTCGTTGGCGTCATCTCCCAAGTCTATCGCTATCGCGCGGTTTCGACGCTGAAAGAAAGGACCCAGACCAAGATTGTGGTCTGGGCGCTGGCGTTGGCGTTTGGTGCGGGCTTTGCCATCGCGCTGGGAATTTTGAGTTACGCGTTGCTGGAAGGCGCGCGCGTGGGCACGGCGATGCCGCGCCATCTTGAAGATCTCTCCGCGCGAATTTTTCCTCCTCTCTTTGCAGTGATTCCGCTGGCGTTCATCATCGCGATTTTGCGGCATCGCCTCTTTGATATTGATCTCGTCATCAACCGGACGCTGGTCTATGGACCCCTCACCGCGATTCTCGCCGGCTTGTTTGCCGCGCTCAACCGGATTTTTCAATCTGTATTTGTTGCGATCACCGGGGAAACCTCTGATCTGGCGATTGTGCTGACCACGCTTCTCGTGACGATGGCGTTTGAGCCGATCCGCGTGCGTTTACAGAAACTGGTTGACCACCGCTTTAAAGAAATCCCGGATCCAACAAAAGAGTTAAAGGCATTTGGCGAACAGGTCGGCGCGCTCATCCAAATGAATGAAGCCGAACCGATCGCCCAACGCTTGTTGGACGCCGCCGTGCGCGTTTTTAATCCCGAAAGCGCCGTCGTGCAATTAGGCGGCGACGCTTTGATGCGCGTGGTGAGAACGCACGGAGAATGGAAAGGCGATTCGAAAATTAATGTGCCGTTGCTTTCTGCCGGCGCGCGCATCGGCTTGATTGAATTGGGCGCGCGGCGCAATGGCGCGGAGTACACCGCCAAAGACAAAGAAATATTGGCGGAGGCGGCAAGTCTCGCCGCGCGCGCGATTGAAATCGCCGGGCGGCGCGCGCATTAATGCTATGCGGACCCACACTCAAATCATTTCCCATCTCAAATCCCTGCGCAATCCGCGCAGCGTCGCCGGAATGGCGCGCTTTGGCATCAATCCGCAGAACACGCTCGGCATTTCGATTCCGACCTTGCGCGCGCGCGCCAAAGAAATCGGCAACAACCACGCGCTCGCGCAAAAATTGTGGGCGAGCGGCATTCACGAAGCGCGCATTCTCGCGGCGATGATTGACGAGCCGGCAAAAGTGACGCCGGCGCAGATGGAAAAATGGGCACGCGATTTAGATTCGTGGGACGTGTGTGATAATGTCTGCGGCTGTTTGTTTGATAAAACAAAATATGCGTACACCAAAGCGCGCGCGTGGAGCCGCCGCAAAAAAGAATTTGTGAAACGCGCCGGCTTTGCGTTGATGGCAATTCTCGCGGTGCATGATAAGCACGCGACCGACGCGCAATTCATTGCGTTGTTGCCGCTGATCGCGCGCGGCGCGACGGACGAAAGAAATTTCGTCAAGAAAGCCGTGAATTGGGCGTTGCGGCAGATCGGCAAGCGCAACGCGCGCTTGAACCATGCCGCCATTCGCGCGGCGCGGCAGATCGCGCGCGTGGATTCGGGCGCGGCGCGCTGGATCGCGGCGGACGCGTTGCGCGAGCTGGAGAGCGCGGCGGTCCAGAAAAAAGTGCGCGGAGTGGAGTGCCGCCTCTTGGAGAAAGCCTCACGAAGGGTTGGTTCTCACCTCTTTTATTCTCCAACTTTGCGCAAGCCCTGAATTCCCGCGCCCCCACTTGACAAGTTGTCAAATCTCGTGATAATTTAGCCCAACCTCAACACGCCCCTGCAACATCGCGCCCAATGAAGGGATGGCGCTACGAAAGGCGCAAAGATCGCGCGATAGTATTTCCTACCCCAACTGGATTGCAAACGATATCGCGCATTCTCCAAAAAGGAGGTGACCGCCGCTCACGACTGTTCCGCGTTTACAATTTTCGATCCGTTCTAAAAATTCAGGAGGAGAAGAATGAAGCACATGAAATTTTTCGCCGCACTCGCCGTTTTGATGATCATTGCCGTCGCGTGCGCGCCGGCGCCCGCGCCGACCGCAGTCCCCGCCCCGCCCGTCGTGGCGACGACCGCGCCCGCGGCAACGGTTGCGCCGACTGCCGCGCCGGCAATGACTGCCTTGCAAAAGTTGTACGAAGAAGCCAAAAAAGAAGGCGCGCTTTCGACGATCGCGTTGCCGGATGATTGGCTGAACTATGGCGAGATGAAGAAAACATTCCTCGCGAAATATCCCGGCATCAAGCACAACGATCTCGATCCGCAAGCCGGTTCGCAAGATGAAATCAACGCGGTGAAGGCGAACAAAGACAACAAAGGTCCGCAGAATCCGGACGTGCTGGATGTTGGCTTTGCCTTCGCGCCGACGTTGAAGGGCGAAGACCTCTGCTTGCCGTACAAAGTCGCGACATGGGATTCGATCCCGACCAACTTGAAAGATCCGGACGGTTGCTGGTACGGCGATTACTACGGCGTGTTCTCGTTCGCCGTGAACAAAACCGTCATCAAGAATATCCCGGCGGATTGGGCGGATTTGCTCAAGCCGGAATACAAGAACAGCGTTGCGGTGGCGGGTGATCCGCTGGCGTCGAATCAGGCGCAACAGTCCGTGTACGCCGCCGCGCTCGCGTCCGGTGGATCGTTGGCCGATGTCACGCCGGGTCTCGATTTCTTCGCGAAACTCGCGAAAGCCGGCAACCTCGTGCCGGTCATCGGCGATCAATCCAAACTCGCGAAAGGCGAAACGCCGATCCTGATCACGTGGGATTATCTCGCGCTCGGCTACAAAGATATCCTCAAAGGCAATCCGGATATCGAAGTGGTCATCCCGAAATCCTCCGTGTTTGGCGGCGTGTACATTCAGGCGATCAACAAATTCTCGCCGCGCCCGAATGCCGCGAAATTGTGGATGGAATTCCTGTACTCGGACGAAGGTCAGTTGATCTGGCTCAAGGGTTTCGGACATCCCATTCGCTATGATGATTTGGTGAAACGCAACGTGATTCCTGCGGATCTGGCTAAGAAATTGCCGCCCGCGGAATTGTACGCCAAAGCCATCTTCCCGACTGGCGCGCAAGTGAGCGCCGCGCGTAAAGTTGTCGGCGACAACTGGGAAAAAACCGTCGGCGTCAAGGTCACGAAATAAGAATCGGCAGACCTGACCGGTCGCAAGACCGGTCAGGTTTTTTCAATCATGCAAACCACTTCCATGCTGTCCGCTCCATCCGCACCGC
>Ga0247727_10008331_pt1 | contig 19282 bp, 13 predicted proteins | sample WisWelCaveWW1625_FD_202498 | JGI IMG/M metagenome (GOLD analysis project Ga0247727, IMG submission 202498) | Biofilm microbial communities from Wishing Well Cave, Virginia, United States - WW16-25 | ecosystem: Environmental > Aquatic > Deep subsurface > Groundwater > Cave microbial mat | place... | reverse complement strand
TGAACAGCTCCGCGAACTCGCCGTCCGGAAGCTCGTAGGCGCAGGCCACCCAGAGCTGCGGCACCTCGGTCAGCTTCTCGAATTTGAGCTCGTAGAGGGTCCCGGGCATTCCCGCAAACTTGCCTTTCTTCTCCTTGCTGAAGAAGAAGCCCTGGATGTTGTCCTCCGCGAAGGTCCTGAAGCCGCGATAGTTGCGGTCGCCCTTGGCGATCGTCTCGAGCTTGTCCTTGAGCTTCGCCTCGACCTTCTCGCCCGTGCTGCCGTCCGCCGGAGCCTCCTTGGTTTCCGCCTGCGCCGCAGGGAAGAAATAGGTGGCCATGAACATGTCGTAGTCGATCCAGCTGTACTTGGTGGCCTGCGGCAGCTTGCGCGCGAAATGATCGATCAAATACATGTTGTGTCTGGGAAGAGAGCCGTACCATCCGTTGCCATCGCCCGTCGCGTATTCTTCCGGCAGCTTGATTCGATATCCCGCCTCCGCATCCTTGTGGATCGACTGCGCGTCCAGTGAAGAGGACATCGTGCCGACTGCCAGCGCCAGGAACCACGATCGACCGCTGATCGTCATGGCAGGGACCTCCACATTCTTTTCTCGTCGGCCGAAGACGTTCTGAGGACGATCTGAAGATAGCGAATTCCGGTCCGCCGGGCCGCGGTGCTCTTGCGCAGCGAGTGCTCCCGAAGCCCTTTCCTGGGTGCCAGTGCACCCTTCGCATGACGGGTCGGTCAAGCCGACTGCGGGCGCCGGCGACTCTTGCGAACCATGACCCTTCGCCGAACGCGGATCCCGTCGCTCCCGTGGAAACTGATCAGCAACGCACCGTCCGCGCAGCACTCGTCGAACAACGATTCGATGACGTATTCCTCGCCCGGCCAGGGATAGGCGTACACGGCATGAAAACTGCGCGGCGACAGGGCAAGCAGCTCGTAGCCATCCGCGCCGCCGCTCTCGATCCAGGCGAACTGCTCGGCGAGATTTTGGATGGCCTCGGCTTCCTTGGGAACGAAGGTTCCGCACGCGATGTCCACCTCGAGGCCGAAGTCGCGGGCAAGCCTGGAAGCCTCGGCGGCGAGGCCGGGAACGATCTCGATGCCACAGGACTGAAAGCCGACGATGGACGCAAGGGAGGCGACCACGCCCATCCCGCATCCCCATTCGCAGAACCTTCGGCCCGGAGCGGCTCCTGAGTCGAAGACCGGAAGCAGGCATCGATAGGCGACCTCGAAATCGCTCGACACGAACGATGGCAGCGGCGGGTCGAGGTGCGCCTCGATGAAGGCATCGACGCGGCGCCGGGATTCATCGATCAGCGCGCGTACACTCGCGGGCAGCGGCGAGGTGTTCTGCCGGACTCGAAGGTCGATCAGGCTCACTCATTCTCCTCCCATCGATGCAGCGTCCATCCATGCAGCAATGGACAGAGATCGTGAATCGTCCATTCGATCGAATCATCCGGGCTTGGCGCCCCTCTCGACTCTGCACATCTCACCCGGTCCATCGAATGAACAGTGGGTTCCCTGAACAGTGTGTTCATCCGAGAACAGTGTGCATGTTCATCCGGGCTGGGATCCAGGCTACGAGAGGGACCGTCCCAACCGGGCGGCAACGGTCTGCAAGAGCTGGATCTCGTCATTGGTGAACTCGTAAGCCACCGTTTTGGCGATGCCGAGAGTTCCCTTCAATTTGCCGTCGACCAGGATCGGGCAGGCGACCGCCCCCTCGACGCGCGTCTCCCGGGCGCCCTGACGCACGACGCCGGAGGTGTCGGTCTGCAGGTTGCACACCTGGACCGGTTCCCTGCGCTCCGCGGCGATGCCCGCCATCCCCTTGCCGATCGGGATCGAGCGGATCTTCTCGAGCACCGGCGGCGGGATCCCTTTCTGGCAGGTCAGCTCCAGGAGCTGCGTCGATTCGTCGAGGCGGTGCACCGTCCCGGTGACGCACGCGAAGCGTTTCAGGATGAGGTCGAGCACGCTCGCCCACTGCTCGGCGGACTTCAGGCCCGATGTGAGATGCGGCTCGAGCGACTGAAGCAACGGATCCTGCGAGGGCGCGGTAGGGTTCATTGCGAAGGCTCTCCGAGAGGGATGGGCCGCAAGATTAGCCGCTGGCCGCAGACCGGGCTTTACATGCGCACCCGTCCCGGATCAAGATGACTCACGGCTGGGGAACCGATGTTCCGTCAAAGACGAGGGAGACGAAGACATGCCATCAGCGAACGCCCGCCCTGCGGCGACCTCCGGAGTGATAAAGGACACTGAACATCGCCGCGCGTTCTGGACGAAACCGTCTGGGCGCGCGATCAAGAATCCTGATCTGCTCCAGTCTCTGTGCCTCCTGTTCCTCATGCTGCCTGCCTGTTCGATCTTCTGTACGAAACCACCGTACATCGAGGGGAGCGGCACCGTAAACCCTTTGAGCTGCGACGTGGCACTGATGGATCTGCACGTGGACGCGATTCGACCCCAGAAGTACACGGCGAGAGTCGAGGTCAAGATCAGCCGCGACGGAAGACCCAGGACCAGCGATTCAGCGATGTTCACCGACGCCAAGCCGGTCCTTCTCCCCTGGTGGAGTCCGATCAAGGACATCAAGGTGCCGTACAAGCCGGATGAGCTTCTTTATGTGCAGTTCACGGTCACGCCCGGGAAGGGAGAGGCATTGGCGGGCCTCGCGGAATTGATCCTCAACCCCAACACCGACCCCTTCCGCTTTCACGTCGTCCTCGCACCGTTCGACATCGACCAGGAAGAGATTCGCATCCTTCATCCCCAGCCGATCATCGGAGGCAAGACCGGCATCGGCAGCGCGCCCAAGATCGCCTTCACGGAGCAGCAGCTGCACAGCGATCAGCTCCTGATCGAATTCAAGGACTTTCGCATCCATCCGCAATTGTCCACGACAGGATGGACCGCAGAAGAGATGTGGGTCTTTCATCTCAATCCTCAGCCGGTTCTGAACACCAATCCGAATACGGACCTCGCATTCATGAGAGAGGAGATCTACGGCGGCCTGCCCCACCCGCCGTCGGGCGGAACCTACCAGACGACGCCGTTTCCCAAGAACAAGCCTTGCACCAAGGGCCAGCCCCTATGGGTTTTCGCGACGATCAAGGAAACGAACGGCACGCAGGTGCGCCACTGGAAGTTTCGGGGGAACCCGGTGACGCCCACTCAGGCCGGAACGATGGACTATCCCATGGTCCGCCTCGGCAGCACGGACGGATGACGGGTCGCAGCCGGTCGAATGCACCTTTCGTTCGATGCGCGGTCAGCGGATGCCGCCGATGCACACGAACTGCGCCCAGAAGCAAGGATGCCCGGAGGACACCACGACCCCTTGGTCCGAATCGAGCGGTGTGACGCCGCGCTCCTGACTGCTGTTTCGCATCCCCAGCCGTGCTCGGCGCAGGGCCGTGGCGGGCGGGATCCGCGGGCCGGCGCAGAACTCGCCGTAGAAACCGCGCATGATCTCCGCGGCCGCGGAGTCTTCCACCTTCCACAGGGTCGCAACGACGCCGCGCGCGCCTCTTTCCAGGAACGCCAGCGCCAGCGACTGCACTCCCTCGCCCTTGAGGACGCGCCCGCGCGCCGTTTCACAGGCCGACAGCACGACCAGGTCGGCGTCGAGCTCGATGCCGTGGATGGACGGAAGATCGATCAGCACCTGCCCCGACGCACCCGGCGAGAGGAACAGGCCGGTGCGCGCCGGGTCGGACGCGTCCGACCAGCCGTGGGTCGCCAGGTGCAGGATCCGATAGCCCGACAGATCCGCGTCCAGCAGACGATCGACGGTTGCCTGAGAGCCGAGGTAGAGGTCGAAGCCGGGAGTCTCGAGCGAGCCGTCGCGGCGCCCTGGAGCGGAGCAGGCCCAGAGTCGATCGCGAGCATCCTTGCCGCCCTGCTCGTCGGGTGGGATCAGCCGGTCGGCGATTTCGATCGCCTCGGAACGGCTCCTGACCAGTCGTCTCAACTGAGGGACATCGGATCGTGTCTCGAGAACCCCGGATCTTTCCTCGGACGGAAACCGGGCGTCCGCGAGGATCAGAGCCCGTCCCGTTCCGGAGCGCGACGGCCGGTCGACGAGCCGGGCGAGGATCGGTGAAGACGGGCAATAGCTCACTTCGAGCTCATCGAGCAGGAATCGAACATCGGAAAAAGAAGTTGGATGCGATCCGGAGGGGGGAGGCGTGACCACCAGCGACTCGAAGGGCAGGCCGGACAGCCACTCGGTAGGAACGATCACCAGGCCCCTCACCCGCGGTTCCAGACGTGCCAGAACCGGTTGCATCAGCGTCTGAAACAGACGATGACCGGCGTCGGCGACGGACCGGGGATCGCGGATTCTCGGAAAGACGAAGATCTCCTCGATGAACGCAAAGACTTCTCTCTCGACCGCGCGCCGGTTCCCCAGAGCGATCATTTCCAGGCTCCGCGAGTCCAGCACGTATGCGTAGAGCTCCCTTTCGCCAGAGGAGAACTCCACCAGCGCCCGTTCCGGCCCCAGGCAATCACGGATCTTGCTCAGTTGGTCCTCGTCGTAGAGGCTCCGGTCAGCCTCCTCACGAACAGCGATCTCGGCGAGGAGTGCTCTTCCTTTCCACTCGGCACAGGCGAGGAAGCCGCGTTGGACGGCAGCGCTTCGCTCGGTCGGGTCCGTCCTGGACGAGCAGGCGAGCGCGGTGAGATCCTGTGCCACTTCCCCGAAGCCGAAGAAACGCGAACGGATGCTCGCCGAGCCTCTGGTCCCGAGAACATCCATCGACGACATCCGCGAAACGGCCTCGGCGAGCACCGCACGCGCCGGTTGTTCTTCGCGCAGGGCGAGGTGAATCCGTGCTTGATCGATCAGACAGTCGAGCAGAAAGTCGATTTCACCGGCACGGCGGTAGCCGTCGGCGGCCCTGTGGATGAGCTCCCGTGCAGGAGCGAGCTCGCCACGGGCCAGGTGCACCCGCGCCATTCCGTCGAGAGCCGCCGCCTCGATCGAGGACAGGCCCCGCTGAATGGCGGCTTCGAGGGCCGCCTGAAAATCCTCTTGCGCCAGGTCGAGCTTCGAAGCCTTGCGCCGGACACGTCCGCGATTGATCAGGATGGCCAGCCGGTCGTACTCCGGGCCTCCGATCTCCGCGCACTCGCTCAGGGCATCGGACAACGACTCTGCCGCACCGGCGAAGTCATCCTCGGCTTCCTCGAGGAATGACCATGTGATCAACGCCTCGACGTGCATCGCGCTTCGACGGGCGCCGTCATGGTCCAGGATCCGCCGCAGGATTCGCCGGCACTCCGGGACTCGTCCGAGTCTGAAAAGGAAGTGTGCAAAGTCCTCCGCGACTTCCAGCTGCCCGGGATCGCCGGACGCCGCCTGCAAGGACTCTTCGATCTCCTTCAAACGATCCTCGGCGTCCGCATAACGCGCCTGATGGAGGTCGAGGTCACAGAGCAGGGTGGTCAGACGCAGTCGTTGCCACGGGGCTGATCCGGGCTTCTCGGAGGCCTTTCGGAGAGCTGCACGTGCAGTCTCGAACTCTGCGTGATCACGGCTGAAGCTCGCCGCCTCGAGCAGCACCTGAACGATCGCCGGACCCTCGAGTGATTCGGCGAGAAGAACGGCATGCTCGTGAGCCTCGCGGGCCTCGTCGACCCAGGTCATCGCCTCCCGAACGACTGCCAGACGCGACCTCGAGAACGCCTCGAGTGCAGCGCACCCGGCCTCGAATGCCTGATCCGCGGCCTCCTCGAGCAAGTCGATGGCCTGTTGGTTGCTTTGCTCCGCCTCGGCGAGCCGACCCAGCCCCAGGAGTACCAGTGCCGTCGCCGCAAGCGACTGGGGCGGCTCCTGGTCAAGCACTGCCCGGAGTTTTTTCAGAGCCTCTTCCCGGTCTCCCGTCATGCGTGCCCGCTCACCCTCGAACACCCGGGCCCATCGAGGCCGCTCGTCCCCGCCGACGATGGTGAGGAGCAGGCGTTGGCATCTTTCGATGATTCCCGAGGAGCCGGCGTGCTCGGCATGCAACTCGAGGTCCAGAAGCGAAGCCGCGAGCTTGTCCGAGTGCGAGGTCGAACGCTTCGAGAGGAGTATCTCGAAGAACGTGATTTCCTCGGCCAGCCACTCGGCGCACCCGCGGCGGGTCTCCGCCGTTCCGAGGCTGACGGTGAACGAGCCGCCGCAGCCGTCGCGCGAGCCGACGAGGATTGCGCGGGTCGAAGCTCGGTCCGTGTCAAGGGTCAGCATCTCATCGAAGCCGATTCCTGAGTCCGCATCGATCCAGGATTCTCCGTCCGAAGTCGATACCCTTACGTCGAAGGCGGAGGAGTGGAAGGTCGCGAAGTAGCGTCCCGGACTCGCAAGGATGACCCGGACTTCCTGCCGCAGCTCCTCGTCTTGACTGCCTGCAGCGGACGCTGAAAGCTCAAGAGTGATCGCGCCTCCCGGTTGGATTTCCTGAGTCCGCAGCGGAGCCCCGGTTCTGAGGAGAGCGCAGCAAAGCAGGAGAAACGGGAGCGGCTCGAGCATGGATCTCATCGGCAGACGACTCGGTCGACCAGCTCTTTCCATTCTAGGAGCGCATGGCTCTCGATCGAACTCATCGAGCGTAGAAGCCGGCACCTCGAAAACCTCCCCGGCCGCGGACGTGGCGCTCGAGCGCCTCGTGGTCGATCTCGACGTCGGGAAGCTCGGGCACGATCTTGCTGCCTTCCGGTCGTTGCTGCGGTTCGCGGATCCTCAGCGAGCACGTTCGACGCTGCGATTGAAGTAGATGCGCAGGTTGTGCGAATCGCGTCCCGAGGCGACGAGGTCCAGGCGCCCGTCCTGCTCGAAGTCGGCGGCGCACAGGTCCTCGCAGGCCATCGAATCGTCGACCCAATGGACGCTTGCAAGGTTTCCGTCGGCGTCCGGCACGTAGCACTTGACGCCTACTTTCTGGTCGGCGTTCTTCTGGCGCCATCCGGCCGCGACCTGGTCGAAGCCGCAGCCCTCGAAGTCGCCGACCGCGATGGCGTGACCCTGCATCAGCGAGTCGTCGAGCACCATCCGTCTCCACGACTCCGGCTCATTGCCCTGCGCGTACAGCACGAGATGGTTGCCATGGAACGGCTCGACCACCGAGATGAAGCGGCGTCCGCTCTGCAGCCGGCCGCTGCGGACTTCACTTGCACCTTGGAAATCCGGATTCGAGACGCGGTCGATGAGCGCGCGCGAGGTCCAGGATCCGCCGGTGCGGTCGAGAAGCCACACGCCCTCGCGCGCGGCGACCAGGATCTCTTCGTCCGGGTCCGGATCCCACTGCACGACGTCGAGGTTGTGGGTGAAATGCAAGGAGAGGCCCGACTCGGCGATCGGCGTGATCGTCCAGCTCTCCACTGGAGACTTCGGCGGCTCGTACAGCAGGATTCGAACGCCCTCTCCCGTGCCGTCGACGTTTCCCCTGCCGTGCAGCGGCAGTACCGCGAGGCCGAAGCGGCCGGGCGCGAGTCGGACCCAGCGCATGCGATGAGTCGTCGGCTCGTGCGGCAGCGAGCTCGCGCTCCAGAGCTGCATGCGATCTTCTCCTGGAACGAGGGCGTGAACGCTGCCGCTCTGGAAGGTGTCGCCCGGGTTCCAGGTGGCACCGGCCGCGACCTCCGCCCTTCCGTCGCCGTCGAGGTCACGCGCCGCGACGCACACATGGTCGAGCTCGGACAGCTTTCCCGTGAGCACGTGCTTTCTCCAGGCAGGTGGAACGCCTGGTCCGGGAACGAGGTGGCCGGATCGCGATCCGGCCGCGGTCGACGAGGGGTCGGCCTGGTCTGCGGGCGAGACCGACCGCAGGCCTTCCTTCAACGGATTCTCATACCAGGCGAGATTGTCGCGATCGGCGAGGATCACATCCAGATCTCCATCGCCGTCGACGTCCGCGACTGCAACGCCGTAGCCGATCCCGACCTCGCCGTCGAGCTCGAACGGATGCCAGGTCACCGATCCGCCCGCAACCGCGACCAGATTAAGGAGCAGCACGATCAGATTCCTCGCAGGCGCTTCTGGCGGACGAAGTTGGTGATGAAGCGGAACGCGGAGAGGTCGCGCACCAGCTCGGCCGCCCTGGTCTGATTGTCCCAGATGTTCCTGCGGTCGAGGTCGCGCAGCTCCTCGTAACTGATTCCCATGGTGTCGACGGCGAAGATCATCCGGTCCTCGGCCTTCTTGAGGTGCTCGGCGCCGGCGAGTCCCTGCAGATCGAAGTGGTTGGCGGAATCGAGGACGATGCCGTGGCCGGTTCGAAACCATGCGGCAAGGTTGCCGCCGCCCCAGCGCGTCGCGCACTCGGGGCTGTCGATCAGCACCTCGACGCGCTCCGGGTCGAGCACCTCGATCAGATGCGAGCCGAAAAGCACGTACTGCGGCCGGGTCGCGTCGTCGAACACCTCACGCAGGTACGGGCTCTCGACCGGACAGGGATGAGCGCTCACCCGGTCGAGCACCTGACCGCTCGTCTGCAGCATCCGCGCAACGGCGGTCTCGACTTCTCCGGCAGTGTGAGTCAGCGCCCAGCACGAGCAGAACAGATAGCCGCCGGTGCGCACGAACCACTGAAGGACTTCGCTGTCCTCGGGCGTCGCCTCGCCGGTGCAGTTGGACACGTACACGGCGTAGGGGTTGACTCCGATGTCCGCGACCTGGCCCGACTGCGTCAATCGATGAGGAATCGTCAGCTTCTCGAGGAGCTGCTCGATGTGATCGCCGCGGCTCTGGAACACGATGACGTCGAGGCTCTCGTACACTCCCGAGCTGGTCGGCGCATACGCGTATTTCTGCGAGGTCCTGGCCGTGCTCGAGCGATCCTCGAACACGAACTTCGCCTGGTTCTTCTGCCACCACTGCGTCCAGGCCCCCTTCTTGTCCGCGACCGTCTCCCGCGTCAGCCGGCGCAGGTATTCGTAGGCGGTGAAGTGCAGTGCCGGGGGCTTCTCTCCAAGCGCCTCGATGATGTCGGGCATCGCCTCCTTGGCTCCGAGCTCCTCAAGGCCGACCAGCGCCGCGCCGCGCAGCTTCCAGTCCTTGTGGCCGTAGAGCTTGCGAAGCGGCTCGAGCGCCCCCGGCAGGCCGGTTTTCCCCAGCGACACGGCGGCGCAGCAGGCGAGGGTCCATTCCTTCGAAGACAGAGCTTGCGTCAATGGGGCCAGAGCCGCCTCGAGGTCGGGCTCCCCGAGCTCGACCGCGGCGCGCTCCTTGAGCGACGTGTCGGAGTCCGTCTGCAACACGTTGACGGCGAGGCTCAAGGCCTCTGGATGCGGCATTTCCCGGGCTTCGATGAACGCGGTGAACGCGGCGAGTCGCGGGCGCGCGTGGGAGTCCTTGCCGGCCATCGCCCGCAGGAATTCGAGGGCCTGATCCGTCTTGAGCTGTCCGAGGCCGCGGGCCGCGGCCGCACGCACCGCGACGTCGGCATCGTTGGCGAGCTCGAGCAGCAGCGGCTGGGCGATCTCGATCGCCAGCAGTGGATTCATCTCCTCCTGCCCGGTCTTCGCCGGCCGCGCGCCGAGTCTGCCGAGGAGACGCGCCCAGGTGGCCTTTCCCAGCTTGCTTGTACGCGCGGCCTGGAACGCTTCCAGTCGTTTGGCGAGGGCCGCCCGATCTTCATTCTTCGCTGCCGCGAACAGCGCCTGCACGGCCGCGATCACGCGGCGTTCGATCACGTCATTCAGCTTTGCGTCGAAATCGTCGAGCAGGATCTCGAGGATTTCTGGTGCGGGCCTGCGGGCGCAGCTCTCGAGCGCGCCGGCATACACCTCGAGGGCGCGGTCCTTCGCGAGCTTGGCGAGAGCTTCCTTCAGCTCGGCGGGCTCGAGTGCGGTGATCACCCGAGCCGCGGCGGCGCGCACCAGGGTCGCCTCCGACTTGAGTCCGGCGCGCACGGCCTCGCGCATTTTGTCGTCCGCGAGCGGCATCAGGATCTCGAGCGCTTCGAAGCAGGCTGTGGCGCTCCGGTCGCCGGAGTGGGAGGCGATCGCCGCGACCGCCGACTGCAGCTTGAGGTCGAGGAGCGAAAGAGTCGCGGCTCTGCGGATGCGGCGCACCCTGCCTTCGAGGGCGAGATCGACGAGGTCTTTCTCGCTGGCCGCGCTGCCGTGTCTGCCCAGGGCGCGCGCGGCGCGCTCGATGACTTCCCAATCCTTGTCCTCGATGAGCTCGATGAGGCTCTTCTCGGCGTCGGGTCCGCCCTGGAGGTCGAGGGTCGCGACTCCCTCGAGGCGCAGCTCGACCTTGTTCGACCTGAGCTTGCGTGCAAGGTCCTGGCCGGGGGCGAGCGGCTCCGCGGCAAGCCATGCCCCGAGCGCCGCGGCGAGGATGCACGGTGGGGTGGAGCGATGGGTCATGGGAGTCTCACGGGAGGGGGCAAGGTCGGCAACCCGAGAGCCTAACCGGTAGGCGCGGACGGCCTGGAGCAAGGCGAGCCGCCGTGATGCCGGGCCGCCTAGTCGTGCCGGAGCTCGGCGATTAGACTCCAGGGCCATTCATCCAGGCATGGAGGTGTGTCATGTCGATCAAGAAGGCCGTCAGAGCGTTGCATGGATCCCTGGTCGCCCTGATGTTTCTCGGGACATGGTCACACCGAGAAGGGCTCGCCCAGACGACGTTCCACGTCAACGGATCCTGCGGCGATGATTCATGGAGCGGCCTCAGTCCAAAGTGTCAGGCCCCGGACGGACCGAAGAGAACGATCCAGGCAGCGATGAACCTGGCGCAGGGGGGCGACGTCGTTCTCGTCGCGGACGGCATCTACACCGGCTCCGGCAACAAGTGGCTGTTCTTCCCGGACCAGGAATTCACCCTGCGCTCGGCGAGCGGGCCGGAAGGCTGCGTCATCGATCTACAGCGCTCCGGCGTCGCGTTCTTCCTGGTTGCGGACGAGGGGCCTCTTGCGGTGATCGAGGGCTTCACCGTGAAGAACGGCAGCGGCTCGAGCGGTGGAGCCGCCTTCCTGCACCACGATGCCGACGCGACCTTCGTGAACTGTGTCTTTACGGGCAATTCTTCCAGCCGGGGCGGAGCGATCTATGCCGAGACGACCGCCAGCGCGACCTTCATCGACTGCGTGATCCGCGGGAACACGGCGTTGTACGGCGGCGGCGTCTGCCTGTCCGACGCCAGCGACCCCACGTTTCTCAACTGTGACATCTCCGCCAATGTGGCGAGCATCGATGGCGGCGGAGTCTTCGTGCAGACCTTCGGGACCACACCGAGGCTCGTGAACTGCACCGTCACCGGGAACAGCGCGGGAGGCGCCGGCGGGGGAATCTTCGTCGCGGCTGGTCCCGCCACGATCACCAATTGCACCATCGCCGACAACGTCGCCGCCGGCCGCGGCGGCGGGTTCGCCTGTCAAGGGCCGAGCACTCCGACCATCACCAACTGCATCCTCTGGGATGACGGCGCGCCGATCGGTTCCGAGATCGCGCTGCTCGACGATCCGAATCTCGGAGGAACGACCTTGACGCTGCGCTTCAGCGATTTTGAAGGCGGAGCGGCTGCGGTGCTGGTCGACCCGGGATCCACGTTGAACCTCGGCGCCGGCAACCTGGACGTTGACCCACGGTTCGTCGATTCCGCCGCCTCGAACTACCAGCTCTCGCCCTCTTCACCCTGCATCGACGCCGGCAACAACGCCGACGTGCCTGCGGAGGCCGCGAACGATCCTCTCGGCACGCCACGCATCCTGGACGGCGACAGCGACGGCAACGCCGTCGTCGACATGGGGGCGTTCGAGCGGTTCTTCTGCCAGCAGGATCTGGGATTCGGCGGTCCGGGAGACTCGGTGTTGAGCGTGTGCGGGGAGGAGCTCCTGTCCGGCAACAACGCGGAGCTCAGGCTTGCGAACGCCTTGCCCCTGCACCAGGTCTTCCTCATCGCCGGCCTGTCGAGCAATCCAACCGCGTTCGGCGGCGGGGTCCTGGTTCCGATTCCGATTCTGCTGCTCTTCCCGCTCGCCACCGGCGGGGACGGGGAGCTCTCCTTCAACGTCTCGGGCGGTCACGGCCCCTTGACCATCTATCTGCAGTTCGTCTACCAAGATCCACAACTGCCGGGCGGCTTCGGGATCTCGAACGCGCTGGCGGTGCAGCTCCTGCCCTAGGAGACTGCGTCACGGGAGAGTTCTACTGCGGCGACGGATCGGAAGGCATTTGCTTCGTTGCTTTCGGTTGTCCTCCTCAGCGACTCAGCTTTGAGTCGCCTCCGGGGGCCAACACTCAAGCGCCTCGCATCTGCCATCCGCTCCGCCGCCTCGCTACGAACCTCCCGTGACGCAGGCTCCTAGCCGACACTGCGTGCGATCCTCGCGCCGCCGAGCGACGGCCCCGGCGCGATCGCGCTTCGACTCCGCCGAGAGGATCGACCACGAGCGCGGAATCAGCGATCGTCGTCGTCGTCGGATCCGGAAGCTTCGACGTCCGGATCGACGGAGCTGGCTTCCGACTCCTCTTCGATCCCTTGCGCGTCGGAGTCGGCGTCCGTGTCCCGCAGCCGGATGTGCATGACCCCGAGCGGATTCTCTTCGAGGATTTCGATGGGGAGGGTGCGCAGCATTCTGCGCACCAGCTCGGCGTGGCGGTTCCTGAGCTCCTTGATCATGCCCGCGGCTTGTTCGTCGAGTGAGCGCAGGTCGTCGGGGGCTTCGAGGTCGTGAGGCGTCTGGGAGTCTTGCAGGACTCGGATGTTCTGGCCTTCGCAGATGATCGCGATCGACCTCTCGAGCTCGGGCGTGAGATCGTTCATGAACGGTGCTGCGATCTCGCGCAGTCCGGCCGTCGACAAGGAGGTCGCGATCGTGAAGTCGATCGAAGGCCGCAGGTCCCGGGTCACGATCAGGCGGCACGCGTCGCCGCTGCGGGTGCACTCGAATGCGTAGACCACGTTCTTGCGCGCCGCGCCGGACACGAAGGCATCCTTGACCGACAGCAACTGCGCGATCGAGCTGCGGTCGGTCTCCGGGATCTGGGGCGCGACCTCGCCCACCAGCTTCAGGAGCTCGGGCGCGCCTGCCGAGAGCAGGCTGACCCGCGGATTCACGCACACCCAGGCCGACGTCCGCGGCAGGTAGCTCTTCTCGACGACTTCCTTCTGGAACGCGAGCCAGTCCTGCGCGCGGGCGTCGTGCTTCGCGACTCGCCTCGAGACCCGGCCGATCAGCTCGACCGCGGGGCGCAGGTCCTCGACCGCCTGATGGGTGCGGCGCGGGCGGTGCGCCAGCCAGCGCCTGGCATTCTGGTCGAGATCGAAATGGCGCAGCTGCGCCGCGACCAGCGGCTCGCGCAGCGGCTCGCGCAGCCGGTCGATCGTCGCCAGATCGCCGAAGACGACGTACGCGGCGCGCGCGAGCTGCACCGGGTCGACGCCCGCTTCGCGATAGTCATCGACGGTCTCCTCGAGCGACACCGGCTTGAGCGCCATCTCGACCCGCGCCGGGTCGCCGGTCGAGCCGATCCGGGCCGGAATCCCATCCTTGGAATCGTCGCGAGCCGGCTTGCCCTGGGAGCTCATGTCCGAGGCAGGTGCGAGCGCGACGATTGGCGAGTCCTCGCCGGCAAGCCGATCCCGGCCGGTCTTGAGGCCCAGGAAGAAGGCGGCTGCAAGGACGCTGGCAGCGATCGCGAGGTCGAGGATCCGCCGTCCGTGGCGACGCCACTTCTTGCCGGTGCCGAGGTCGGAAAGAGTCGACTGGCGCCGGCGGTGCAAAGTCTTGCGCACGCTCTGGAAAAGGTCCTGAGGGGGCTCCATCCACGGATAAGACTGCGCGACCCGGGCGAGGCGCTGCAGGCCGCGGACCTGAAGCACGCAGGCCGGACACACGCGCAGATGCTCCTGCACGCTCTGGCGCTGGTCCGCTTCGAGACGTCCGTCGAGATAGAGACTCGCGAGAGCCCGGATCTCCCGGCAGGGATGGCTGGATTCAGTCATGGAGCACGCTCACGCCTCGGCTCCCAGGTAGGACGCGAGGTAATGGCGAAGCTGCGTCCGCGCACGGTGCAACCGCGTCGAGACCGTCTTCAGCGGGACGCCGACGACGTCGGCGATCTCCTCGTAGCTCATGCCTTCGAAGTGCCGCAGCAGGAACACCGTGCGAAACGATTCCGGAAGGCGCTGCACGGCGCCCTCGAACTGATGGTTGAGCTCGCGCTCCTCGAGCTGGGAGAGCGGCGAGGAGCTCCTGCGGCTGCGCGGGTCGAAGGCCTGCGGCTCGCTCTTCAGCGTGTCCATCGCCCGCTGGTGGATCTTGTCGCGGCGCAACAGGTCGATCGCGAGGTTGCGCGCGATCCGGAACAGCCACACGGAGAATGGATACTGAGGGTGGTAGGTCGCGGCATTCTCCATGACTCGTACGAACGTCTCCTGCGTCAGGTCCTCGGCCCATGTCTGATCCCGAACGAGAAGTCCAAGGTAGGTGCGGACGCGCGCTCCGTACCGGCCGATCACCTCGTCCAAAGAGGATTCGTCGCCGTCGCGCAAACGCTCGACGAGCTGCGCGTCGGTCAAGGATTCGAGATCGGCGGCGGGGCTTTTCCCGCGTCGCTCGGCCCGTCCTGGCCACAAGCTCAAGTGCGCTGTCCTTTGCCGTACCCGGGTCCGGCCCTCTCTCTCAAGACCCCGAAGGCTCCTCTCCCGGGGCCCAGGAATCCGGGGTCCGCCCCATCTCTTCGGCGGGCCCGGCTCACCATGGGTACGAAACCACTGAGGAGAATGCTCCCGGTCGAGGCTGGTGATCGGGGGAGACTGCCGTTTTCGCCGGGCAAGAGGGAACGAACTTCCTTTGGCACTGCGGAAAGGGGCGCAGCAGGGGTCGACGAAGCAGACGCCTTTCGATCCGTCGCCGCAGGAGAACTCGCCCGTGTCTTGAGGCTCCCCAAGGGCGACTGCGGATCGAGTCGGCTACACGACTCCCTGGTCGAGCATGGCCTGGGCCACTTTGAGGAAGCCGGCGATGTTGGCGCCGGCGACGTAGTTGCCTTTGTGTCCGTAGGCGGCGGCGGCGTCCAGGCAGCTCTGGTGGATGTGCTTCATGATCTGGTGAAGCTTTTCGTCGACTTCCTCTCGACTCCAGGACAGGCGCTGGCTGTTCTGGGACATCTCGAGGCCACTGACCGCCACGCCGCCGGCGTTCGCGGCCTTGGCCGGCGCGTACAGAATCCCTTTCTCCAGGAAATGCTTCATGCCACCGGGTTCCGTCGGCATGTTGGCGCCCTCGACGACGGTGCAGACACCAGCGCTGACCAAGTTGCGTGCGTCCTGCTCATTGATCTCGTTCTGGGTCGCCGAAGGAAAGGCGCACTGCGCGGCGTGGGTCCAAAGAGGGTTGTGGTCCCGGCTCCCGTTGTTGGGAAAGTACTGCACGCCCTTGAACTGGTCGGCGTACTCGGCGATGCGGCCGCGCTTTTCATTCTTGAGCTTCATCACGAACTCGAGCTTTTTCTGATCGATGCCGGAGCGGTCGAACACGTAGCCGTCGGAGTCGGACAACGTGACGGCCTTGGCGTTCATCTGCAACAGCTTCTCGACGGTGAACTGGGCCACGTTGCCGCTGCCGGAGACCAGGCAGGTCTTGCCTTCCATCGTCTCTCCACGCGTCGCGAGCAGCTCGGAAGCCATGTACACGGCGCCGTATCCGGTTGCCTCCGGACGGATCATCGAGCCGCCCCAGGGCATGGACTTGCCGGTCAGCACGCCGGTGAACTCGTTGGAGAGCTTGCGGTACTGGCCGAACAGATAACCGATCTCGCGTCCGCCGACGCCGATGTCGCCCGCGGGCACGTCGGTATCCGGACCGATGTGGCGGAACAGCTCGCTCATGAACGCCTGGCAGAAGCGCATCACCTCGAGGTCGCTCTTGCCCTTGGGGTCGAAGTCCGATCCGCCCTTGCCGCCTCCCAGGGGCAGCGAAGTCAGGCTGTTCTTGAAGACCTGCTCGAAGGCCAGGAATTTGAGGATGCTGAGGTTGACCGTCGGGTGGAAGCGCAACCCGCCCTTGTAAGGTCCGATGGCGCCATTCATCTGGATCCGGTAGCCGCGGTTGACCTGTACCTCGCCCTGGTCGTTGACCCAGGGTACGCGGAACATCACCACTCGTTCCGGTTCGACGACGCGCTCCAGCAGCTTCTGCCTGCGAAACTCCGGATGCTTCTCCAGGACGGTGCCAAGAGTCTCGAACACCTCCGCGACCGCTTGATGGAACTCCTTTTCTCCCGGATTCTTGGTCTTGACCTCATGAAGTACGTCGTCGACATAACGGGACATCCCGGACTCTCCTGTGGCTGGTCCTCCCCCGAGATTTGCTGCAAGGATAAGAGGAATCACTCCATTCGTAGAGATGTGAGCCGAGGCTCCTCTATGGAGGAACTTCGTCCCGGCGAGAGCCCCCTTGGGTTTTTTGCTGCATGGGGGGGGAGGAATCCGCAGGAAGGGATCGGGCGGCGGCGGTCAGGTCGAGGATGTTGTCGGGGGAGAGAGCGAGTTGGAGCTCGGCACGGCGGCGGCGCCGGAGCAGTTCGCGTCCGAGGAGGGCGACCGGGAACAACAGCGCAGCGACGACAACCCTCGAAAGCGCCAGCACCAGATGGAACGTCCAGACTAGAGCCTCACGGACTGGATTCGCCCGTCCGCCGCAGTAGCGCCGACGGATGTAGTCGAGAGGCGGGGCGAGCAGCCGTGGAAGTCGTGCTAGGGTACGCGCGCGTATGTCGAGCAGCGGCAGTGGTCGCGGCGTCGAGCGACCCGCTGCCGGAGCCGGCGGATGCCGGCTCGCCGAGTCCGGCAAGGTCCGGGCCGTACTCGTGTCGTGATGCGACGATGTCAGAGCAGTGACCGTCCCGGACGGCAGGACTGTGGAGAGGACATCAAGAAGGGTCTCGACCCAGAGGGTTTTGCCCGGCCCGAATCCGAGCCCGCTCTGCGCGAGGCGCAGAGCGAACCACAGCTCCCGCGGTGCTCCCCATTCAATGGCGCGCGCCAGCAGCTCCTGCGGCCGGGTGACGGTCGCGAGTTTTTCCGTGGCTGCATGGACGTCGAGCACCCATTTGAGGCGCACGTCCGTCGACCGATCGTACAGGACTCTCTCGAGCAGCGCTGCGTCGGGCTCTCCCGGAATGCCGTGCCAGTGACTGACCAGATGGGTCGAGAGGTGCAGCAGACGATCGAGCGGGTCGAGCGCGAACGCGCGCCGCCCGAGGAACTTGACGGCGACGCGCCGTCTCCAAAGATCGACCTCTGACGCAGTGAGCAGCAGCGCCTCATCGTGAAGCGCCGAATGCACCTCCACCTCACTCAGGAGCGCGACTGCCGGATGAAGCTTGAGGTGGAAATGAAACCAGCGGTACCACCACGACGGGAGCTGATGCTCTTTCATGATCAGCCCGATCCCTTTCAGGGCCGCGAGCAGTGCCGGCACCGAGCGCCGTTTGACCCAGACATCGACGTCACCGGCATTGCGCAGCCGAAGCTCCGGGTAGATGTCGATCAAGAGCGAGGCCCCCTTGAGCAGGACCACCTCCACGCCGGCACGGGCTGCCGCATCGAGAAGGAGTGCGCAGGTGAGAGATGCCCGGCCCGCCTCTTTGTGCAGACGGGACTCGGCCGCCCGCAGCGCCCGTTCCGCCTCGCCCGGCAGCTCGGCGCCCGCGAGGGTGAGGTTGCGCGCCGAAAGTGGCAGCAGCCCATGCATCTCCCAGGCCTGAAGGGCGAGGTGCCAGGAGTCGAGATCGAGCCCCTGGGAGACGGAGCGCAACGACTGGAGACGAATCGCATCGGGCTCGACGAACAGGGCGCGCAGGACGAGCCGCGGCCAGCGAGGCGGCGTCATGAGCGATTCATTGATCCATCGGGCTTCAGACACTCGCACGGTCCTCGAGCGCATTCAGTATCTGCGTCGCAGCCTCGTTCGGATCGCGCCAGATCACCCTGCAGGATGTGGCGTGCTCGATGATCGAGGACAGGAAGTCGAGACTCTCTTCCCGATGGGTTCCGAAGTTGAGAGTCGAGGACAAAAGCTCCAGCAGGGCGCTGCGGCGCGGCAGGGGAGAAAACCCCGGGTCGCCGGCTTCGCTCCAGCGCGGCACGGCGATCAGCGCGACCGGGGCGCGGTCGCTCACGACGTCGTCGGCAAGGGCGGAGAACGGCAGATAGCGAGCTTCTCCCTGGCCGACGAATCTCCCTGCGAGATCCGGGAAGTAGGGCACGCACACGTCGCGGATCTTGAGCGCGCGCGGATAGCACAGACAGGAGAGGTCCTTCCGATCGAAGGCGAGCAGCTCATCGGACAGGAGTTTTGCACCCTTGAGGATCAGGGCGAGCGCCAGAGTCGACTTTCCTGACTGCGATCGAGCCGGCAGGACGATGGCTCGTCCCTCGAGGGCGACGACCGCCGCGTGCACGTACAGAAGATCGCTGCGTCGCAGCATGACTCCGTGAAGGAGCTCATGGTGGAAAGTGCGCAAGCCCATGGCCTGGCCTTCGACGGTGCGCGGCGTCCGGCCGTCGACCTCGATGCGGAAGGAATCACGGTCCTTCGATCCACACGGCAGCAGCCGGGCGCGCAAGGCTCCGGACGGCGCCGGGCGGCGAACGGCGCCGGCACGCTCGTAGCAAAGCAGGAGCAGCTCGGCCGACTCTTCCTGCGGGCACTCGACCTCGACCGGAACCGAGAGCAGGCGGAAGGACAGCGCCGGCGAAGCGCTCACGTCGAGATCAGATGGCGGTCGCGCAGATCCGAGAGAGTGCGCTGCAGGTCGCGCTGCAGCACGTCCGCTGGCGCGGCGAAGGTCTTCTGCAGGTCGCCGAGGAGGTCCGCGACGGTGCGCGCGCCGTCGCAGCGCTCGAAGATGAAGCTCGCGGTCGCGTTGAGCACGGCCACCTCGTGACTGTTGGGCTCGTACACGATCCGTTCACGGCCCAGGTCACGCACGTGACAGCCGGGAGTCTTCAGAGGTCGGTCGGAATCGAGGAACACCGGCGCCTCCGATCTCGAGGGGGAGTCGTTGTGCACGCGGCGGCCTCCGATCTTTCCCTTCCTGGACAGGCGGGCCCAGGCCTCCAGGGTAAGGCTCATCGAATGGCGAAAGATATCGCAAGTCACCGGATTGGGGGTGCCGAGCCCTCCGGTCGCCATCACGTTGTCGTGGTGGCAGCCGCCGCCGCAGAAGTGGCGCGCCCAGCATTGCGAGCACACCGGCCGGGTGTCCATCGAGTGTTCGAGCAGGCGCCGGGTGAGGGTGCGGTCGACGCCGTTCCTCACGTCACCCATTCCGAATTCCT
>Ga0247727_10008330_pt1 | contig 19282 bp, 14 predicted proteins | sample WisWelCaveWW1625_FD_202498 | JGI IMG/M metagenome (GOLD analysis project Ga0247727, IMG submission 202498) | Biofilm microbial communities from Wishing Well Cave, Virginia, United States - WW16-25 | ecosystem: Environmental > Aquatic > Deep subsurface > Groundwater > Cave microbial mat | place... | reverse complement strand
TTTTTGAATCTGCTGCGCGCTGTCGGAGTGGGCGGCGCTATTGGACAAATCAAATCCTTACCTACGCACGACGCGCCCCAAATCATCACACCACCACCACCCAAAATCGAACTCCCCGCGCGCCTCACCAACCAAGCGGGGCAAGAAATGATTTTGATTCCCGCAGGCGAATTTTTGATGGGAACGACAGAAGCAGAAGCGCGGCGGTTGATTAAAGAGTTTGGCAAGGATTGGGAAAAATGGGTGCACTGGGAACAACCACAGCACAAAATTTTTCTCGACGCGTTTTACATTTCGCGTTACCCCGTGACGAACGCGGAATACAAAAAGTTTGTGGACGCGACGAAACATCAAATGCCGCAGCATTGGCAAAATGGAAAAATTCCAAGCGGCAAAGAAAATCATCCCGTCGTTTATGTAGATTGGAATGAGGCAACAAAATATTGTGAGTGGGCTGGCGGAAGATTGCCCACTGAAGCGGAATGGGAAAAAGCGGCGAGTTGGGATTTTAGTCAAAACAAAAAACGGGTTTATCCGTGGAGCGATACGTTTGAGCCAAATCGCTGCAACACGCAAGAAGCGGGCATTGGCGGCACAACGCCTGTTGACAAATATACGCCGCGCGGCGATAGTTTGTATGGCGTGAGTGACATGGCGGGCAATGTGTGGGAATGGTGCGCGGATTGGTTCGACGAAAATTTTTACAAAAATTCTCCGCGCGAAAATCCGCGCAACGATACTCCAACACAATACCGTGTGCTGCGCGGGGGCGCGTGGCACAGCACTACGGTCGACGCCCGCAGCGCGAGCCGCAACTGGCTCCGGCCCGCCGACATGTACTACAATATCGGTTTTCGTTGCGCCAGGAGTTTCTCCTAACCATTGTCCTCTGTCGTTTGTTCTTTGTCCTCGACCTTGGGAAGCAAGAGCCAAAGCGGTCAAATGTTGGTTGGGTTTTCCCCCTCTCCCTGTGGGAGAGGGGGCAGGGGGTGAGGGAATGCCGATCACGTACAAAAATTTGTATCCGCAAATCTACGCGTTCGAAAATTTGCATCGCGCGTTTCGCGCCGCGCGCAAACATGGCAAGCGCAGCCGCGCGGGGGTGGCGGGCTTTGAACACAATCTCGAATTTGCGTTGACACGTCTGCAATCGGAATTGGAAACCGAGACGTATGCACCGGGCGCGTACCGCCATTTTTATGTGCAGGAACGGAAACGGCGCAAAATTAGCGCGGCACCGTTTCGCGATCGCGTCGTGCATCACGCCTTGTGTCGGATTGTGCAGCCCATCTTTGACACACGCTTTATTTATGATTCGTATGCGTGCCGTGTCGGCAAAGGGACGCATCGCGCTATCGAACGCGCGCAAGAGTTTATGCGCCACAACCAATACGCGCTGCAATGCGATGTGATGGAATTTTTTCCGAGCATTGATCACGCGATTCTGCGCGCGCAATTGGCGCATCCTCTTGCGGATCCCGCCGTGATGGGATTGATTGACAAAATTTTGGCGAGTGGGCAAGGCGTGTTGGCGTCGGAATACACGATGCATTATTTCCCCAACGACGAGCTCTTTGCGGCGAATCGTCCGCGCGGTTTGCCCATCGGCAATCTCACCAGCCAATTGTGGGCGAATGTCTATCTCAATGCGCTTGACACGTTTGTGAAACACACCTTGCGCGGCGCGAGTTACGTGCGCTATGCGGATGATTTTTTGCTTTTTGCGAACGACAAAGAAATCTTGCAAAGGTGGCGCGCACAAATCATCGAATTTTTGCAGACGCTGCGCTTGCGGCTGCACGAGACGCGCGCGGTGGTGTTTCCCACGCGCGACGGTTTGAATTTTCTGGGCTTTCGGCTTTTTCATGATCATCGCCGTTTGCGCCCCGACAATCCGCGTCGCTTTGCCAGACGCTTACGGGGCATGGCGGAAAAATACAACGCGGGTGAAATCACATTTGAAAAAATAGACCAGCGCATCACGAGTTGGATCGCCCACGCCAAATTTGGCGATACGTATCGGCTGCGCCAAAAAATTTTCCAAGGGGCACTGTTTGAGCGCGCACAGCCATGAACGAATATCCGATCTTTCCCAAGACTTATGATTTGTTGGCGTGGCTCTTGCCGCAAACGCAAAAGTTTCCCAAGAGCCAACGCTTTGTGCTGGCGAAACGGGTGCAGGACGCGGCGTTGGATTTTCAAGCGTACCTGATTCAAGCGCGCAAAAGCACGGGCGCGGCGCGCGCGGAAGCGTTGATGCTGGCGGACGTAAAATTGGAAACCTTGCGCGTGACGCTGCGGCTCTGTCACGAGTCAAAACTCTTGTCCTATCCGCAATATGAGCATGTCTCGAAAATGGTTGTCGAACTCGGCAAGCTCTTGGGTGCGTGGCGCGCACCCAAACAAAATGCAACGGTGTAGGGGCGACGGCGGCGAGGCGCGATGTAGGCGATGAATACATCGCACCTCGCCTACATCGCACCCCGCCCGTTGGTGGAAACGAAGGGGTGAAGGTCATGATGCTGCGCGGGGGCGCGTGGAACAACACTACAGACAACGCCCGCAGCGCGAACCGCAACAGGAACCAGCCCGCCAACATGAACAACAATATCGGTTTTCGTTGCGCCAGCAGATTTCATGCTTTGCCCAAATGGGACAACTTTACGGAGTTGTCGCTACGGCAAAGAAATATGGAGAACTCCAGACCATAAGCCCCGGTTCGCAAGGGCGCGTGCGCCGCTGCGAGCCAAAAACAAACCTGTCCCGCGCGAGAGAGTAGTGCTCCAATGGGCGCGAAATTTCGCGCGGGACAACCTGCCAACGGATTTGAAAAACGGATAGGCACGTGCCCATCCGTTTATCCGCTAATCCGTTATCCTAACCGTTGGCAGTGTTTCCTCTGGTACAAATTCATCATTGCCCCCCGCTCGAATTTTCTGTTACATTGATGCCAACGAGGTAATCCCATGTCCACTCCAACGGCGTCCGTCCCCGCCCCTGTTGCTCATTCCGAATCGTCGCGTCCTGCGTCTTGGCGCGACGTTCTTTTTTTGCCCCTGCGCGTCAAAATCACATTGCCCTATCTCCTCCTCGCCATCGTCCTTGCCGCGCTCGCCACGTATCTCGTCACCCAATTTGTCTTGACCGATCAGGAAGAACGCTTTACCGCGCGCCTTCTCGATTCGGGGCGTTTGACGGCGGACACGCTCGTCAAAATTGAGGACGAACATCTCGCGCTCGTGCGCGCGCTCGCGTTCACGCAAGGCATGACCGCGGCGGCGCGCGCGCAAGACATCTCCATGCTCAATCAAATCGCGCTGCCGCTCGCTGCAAATGCGAACGCGGATTTTGTCGCGCTCACGAATGTGAACGGCAACGCGCTCGTCGCGCTGGAACGCCATTCCCAAACGGGCGAGTATGTGCAGGTGAGCGATGTGCCGGTGAATGCGTGGAATGTGACGCAGCGCGTCATGAACGGCGAACGCGATGACGCGGGCGATAAATTTAGCGCGCTCGTCGTTTCCCCGCGCGGCAATTTACTCGTGACCGCTGGACCGCTGCAAGAAAACGATCAGCGCGTCGGTGTGGTCCTTGTGGGCAGTTGGTTGGAAAATGTCGCGCGGCGATTGGATCGCGATTCATTGGCGAATGTGACTGTTTATGGCACCGATGGCACGGTGTGGGCAACGACCTTGACGACGCGCGAAGCGGCGCAAGCGCAGCTCGACGCGGCGGAATACGCGCGGCTGGCGCAACTTTCAAAGGACAGCGTTTATATTCGTCCCACGCGCGGCGGGTTTGGCACGCGCGATTTTGCGGAAGCGTTCGGACTCTTTTTGCCGCGCGGGGGACAAACGAATGGGTTGTTCTCCGTCGCGCGTGAACGCGAAGACGCCGCGCAAACGGCGAGCGATGTGCAATTACGGCTCGTCGCGATTTTCGCGGCAGGGATATTAGCGATCATTTTGGTTGGCGCGTTTTTGGCGAATGCGATTGCGAAACCTGTCGGCGCGTTGGTGGATGCGAGTCAGCGCGTCACGTCGGGCGATCTGACCGCGCGCGTCGAATCGCGCAGCCGCGATGAACTTGGCATTTTGGCGCGCACGTTCAATCGCATGGTGGAGGGATTGCGCGAACGCGAAGTGATCAAAGATTTATTCGGGCGCGTCGTCAGTCCCCAAGTGGGCGAAGCGTTGATGGAACAGGTCAACGCGCGCGGCATTCAGCTCGGCGGCGAAGCGCGCGAGGTGACGATGGTCTTTACCGACATTCGCGATTTTACGCGCCTCGCGGAAGAACAAACGCCCGAACGCGTCGTCGCGTTTTTGAATCAATACTTTACCGTCGTCGCGCGCGTGATGGAAGCGGAGCAAGGGCTGATCAATAAATTCGGCGGCGATTCCACGCTCGTCATTTTTGGCGCGCCCACCGCACAGCCCGATCACGCGCGCCGCGCGGTGCGCGCGGCGTTGACTTTGCGCGATCAGGTGCGCGAATTTAACGCCGCGCGCGTCACGGCGGGCGAACCCGCGTTTCGCATCGGCATCGGCATCAACACAGGCACGGTGATTGCGGGACAGATCGGTTCGATGGGACGTTTTGAATACACGGTGATCGGTGATGCGGTGAATCTAACCTCGCGCATCGAAGGACTGACACGCGAGTATCCCGAATTTGATGTGCTGTTGAGTGATACGACGTACAACGCGTTGGAAGGGGATCCGCCGCTGCCCGTGCGCGATTTGGGAAACATCAGTGTCAAAGGGAAACAGCAGCAAGTGCGCGTGTACGCGGCATTGGATGATCCGGAACAAACGGAGTCGCATTGATGGGACGCGGGCGCGCGGGGCTTGTTGCGATTTTTGGCGCGGCGTTGTTGGGCGTAGTCGCGATCATTGGGGCAGTGCAAGCGGCGTTCATGCCACTGCGCGCAAACACACGCCGCGCGAATTTTCAATCGGCACTGCGCGCAAATTATGGCGCGGATCAAGAGGGCGGCGCGCCGTTGGTGCCATTAGCTGGCGCAATCGTTTTGCAAGCGCGCGCGGATGCCAGGGCGCGTCAAGAAACCGCGTTCGAGTTCCCCACGCAGATTATCACGCCAACGCCAACGCCCATTTTGCCGCCGCTGCCCGCGATTTTTTTTCCCACTCCCCCGACGCGCACGCCAACGTTGACGACGACGCCGAATCTCACAACGGTTTTTGAAACAGCGAGTCCAACAGCTACCGTTCAAACTCCTGATCCGAATGTGACGGGACAAGCGAGCGCAACAGCACTATTCGCTACACAGACAGCTACAGCAGGCGGAGCGACGCGCACCCCCAGTAGAACTGCGGTGCCAACGGCGACGACGGATCCATCAGGGGAACCGACAGACGAACCGACACAAGAACCAACCGAGGAACCAACGAAAGAACCGACCGAGGAACCAACTGAAGAACCAACCAAAGAACCGACCGAGGAACCAACTGAAGAACCAACCAAAGAACCGACGGAGGAGCCAACCGAAGAACCAACGCAAGAACCGACGGAGGAGCCAACCGAGGAGCCAACGCAAGAACCGACGGAGGAGCCAACCGAGGAGCCAACGCAAGAACCGACGGAGGAGCCAACCGAGGAACCAACGGAAGAACCGACGGATAAGCCGACTGACGAACCGACCGATGAACCGACCGACGAGCCGACCCCTGAATCAATTTTTTATTTCAACTTGGGTAATTTTTTCGTGCAGGTGATATGAAAGAAAATAGACGGAGCAAAACGAATGAGACGCGGGCGATGGGGTTGGTTTGCCATTTTGGGCGCGGCGCTTTTGGGCGTATGCGCGATTCTCGCGGCGGTACAAGCAGCCTTGGAACCGCTGCGCGCAACCACACGCGCCACAAATTTGCAATCCGCTTTGCGCGCGGATTATAGCGCGGATGAGGAAGGCGGCAGCGTACTGCAGCCGTTGGGGGGAGGCATTTTTCAACAGCTGCGCGCCGATGCGGATGCGCGCCAACGCGCCGCGTACCAATTCCCCACGCGCGTGATTGTCGCGACTCCTGTGCCAAATCTCCCACTTGGATCAAATTCCACAGCGCCCTCAAGCAACCCCGCGCCAACCGCGACGAGTCCGATTTTGATTTTTACCGCCACGCCGATCAACACATTGAACGCAACTCCAACGAACAAACCCACGCGCGAATTGGAACCGACCGCAACGCCCTTGCCCAAAACACCTACGCCCACGCCGCGCAGCGTAACGTCAACGCCTCAACCTTCCGCCACATCAAAGTCAACGCCTGTCGCCACTGCATCGCCACCACTCAAACCGACCTTGACCGAAACGTTGCCCGCCAAGGAAACGTTGCCCGCCAAGTCAACACCAACGGATCGCCCCACGCTCACACCCACGCGCGACCGACCCACCCTGACGCCACTTCCGTCTTTTACGCCTTCACCTGTTGCGACTGCGCCTCTTGAGCCAACCACGCTTCCGACCAAAACACCATTGCCGACCAAGACGCCTTTGCCAACCAAGACGCCGACGGATCAACCGACGAACGCGCCAACCGTCCCTCCGACTCAACCCGCAACCCTTGAGCCATCGGAAACACCCAAGCCAACCAAGACTCCGACGGATGTGCCGACACAAGCCCCGACTGACATTCCCACCGAACCGCCAACCGATCAGCCCACACAAGAACCAGCTGCGACGAAAACGCCCAAGCCAACAAAAACCCCGACGGACGAGCCGACGACAAATTCAACGAACCTCTCCTAAAAACGCATCCTCCAATTTGAGCGTTTGTCCCTCTGCCCACGCCGCATCGAATTGCTGCCGCGTGAGTTGTTTTTGCGCGCGTTGTAGAAACTCGTCCACGTCGCGTCGATCGGTTGGATCGAGACGCACATCGAGTTTCACTAGCGTTTGTTCCACCGCGGCAAACCATTTCGCGGCGCGTTCAAAATCCCCTTGCGCGGCGAAACAACAGGCAAGCCCCGCGACATCTTCCGCCATTTTGCGTTGATCCCCCAGCGCTTGATCCAGGCGCAATGCTTTGCGTAAATACGTGAGCGCCTGTGCGACATCTCCTTGCGCCAAAAAGACATGCCCCAAATTGTGCAATTGAACCGCGATGCTGGCGGGAAAATCGAGCCGCCGCGCGAGGGCGAGATTTTCTTGGAAAATGTGTTCCGCCATTTCAAAATCTTTTTGGACGCGTGCGAGTTCACCCAAACCGTTGAGCGCGTAACCAATGCCCAGTCCGTCGTCCAACGCGCGAAAACGCGCGAGGGCGTTTTGAAAAAAATACTGCGCGCGTTCATGTTCGCCGTCCGCATACGCCATCAAAGCCAAGCCGCGTTCCGCATACCCCGCGTTACGTTCGTCATGCAGCGCATCGCTCGCGCGCAAACACTCCGCGTAAAAACTTTGCGCGCGTTCCGTCTCGCCCAACGTCCACGCCAAATATCCCGCGACGTGCAAACACTTGTTGCGCGCAGGGGTTGGCGGCGCGGAGATGGACGCGGACAAAAATTGCTGCACGCGCGCGCAGCCCGCGTGCCAATCACTGCGTATGATCCGCAAATGCCACAGTACGCCCGCGAATGGACGTGCGCCTTGCGCGCGTCCATTTTTTCGACAAAAATTTCTGTACGCAGTATCATCGCGCACCATGCCAAATTGTGACGGACAGAGTCAGGTGTGGAGAATAGTGTCTCGAAAGGAGTAGTGGAAAATGAACACGCGTAGAAATTGGTCTGTTACTCTGTTGCTGTTCCTCCTGCTCCTCGCGCTGGCGGGCTGCGATTTTTTCGGCGGCGATGACTCGCCTGTGAGTCCATCGTTTCAAGAGCAGTTGCTACAACAAACCTCGATTGCGAAAGTGACTCTAACTGCCGCGCCACGTGAGACGTGGACCGCGCAAGCGCATCAAACGCTAACCGCGCTGCCTGCGAATGAAACGGCGACAGGTGTGGCGATGGGCGCAACCGAAACGTCGGCGGCGATTGCGACCAAACAACTTTTCACCCGTGAAGCCCAAACGGTGGCGGCGAACCGGACCGCGACCAAACTCGCGCTCGAGCGCGGAACGAACACGCCAACGCAAACACCAACCTTTACTCGGACACTTATACCGACGTCAACTCAGACATCCACTAGCACGCCAACAGCGACAATCACGCCAACTCAAGCGCCGCAACTCGCAAAATGCGATTCGGATACGCTGGGCAGGATTCAGCAACAGGGACAAAACCTCTTGAACAATCTGTACAAGGGGAAACCGACCAAACAAGTCCGCAAGGATGTGACGGATGTGAAACTCGCCTTTTCAAACCCGGCGCAACTCGACCACTTGAGCAAAGCAAATGCATCCATGTTGTACAACGGCTATACTCTCGATGGACAGCCCCAACAGGGCGATACGTGGTCCTTCCAACTGATTGCGCTCTGCTTTCCGGTGAGTGCCGATGCAGTGGACTTTGTCAACATTTCGCGCGCGCAGCCAACCACCTTGCAAGATCGTAAGCCCTATCCACTGTCCGCACCACCCTACGCGAACGATGTGCAGTGTGAAACTGCCAAGACGGCTCCGCAAAACAATGTGCAACTCGATGCCGCGCGCTGCGAGATGCTAGAAGATTATTTCGTGATCATGTGGTTTATTACCGCATTCGGTTCAACTCCCGATACATTACACGAAGAGTTTTCCGTGCCATACGTCCAAGACCTTGCTACGGTTTTCAACCCGTAGCGTGTTTCAAAAGTCACAGTACCTCAAGATGGACTCGTGAACTCACAAGTCCATTGCCGTTGCAAACAGGTTCAATCCGACGAACAATCCAAGTACGACGGGCAGTGGAATAACGAGCTATACGTACACCAAGCCACCACCGATTGTGCCACCGCAGTAGGAAATTAAACGCACACAGCAAACATGAATCGTTTATAATGCCGTTCATCCAACATGAGCGGCAAACTTTTTCTCAAGCGCGGCAAAGAAAAACCGCTGCACAATCATCATCCTTGGATTTTTTCGGGAGCGATTGCGCGCGTAGAAAACGCGAACGATGGCGACACAGTTGAGGTGTACGACGCGGCAGGGGAGTGGCTCGCGCGCGCGGCGTACAATTCGCGTTCTCAAATCGCGGCGCGCGTATGGACGTTTGAACGCGGCGAGGACATTGACGACGCGTTTTTTCGGCGGCGGATCGAAAGAGCAAGTGAAGCCAGAAAAACATTGTTTCAAAATCTAATTCAAAATTCTCTGAATTTTGAATTAGATTTTGAAAAATCCGCCATTCGGCTGGTGAATGCCGAATCAGATTTTTTGCCCGGCATCGTGATCGATCGCTACAGCGACTACCTCGTCGTTCAATTTCTCACGCTCGGCGCAGAGTTACGCAAGAAGGAGATTGTGGGAAAACTTCAAGAATGGTTCGCGCTGCGCGGCGTGTACGAACGTAGCGATGTAGAAGTGCGCGCGAAAGAGGGGTTGAAGGAAGTTACAGGTATATTGTTGGGACAAGAGCCACCTGATCGAATTGAGATCGTCGAGAACGATTTGAAATTTTTGGTGGATGTGAAACGCGGACACAAGACGGGATTCTATCTCGATCAAGCTGTAAATCGCGAACGCGCAGTGCAGTATTTGCGCGGTGAGGTTCTCAACGCGTTTGCGTACACTGGCGCATTCGGTGTGTATGCGGCGAAACGGAATGGCGCGCAGGTGACGAATCTCGACGCGTCCGCGTCGTCCCTCGAACTCGCGCGCGAAAATTTTGAATTGAATGGCGTTACGGCGAATGCCGAATACGTCACCGCCGACGCGTTTGAAAAATTGCGCGCGTATCGCGAACAAGGCAGAAAGTTCGACGCCATCCTTCTCGATCCGCCAAAATTTGCAACATCGCGCGGAAATCTCGAACGCGCGGCGCGCGGCTATAAAGATTTGAATATGCTGGCGTTTCAACTCCTCAAACGCGATGGCTTTCTCGTCACCTTTTCCTGTTCGGGACTCGTGGACGCCAAGTTGTTTCAACAGATTGTGTTTAGCGCAGCTGTGGACGCCAAACGCGACGCGCAGATTGTTGAGAAATTGGGGCAAGCGCCCGATCATCCGATTGGTTTGAATTTTCCAGAGGGAGAGTATTTGAAAGGGTTAATTTTGAGAGTAAACTAAAAAAAATTCAAAACCCGTTTTCGTTTAACGAAAACGGGTTTTGAATTTTTTTGGGTCTGGCTGCTCATTTCCTCTTTTGTCGCGTCAACAATGCAAGCCCAAACACAACCAGCAACAAAATCCCCACACCTACAATCGCCGCCACCACATAAAATTCCCCGCGTATCGTTTCTGCGTCATACTCCAATTTGCGCGGCGCACCCGGCGAAATCGTCCACTGCCGCGTCACACCGCTGCCCGCGTCCAATTCGTACTCTATGGTCAGCGCGCCGAGTTGTTGATACCACCACTGCTGCGCGTGATTCAATAGGGCGCGCCGTAATTGCGCTTCTGGATCGTCGGGCGATGCGGTACTCAATTCGCCAAGCGCCGCGCTCATTTCATTGAGCGTGGTTTGCATTTGCGCTTGCCCCGCGCTCAAATCCACCTGCTCGCGATAATGCAGCCGCCGCGCAAACGCATCCTCCTCTGCTGAAAATTCCACCAGCGCGGGAACGAGCGCGGCGCGCACCAATGCCCACTCACTGCGCGCGGGAAGCGCGGACGCGAGTTTCACCAGCCGCGCGCGCAAATCATTTTCCTGTGCAAAAGGAATAGTAATTGTAAGCGTGTATCCATTCTCCGCCACCGCGAGATACGCTTGCCCCGCGCCCGTCTCATTCAAAGTAGTAACGACTTTAGTCGTCTCCTCTCGGATCGTCTCGGATGGCGCGGGATACGGCACGAGTTGAAAAATAATTTCACGCGCGTTCGGCTTTGTCGTGATCCGCGCGCGATTCAACGCCAGCGCGTCGGCGGGCAAATTCGTCGCGGGTTGAAAATTTTCGCCATACGCCGCGCGCACATGCAACAGCGCGTTGGAAATCGCGTTCGCCTTAATATCCGCGCGCGCAGCTGCAATGTGCGTGAGTTTGATCTGATTCTCTAAACGCGCGCGTTCGTACAACGGACCCGCGCCGTCGGGCGCAAACGCGCGCGCGTCGCCCAAAAATTGCAGCGCGCGATCATATTCGCCGCGCGTGAATGCGTCGAGCGCGAGATAAAAACTGTCTTCGCCGAGTTGTTTGCGCGCTTCCGCATCGCCAGCTGTGCCAATCAATTTTTGCCATTGCGCCATCGCCAGCGCAATGTAATTCACATCGCGCGGACCTTGCGACGCGCCCGCGCGTTGTTCGTACAATTGCGCCAACGTTTTCACCGCGTCCACATTGTCGGGTGCGAGGCGCGCGGCGGTTTCCAATTCCGCGACGGCTTGCGCGAGAAAATTATCGCGGCGCAGAGATTCCGCCGACGCGAGTTGTTGATACACGCGTCCAAGTTCGAGATGCGCGTTTGCGTCATCGGGATTTTGCGCGGCGGCGGCGCGGCGTTCGATCAAGGTTTGCCAGATAGAGGGCTTGATAAATGTGACGCCCGGATCCGCTTCGGGGTTGAGATTTTCCCAGAGCCATGTCAATTTTTGCCCGTCAAATTTTGGCACAATCGGATCGAGCGCGTTGAATTGTTCGCCCGTTGTCTGCGCGGGCAAATTCACCGTGACGCGCGCGGACCCCACCGCATTTTTCCAACGATTGCCGACCAACATGCCGTAGGTGAAACGCGGAAATAATTCGTCACCCAGATCTTGAGTAAATTCAGCTGTGATGGTTTTCTTTTCATCGGGCGCGAGCGTCAACTCGAACGTGTACCAATTCACATCGCGCGCCGCGTCGCCATAAATCACATCGGCAACCGCGGGCGCGAACGCTACGGCTTTGTTGTCCACCAACACGCGGAACGCGGAAAATTTGGTCGGATCAAATTGCGCGCTCGCGCTGGCGAATTCAGGAAATCCTACGACGATTGTGGTTTCATTCGCCGCGTCGGTGTTGTGCGCTTTCCACGTCAACGTCCCTTGCGCGAACGTGCGTCCATTGTTTTCAAAAATGTTTGCATCCACTGTGAGCGCGGCAAGTTCGACAACCGTTTTGCGATCCAACGGCGCGAGGGTGACGAGGATGTTTTGTGGGGGAGGTGTTTGCGCGCCGGCGTGGGAAACGAGAAACGAGAAGGCGAGAAGCGAGAGGGCGAGGAGCAGAAGGCGTGGAGCGGGGAGTGTGGAGCGGCGAGCGAGAAGCGTAAAATGTGAAGCGTGAACGGTAAAGAGTAATGTGATAGGCGATACGCGATTCGCAATACGCGATACGCGATACGCGATACACGATACGCGATTTGCATGAGATTGAAACATTGCGGGCATCTTAAATTGGATGGGAGAGGGGGTCAAATCCAAGTTCATAGATTGCGAAAAAACATTTTCTCACGTAAGAGGCGATCATATGTCTCTGTTCGTTTCACTTGTCTTTTGCTCCGTTTGACCATTTGGTTCTTTTTTGGCTTAATACATCCATCTTATCGCAATGGAGTTTGCAGATGTTCAAGATTCTACAGGGTGATTGTCAACAAAAACTGCATCCAGAAATTTTTTTACGCGAGAGTGAAATGCCAGAGATTGATTTGACATTTCTTGATCCGCCATTCAATCAAGGCAAGGAATATGATTTTTTCGATGACATGCTGCCCGAAACCGAGTACTGGGAAATGATGAACAAAGTTTGCGCGCAAATCCATCGTCTCACAAGCGAGGGTGGCGCGATTTATTTTATGCAGCGCGAAAAAAATACGGAATTTGTTTTGCGTTGTTTGAGAGAATCAGGATGGTCACTCCAAAATCTGATTGTCTGGATAAAACGAACGTCAGCCGTTCCGGGCACGAATCGTTATGGCAAGCAATATCAAATTATTGCTTTTGCAACAAAGGGCAAACGTCCGCGTGTCTTTAATCGCTTGCGGATTGATTTGCCAATGCGCCCTGAGCATAAAGTTCCGCGTGAAGATGGTGTGTTTGCAACCGATGTGTGGGATGACATTCGTGAATTAACTTCGGGATATTTTGCGGGGGATGAAGCATTGCGGCATGAGAATGGCGAACGCGCGCACAAGCAACAAGCGCCGATTGCTTTGTTACTTCGTATCATACTTTCTTCGACAAGAGTCGGAGATGTAGTGCTTGATCCTTTCGCGGGAACAGGAACAACGCTTGTTACCGCCAATCAGTTGGGACGTAACGGCGTGGGCATTGAGATTGATCCAAAAAACGTAGCATTGATCCAAGCGAGAATATCATCGGAGCGTAAAGCAGACTCAATTGAATCACTGCGCGAGTACTATCGCTATACTCCGAATCTTTCTGCGGTCTGGCCAAGTCAAAAAGTTGAATTGACAAAAAAAGAAACGGGTAAGCAGCTCGCGTTCTTGGAAGGGAAGAGGAAATATAAAAATGGGCGTTCTTAAACTATATGCCGCGCTTGCTGCGCGTATTGCACAAAACCCAAGTGAAGCGGTAATTCGTCCTTTGGATGATTTAGCGGCGGTCTATTCTGATTTTTCTTATATCGGAAATCGCAAGGGGCTCGAGTCGCTCGTGCGCGATGAATGTACTCGATTCAAACAACGCCTCGACGCAATTAGAGAACAAGAAATTTCGCGGCTTGGAATACTTGATCCTGTGACGACAAACTTGATTCGTGTGCTGCGTGAAAAAGATGATCTTTCGCAGGTCATACAGACTTGGCTTGGAAAAGATTGGCTCAAGGACTCGGGTGTTTTTCCAGATTTTCTACTTGGCATGGACGGTGACGCTTCCTTTGGAAATGGCGCTTTACTCGAGCTGAAAGACTCGAAAGAAGCTTCGATTGCCTCCTTCAATTCAACGATTCCAACACGTTACAAATCGTTGGATGAGGTCACGAAAATCACGAGTAGCGCGCTTGTTTCAAACGCCGCAAAACTGTATGACTTTCCGCTTTCCACAACCCCCAATTATTTTCAACATATACGTCCTTGCTTTTATCTCATACGGACACGCGCCAAGTTGGATGCTCAAGTACGAATCTCACTCGTCGAAGGTTCTTTTTTCGAGACGTTACCCAAGCACAAATTATTGCAGGCAATTTGGGGACAAATCTTGGACGCAGCGGGTTTAACGAGCGTTGAGCGAGAGCGGACAATGGAATTATTGGGAGAGCTTGAGCAAAGTGAGATTGCCCAATCGCGCGATATTGAGGGCGCATCCGTTCGTCCGCGTTTACGCTTGATGGCAGAAGTTCATCCTGACGGCAATATCCATCGCTATGCAGAAATTCCTCCACGAACTTGCAATTTGGTCATCAAAAAAGAACAGCAAACCAATTTGAATTGGCTCGTTCAGGAATTTCGGCGCGAAAACATTTCGGCGCATGTGCAGAAAATTGGTGGCGAACAAATCGTGATTCTACAAAATGGAAATCAAGCAATTCGGTTGCAAGTGCTGACGATCAATCACAAACGCAATGGAGAACATCTGGTTTTGCAATTGAAACTTGATAAATGAAAATTGGTTTCTCATCCCTCCTTCATCTTTTCCCCTTCACCCCTTTGACAATCCCCCCTCTCCAAATTAAACTACCCACGCTTCCGCACTTAACGCCGCGTCGGCGTTCGAGAACGCCAGCTACGCGTGATGGATGATCAATAAAAATGGCACAAGCACTTCAGTCTACGCGCCCCGTCGCGCGGCAAACGCGGCGCGGGTTTCAACTCAATTTGCATGAAGGATGGATCGCGGGCGTGCTGCTCGCGCTCATGCTGATCAGCGTCACCGTTTCGATCGCGTCGGCGAATTGGGTGGAGGGGCTGCATCAAGGGATGTATGCGGCTCTTGGCGGTTTGTTGTTTGGCGCGCTCGTTTCGCGCTTGCGCTTGAATGGACTCGTTGCATTGCTGCTCGCGACGGTTGTGGGCGCGGCGTTTGTTTCGTGGCTCGTGAGCGCGCATGTCGGCGCGCCGCCCGATGCGACATGGAACGAAAAAATGCTGCTCATTCAAGAGCGCATTGATCAATGGCTCGCACGTGTATTGGGCGGCGGCATTGGAACGGACCAATTTGTATTTTTGTGCGTCATGTGCGCGCTGTCGTGGTTTATCGGTTACGTTGGCGCGTGGTCGGTGTTTCGCCATCATCAACCGTGGGGCGCGATCTTGCCCGCGGGCGCGGCGCTGCTGTTGAATTTATTTTACGCGCCGCCGCAGTCGGGATTGTACATGATGGCGTTTTTGCTCGGCGCGTTATTGCTGCTCGTGCGAACGACATTGTTGAAACGGCAGCAAGCTTGGGCAGCTTACGCGGTGCGTTTTGCAAATGACATCGGTTTGGATTTTTTGATCTATGGCGTAATTTTTTCGGGGCTGATTATTTTGCTGGCGTGGATCATTCCGCCCACCGCGCCCGGTCCCGCATGGTTCGGCTTTATTCTCGATCGCGCGCGCGAGCCGTGGCAAGATGTTCAAGATGAGGTGTCGCGCGCGTTCTCGACGGTGCGCGGCACAAACAATGCCGCGCCCACCACATTTTTTAGCAGCTCGCTCGCGATGGGCGGACCAATTCGCTTGGGAGATCGCGAGGTCTTTCAAATTGATTCGCCGTATGGACGCTATTGGCGCGCCATCGTCTTTGATCAATACACGGGCGAAGGATTTATCAGTTCAGCGGATGAAGCGTCGGGCTTTGAGGCGGGCGATTCGCGCCTGCTCACAATGCCGATGGAAAAACGCCGCGCGATTACGCAAACGGTGGAAGTGCGTTTGCCAACGGACAATCTTGTCATTTCCGCTTCACAGCCGCTGCGCGTGAATCAAGCGGTGAACGCAAAATATATCACGGCGCGCGGCGGCGGCAATCCATCGTATCTCGATCTTGTTTCGCTGCGTTTGCAAACGCCCGTGCAATTGGGTATGAACTATGTCGTTGTCTCTTCTGTCTCGGCGGCAGATGAAACGAGTCTGCGAAATGCGGGCACGCAAATTCCGTCGCACATTCGCGTCAACTATTTGGAATTGCCGGACAGCGTTCCCGCGCGCGTAAAAAATCTCGCCGTGAAAATTACTTCGGGCGAGACAAACAATTACGATAAGGCGCGCGCCATCGAAAAATATTTGCGCGAAAACATTTCGTACAACGATCAAGTCGAACCGATTCCCGATGGCTTGGACGGCGTGGACTATGTGTTGTTTGAGCGCCCCGAAGGATATTGCAATTATTACGCGGCGGCGATGGCAGTGTTGGCGCGCAGTGTGGGGATTCCCGCGCGCGTCGCGTCGGGGTACGCGGTGGGCAGCCCCGCCGATGATGGTTTGTATCACATCAACGAGGCGAACGCGCACTCGTGGCCCGAATTGTATTTTGGTGAATTGGGCTGGATCGAATTTGAGCCAACGAGCAACCGCACCGAAATCGTGCGCCCCGTGCAGCAGTCCGAAGCGGATCGCGATCCCAATTTGCGCGAATTGAATCAAGACGATCAAGATGCGGGGCGCGAATTAGGGCCCAATCGGTTTGAAGAATTGGATGCGGAACAAAATCAGAACGCGTCGCGTTCCGTTTGGTTGTCCTTCGTCGCTAACCCCTTTGCGCTTGGAACAGGCGCGATTCTTTTGCTCGGCTTGCTCGTTGCGGGAACATTGGCGATCGTGCAATGGTGCTGGCAACGCCACTTGACTCAACTCAAGCCCGGCGCGCAAGCCACCGCCGAAATGTACCGCTTTGCGCGTTACACGGGCTTGTCCGAACGTGCCGACGCCACGTCCGACGAACACGCGCAAAATCTCGCCGCGCTGATGCCGGACGCGCGCGAACCGATTGCCAACGTGAACGCCGCGTATGTGCGCGAACGCTATGGCGCGCAGGAATTGTCGAATGAGGAAGGCGCAGCTGCGCGCGCGGCGGGGATCGCCGTGCAAAAACAAATGTGGCGTGTGGCGTATGAACACCACATTGGCGAACGCATCAATGCGGCGCGCGAATTTTTCGCAAACGTCCGTGCAGAGATTTCTCGCAAGAACGGCTAGAAAACCTGTCCCGAAGCATTGAAGGATGACATTTTCCATTTCGCAATTCGCAATTTCCAATTGCCATTTCCGGAGCTCTCATGTCTGACCACATCTCCATCGAACACATTGGCGCGCACGAAGGACAAACCGTTACCATCAATGGTTGGATCGCGGACAAAACCGACAAAGGCAAACTACAATTTTTGCGCGTGCGCGACGGCACGGGGATTATTCAAGCGACGCTGTTCCATAAAGCGGTCTCACCCGAAGCGTTTGATTTGGCAAAACGGATTCCACAAGAATCGTCCGTGAGTGTGACGGGTGAAGTGCGAAAGGAACCGCGCGCGCCCGGCGGTTATGAATTGTCCGTGACCGACATGCAAGTGGTTCAACTCGCGCGCGACGAATTTCCGATCACGCCAAAAGAACACGGCATTGATTTTTTGATGCACAATCGGCACTTGTGGCTGCGTTCGTCGCGGCAACACGCGATCTTGCGCGTGCGCGCGACGATCATTCAAGCGATTCGCGATTATCTTGACGATCACGGTTTCTTGCTGATGGACACGCCGATTCTCACGCCCGCCGCCGTCGAAGGCACGACGACGTTGTTTGAAACGGACTTTTACGGCGATCCCGCGTTCCTCACGCAAAGCGGACAACTCTACAATGAAGCGAACGCGATGGCGTTCGGCAAAGTGTATTGTTTCGGTCCGACCTTCCGCGCGGAAAAATCAAAAACGCGGCGGCACTTGTCGGAATTTTGGATGGTGGAACCGGAATGGGCATTCGGCACGCTCGACGATTACATGAACGTGGCGGAGCAAATGGTGTCGTATGTGGCGCAAACGGTTTTGGAAAAACGCGCATCTGAATTGAAAATTTTGGAACGTGACACCTCACACCTCGAGCGCGTCATTCCACCCTTCCCGCGCATTTCGTACGATGATGCGGTGAACATTATTCGCGCAAAAGGCGACGCGAATTTCAAATGGGGCGACGATTTTGGCGCGCCCGATGAAACGCTGATCAGCGAACAATTTGATCGTCCCGTTTTCGTCCATCGCTATCCGACAGAAATGAAAGCGTTTTACATGGCGCCCGATCCGAGTCGCCCCGAAGTGTGTCTCGGCGCAGACTTGCTCGCGCCCGAAGGGTACGGCGAAATCATCGGCGGCGGACAACGCAGTGACCAGCTCGAATATCTTGAAGCGCAACTCGTCAAACACAATTTGCCGCGCGAGCCGTACGAATGGTATTTGGATTTACGCAAGTACGGTTCGGTCCCACACTGCGGCTTTGGGTTAGGCATCGAACGCACAGTATCGTGGCTGTGTAAATTGGATCATTTACGCGAGACGATCCCGTTTCCGCGAATGATGGACAAGATTTATCCGTAGTCCTTCCAGTGTTAGGTAATTTTGTAATCATACAGTAGGAGGTCAGCATAGATACATCAAATTTTGATCCTTTTGTAAATGAGGTTCTCGAGTCTGCGCGCCAGTATCTTGCAGAGCAGGCCTTTGATTATTTCCGTCGGGGGATGTTAGCTCGGTGGCGATGGCTACAGACACGCGGCGGCAGTGTGGCTTTGAATCGAATACTTGTTACTGAAATGCTACGGAACCATCCCCTACTTTATGAATACTTAGAATATCATTTGGCTAAGCGCCCAATTGAAATTAATGGCGTGCCTGTGCAATTAATGAAACGAAATTTGTTGGGGAGAACACTAAAAATCCCCCTATGCGTTGTCCCGCATGGGGATAATTTGATACTTGAAAAGCTAGAAGATTACGAGGAACACGTTTTCCAAAATTGGGAGAATGCTGAATTCATTCAACTTCAGCGACAGCTTGGAAAAAAACTTGAGAAGGCGAACGACAAATTAACTTTTGAATCTCGAAAGATTGTTGTTAGTGATTCGGCCGTACGAATGTTTGGCGGAATCACTCGATATGGTTCAGCTCTGGTGACACAAGATGTTTTAGAATGGGAACTTTTGTCCTCCTGCTATAGTCACTTTAAGAAAGGCGAGCGTAGCGTCTTTCCAAAGATATTAGACTCCCTCAAGAAACGGCGAAATGTAGAAGATTTAGTGCCTATCCGAATAACCTGTGATATAAAGTGAGGTATGAAAAAACGCACCAAGAAAAAAACCAGTCTTCCACCAACCCCCAAGCCCAAGCGCACGCGCGCACGCA
>Ga0247727_10008329_pt1 | contig 19282 bp, 17 predicted proteins | sample WisWelCaveWW1625_FD_202498 | JGI IMG/M metagenome (GOLD analysis project Ga0247727, IMG submission 202498) | Biofilm microbial communities from Wishing Well Cave, Virginia, United States - WW16-25 | ecosystem: Environmental > Aquatic > Deep subsurface > Groundwater > Cave microbial mat | place... | reverse complement strand
CCTTTGTCACCCACCATAATGCGCTCAGCGTCGATCTCTATCTCCGCATCGCGCCTGAACTCTATTTGAAGCGGTTGATCGTGGGCGGCTTTCCACGTGTGTTTGAGATCAATCGCAGCTTCCGGAATGAAGGTATCTCGACGATTCATAACCCGGAATTCACGATGCTGGAGTTCTACGTTTCCTATGCCGACTATCAGGACTTGATGATCCTCACGGAAGAACTCGTCTCCTCCTTGGCACAGCAGGTCCTCGGCAAGACGGTCATCGACTATCAGGATAAGGAGATCACACTCACGCCTCCGTGGCGCCGCTGGTCGTATCATCAGGCGATTCTCCAGGTGAACAACCTCGATCCTTCCGTTCTTGAGGATCAGGATAAAGCGATCGCGGCGGCCCAAAAGCTGGGCATCGCGGTCGATCCGAAATGGCCGCTCTTCAATATCCTGAACGAAATCTTTGAGGAAACGGTGGAGCCCAATCTGCAGCAGCCGACGTTCATTACCGACTACCCGATTGAAATTTCCCCGCTCGCACGGCGCAAAGACTCGAACCAGGCCTTGACCGATCGCTTCGAGCTCTACATTGCCGGCCGGGAAATCGCGAATGCCTTTTCAGAGTTGAACGATCCACTGGATCAACGGGCGCGCTTCATAAGACACGCGACACTGCGGGCGTTGGGCGACGAAGAGGCGCATCTGGTCGATGAAGACTTCCTGCGCGCCTTGGAGTACGGCATGCCACCGACCGCGGGCGAAGGCATCGGCATCGACCGGCTGATCATGCTCTTTACCAACCAAGCTTCGATCCGCGACGTGATCCTCTTTCCACAACTGAGACCCGAGAAATAACGGTGGCCCTCCCCTACGAAATCTTTGTCGGGTTGCGGTATCTGCGCGCGAAGCGCAGGAATCGGACGATTTCATTGAACACCGTGGTTTCCATTGCCGGAATCACACTCGGCGTGGCCGCCCTGATTGGGACAGTGGGCATCATGACCGGCTTCAAAGAGGACATTCAGGCCAAGATTCTTGGAACGACGGCCCATATCATCGTACAGGATCGGATGAAGGATGGCATGAGCGATTACGATCCCGTCGCCAAGCAAGTCGCAACCGTGCCGGGTGTCGTGGCGGCAACCCCCTTTGTACTCAAGCAGGTCTTGCTCACGACCCAAACCGGAGTGCAAGGCATCGTGATCCGCGGCATCGACCCACACCGCGAGGGCACGGTGACCGAACTGGCCAAGAATCTCTCGACTGGGCAGTTGGCCGACCTCAGCCGACCGGTCAAGGTGAGGCAATCACCGGTCGACGATCCGACCGGCCCGGCGGTCGAGACAGAAAAGCCCGGCATCATCCTGGGCAAGGAATTAGCGCTGCGACTCGGCGTGTTTGTCGGCGATACGGTCAATGTGGTGTCCCCTCCAGCCGGTCCGATCAGTGCGATAGGGATGGTGCCGAAGATCAGGACCTTCGCGCTGGTCTCCCTGTTTCAATCCGGCATGTATGAGTACGATTCGTCATTGGCCTATATCGATCTCACGGAGGCGCAGAAGTTTTTCAACATGGGGCAGACCGTGACGGGCATTGAAATTAAAGTCAAGGACGTCTTCCACGCAGCGGAGACGGCCCGCTCCGTGGAGCAGTCGCTCGGCTTCGCCTATGGAGCGCGCGACTGGATGCAGATGAATCGTAATCTTTTCTCAGCGCTCAAGCTCGAAAAGACGATGATGTTTTTGCTGTTGGTGCTGATTACGATCGTGGCGTCCTTCAACATCGTGAGTACCCTCACGATGATCGTTACGGAGAAACAAAAGGAAATTGCGATTCTCAAGGCCATGGGCGCGACGCGCAAAAGCATTCGGCGCATTTTCATGCTGAACGGATTGATCATCGGCCTGTCCGGGACTGCCATCGGCATCCCTCTCGGCTACGCGTTTCTCTGGCTCATCCAGACATTCTGGACCTTCGATCCCTCGGTTTATTACATCTCGCAGATCCCCGTCCATGTACAAGCGATGGATGTCGTCCTTGTGGCAGGCTCCGCAATTGCGATTAGCTTTGCCGCCACGGTCTACCCCTCGCTCCAGGCAGCCAAACTCGAACCGGTGGCCGCGCTGCGCTACGAATGATCATGCCTGCCCCTCCATTATTTTTCATTCATTCTGGAGCTCCGGCGTGATCACCGTCACCAATCTGTACAAATCGTTCCCGATGGGCGGGCAGACCCTTACGGTGCTGAAGGGCGTCAATCTCCAGATTCAGCGAGGGGAGTTGATTGGGATTGTCGGGGCTTCAGGAGCCGGGAAGAGCACCCTGCTCCATATTATCGGGACACTCGATCGTCCTACGACAGGAACGATCCACTTCGACGGCCAGGATATATTTCACATGTCGGAAGGTGAACAGGCAGACTTTCGGAATCGGCGTATCGGGTTTGTTTTCCAGTTTCATCATCTCCTGCCGGAGTTCACGGCGCTCGAGAATGCCTGTATGCCGGCTCTGATCCAGCGACGGCATCAGGTAGATATTGAACCGGAAGCCATCACGTTGTTGCAGGAGGTCGGGCTGGGAGCTCGGTTACATCACAAGCCTGGTGAGCTGTCCGGCGGTGAGCAGCAGCGCGTGGCAGTCGCACGAGCCCTCTTGCAGAAACCCGATCTCGTGTTAGCTGATGAACCGACCGGAAATCTGGATACACATACGGGCGAGGCCCTCTTTGCGATTATGCGTGAACTGAACAAAGCCCGCGGGACGACCTTCGTCATCGTTACCCACAACGACAAGCTGTCTGCCCAAGCCGACCGCATCGTGCACATGCAGGACGGCCAAATCGTATAGGCGATTATTGTGGCATCCCACCGTATTCGCCTGAGCTTTCCCGTACCCGAGCCAACCCATCGTTTACTTGCATAGGATTGCCGCGTCTAACCTTGACGAGAGCTATTTCATCCAATAGACTCAGCAATTACCTCAACTGGCATGGAGTTGTCCTTCTATGTCTTACTATCGGTCAGTTCGTGCCCTTGCGATCGTAGTTGGCCTGATGATTCCTGCTCAGGCGCTGGCCCTGGAATTCGTGGCCGTCGGACCTCGTGCGATGGGCATGGGCGGCGCCGGCGTGGCAGTCACGACGGATGCCTTGGCCACCTATTGGAACCCTGCAGGGTTAGCGATGACCCAGACGGTGGATATCAGGTTTCAAGGCAGTGGACAGGTGATCGATCGTCTTGGAATCGCCGACGCCGTCCACGATCTCGAAACGTTCAATCCCAATGATCCGAATCTCGCAGCAAATATCGCAAAGGCCCAAGACATCGCCAATCGAATCAATCGACCAGGCGCAACAGTGTCATTGAATGGATCAGCCGGGCTGTACATCAAAGGTCACTTGGGGGAGCATGCATTCGGTTTAAACGTTTCCGACATTGCGACAGGTGGCGGATTTTTGAGTACTCCAGTAGGAGTGAATAATAACGGCTCAACCGTGAGTTTAACCGGTGCAATGGCACTCCTTGGATTGGAGGTCAGGCAGGTAGCGTTTTCCTATGCCTATGCCTTTTCCGATAAAACATTTTCCATCGGCGTGACAGGAAAACTCCTTCAAGGCGCCGCCTTCAGTGGGAGCACGACACTCACCGGAGGAACCAACGTTTCAATTACGGACAACTTTGGGAAACCCACGCTCTCGACGGCCTTTGGTATCGACGTGGGTGCCATCTACCGCCCATCCTCATGGCTGCGCTTTGGCCTTGTGGCTAAAGACATCAATCAACCGACCTTTGATGCTCCCGGCGGAGGAGAACTGAAACTTGGCCCACAGCTTCGAGGCGGTGTAGCGGTCAACCCCTATTCTTCGCTGACGTTGACAGTGGATGTGGATGCGACCTCGAATAAGACGTTTGTTCCAGGCGTCAAGAGCCAGGTGTTGAGTTTAGGAGCCGAACAAACCATCTTCTCTGAATTCATGTCGTTCCGCCTCGGTGCCTTCAAGAATATGAAGGATGCAGGGACACCATTCACCCCTACTGCAGGGTTGGGCCTACGGATCTTTGCCTTTCGTATGGATGTCGGGGGTGGGTATGATTTTCGAGAACAAGGCGCGCTGGTATCGGGCTCTGTCTCTTTGACATTCTAATGGTATACTGACCCATGTTCTTGCTTCATAATTTACGGCTTGCCATCTCCCTCTGCCTTCTTCCGCTCTTAGTCGCCGGCTGTGGCGGCTTACAGGAAGTGTGGGAGGGCCCAGGGGCGAAAATATTCCGGCCTCAAGCCATTGCTGTGCTTCCCCCCATGGCGAGCCAATACGACAGCGCGCGCGAGGATATTCAAGAAGTCTTGTCCGACGCCGTGAACAAGACCGTTAGTATCGAGCGTGTGGTGTCTCCTGAAAATGTGACGGATATCTTCCAGGGTTCGAAAGAAGCGTTCGATGCGCTGGTGTTCTACTTCTCCCGTCTGGAAATGACAGGTCAGTCCGACAAGGACTCCGCTGTGAAATTGGGCAAGGCGCTGAACGTAGACTCGTTCTTAGTCGTACGGGTGAACTCCTGGGAATACATGCGCAAAGAAGGCGACAATGTCGGTCGAGTGGGCCTGAGCCTCCGTCTGGTCGATGCCACCACAGGCACCACCGTGTGGAAGGCGCGGCATGAACGGTCGAGCAGCTATATGTTCTATCGGCCGAACTTAAAGGATGTCGCGAAAGAGCTGGCAGCTGAGATGATTAAGGCCATGCCTCCCCAAGCCAAACAATAGTCCCCGCCCCATCTCTTGTTCATTTGGTCTATCTGGTTTATTTGGTCTGTCTCGTTTACTCGGTTGAACAAGACCAACTCGATGAGCTAACCAAACCAGATGAACCAGACAAACGAGATAGACCAGACCAACCAGAGAGACCAGACAGACCTGACATGTCCCGCTCGACTGAGCTCGTTGCAGGCAGACGTGCCGGCCATTGAAATTCTGCCGTACCAAATTGGTTTTCCCACAGCCTGCTAGCGTGTTTTGGGCTGAACCGCTCGCATAGCGGTTTTCAATGAGCGGACAAATTCAGCCACTTGCTTCACCATCTCTGGTTTTTGTTGGTGTGCGGCGATCTGCCTGACGATCGCGCTGCCGACGATCACCCCATCGGCAATGGCCGCAACCTTGGCAGCGTCTTCCGGCGTCGCAACCCCGAAGCCGACCGCCACTGGAACGTGGGTGACCTTCCTGATTTTCTCGACGTTCTTAGCCACATCGGCCACGCTGAGTAGTTTCGCGCCGGTGATCCCGGTCAGCGAAACGTAATAGACGAAACCCTGTGACTGGCGCGCCACAAATGTCCGTCGCTCCTCCGTGCTCGTGGGGGCAAGAAGAAAAATCAGTTGAAGCCCAGCGGCGGCGGCCGGCCCTCTGAGCGGGCCTGCTTCATCCGGCGGCATGTCAGGCAAGATGAGCCCGTCAACACCGGCTTGGGCAGCCTCATGGCAGAACCGTTCAGGACCGAACGCGTGAATATTGTTGTAGTACGCCATCAAGACCAGTGGAATCTGGGTCCTGGCCCTGAGGCGTGCGACCATGGAAAGGATCTTTCGAAGCGATGTCCCACTGCGCAAGGCTCGTTCTGCCGCCTGTTGGATCACGGGACCATCGGCGATGGGATCGGAAAACGGAACACCCAGTTCAATGATATCGGCCCCGGCCTGTTCTAACTCCACGACAAGTTGTTCGGTGTCTTGCAGCGAGGGGTCGCCTGCCATCACATAGGCAATGAGGGCCTTCTCACCTCTCTGCCGAAGCTGTGCAAAGGTACGGTCGAGCTTCGATGTCACAGCGTGATCCCCCGCATTTTGGCTATCTGCTGGACATCCTTATCTCCACGACCGGATAGATTCACGACCAGAAGCTGGCTCTTCTTCATCGTGGGCGCCACCTTCACCGTGTGGGCAATGGCATGGGCGCTTTCGAGGGCCGGCATGATCCCCTCTTCTCTGGCGAGCAGATCAAACGCAGCCATGGCTTCGTCATCTGTCACCGAGGTGTATTCGGCTCTGCCCTGATCCCGCATATAACTGTGCTCGGGACCAACCGCGGCGTAATCCAGCCCGGCTGAAACCGAATGTGTCAGATTCACTTGTCCATCGTCACCCTGGAGCAGATAAGTCATGGTGCCTTGCAAGACACCCGGCTTTCCTCCGGCAAAACGCGCGGCATGCTTTCCGCTCGCGATCCCCAGACCGCCGGCTTCGACGCCGACCATTTTCACCTTCTTGTCCCGGATGAACGCATGGAAGAGTCCGATAGCATTGCTGCCACCGCCGACGCAGGCGATAAGGCAATCCGGCAACCGGCCTTCTGCCGCCAGGATCTGCCGTCGAGTTTCACGCCCGATGATGGATTGAAAGTCACGGATCATCATCGGATAGGGATGGGCCCCGAGAACTGAGCCGAGAATGTAGTGGGTCGTACGGATATTCGTCGTCCAATCCCGCATGGCTTCGCTGATGGCATCCTTGAGCGTGCGGCTTCCGGCGTCGACAGCCGTGACAGTCGAGCCGAGTAGTCTCATCCGAAAAACATTCAGCGCCTGGCGCTGCATGTCTTCCGTCCCCATATACACTTCACATTGAAGCCCGAACATCGCCGCGACGGTCGCCGTCGCCACCCCGTGCTGTCCGGCTCCGGTTTCAGCGATGATACGCGGCTTCTTCATCCGCTGAGCCAGAAGCCCCTGCCCGATCGCGTTATTGATTTTATGAGCCCCGGTATGACAGAGGTCTTCACGCTTCAAATAGATCTTCGCTCCACCTAACCGCTTCGTAAGCCGTTGTGCAAAGTAGAGTGAGGTTGGCCGGCCGACGTAGTGTTTTAAATAATAGGCGAGTTCAGATTGGAAGCGCCGGTCTTTTTTCGCACGGGCATATTCCTGCTCCAATTCAAGCAAAGCAGGTATGAGCGTTTCAGGTACATAGCGTCCACCATATGCACCGAAGCGACCCTGCTTGTTGGGAACAGATGTCATCATCATCCTCACACTCGTATGGCCTAGCGAGACAAGATCCAATCTCTCCACGTCGCGCATTTCTCGCACGTCTCGCGCTTCACGCGCAGCAGTATAAACAGGGTCATATCGGAGAGACAACTCTGACGGCGTGAATAAATGCACGTACTTTTTCGTGATCCTTCTTGCCCGGCACCCGCTCGACGCCGCTGCTCACATCCACGCCATAGGGTCGTACCGCCTGGATCGCCTTCTCAACATTATCAGGGGTGAGCCCCCCGGCCAGGAGAATGCTCGCAGCCTTGGCTGCTTCTGCGGCAAGTTGCCAATCGATCACCTGTCCAGTGCCTCCATAGGCCTGATCGGAAAAAGCATCCAGCACAAACCCTCGAACGCCGGCCCGGCCACGAAACTCCGCCAAGGCGAAAAACGTGCTCCGATCTTTCACGCGAAGCGCTTTGAGAACCGTACGACCCAACTCTTTGCAATAGATCGCCGATTCGTTTCCTTGCAACTGTGCGAGCGCGAGGCCACAGTCGTCCATGAGATTCCGAACGACTTGTTGGTCTTCGTCGACGAACACACCCACCGGTATTACCAAGGGCGGCAGGCTCATAATGATCTGCCGGGCCAGCGAGGGATCGATATACCGGGGACTTTTTCGATGGAATACGAATCCTAAAGCATCGGCCCCAGCCTCGACTGCCGTGGCGGCGTCCTCGGCGTTGGTAATACCACAAATTTTGACTTTGGGTGTATAGGCCATCTCAACTGGTCCGCACGTCTAGAAAAGTCAGGTCTGTCTGGTCCATCTGGTCTCTCAGGTCTATCTGGTTAGTTTCGTTCAACCGATCACACGAGACAGACAGAACAGACTGAATAGACCAGACAGACTGGGGAGCTTTTTCAGCATCCTGTCAGGCGTGCGATGGAGCCGGAACTCCTCGTAACTCTCGGATCTTCTCCCCGATGTCATCAGCCCGAAGGAGTGATTCTCCGACGAGCATGGCATGGATGCCGGCATCGATCAACCGCACCACGTCGGCGCGCTGATGGATGCCGCTTTCGCTGACGATCAGTTTGCCGACCGGAATCCGTTTTGCCAAACGCAGCGTGACCCCCAGATCGGTCGTGAAGGTCTTGAGATCTCGGTTGTTGATGCCGATCAGCCTTGCCTCCGGGAGCCGCTCCAATACTCTATCGAGTTCGCGCTCGTGATGAGTTTCGATGAGTACGTCCAGGCCCAACCCGCGAGCGACGGCATAAAAGTCAATCAATTGCTGTCGTTCAAGCGCGGCGACGATCAAGAGTACGGCATCGGCCCCATAGGCGCGGGCTTCGTAAAACTGAATCTCGTCGACCATGAACTCTTTGTTCAAGGCAGGCAGGGGCACCGATTGTTTGATCTCGCGGAGGTAGTCAAGACTTCCCTGGAAGAAATCTTTGTCGGTTAAGACGGACAGAGCCGAGGCGCCATGGGCATGATAGGTCTTGGCAATCTCGAGGTAGTCAAACCGATCAGAGAACTCGGGACGGAGGAGGCCAAGGCTGGGTGAGGCCTTCTTAACTTCGGCGATCAGCGAAGGACTGCCGCCCGTTCTCGTGGCCTCGAGGGTCACGGCAAAGCCGAGTGGGCCTGAAGCGTCTTGGATTTTTGCCTTCAGCTCGGTGAGGTAGCCCCGGCTTTGCTTGTGCCGGAGTTCCGCTTTCTTATGCTCAAGAATACGAGAGAGAATCACAATGGCGTCAGCCCTTATTCGTAAATGCGATGAGGCGAGCCAGCTTCTCAGCTGCGGCGCCGGAGTCGATGGCCTGGCCTGCCAAGAGGAATCCATCTTGAAGGCTTGTCGCCTTGCTCCCTGCGACAAGGGCTGGAGCGGCATTCAAACAGACGATATTCCGTTTCGGTCCTTTCCGCCCTTGGAGAATGTCACGAGTGATCGCGGCATTCTCTTGCGGCGTCCCTCCGGCCAGATGTTTGGCTGGGACCAGCGCCAGCCCGAACTCCGCCGGGTCCAGGAGATAGTTCGCGAGCATGCCCCCTGTGGCTTCTGAAATCTGCGTTTTTGCGGTAAGGGTGATCTCATCGAGCCCGTCCATCCCATGTACGACAAAGCAATGTTGCGATCCCAGGTGCATGAGCACATTCCCCAGCAGGGAGGTCAATCGCCCCTCATAGACGCCGAGCACTTGAATGGTGGCGCCTGCTGGATTGGTCAGCGGGCCCAAGAGATTCAGCATGGTCCGGATGCCCATTTCCTGTCGTGGGCGGGCACAATGTTTCATGGCTCCATGATAGAGCGGGGCGAAGAGAAAACCGATCCCGACCTCATTGATACAATCGGCCACACGTTCAGTCGGCAGATCGATCTTGACCCCGAGGGCCGAGAGGACGTCTGCACTCCCTGACTTCGATGACACGGAGCGGTTGCCGTGCTTTGCCACGGTCAAACCTGCGCCTGCAACGACGAGCGCCGTTGTGGTGGAAATATTGAACGTGCGGGCCCCGTCCCCGCCCGTGCCACAAGTATCCACGACCAGGGAATCTCTGATTGCAATGCGGACAGCTTTGGCGCGCATGGCTCGCACGGAGCCGGCAATTTCCTCGACGGTTTCTCCCTTCAGACGGAGCCCCATCAAGTAGGCGGCAATTTGGGCCGGAGTCGCTGCGCCGTCCATAATCTCCAGCATCACCGATTCGGCTTCTTGTTCGGTGAGGGAGGAGCGGTCGGCGAGTTTGGCAATCGCGTCTTTGATCATGGATCGGAGACCAGGCGGGCCAGTCTACAGTTTAAGGAAGTTACGGAGGAGGTCCTTCCCCGCCATGGTGAGGATCGATTCCGGATGAAACTGCACTCCTTCGATGCCTAACGATCGATGGCGCAATCCCATGATTTCCCCCGCGGCCGTTTCGGCAGAGATCTCAAGACAGGAAGGCAGCGTCTCTCGCTTCACGATCAGAGAATGGTAGCGTGTAGCGTCAAAGGGATTGCGCAGCTGATGGAAGATCGTTTTCCCATCGTGCCGGATCTTCGACGTTTTGCCATGCATCAACCGTTCGGCTCGAACGACTTCGCCGCCAAACGCCACGGCCAGAGATTGATGGCCGAGGCAGACGCCCAAGAGCGGGAGACGCCCGCCAAAATGCTGGATGGTCGCGACCGATACGCCCGCTTCCATCGGTGTGCAGGGTCCCGGAGAAATGACGATGCGGCTGGGTTGCAGCGATTCGATCTGGTCGATCGTGATTTTATTGTTGCGAAATACTCGAATGTCCTCACCCAGTTCCCCGAAGTATTGCACCAGGTTATAGGTGAAGGAATCATAGTTGTCGATCATCAGTAACATGGCAGCCTGTGATGAGTGATGAGTGATGAGTGATGAGTTGCGTCCCCCTGTTTCGCTAACTCTTCACTGATCACCCATCACAGATCACCCTTCTTTATTCCAGTCCCTGCTCGGCCAATTCGACGGCTTTCATCATGGCCTGAGCCTTATTGCAGGTCTCTTCGTATTCGTGTTCCGGATTCGAATCGGCGACAATGCCAGCCCCGGCTTGAATGAAGGCCTGGTGCTTTTTCACTACGATCGTCCTGATATTAATGCACATGTCCATGTTGCCGGAGAAGCTAAAGTAGCCCACCGCGCCGGCATAGGGACCGCGCCGCGTGGGCTCGAGTTCATCGATGATCTGCATCGCTCGAATCTTCGGCGCACCGGCGACCGTGCCGGCAGGGAAGCAGGCGCGCAAAACGTCGTATGAGGTCTTCGACGCATCCAGCTGTCCTGTCACATTCGACACAATATGCATCACATGCGAATAGCGCTCGACGTGCATGAGCGAATCCACCGTGATCGAGCCTGATTTCGCCACGCGGCCGACATCATTCCGCCCAAGATCGACGAGCATCACATGCTCGGCCCGTTCCTTTTCATCTGCCAAAAGCCGCCGTTCCATCTGTTGATCTTCTTCAGGCGTGACGCCACGGCGGCGCGTGCCGGCAATGGGGCGGACGGAAATGACACCGTTTTCGCAACGGACGAGCGTCTCCGGAGAGGAACCGACCAGTTCGACCCCCGCGATACGGAGATAATACATATAGGGAGAGGGATTCACCACGCGCAGCGCGCGATAGAGCTGCAAAGGCGACGCCTGGACGTTGGTCTCCCATCGTTGGGATAACACCGCCTGCACGATATCGCCGGCCCGAATGTATTCCTTCGTCCGCACGACCATCTTCTCAAAGTCTGCCTTGCTCATGTTCGCCGTAAAGGCAACCGGCCGGCGGCGGCGATGCGGACGCGTTCGGCGGAGCGGACGTTTGAGTCTCGTGATCATGCGTTCGATCCGTTCAGTTGCCGATCGGTAGGCGGCCTTGATGCCCCGTTCCCCCTTTGCCGTAACATGGGCGGTGGCCACGACTTTGATCTTCTGAGCAACATTGTCGAAGATCAGCATCGTATCGGTGAGTAGAAAGGCAAAGTCCGGCAGATTCAGCGGGTCCTTCTGCCGGGCAGCCAAGTCTTCGAAGGTGCGCACCATGTCGTAGCTTAGATATCCGACGGCGCCGCCGACGAACGGGGGAAGGTCCGGGACGGTCACCGGGCGATAGCCTTCCATCATCTCCCTCAAACGCTCAAGAGGGTTCCCACGGCTGGGAATGCGCTTCTTGCGTGTGCCTTGCACGACGAGAAGATCGCTCCGATCTTCGCACACGACAACGGGAGAACCACTGCCGAGAAAGGAATAGCGTGCCCATTTCTCACCACCCTCAACGCTCTCAAGAAGATAGGCTGAGGGGCCATGATCGATTTTGGCAAAGGCAGAGACGGGGGTCTCATAGTCGGCGAGAATCTCTCGATAGAGTGGAACGAGATTGCCCTCTTCGGCATACTGCCTAAATTGGTCGAGACTGAGTGAGTATTGCGGCGGGGCCACGTGGTCGTCCTATTATTCTCCTTCGCCGAATACCCCGTAGCATGTTACGGGGATGAAGGCGAAGGGAACCCTCCATAGCCTTGGCGAAGGAGGGTAATGGCTTCGGCACGCCGCCCAAAGGCTTTGGCCGACGGGTCGGAGAATTTCGCAAGATACCCCGCATCAGCCTACTCCGCCGAAGCGGCTACTTCGGCGGAGTGGCTGCTGCGGGGAGCTTCATTCTTGGCCCACGATGAGCCTCTGACCAACCTCGATAATGTCGTCCGGCAGCTTGTTCCACTTTCTGATCGTGTCGACCGTGACGCCGTACTTCCGACTGATCCGATAGAGCGTTTCGCCCGGCTTCACGACATGAACGGTGGGCGGCCGCATGCCCCCCAGCAACGAGTCTTTTGGAGCCGTACCCTCCGGAGCTATCCCGGGAGCCGACGCGCTCAGACCCATGGTATCGGGCGTCGGCTCAACCGGCATTGTCTTGCGCATCGGTGTGAGCGCGCGCTTCACATCGGTTTTGGCTCTGCGTTCCAGCAGCGCAGATTCCTTCATGGCCTCGGCTTCTTCCTGCACACGGGCCATTTGTTCCCGAGTGGCTTGCAACTGCACCGTGAGTTCACGATTCCTGGCTTCATACTCCATTAATTCACTCTTGCTTCGCTTTGCTTCACTATCGAGTTCGCCGGTTCGCTTCTCTTCCTGGGCCAGAAGGCGTTGGAAATTCAGGCTGCGCGCCTTTTCTGCATCGTATTTCTCTGCCATGACACATCCGCTCAACAACAGCCCTCCACAGATGACGGTGACGACTCGATAGCTGGACTTTAGCATCAACGTGTTCATGCAATTCTCACCTTTCATTGATACCTCCTCGGACGGTCGTGCGAGAGCTTCCCTCTCGCAGACAGGGGTGGACACCGGCTGCCATCAATGGAAAATCGACTCAATCTGGTTTCTTACAATAGTGCCTATCGCGGCGAAAGTCAAAGCGAATATGGCGTCTTCGTCGTTTGACCCGCTCCCTAGCCCTATGGTACGGTCGGGGCCGTCACGTTCCTCTGTTTGTCACCATCCAGTCCTATGGCCCACGCCAACATCCTTGCCAGACTGATTGCCCTCAGGGACGAAATCAGGCGCCACGACTATCTGTACTACGTCAAGGATCGACCAGAGATTTCTGACTCTCAGTACGATCGCCTCTTTCGCGAGCTGGTCGAACTGGAACAGGCCCATCCTGAGTTGATGTCGCCAGATTCTCCGTCGCAACGTGTCGGCGCACCGCCCCTCCAGGAATTGCTCAAGGTTCCCCACGAACAGCCGATGCTCAGTCTGGACTCGATTGTAAATCCGAGCGAGGTCCAGGCATTCGACCAACGGATGAAACGCGCATTGGAAGCCCTGTCTGTTGAGTACAGCGCGGAACCAAAATTCGATGGGTTATCAGTCGAACTGATGTACGACCATGGAATCTTTACCCGTGGAGCGACCAGAGGCGACGGAATAACCGGGGAGGATGTCACCGTCAATCTTCGCACGATTCGTTCCCTGCCGCTGCAGTTGCACGCGAAATCCAGTCTGCCTGATCATCTTGTCGTGCGGGGCGAAGTGTATATGCTCCTGGACGATTTCCAAGCCTTAAATCGGCGCATGACGGAACGGGGCGAGGACGCCTTTGCCAATCCACGCAATGCAGCCTCTGGTTCGCTCCGACAACTGAATTCCACGATTACCGCAACCCGTCCGTTGGCCGTGACCTGTTACGAAATCATGGCTATATCCATGCCTGTCCCGCCAACACACTGGGATGAATTGGAGACGTTGGCCCAGTGGGGTCTTCCGACGCCTGTGCTTCGGCAGCTCTGTGCTTCGACCGATGAAGTGATGGCGTTTCATCGCGAAACGGAATCGATGCGGGATCAGCTTCCCTATGAAATCGATGGCGTGGTGGTGAAGGTGAATCGCCGAGACTGGCAGGGCCGCCTCGGCGTGAAGTCTCGCAGCCCCCGCTGGGCCATCGCCTACAAGTTTACGCCGCGCAAGGAAATCACCATCGTCCAGGATATCGTCGTCTCGGTCGGACGAACCGGGACCCTCACACCCGTCGCGTTATTGAAACCGGTGGAGGTCGGTGGCGTCACCATCAGCCGAGCCACGTTGCACAATGCCGATGAAGTGGCGCGGAAAGACATTCGGGTTGGCGATACCGTCAAAGTAGAACGGGCCGGCGATGTGATTCCCGCGATTGCCGAGCGTGTTCCCATCCCCGGTGAGCAACGCGGCACCCCATTTTGCATGCCTGATCACTGCCCGGTCTGTGGATCGAGTGTCGGTCGCGAAGGCGCCTATTACTACTGTACCGGTCAATTAGTCTGTGGCGCTCAATTGAAGGGGGCAATCGAACATTTTACTTCAAAGGATGCAATCAACATCGAAGGCTTGGGGAAGAAGACCGTGGCGCAGCTGGTTGACGAGGGACTGGTACGATCACTCGCCGACCTCTATCGCCTGACCAAAGCCGATCTCGTTGCACTCGAAGGATTCGCCGATCGGTCCGCCACGCTCCTCTTGGAATCGATTGCAGGCAGTAAAACCGTCTCCCTGGATCGCTTTCTGATGGGACTCGGGATCCGGCAAATCGGACGACATATCGCCAAAGTCCTTGCCCGTGAGTTTGGATCCCTCGAGGAGATCATGTCGGCGGATCGGGAACGGTTTCAACAAGTTCGTGAGATAGGTCCTGAAATTTCCGAGAGCTTGGTGGCCTATTGGTCTGAGCCACGCAACCGGGAGGGCATCGCACAGCTCCAGGAATCCGGCCTACAGGTTGCACCGGGCATGGCAACGGGCGACCGGAGGAAATCCCCGCTCGCAGGGAAGACGTTCGTTTTTACCGGTTCACTGGATCATTTCACGCGAGATGGCGCACAACAGGCTGTGGAAGCGGCAGGAGCGCGGGTGTCCTCAAGCGTAAGTAAAAAAACGTCCTACCTGGTGGTGGGAGGAGACCCTGGCTCCAAACTGGACCATGCCCGTACGCTGGGGGTGACGATATTGACGGAACAGGAGTTTGCCGTCCTGACTGGGAAGGATAAGAAAGAGTTTAGCTGACGAGGTCGAGGTTCGGGGCTTCGACGTGAGCCGGTGATTTCTCTTCACGAAAGATTTGGACGCTGCGGATGGATCGCGGCTCGGCTTCATGAATGAGAATCCGGCAGTTGGCGATCCGCAACTCTTCTCCCACCTTAGGGATTCTGCCAAGCTCCTGTTGAATGAGGCCGGCGATCGTCACGGCTTCATTGCCGAGATCGACTTTCAGGAAATCGTTGACCTTGCGCACTTCGGTTCTTCCGTGAACAAGGATATGGTTCTTCCCTAAGCGTTTGATCAGTTCTTCCGTGATATCGGTTTCGTCCATGATCTCCCCGACAACTTCTTCGAGAAGATCTTCGAGCGTGACAATCCCCATCACTCCACCGAATTCGTTGACCACGACGGCCATATGCCGTTTCTCCTGCTGAAACTGCTTCATGAGGTCGTCCGCCGTCTTGCCGGCCGGAACGAACTGCGGGGGATAGGCAATGTCTTTGAGTTTCGACTCAGTCTGCCCCTTGGCGAGTTCGGTCAATGCCCTCGTCTTGTAGAGAATGCCCGTGATGTTATCAAGTGTCCCGTCATACAAAGGGATCCGTGAGTATTTTGAGTTATAGAGGAGTTCCTGAGCCTCTTTCAGGTGCAGATTGCCATCCAATGAAAAAACATAGAGCCGAGGGGTCATCGCGTCTTCAGCTGTGATGTCTTTGAGCTGGAAGACGTTCTTGATCATTTTCACCTTCTCGGACTCAATCGTCCCGGTCTTCCCCCCCTCATCCAGCATGATCTTCAGCTCTTCCTCGGTCACGAGGGGAAGCGTCAGACCTTTCCCTCCGGTCAGTTTGTAGATCAACGGCACGATCACAAACAAAAATGGTTTGAGAAGCAGCTGAACCCCGTAGACGGGGTAGGCCATGTTCAGAGTGACCGGAACCGCAAACTTGGCGGCTAACGTTTTAGGGATCACATCGACAGCCACCAAGAGGACAAAGGTCAGCAGGCCGACCATGACGGCAATCGCCTCGTCAAAAAATGTTTGGCCTCCATAGATACTCAGGGTCAGAAAGGTGGCGTACATCGGCGTCGCCACACCGACCAGACGGTCGCCAACCAAAATGGTCGAAAGGAGCTTTTGGGGGTCACTACGGAGATGGAGGGCCAACTTTGCTCGACTATTCCCAGTTTGGGCGAGCGCCCTCAGCTTCGTTGAGTTGACCGCAAAGAAACCGATTTCGGCCGTGGATATCACAGCTGAAAGAACAATAAGACCTAAGAGGATTAGAACATCCATGGATTGTAATGTATTAGAGGCGACCCACTAAACCGGTCGGCCTGGAATATCGGAGAGTCCAGGGGCTGTCCCCTATCGCCTTCAAGCGGCAATGTGAGATTTGGCAGAACAGAGTGATGTGATAGGGCTCTATCTGACCTGTATCCATTGGACTGTACATGTACCATAGGACGGAGTAGCGAGCAAGCATATGCTGTAAACACGCCACAATATCAAATAGTTGCACTGCATGTCCGCAGAAAAACTGAAGAATTGGAAAAGCTGGTTGGATGAAGCGGGCACTACTTATGAGTCGTCTCGAAATACAAAGGCCTGGAGCCCAAGAGAGGATTCGAGGTGTGAGGCAGCGGCTTCTGCCTGGGCCTCCCTGGAAAACTGACCAATCTGAACACGATATCGCTTTCCTTCTGGCAGATCGACAAGCTGGACTCTGCCGCCTGAGTAGAGATATTTCGCACGCTCCAAGAGGTTGAGTGCATTCTGCTGATCGGAGAAGGACCCGACTTGCACTCGTAAGACTCCCATGTCGACAGTCCGCCCTTGATACCCCACCACTCGTAATTCAATCTGGTCGGTTCCAGCTCCGGTCATCCCCAGCGCGTGGGCTCCGGCGAGTGAGAGATCGAGCACCCGCCCCCTGGCGAAGGGGCCGCGATCGTTAATGCGGACGGTCACCTGTCGACCAGTGCTCATTGATCGAACCACCGCAATTGAACCGAGTGGCAAGGTCCGATGAGCAGCCGTCAGCTGATGCATGTCATACCGTTCGCCATTTGCTGTCTTGTTCCCATGAAATCCAGGGCCATACCAGGAGGCGACACCACGCTCGACGAACCCAACAGGGTAGCCAGGGAAATAGGTAGGTTTGGGGGCACCGCAAGCGGCCAGGATCGCGACAAGAATGAGTGCGGAAAGAAGGGCCAGACTGCGGGACCAGCAGGATTGAGGTCCGCTAGGCATGCCTAAAACTCGTCGAGTGATTGATCCCTAAGGGCAGTGAGCGCTTTAGCGGTGCTTGAGACTGTCAGGACCACGATCGCACGTTTCCCCTCGCGGGAAGGGGTGCAATAGCCGCATGTAATATTGATGCGCGCCTTGGTCAGCAGATCCGCCACTTCTTTTAAAGCCCCTGGCTTGTTTTCGAGGCTCAACAGCAAGGCGGTCTCCTCCCTAAACTTGATCTTTGCTACTTTCAGTGCCGCACGGGCCCCTTCCAGATCTGCGACCAACAGCCTCAGCTTTCCCGTTCCTGTGACTTCTGGAGCAGAAAAGGCCTTGATGTTGACCTTCGCCTCACCGAGGACCTGGGCCACTTGAGCCAGGACGCCGGGCCTGCTCAATCCGCTAATGACCAATTGTGTCGTTGTGGGCATGGGAATGACTCCGTGACACCGAATCTTCACTCAACCTTGACCTCGACCTCAGCCTACCTCGCCTGCTAGAGCACCTGACAAAGACCGTTCACAAACGTGTACTCGTATATACCGCTAACGGGGACAGAGGCGTCCCCTGCCAGCTTCTGTGCCGACTCCTTGAGTCCCCGTGGCACGAGCAGATAGAACGGGACCCCGCGCACGACCGTCTCCTTCCATTCTGAAACGGTTGCGACATCCCTGATCGAATCATCGGTTTCCACATCAGCCATCCACTCCATCGTATTGCCGGCGGAACTCACCTGCCACCCGACGATATCGCACTGTTGCTGAGGATCAGCCCAGAGGTTTTGCTCAAGACCGGTATGGATCGTGACCTTACAATGAAAAGCCTTCGCCCATCGCTGCGCGACCAGACTGACGACCTGATCGTGGACTGTGACAATCCCTTGCGCGCGAAGCATTGTACTCATAACGTCCTCCCTCTTAGCAGGATGCTGAAAAAGTCCACCAGCGGTAGCTCGAAACCCGTGAAGCGCATCTCGTGAAGCGTCGTTCGTTCCCGGACTCGGACGTTTCACGCTTCACGAACGACGTGACTGGCCTTTTGAGCATCCCGCGCGCGGTCCTGCTATTGTCCTAAGCGTGCGAACCATTAGATTTCTACCGTGTCACAATAGTTTTCCCACAGCCTGTTAGGAACAGCCGCTCGTGCTACCACAGGTGTCACACCTGAGACAGGTCCCGTTTCGTACCATGGTGAACTGCTTACACTCGGAGCAGGGATCCCCCTCATAGCCCTTTTGGCGAGCGATTTGGATGGCGGTCACGGTCAGCGTTTCACGCTTCAGTTCGACGCTCTGGGCTACGTTGCCGTTTCCATTTCCGTGGCCGTTGCCCTTATGACGGGGTATCGCCCCGCGTCGTGCAGGAAACATGTCAGAACTGATTGAGGCCGAAGCCAGCGTTTCGGGAGTGGCTTCTTCCTCGACACATTCAGGATCTTGCTCATCCATCTTGACGGAGTCCATTCTAAGATCCTCTTCCTGAACCTGTGCCAAGTCATAGCGGTCAAGATAGGTCACGGCAAGCTCTCGGAAGATGTAATCGATGATCGACGTGGACATTTTGATACGGTCGTTCAATTTGACCGGCCCGTTCGGCTCGAAGCGGGTAAACACGAACGCTTCGACAAACTCCTCCAGCGGGACGCCATGTTGGAGGCCCAGTGAAATAGCAATGGCAAAACAGTTCATGAGGCTGCGGAATGCGGCCCCCTCTTTGTGCATATCGAGGAAGATTTCGCCGCACGTCCCATCCTCATACTCACCCGTGCGTAGATAGAGCTTGTGCCCCCCGACGACGGCTTTCTGCGTGTACCCATTGCGTCTGGACGGGAGCGGTCGGCGTTTTGCCAGGTACCGTACCAACACTCGTTCTGTGATCTTTTCCGCTATCGACAATATATCGGACGCGGCTTCGATGGTCTTGCCGCTGTCCGTTGAGGCCGATAACGGCTGGCTCAACTTCGAGCCGTCGCGATACAGAGCCACGGCTTTGACCATGCTCTTCCAGGCAAACAAATAAGCCGACTTCACTTCTTCCAGT
>Ga0247727_10008328_pt1 | contig 19282 bp, 13 predicted proteins | sample WisWelCaveWW1625_FD_202498 | JGI IMG/M metagenome (GOLD analysis project Ga0247727, IMG submission 202498) | Biofilm microbial communities from Wishing Well Cave, Virginia, United States - WW16-25 | ecosystem: Environmental > Aquatic > Deep subsurface > Groundwater > Cave microbial mat | place... | reverse complement strand
CTCGACCAGGCGCACGGCGATGCGCGCACCGAGCCCGATGCGCTCGCGCCCGATCGTGACGAGCGCGCGCCGCAGATCGACATGCGCGTTCCGCGGCAGGGATCGCAGCGGAACCAGGCCATCGCCCTGCACCGCCTCGAGCGTCACGAACAGCCCCGGCGGTGCGATCGTGCTCACGCGGCCCTCGAAGCTCTGGCCGACGCGCGGCAGCAGCAGCGCCGCGCGCTTCCAGTCGAGCGCCTGGTACTCGGCCTGCGCCGACGCCCGCTCGCGCCGCGACAGGTGCTCCGCCAGCTCCGCCAGCGTCGCGCGCGGCGGCCGGCGCCCGGCCAGCTGCGCCTTGACCGCGCGGTGGACGACCAGGTCGGCGTAGCGTCGAATCGGCGAGGTGAAGTGCAGGTAGTGCGTGAAGCCGAGCGCAAAGTGCCCGAGCGGCGCGTCCGCGTAGCGCGCCTGCCGCAGCGCGCGCACGAGGAGTCCGTGCACGACGCTCGCGTCCGCTCGTTCGCGCGCGGCCAGCGCGAGCGCCGGCAGATCGGCGGCCGCGGGCGCGCGCCGCATTCGCCCGGGCCACAGCCCGAGCGACGCCAGCACAGGCTCGAGCGCTGCCAGCTCCGCCGGGTCGGGCGGCTCGTGGACACGGTGCAGCGTGGGCCAGCGCGCCTCGACGAGCAGCTCCGCGATCGCCCGATTCGCCGCCAGCATCGCCTCTTCGATCGCGCGGTGCGCGACGGTCCGAGCTGCGCGCCCGATCGCGAGCACGCGCCCCTCCGCATCCACCTCCGGCTCCGGCTCGGACAGCTCGAAGTCGATCGAGCCCGACGTGCTGCGCCGGGCGCGCAGCAGCGCGGCCAGCTCGGCCAGCGCCCGCAGCGATGCCTCGACCTCCGCGTCGCCGCACGGCGAACCCTCCATCACGGCGGCGGCCTCGGCGTAGGCGAGCTTCGCGCGCGAGCGGATGCGCGCGCATACGACCTGGCGCCGCGCGAGGCCGCCCTCCCGGTCGATCGCGAGCTCGACGGCGAGCGCGAGGCGATCCTGCTGTGGCCGCAGCGAGCAGAGATCGCCCGACAGCAGCTCGGGCAGCATCGGCACCACGCGCTCCGGCAGGTACACGCTGTTGCCGCGCCGCTTGGCCTCGCGATCGAGAGCGGAGCCTGGCGGCACGAAGCGCGCTACGTCGGCGATCGCCACCCAGAGGCGGTGGCCAGAGCGCGTGCGCTCCGCGAAGACGGCATCGTCGTGGTCACGCGCACGGGCCGGATCGATCGTGACGAACGGCACGCTCGAGAGGTCACTGCGCTCGGCGGCGTCGTCGCTGGCGAGGGCATCGAGCTCGCGCAGGCAGGCCTCCGGAAAGCTGCGCGGGAGCTGGTGCAGGTCGCAGAGGCCTTCGAAGTCGAGCGCAGGATCCCCCACGCGCCCGAGCCGTCGCAGGGCCGTGACGCGCCCGCGCGGCCCCTGGCGCACGGCCACGATGTCGCCCGCAGCAAGCACGATGTCGCCCGCAGCAAGCGGCGGGCCGCTGCGCAGCGGCGCGCGAAAGGAGCCGTCGTCAGGATGCGGGCGCAGCTCGAGGCCACGCCGGGCCGTGCACACCACCGCGCGCGCCGCCTTGCGCCGCCTTGCCTGGACCGCAGCCGGTCTGCGACCGGTTCGCTCGCGCCTCCTCTTCAGGCTCGTTCCGTTGACGCTGCCATGGGCCCAGCTTAGTCTCCCGCGCGCTCCGACTCCCGGGCCCGGGTGGCGGAATTGGCAGACGCGCAAGACTCAGAATCTTGTGGCCGCAAGGCCGTGCTGGTTCGACTCCAGTCCCGGGCACCCCGCAAGCGCCGCGTCTGCGCCGCGCGCCGCGAGCTTCGCCCTCGTGGAGAGCAGCCCGCCTTGACCGCCCCTTTCTCGACCTTAGGCTTCGGCCCGTTTTTCCGGCGCCTCGAGCGGAGGAGTGCGTGAGCGAGCCCGAGACCCTGTCCATTCTCGCGGTCGGAAGCGAGCGCCTGCGGATTCCCGCGGAGCTGCCGATCCTGCCGGTGCGCGACGCCGTGGTCTTCCCCGGCATGAACGTTCCGCTCTCGGTCGGCCGGGCCCGTTCGCTGGCAGCGCTCGAGGAGGCCGGCGACGGCGGCTACCTCGTAGTCGCCACCCAGAGGAGCCCCGAGACCGAAGAGCCGAGCCTCGCCGACCTGCATCCGATCGCTTGCATCGCGCGCATCGTGCGTGTGGTGGACGCCCGCGGCCAGGCACGCCAGGCCCTGGTGCTGGGCCTGGCCCGGACGCGCCTCGGCGACGCCCCGGCCGGCCCGAAGGGCGCGCTGCGCGGACGTCTCGACCCCGTCGCCGAGGTGGGGGCCGCCGGCGCGGAGGCGGAAGCCGCCCGCGGCCGCGTGGTCGAGCTCGCGCACCGCGTGATCGACCTGCGCGACGACTACCCCGACGAGTGGAAGAACCTGGTCAGTCAGATTCCCACCCCCAGCCTGCTCGCGGATCTGATCGCCTCGAACGTCGGCCTCGCCAGCGAGGAACGCATCGCCTTGCTGTGCGAGCCCGATCCCGTGAAGCGCCTCTGGCGCATCGCGAGTGCGCTCGAACGCGAGATCACGATCGCCGAGACGCAGCGCGCGCTTCGTGCCGAGCAGACCCCCGAGGACGCAGACCCGAAGCACCGCGAGCGCCTGCTGAGGCGGCGCATGCGCGAGATCCAGAAGGAGCTCGGCGAGGACGAGGGCGGTGGGCGCGAGGCGGACGAGCTGGCGGAGCGGCTCGAGGCGGCGGATCTGCCGCGCGAAGCAGGGGCGCACGCCGAGCGCGAGCTGCGCCGCTTCCGCGCCCTGCCCCAGCACGCGCCCGATCGCCACCTGGTCCGTAACTACCTGGAGTGGATCGCCGACCTGCCCTGGTCGAAGCAGACGCAGGACCAGCTCGACCTCGCGAACGCCCGGCGCGTGCTCGACGAAGACCACCACGATCTCGCGAAGGTGAAGGACCGCATCCTCGAGTACCTGGCGGTGCGCAAGCTCGCGCCGGAAGCCAAGGCGCCCATCCTCTGCTTCGTGGGTCCGCCGGGCGTCGGCAAGACGTCGCTCGGGCGCTCGATCGCACGCGCGCTCGGCCGCAAGTTCGCGCGAGCCTCGCTCGGCGGCGTCCGGGACGAGGCAGAGATTCGCGGGCACCGCCGCACCTACGTGGGTGCGATGCCCGGCCGCATCCTGCAGAGCCTGCGGCGCGCGGGCTCGCGCAATCCGGTGTTCCTGCTCGACGAGGTCGACAAGCTCGGCGCCGACTTCCGCGGCGACCCGTCCTCGGCCTTGCTCGAGGTGCTCGACCCGGAGCAGAACTCGGGCTTCTCCGATCACTATCTCGAGACGTCCTTCGACCTCTCGCGCGTGCTCTTCATCACCACCGCCAACACGCTCTCGACCATCCCGCCGGCGCTGCTCGACCGGATGGAGGTGATCGAGCTGCCCGGCTACACGGATCGCGACAAGCTGGTGATCGCGCGCGAACACCTGATCCCGAAGCAGCTCGCCGGGCATGGCCTCGGCGCCGCCCAGGTGCACGTGGAAGACTCCGCCGTGGATCGCGTCGTGCACGAGTACACGCGCGAGGCCGGCGTTCGGAATCTCGACCGGCAGGTCGCCAGCGTGATGCGCAAGGTGGCGGCTCGGGTCGTGGGCGACCCGAGCGCGGTGCCGATCACGGTCGACGCGGCCTTCGTGGGAGAGGCGCTCGGCGCACCGCCGCATCTCCCGGAGACGGCCGAGCGCACGGAGCTGCCGGGGGTCGTGGTCGGCCTCGCCGCGACCGCGCACGGCGGTGACATCCTGTTCATCGAGGCCACCGCGAAGCCCGGCGGCAAGGGTGTGCGGCTGCGCCTCACGGGCCAGCTCGGTGAGGTGATGCGCGAGTCGGCGGAGGCGGCGCTGTCCTGGGTGCGCTCGAACGCCGAGCGCTGGGCCCCGAACGCTGCGGCGCTCTCGGCGGGTGAGATCCATCTGCATGTGCCCGCCGGCGCCGTACCGAAGGACGGGCCCTCCGCGGGCATCGCGCTCGCCGCAGCGATCGTGTCCGCGCTGAGCGGCCGCCGGGCGCGCGGCGAGCTCGGAATGACCGGAGAAATCTCCCTGCGCGGACGGGTGCTTCCGGTCGGCGGCATCAAGCAGAAGGTGATGGCCGCCGCGCGCGCCGGGGTGCGCCGCGTGCTGTTGCCGCGTCGCAACGCCAAGGACCTCGTCGAGATCCCGGCCGAGGTGCGGGAGCAGATCGAGATCGTGCTCGTCGACACCATCGAAGAGGCGCTCGAGCACGCACTCGAGCAGGCCGCCTAGCAAGCGAAGCGCGCAGCGAGGCGAAGCCGGGCGCGAGTTCCTAGACTGCGCGGGTGCGTCATCCGGGGGGGTGCGGCGCAGCGCGCGCCGCGCGCACGATCGCTTGGCTTTGTGCAGCGTTCGCGACGCTTGCGCCGCACGCCGCCGTGGCGCGCGACATCGCGGGCCAGGGCGAGGTCCGGCTCGAGTGGGCGCCGGCCGGCGGCGAGATCGGCGCCTACGTGGTGTTCGTGTCGCGCAACGGCGGGCCCTTCCGCAGTGAGCAGTACACCCTCGCACCGGCTGCGCACGTTCCCGGCCGCCTCGGCGAGAGCGTGCAGGTGCTCGTCCGCGCGTACTCGGTGGCGGACGGGCGTACCCTCGAGAGCCCGCCCTCGCCGCCCTCCGAGCTGATCCGCTTCACGGCGCGAGAGTCCTCCCCGGGTCCGGTGAGTGCCGCACCGCCGTATTCGGGCTCGCCGGCCGCGATCGCGGGCACGCGCTTCGGTCCGCCCCTCGTGATCCGCGCCGGCGGCGACTTCGACGGCGACGGCGACCTCGACCTGCTCGCAACGCTCGACTCCTGGGAGCATGCGCTGGCGCTGTTCCTCGAGGATGGCGCGCTCGAGCAGCTGGCCTGTCTCGCTCCGCTCGGCAGCCCGAGCGCCGCCTTCGCCGCGGACTTCGATGGGGACGGCCGGGACGAGCTGGCGGTGCGCGGCCCCGACGCCGTCTCGCTGCTGCGCATCGACCGCCCCGGCACCGCGACCCTGCTGCGGCGCGAGCCGCTGCCGGCAGGGGGGCGCGTGCTCGCCGCCGATCTCGACGGCGACGCCAAAGCCTCGCTCGTGCTGTACGAGCCCGAGTCGGGACGCCTCACCGAGCGCCTCGCCCAGGACAAGGCTCGCGACTTCGGCGCCATTCGCCCGCTGCACACGCTTCAGGTGGGCGACTTCGACGGCGACGGCCGCGACGACCTCTGGGTGCAGGCCCGCTCCGGGGGCGAGGCGGAGCTGTGGCTGATGCGAGCAGGCGGCGCCTTCGACGTGGCGCCGGTGCGGGTGGACGGCAGCGTCGGTACCGCAGCGGCGCTCGACTGGAACGGCGACGGGCGCGACGACCTGGCCGCCTTCGACGCCACGCGCGGCGAGCTGCGGGCGTGGCTGCTCGACGGGGCCCGCGTGATCGATCGCCGCGCGCTCGGGCGCGGCCCGGTCGAGTCGCTCCACGCGCTCGATCTGGACGGCGACGAGCGCGACGACCTGCTGGTCGGAGCGCCCGGCGGCAGTACCAGCGCCCTGCTCTCGACGCCCTGACCTTTTTCTACGCTCGCTGCGGCGGCGCGGGCGCGCCGTTCAGCGGGCGAGTACCCGCTCGATCGCACGCACCTCTGCGATCAGCGCCTCGAGCGTGTCGGGGGAGATCTGGCTCGGCCCGTCGCAGGGAGCGGCGTCGGGGGCCGGATGCGTCTCGACGAACAGCGCGTCGATGCCGATCGCTACCGCCGCGCGCGCGAGCGGCGCCACCATGCTGCGATCGCCACCACTGGCGTCCCCGTCCGCACCCGGCTGCTGCACGGAGTGCGTCGCGTCGAAGCAGACCGGTGCGAAGCGCCGCATGCGCACGAGGCCGCGCATGTCCACGACCAGGTCGTTGTAGCCGAAGGAGCTGCCGCGCTCGGTGAGCAGCGCACCGCCAGCGCCCGCGGCCAACACCTTCTCGACCGCGAGCCGCGCGTCGTCGGGCGCCATGAACTGGCCCTTCTTGATGTTCACCGGCCGGCCGGTTGCAGCGCAGGCCACGATCAGGTCGGTTTGCCGGCACAGGAAGGCCGGGATCTGGAGGCAGTCGACCACCTCCGAGACGGACTTGGCCTGGGCCGGCTCGTGTACGTCGGTGAGCAGAGGAAGCCCCGTCAGAGCCTTCACGCGGGCGAGGATCGCGAGGCCCTCATCGAAGCCCGGGCCGCGGTAGGACTTGAGGCTCGAGCGATTCGCCTTGTCCACCGAGGCCTTGAAGACGAGCGGGAAGTCATGCCGCGCAGCCATGAGCTGGAGCGCGCGCGCTGCGTCCAGGGTCGCGGCCTCGGACTCGATCACGTTGAGGCCGGCGATCAGGACCAACGGCGCCCCGCCCCCAACGGGGATGTCGCCAATCTGGATCATCACGCCCGAGGTAGATAGCGAAGGATTCCGCGTGGTCGAACCCTGGCCGCCTCAGCGGGAATCGGCATCGACCGCCTCGCGCAGGTCTTGCAGGAAGCGCGGCAACGCCGAGGTGACGCGGTTCCAGTTCGGGATCTGGGGAGCGCCCATGGGATCGCGCACGAAGTCGAGGCCAGCGCGCCGGAGCGCTCGCGAGAACACCTCCACCGCCACCTCTTCCTCGTGGCGATCGAAGCGAATGCCGTTCAGCGAGGCGTCGTCGCTGTAGCGCGCCACGGCATCCTGGGCCATGCGCACGTAGGCGGCCGTCAGCGTGTTCAGGAAGCCGGCGTCGAACTCGATGCCGTAGCTGGCGAGGTTGCGGATCAGCGAGGCGCCGATGTCCGCCACCATGCGCTGCAGGCCGGTGGCGGGATCCCCCTCGGACAGCTCGCGGTGCTTGTGGTCGTAGTTCTCGGTCAGCTCCACCTGGCAGACGCGCTTCAGCGCGCAGTTGCGGAACACCTCGGCCAGTAGCCCCACCTCGAGACCCCAGTCGCTCGGGATGCGGATGCTGCGCGCCAGCTCGGTCGTCATCGCGCACTCGCCTGCCAGCGGGAAGCGGAAGGAGTCGAGGAACTCGAGCAGCGCGTTGGGCCCGAGCACCGACTTCATCGCTCGAAGCAGCGGCGTCATGAACAGCCGCGTAACGCGGCCGTAGAGCCGCTCGGTCACGCGCGCGTAGTAGCCCTTGGCGAACTCGTAGTTCATGTTGCGGTTCGCAACGGGGAAGCAGAGCCGCGCCAACAGCTCGCGGTCGTAGTCGCGGATGTCGCAGTCGTGAACGGCGATCACGCGCGCGAGATCGGTGGCGAGCACGTAGCCGAAGGCGAGCCAGACGCCGCGACCCTTGCCCGGGCCGCCCGCCTCGAGCCCCTCGTTGCGCAGCGCCTCGTAGAGCTCCTGCACACGCGGTCCGCCTTCCCAGATCAGGGTGGGCTGCGCGCCGCTGCGCGTGCGCACGGGCGCGAAGGCATCGCACATCTCGTCGAACTCGGAGGGCCGGTCGGTGCCCGCCACGCTCACGACCAGCTGGGCCAGGTAGGTCACGCGGCTGAGCTCGTCGATCAGGTTCTTGAGCGCGCCGTCGTGCAGCTCGGAGTAGAGGCACGGCAGCACGAGGGCGATCGGCCGCGCGCGCGCGTGGGCGCGCAGGTCGCGCTCGAGCCGGTCGAGGTCGGAGCGCCCGAGGCGATGGAGGGTGCTGATCACCCCGGTCTGGTGGAAGTCGGCCATGGCCGGGAACGCTGGCCCGCCCGGGGCCGATTGGCAAGCGGGGCGTGAGTCCGGGCTCGGCGGCTCAGTGACCCGAGCTCTCCTCGAAGTCGTCGAGCAGCCGCAGCGCCTCCGGATCGACCTCGAGGAAGGCAAGGCCGATGTCGGTGGTGAGCGGATCGACTTCGGTCGCCCGGGTGACCTGCCCCACCGCGACGACCGTGTGCTCGCCCAAGTTGAAGGTCACGCGGATCGTGTCCCCGAGATCGAGCTCGCAGCCCACGGCCTCGAAGCGGATGCCGCCCGCCGAGAGGTTCTTGCTGACGCCGAGCTGATCGCGTGCGTCGAGCAGCGAGAAGGAGATCACCTGGTCGGTCGCGATGCGCGGGTACTTCCGGCGGTCGTCCACCCGAACCCCCCTTCGAAGCGGCACGCTGTCCGCAGGGGGGTCATCGGCCCCGCGTCCCGGGGGCTTGAGGCCGCTGCCTGCCTAGGAGACCGATCCAAGATGGTCGGCTCCGCACCGGCGTCGAGGCGCGCCGCCAACAAGGCGCCGCGACCGAGCTGTAGCTGAAGCTACGGCGCAGGAAGCGCAAGGCAGTTGGCGGCGATGCATCGGCGTCCGGGCGACCCGAGCCAGCTTGGGTCGGGCTCCTAGCGCCGTGAAGCGAACAGATCGAGTTGGCGGTCGTCGCGGCGGGAGCGCACCAGGCCGCTGGCGGCGAGGCCGAGCCCGCGGATCGGCCGGCTGCCGGCCTGGGTGCGCGTCAGCAGGTCGGCGGCCAGCGCGAGCAGCTCCGCGGCCTGCGCCAGCGGATGGGTGACGGTACGGCTGCGCGTGGTCTCCTCGTGGTCCGCGTAGCGGACCTTCAGCACCAGCCGCTTCGCCGCGAGGCGCTCGCGCGCCAGCGTGGACTCCACGTTGGCGGCCAGCTCGGCGAGGCGCCCCTCCAGCGCGCCGCGATCGATCTCGGGCGCCACGAGCGTGCTCTCGTGGCTGATGGTGCGCGGATGCGGCGCGGGGCGCAGCCGCGACTCGTCCGCCCCCTGGGCCAGCGCGAGGATCGCGCGCCCGTGATTGCCGAGCGCTTCCTCGAGGCGCGCCTGACCGAGCGCGACCAGATCCGCGACGGAGGCAACGCCGAGGCCGAGCAGCGTCTCCCGCGTGCGCGGGCCGACCCCCGGCAGGCACTCGACCGGCAGGGGATCGAGGAAGCGCCGCACCTCGCCGGGCCGCACCGCCAGCACGCCCTCAGGGCCACTGCGCTCGGCGGCCAGCTTCGCGAGGAAGCGCACCGGACCGACGCCGAGGCGCAGCGGCAGGCCGAGCTCGTCCGCCACCCGCTCGCGCAGGCGTAGTGCGATCTCCACCGGCCCCTCGTCCGCACCGGCCACGTCGAGGTAGGCGGCATCGAGCCCTGCCGGCTCCACCTTTTCCGTCGCGAGCCGGAAGCAGGATCGCAGCCGCGCTGCGACCTCGCGATAGCTGCGCATGTCCGTCTTGCGAACGCGCGCGGCCGGGCAGCGCTCGAGCGCCTCGAGCACCGGCATGCCGACTTCGACGCCGAGCGCGAGCGCGTCCTCACTGGCCGACTGCACCAGGCCGCGCTTGCGCGGGTCGCCGCCGACGATCAGCGGGCGGCCCCGCAGCCCGGGCTCCCGACCGCGCTCGACCTCCGCGTAGAAGCCAGGCACCGTGGCGTAGATCAGCACGGGGGGAAGCTTGACCTAGTCCCGCGGCACCAGCACCAGTCGGTGCACCGGTCCGTCCTCGATCACCGGATCGCTGGTGGAGAGCAGCGCGAGCCGATCCTCGAGCCAGCGCTCGATGCCGTCGGTCGCGTTCACGTGGCCGGTGTGCTCCGACTGGCCGGGGGCCAGCGCGGTCAGCGCCTGGTCGAGGTCTGCGACGTCCACCACGAAACGCCATGCAGAGACGACGCGCGGCGACCAAGGCCCGAGCGGGGGATGCTCCGCCACCGCCACGCTCGCCGAATCGCCGCCGTACGGAAACGGGCCGAGCCGGGCTCGATCGCCGCGCCACGCGCCGGGCCAGAGCGGCTCGAAGCGCAAGCTGCCGAGCCGTCCCCACGCCCAGCGCTCCTGGTTCGTGCCGAGCTCGACGGAGAGCGTTCGCCAGGCGTCACGCAGACTGTCGCGCAGCGCCTTCCGGACGAAGCCGGGGTCGGTCCAGGGCTGCTCTCGAACACCGCCCGCCTCGGCGGCCCGCAGCGCGTCCTGGGCGAGCGCGCTACCGGCGACGCGCGGAAGCGAGAGGTAACGGCGCAACAGCGGCTCGCCGAGCGACGGCTCGTACAGTGCCCGCAGCAGGTGGGCAACGAAGACGTGGTAGACGGCCGCACCGGCGCTGCGCCGGCTCGAGTCGCGATCCCATTCGCGCAACAGCTCGAGCACCTCGCGCTCCTCACGACCGTTGGGCTCGAAACGCGTGGCCTCTGCAAGCACGAGCGCGAGCACCGAGTCCGCCGCGCTGCTCTTGCGGTCGGCCAGCATCGCACCGAGCGTCGCCGGCTCGATCGGCCCTGCCGAGAGGGCCGTTGCGACCTGCGCATCGATGCGGCGGGCTCTGTCGCCGGATTGCCAGAAGTACTCGATACCGCTCCCGCGGCCGGAGAGGCTGCGATCGGCCGCGACGAGCCAGTCCACGCCCGGGCCGAGCCGTCGGCCCGGCAGCTCAGCGGGAGCCATCACCTCGCTCCACGCGAAGGCCGGGTTGCGCGCCGGCACGGGCTGCAGACCCGTCGCCATGCGGCGGCGCGGAAGCGCGCCCGCCAGCTGCACGCCGCCCTCACCGGCCTCGTCCGCGTAGGCCACGACCAGCGCGGGCTCACGGTGGAGCGCGAGCGCGGCGAGCAGCTGCCCGGCGTCACGCGCGCGCATGACCCGCAGCAGGCCTTCGATGCCGCCGCCCGGCAATGCGCCCGTCCAGCGCAGGGACAGCGGCCGATCCGCGCCGGCGATCAGCCCCTCGACGAGCGGACCGCGCAGAGTCGCGCGCACCAACAGTCGCTCGGGCTCGCCCTCGCGCTGCCGGATCTCCTCTTCCCGCGTCGCGAGCGCGCGCCAGCTGCTGCCCTCGGCGTAGCGCGACGGGTCCTCTGCGTGCAGGGTTTCTTCGAACAGGTCGGCGACCACCGCCGACGCTCCCGTCGCGGCCCAGGCGACTTGCCCGTTGAACCCGGTCCAGACGGCAGGAACACCCGGAAGTGTTGCGCCGGCCACCTGCAGAGCGCCGCCCACGAGATCGACCTGGTAGAAGTGCGCTGGAAAGAGGGGCTGCAGATGCGCGTCGGCCGCGAGCAGCGGACGGCCGCGCTGCGCCCTGCCGCCCGCGATCACGAAGGCCGAGCTGCCGATCGAAGCGCCGGCCCAGCCGGCTGCACGGCGCAGCGCCGCGAGGGTACGCCGTTCGGGCCCCTGCTGCGTCAGCGCCGGGGCAGGCGTCGCTTCGAGCGGCGTCGGGTCGACCGTCGGCTCGGGCTCGGGCGGCACCGCCTCGTTGCCGACCCCGGGCGGGAAGAACGGGCGCGCTGCGCTGGCGCCGAGCTCACGCACGATCTGCTCGAGCACGATCATCTCGTCGAGACCGCTGCCGTAGCTCCATGCCATGAGCTTCACCAGTGCCAGGGAATCGGCGGGCGCCCAGGGGTCCACCGCGCTGATCGGCTCGAGCAGCGCGAGCGGCGCGCCTTCCTCGCGCGCGCGGATGCGGGCGAGCCGCGCATTCACTCCGGCCGCGTAGGCCTCGAGCGCCCTTCGCACGAGCGGGGCCTGTGCGGCGGCGTCCCGGCGCGCGAGCCCCACCAGATCGAGCGTGCGCGCCTCGCGGTCGCTGGCGAGACCCGGCTCACCGATCAGCTCCGCGCTGCGGCCGGCCGCCACACGTCGCAGCCAGAGCAGCTGGCCGAGTCGATCCTGCGCGTGTACGAAGCCCAGCGCGAACCAGAGGTCGTGCTCACTCGTCGCCCGAACGTGCGGCACGCCGCGCCGGTCGCGCACCACCGCGATCGCGGCCTCTACGCCAGCCATCACCAGCGTGCCTTCTCGCGGCGGATGCGACGCGTGCAGCGCCCGGCGCAGCTCGGTCCAGCGCAACAGCGCCACCACGATCACCGCCACCAGCGCGATGCCCGCGAAGAAGCGGATTCGCGAGCGCAAGCGCGCCGCGGAAAGCCGCGACTGGCTGTGTCCTCCCAGCACCGGCAACTCCTGGCCGAAGGTATCGGCCGATCCCGCGCGTCTGCGGAGCCTCCCGTGCGGGATCAGGAGGCGGCCGGTATACATTGCCCGCCTCGCGGCGGGCCCGTGCCTGGGCCGGAATGGAGTCGCGAAGCCACACGCCCGGCTCCGGCGCGCCCTGCCCCTTCGGCCGGGTGCCGCGCAGGACGCGGCGCTCACACCTCAGCACCAAGGGAGATCGGGGACATGGCGGTTGCGGTCGGCATCAACGGCTTCGGGCGGATCGGACGTCTCGCCTTCCGCGCGCTGGCCGCACAGGGCGTCGAGATCGTCGGCATCAACGACATCGTGGAGCCGAAGATCCTGGCCCACCTGCTCAAGTGGGACTCCGTACACGGCCAGTTCCCCGGCAGCGTCACGGCGGAGCAGGACGCGCTGGTCGTGAACGGCCGGCGCATTCCGGTCTCGGCCGAACGCGACCCCGCCAAGATTCCCTGGAAGAGCTGGGGCGCGCGGATCGTCGTCGAGTCCACCGGCCTGTTCACGGCGCGCGAAAAGGCGAAGGCGCACCTCACTGCGGGCGCGGAGCGCGTGATCATCAGCGCGCCCGCCGAAGACCCCGACGTGACGCTGGTGCTCGGCGTGAACGACGCCGCCTACGACCCGGCCGAGCACTTCATCGTCTCGAACGCCTCCTGCACCACGAACTGCCTCGGGCCGGTGGCGAAGGTGTTGAACGACACGTTCGGCATCGAGCGCGGTCTGATGGTGACCATCCACGCTTACACCTCCGACCAGAGCCTGGTGGACGGGCCGCACAAGGATCTGCGCCGCGCACGCGCCGGGGCGCTGTCGATGATCCCGACCAGCACGGGCGCCGCGCGCGCGATCGGCCTGGTGCTGCCCGAGCTGAAGGGCAAGCTCGACGGCTACGCCATGCGCGTGCCGACGCCGGACGTCTCGGTCGTGGACCTCACCGTCATGCTGAAGAAGCCGGCGAGCGACAGCGCCATCAACGAGGCGATCCGCAAGGCGGCCGAGGGCCCGATGAAGGGCATCCTCCAGTACCTGGACGAGCCGCTCGTCTCTGCGGACTTCGTCGGCAACCGGCACTCCTCGATCTTCGACGCACTCAGCACGAAAGTGCTCGAGGGCACCTTCGCCAAGGTGCTGGCCTGGTACGACAACGAGATGGGCTACGCCGCGCGCGTCGCCGACCTCGCCATCCGCATGGGCAAGTAGTGCAGGCCGAGGACTGAGTGGCCGTCGCCACGCTCGACGATCTGCTCGCCGAGCCGCGCGGCGTGCGCGGCCGGCGCGTGTTCGTACGCGCCGACTTGAACGTGCCGCTCGCGAACGGGCGCGTCGGCGACGACACGCGCATCCGCGCCGCACTCGGCAGCCTGCGCCGGCTGCTCGCCGGCGGGGCCCGGGTCGTGCTCGCCTCCCACCTCGGCCGGCCCAAGGGCGCCGCCAAGCCCGAGCTCTCGCTGCGGCCGGTGGCGGAGCGCCTCGCCGAGCTGCTCGCTCGCCCGGTCGCCTTCTGTCCGGAGTGCGTCGGCCCCGTCGCCGAGGACGCCGTCGCAAGGCTGCGCGACGGCGAGCTGCTGCTGCTCGAGAACCTCCGCTTCCACGAAGAGGAGGAGAAGAACGACGTGGGCTTCGCAAGGCAGCTCGCTGCGCTGGCCGACGTGTACGTGAACGACGCCTTCGGCACCGCGCACCGCGCACACGCTTCGACGGCCGGCCTGGTCCCGTTCGTTTCGCGCGCCGTGGCCGGCGACCTGCTGCGCGCCGAGCTCGAACAGCTGCGCGTCGTGCGGGAGCCGACGCGCCCGCTGCTCTGCTTGCTGGGTGGCGCCAAGGTCTCCGACAAGCTGGCCGTGCTCGAGGCGCTCGCGCCGCACACCGACGTGCTCGCCATCGGCGGCGCCATGGCATACACGTTTCTGCTCGCCCAGGGCCTGCCCACCGGCGACTCCCTGATCGAGCCCGACCGCGCCGACGACGCGCGGCGCGTGCTGGGCGCTGCGCGCACCGCCGGCCGTGAGCTGCTGCTGCCGGTGGACCACGTCGTGGCCGAGAAGATCGAGGCCGGCGCCGAGGCCCGGATCGTGCGGGAGATCCCGCCGGGCTGGCGCGGCGTCGACATCGGCCCCGAAACAGCGGCGCGCTACGCGGCGGCAGCGAAGCGCGCGAGCACGATCTTCTGGAACGGTCCGATGGGTGTGTTCGAGATCGACGCCTTTGCCAAGGGCACCGAGGCGGTGGCGCAGGCCGTGGCCGATTCGAGCGCTCGCTCCGTGGTCGGCGGCGGCGACTCACTGGCCGCCGTCAACAAGCTCGGGCTCGGCTCTCGCATCGGGCACCTCTCGACGGGTGGCGGAGCCTCGCTCGAGTATGTGCAGGGGCTGGCGTTGCCGGGTGTCGTGGCGCTGGAGCCCGCGTGAGGCGAACGATCGTCACGGCGAACTGGAAGATGTACAAGACCGTGCGCGAGGCGGAGGCCTTCGTGGCCGGCTTCCTGCCGCTGGTCGGCGACGTACGCGACGTCGAGATCGTGCTCGCCCCGCCCTTCACCGCGCTCGCCGCGCTCCGCGCCAGGCTGAGCGGCAGCGTGGTCGCGCTCGCCGCACAGAACGTCAACCCCGAGAAGCAAGGCGCCTTCACGGGCGAGATCGCTCCGCCCATGTTGGTGGAGCTCGGCTGCCGCTACGGAATCGTCGGCCACAGCGAGCGCCGCGCGCTGTACGGCGAAGACGACGCGACCGTGGCACGCAAGGCCGAGGCGCTGCTCGCGCACGGCATCCGGCCGATCGTGTGCGTGGGCGAGACGCTCGCGCAGCGTGAACAGGGAGGCACCGCGGCGGTCGTGAGCGAGCAGCTCGCGGGGAGCCTCGCGGGTGTCGCGCCGGAGCGTGCCGACGATCTGGTCGTCGCCTACGAGCCGGTCTGGGCCATCGGTACCGGCCGCACCGCGACGCCCGAGCTCGCGCAGCAAGTGCACGCGTTGATCCGCGCCCAGCTGCGCACGCGGTTCGGCGCCTCCGCCGACCGCATTCGCATCCAGTACGGCGGCTCGGTCAAGCCCGACAACGCGGCGAGTCTGCTCGCCCAGCCGGACATCGACGGCGCCCTGGTCGGCGGCGCCAGCCTCGAGCCGGAGAGCTTCGCACGCATCGTTCACCCGGAGGAAGCCGCATGACGATCTTCTTGACCGTTCTGCACGTGTTGGCCTGCTTGTTCTTGATCGTGGTCGTGCTGCTGCAGCGCGGCAAGGGCGCCGAGATGGGCGCGATGTTCGGCGGCGGCGCCGGCTCGACGGTGTTCGGCAGCCGCGGCGCCGGCAACTTCCTGACGCGCATGACCACGGCGGCCGCGGTGGTCTTCATGCTGACGAGCCTCACGCTCGCCTACGTCGCGCAGGATCGCGCGGGCGACACGCTGTTCGAAGGCGAAGCCCCGGCCGCGGCAGAGGACCCCGCCTTCGGCGAGGCGCCCGCGGCGCCAGGCGCATTCGAGGAGGTCCCGGCCGCCGCTCCCGCCGAGCCGGCTCCCGCTCCAGAGCAACCCGAGTAGCCCGGTCTCGGAGCGCCTTCCCGCCGCGGAAGCGCTCCGTTACTCTGCGCCGCTCGAGTGCGGCAGTGGCGGAACTGGCAGACGCACCAGCTTGAGGGGCTGGCGGGAGCAATCCCGTGGAGGTTCGAGTCCTCTCTGCCGCACCAACTCGTTCCCACGAGAACGAAGCGGCTCGAGCGCTTCGTCATATGCCGAGGTTGCTCGCTCGAATCCGCGTGGCTGCACTGGGCCCGCGCATGCTCGCACCGTCAGAGTTCATCGACCCGGCGCGGCCACCGCCACTATCCGGCGGCCTCACCTGGCTGCGCCTCGTGTGCGTGCACACGGCCACCGCGCTCGAGAGCGCGCGGCGTCTGCCCTGACCGGTGATGCAGCCGCCAGCGTCGCGCGTGCCGCGCCCGCGGGAACGGCGAACGGGTGCGCAGCCCACGGCAGTGGAAGGAGACCGCCGGACGCGTCCTGCTGGGGCTGCCCGGAGACAGCCCCTTCTTCAACGACTAGCCGACGGGGCGAACGGGACGGATTCGAGCCCCCGAAAACGGGGACTCCGGTCCGTGGCGCCGAGTCGCGATAGCCTTCCAGGCTCATTCCCAGCCGATCCCGGAGGCCCCATGAGCCAGACGTCCGACGCGAATTCCATCCCTTCCAAGGGACAAGCAAACGCCGATCCCTACTCCATCCCCCTCGACAAGATCGACGTCTCGGATTCAGAACTCTTCGAGACGGACACGCACTGGGGATATTTCGAGCGCCTGCGCAAGGAAGATCCCGTGCACTTCTGCGCGGAGAGCGATTTCGGCCCCTACTGGTCGATCACGCGCTACGCGGACATCGTCCACGTGGAGAAGAACCCCGAGATCTTCTCCTCGGCGCGCAGCATCACGCTGGCGGATCCCGATCCCGACTTCCCGGTGGAGGCCGGGTTCATCACGATGGATGGCCCGAGACACGACGCCCACCGCAAGGTGGTGCAGCCCGTCGCGTCGCCGCGCAACCTGGCCTTCCTGGAGCCGCTGATCCGCGAGCGCGTCAAGGAGATCCTGGACGGCCTGCCGGTGGGCGAGACCTTCGACCTGGTCGATCGCGTCTCCATCGAGCTCACCACGGGAATGTTGGCCACCCTGTTCGACTTCCCCTACGAGGAGCGCCGAAAGCTCACCTTCTGGTCGGAGATGGCGACCGCCGCTCCGGAACACCAGATCGGCGCTGGCGGCGTGACGGAAGAGGCGCGCCGGGCGGCGCTCATGGAATGCCTCGCGGTGTTTACCGCACTCTGGAAGGAACGGCAGGACAAGCCACAGCCGGAGCGCTTGGACTTCGTCACGGCGCTCGCGAGTTCGGAGGCGACGCGCGGGCTCTCGCCCCTGGAGTATCTCGGGGAGCTGATCCTGCTGATCGTGGGCGGCAACGACACCACGCGGAACTCCATCTCCGGCGGCGTCGTCACCCTGGACGAGAACCCGAGGGAGTATCAGAAGCTGCGCGACGCCCCGGAGCTCATCCCGAACATGGTGAGCGAGATCATTCGCTGGCAGACGCCGCTCGCACACATGCGCCGGACGGCGACGCAGGACACGGAGATCGCCGGGAAGCCGATCAAGAAGGGCGACAAGATCATCATGTGGTACGTGTCCGCCAACCGGGACGACAGCGTCTTCGATCGGCCGGACGAGTTCCTCATCGATCGCAAGAACGCGCGGCAGCACCTGTCCTTCGGGATCGGCGCCCACTTCTGCATGGGGAGCCGCCTCGCCGAAATGCAGCTTCGCGTCTTGTGGGAAGAGACCCTGGCGCGGTTCCGTCGGGTGGAGGTGGTCGGGAAGCCGCTGCGGGTCCGCTCCCCATTCGTGAAGGGCTACACCCACGTTCCCGTTCGAGTCCACCCCTGGTGACCTCGCTCGACCCAGCTCTCGAGCTGGGAGGCATGAAAACGAAGGGCAGGCGTTTCCGTTGTATCTGGGACTCGGAAAGGTTTTGCGTGGCTGGGCGCGGGTCGAATCGGGAGAGGGCGAGGCGGGCATCGCGGAGATGCAGCAGGCGTTGGTCGAGGGGGCACGGACCGGGGCCGGGCTCGGAGCGCCCCAGTGGCTCGCGATGCTCGCCGAGGGCCTCCGCGAGGTCCGGCGCCACGACGACGCCCTCGCCGCGCTCGCACTCGGCACACCGCTGCCTGACCGCCTGGCACGACCCGGTCGCGTTCGCCGGCGCACGGCCCGAGGATCCCGTGGTAACGGACGAGATGGAAACGCGGCGGGGGAACCAGCGCCGAGAGCTTCTCGAGAAGCTCCTGCGGCTCGAAGACGACGTGGGTGGTGCCGCCGCGCCAGCGGTGCTTCAGCCGGTAGAGGAGCCGGCCATCGTCGAGCCACGACAGCCGCTGCGTAGAGACGGGAGGCCGCGCCACGTAGCGGCACGGGCGCTCGAGCCTTCGGCGGTCGCGAGCTGGGACGGCGACATTCGCGTGCAGGCTCACGCCACCAACGCTCGCGCAGCGCTCGCCCGGGGGCACCGAGAGATCGTCCACGTCGATGCGGTCGCCCACGCGCAGCACGCGCTGGCCCGCGCGGCGACCCGTGGCGATGCGGCCCGCTACTGAGGCTGCATAGAGCAGGGCGAGCAGCGGCTCCTTGTCCGGGAGCGGGTCGGCCTCACCTGGATCGGCATCGGGCGCGAGGCCACTTCGCTCGAGCAGCCGGACGATCCGCCGCGCCACCTGGCCTGCCACGCGGCCGACCTCGGCGTCGCCCGGGGGCGGGAGCGGGTGGAAGCGCAAGGGTCCGCTCGGCCCCGCCGCGTAGACACCGTCGAGCACGAGCGAGTGGAAGTGGACGTTCAGGTTGAGCGCGTCGCCGAAGCGCTGTACGAAGGTGACGGCGCCGCACTGAGCGCGGGCGATGCCCCATTTCTTCCGCGCTCGGTGACGCCGCGATGCGAGGATCGCGCGCACGAATCGGCCGAGCACGACGCGCTCGTGAGGTGGGCGTCGTAGGCGAGGCGGTAGCGGAGAGCGAAGGGGAGCGAGAGCACCCACTGCCGGATCGGGACCTCCGGAAGAACGCGGTCCACCAGATGAGCGGCGGTGTCGGCCATGCGCCGCCCGCCGCAGGAGGGACAGAACCCGCGGCCCTTGCACGAGAAGGCGACGACGCGGTCGAGACCGCCCGCGTCGCAGTGCACGCGCACGAAGCCGTGAGCGAGGATGCCGCAACGCAGGAAGCCCCGGAGCTCGCGCTCGACGAAGCGCGGCACGGGTCGCTCGCGTGCGTGTGCCCTTGCCAGGAACGTCTCGAGCTCCGCCTGCACCGCCTGGTACAGCACACCGTCGTCGGGACGGCGCGACGCATACCGATGCCCGCCGGCGCCGCCGCGGCGGCATCTCGATGGAGAAGACCCGGTGCCTCCGAGGCCATCCGGCCGAGCGCTTGCCAGCTTCGTACCCGTCGCCCGGACACTCCAGCGCGCCGACAGGCTCGATCCCTGCGTATCGGAGGCCGGGCGTTCACGCTTCCCGCGTGGACGGTCCTTCGCAGACAGGGCGACCCGGAAGGTCGAGTCCATCCGCGGGGAAGCCGCATTCGCAGCTCAGCCCCGCAGCTTCTCAGAGCGACGCATAGGTCCACGGCCATTGCCGACCTGGACCGTGACAAGCTACGCACCGGCTCGGCGACGAGTACGTTTCGCGAGACGCTGCGGCTATACGATGGTCCAGCCGCCGTCCACGGTGAGGACGTGGCCGGTGACGAAGCTCGAGGCGTCGGAGGCGAGGAACAGGAGCGGCCC
>Ga0247727_10008327_pt1 | contig 19283 bp, 18 predicted proteins | sample WisWelCaveWW1625_FD_202498 | JGI IMG/M metagenome (GOLD analysis project Ga0247727, IMG submission 202498) | Biofilm microbial communities from Wishing Well Cave, Virginia, United States - WW16-25 | ecosystem: Environmental > Aquatic > Deep subsurface > Groundwater > Cave microbial mat | place... | reverse complement strand
TTTTGCTTGTTTCCGTCATTGCGAGGGCGTCCTGAGCGAAGCGTAGCGAAGTCGAAGGATTGCCCGATGCAGTCTCCGTGATTGTACGGGAGTTGTTTCCCTGGTTGTCAACACGTCAGCTTGAACGGAGTACTGTTTACCTCGGCAGTCGAGTTGTACACCTGAATGAAATACTCTGCGCTATCCCCGGTGAGCAACGCGATGGTTTCCGTGTAGGTGGTTGAATTCGCCGGTAGTTCAGCGACCAGCCCTCCGTCACGAAAGACGCGATAGCCTGTCTCGTTATCCGAACGATCCGTCCAGTCTATCTTGATCGTCATTTGCCCCACACTGCAAAGAAATTCCCAATTTTGAATGGACGGCGCCTGCGGAGGTTTTCTGGTTGCCGTTGGGGGAGGGGTTACAGAGGATACAACCCAATAACTGCCGGTCACTTCGACATATTCACCCCACAACCAGCACTGATCCGTTGGGCTTTCGTCCGATTTCACGAGCCAGTAATTTTCGATATCATAGCGACCAAGGATTACAAGTTTTGCATTTGGCAAATAAGTGAAGACGATTTCATAATCCTGCCCGGGACCGGTGCGGCAGTTGGTTTGCTCGCGCACGGTGAGCATGGGAACAGAAAATGTGGGGGTGATCGTTGCCGATGCAGACTCGCTTTGCGTGGAGGTTGGGTTTGGCGTAACTGAAAACGTCGCCGTGATGGGAACGTCGCCACCGTTGCGTGCTTGTTCCAACAATGTCGCGGCGATGGATGTTGCGGCAAGGTCATTGACCGAGAGTGGTGGTGTGCTTCCGGGTAAATTGCATGAAAGCATGGCAAGGATGATTGCTGAAAATACCACCGATGATCTTTTTATTTTCATAATTTGATTTTATCACTGCCGCGTACGATTCTCGAAAATAATAGCCCGCGTCCATTTGGACGCGGGCTATTATTAATCAAACTGGGTTTAGGTTATTCCGTATGTTGTCCCGAATCGCCGGGTATCAATTGGAAGTTGCCTTTGCCTTTTTTGCCGTTGACATCGGCTGTATTCATCGCATATTGAAGCACGGAATAAGCGATGGCATCTGAATTGACATCAAGGGCAAACAGGTTTACATTGGCGTACGTGTCGCAAGCCAAGTGATAGCATGGATCATACTGAATACCAGCCGTGCCACCCCACAAGGCTACTTCATCTGCTGTCTTGATTCCCTCAGCGCCGGTGAAGAGACCACCGGAGGGAATACCTACTGCAATGAAGGGACCATAGTCTGAGCGTCCTGAGAAGTCAGTGCCTTTGAACGGTAAGCCTACACTGTTGAAGTATCTCTCGAAGGTCTTTTCAATCTCTGCGGAACCTCCCGGACCAGCGGGGGCGCCCACAGCGTCCGAATCGTCGCCATCATAGATGAAGAAGACGTGATTGGGTGAACCGACCATATCAAAGTTCAGGTAGAGAGCGATCTTATCTTGTTCAGCCTGGCTTAGACCATTCACGTACGCAGTGGAGCCAACCAAACCGGCTTCCTCAGCGCCCCACCATGCAAAGCGAACCATGTTGCGCGGCTTGACTTTTGCCATCTGTTCAGCAATTTCAAGGAGCGCAGCTGAACCTGAACCATTGTCATTGATGCCAGGTCCGCGTTGTACGGAGTCGAGATGAGCGCCTGCCATGACAACATTGTTCGGGTCGCCATCTTTCGATTCAGCAATGACGTTATATTGGGTAATATTTTGCGGTGCGGCGAGGGTAATGGATGCTTGTGAACCCGCTTGTGAAAGAGCTACGCCCTGGTCAAATGATGCGCCAACCACCGGGATACCAACAGTAAATGGAGCAAGTGTCCCAATAATAAGACCCTCGCGGGCGGGGGTGTTACCCTGGTTGAAAATGATCACCGCAGATGCTCCGGCGGCTTCCGCGTTCACTGCCTTGGCGGCGAATGTGCATGTTCCACGCTGAATCAGCGCAATGTTCCCGGCTGGGAAACCTGCGAAATCAGCAGCTTCACATCCGCTTGTATTAGCACGCGGCGGCGTAAGATTTATATCCACGGCGGTGACATTTCGGGATACATTACCGAAACCTGATCCTGTGAATGCGCCCGTTTCATAAGAGGCGGAAATTGGCGCTGTCTGTTGCAGGGTTGGCAGGGCAACAAAAACAAACGGGAAGGCATTGATGGTTACGTTGTAGCCAGCCGCAGTCATCGTGTCTACGACATACTGAAGGCTTTGATCGTAACCGGGAGTTCCTGCCGCGCGGACGCCGCCATTGGCATCGGCAATCGCCTGTAACGCGGCTTGATGTGCGCGCACGCCATCCACTGTGACACATTCGAGCAGTTTGCTGAACGTGTTGTTGACGCGTGTGTCGCAGGATTCGGGTCCTGCCATTGCGGTTGGCGCATACGCCAGTGTAAGCGCAAGAACCGCAACGATCATAAAGATGCGAACTGATTTACGAAACATACTAATCTCCTCTAGTAAATGTTTTGATATTGTATCTATATACATTCTTGCTAATCTTGTTGCCAGTTATCTTGCCAGTCTGTGGCTGTACCTCCTTTCGCTGGTGAACAGCAGAAATGAAAAAAATTTGGCAGTCTGGCGATCCCGCCCTGGCGGGACCCATAACTTTGCGTCCCCACCTCACGATGGGTTTGCCTTTTCATTTCCGGTTGGATTTCTCCGAATTATAGCCATTTGACTGTCAGAGTTCAAGCACGAATTGGTTACATTCTTCATGAAGTTAGATATTTGCAGTTGTTGGGATGTCGGATTGTTTAAGGATGGGCAAAAATTTCGGTTGCATACTAGCAAAGACGGAGCAGGTGAAGGTGGAAAATCGCAATAGAATGAAAGCCAGCGAATTGTCCCGCTGGCTTTCATGGCTTGCTAAAGGCAACGATCTAATCCCATCCAATGTTCAATGGATCTGTCCCCGCACTTCACCACCTGGGAAATCGCCGGGGCCGGTATTAGTAGGCGCCACTCCATCATTCGTGTGGACGTTGACATAGGTGTTGCCAGCCTCCATCGCGGCAATCAGATCGCTTAAGGGATGCCCAGCTAAGGGCCCGACCAGATTTGCCGCCGTGATCGTACCTTCTGCCAGAACACCGTCGGTCCTGCCTCCGCCTGCTGGGAAATTACCCGCCAGGAATGCCACGACCGGTCCATTCACACCCGCCGCTCCCACATGAATGTGTGCCGCGACAACATTCTCGATGTTGGCGACAATAAGTTTGTAGTGAAGAGCCGTGCCATCCTTGCTAAGATGGAAGATGGCTTGACCTTGGGCAAGCGTGGCTCGCACTGGAACTTCCTCATCACCTGAGAGGTGCACTGCGAAGTTTCGATTATCAGCCAACGCGGCGCTTGGATTGCCCATCGTGACGAGCAGGACGATGAGCATAAGCAGGGATAGCCAAACCTTATTGTGTGTCTTCATCATTTTCTCCTCTTCTTGTATATTTCAGAAACTGTAATTGTGTGTTTGAGTTACCGAGCAATCGGTTAAGAAACGATTTATATTCCTGCCCTGACACCTCCTTTCATTTGAAACAAAAACTGCCGAGGAGAAGTTCCCTTCGGCAGTCTGGCGGTCTGCGCCAAAGGTGTGCAGATCCATAACTTTGTGCCCCCACCTCACGATGGGTTTGCCTTTTCGCGGTCAATATTTACTTGTTTATTTGGATTGAATGTGCCTAAATTATAGTCCTTTATTTGTCGATTTCAAATAAGTGTTTGTTACGTGTTTTGCGGAATGCAGTTGTGCTGGATTTGTGATCTACTTGATCTTCTTATGCGCGCGCCCGCCCACACGGAAGTATTCCACGCGTCCCTTTTCGTTGCGGAGGATGTCGCCGAGCGCGTCTTTGTAGGGTTCATCCAAGCCGATGAGTTTGTCCTTGTCGTAAAAAGCGAAACGCATCGGCGGCATGGCAGGACCCGCAGGCGAATCAGGTGTGGGAAAACCACCCAGCGGGATGTGATGGTAAATGAGATGCCTGTCCTTGATCTTGATATCGAAACATTCCGTGCCGATCTTATACCGCCCGATAAATTCTTTGAGATTCTGCGGAGTGTTGATGGGTTTGGGTGATTTTAGTTTGATGCCGAAATACAATTCGAGCGCCCACCCAAATGTTTGCGCGGTGATAACGCCGCCATCGTCGCTGTTGGTAAGAATCGCAAGCGCAAAATCTTTTTCAGGGATGTAGAAGAAATATGCCTGCTGTCCGTTTGTCGCGCCGCCATGTGCATAGGCTTTGATGTTATCTACGTAACGGATGAACCAGGTGATACCCATATCGCCGCGCCCGCCCGCGTACACTTGTTTGACGCGCATGGCTTCAAGACTTTTATGTTTGATGATGCGATCCCCGTTGCCCATGTGGAAGCGCGCATATTTCAATAAATCCTTGACGGTGCTGACGACTCCTCCCACGCCGTTGCCTGCCCGTCCAATTGCCCAGGGTCGCGACACGTGCGTTTTATTATCCTTGCGATAATGCCCAACGACAAACCGATGGGTGAAGAGGATATCACTTGGATACAAGTAGGTCATATTTAGTTTGAGCGGGTCAAGTAACATTTCTTGCAGGGCCAATTCATAAGACTTCTTTGTAACAATTTCAATGACACGCGACGCAATATTGAAACCCGTATTGTTGTAAGACCAAATCTTCCCCAATAGTTGTGCTTGCGGAAGTTTGGCAACCTCTTTTACCATCTTGTCGAGCGCGTCGTCTCCATTGCCGAAATCATTGAAGTAGTCGCCTACCCATCCGCCGGTATGCGTGAGCAGGTTGCGTACTGTGACGCGTTTTGCCACATTTTCATCGCGCAGTTTGAAATCCTTAATGTATTTGCGGACAGGCGCGTCGAGATTTACTTTGCCTTGCTCGGCGAGCATGATCAACAACGTGCCTGTGTATGTTTTGCTGATCGAGCCGGTTTGAAAAAGCGTTTCGGGTGTGACGGGGAGCGGGTGTTCAGTGCTTGTGACACCGAAACCCGCTGTCCACTCTTTGCCTTTGTGATAAACGCCAATGGCGACGCCAGGCACGTGCAGTCGCTTCATTTCTTTGACGATGCGTTTGCTGATCGCGCGGAATTTTGAATCTTTGGGTGACGATTTTGATTTCATGGCTTCGTTATAAATAGTCTTAGGAAGACTAGTCACTATCATTCTTCCAACGTACTAATATCACCCTCAGGCAGTCCCTGCGCCCTTGCCTTCAACACACGGCGCATGATCTTGCCAGAACGCGTCTTGGGGAGTTTTTCCACGAAGCGGACTTCTTCGGGACGCGCGATCGGTCCCATATGAGTCGAGACGTGCTGACGAAGTTCCTCCGCGAGTTCAGCAGATGCGACTTTGCCCGCCCGTAGTAAAACGAACGTATAAATGGCTTGTCCTTTTACTTCATGCGGAAGCCCAATCGCCGCGGCTTCGGCAACGGCGGGATGACTCACAAGAGCAGACTCAACTTCTGCTGTTCCCAAACGATGACCTGAAACTTTGAGCACATCGTCCACGCGGCCGATGATCCAGTAGTAGCCGTCGCGGTCGCGTTTGGCTGAGTCGCCGGTGGTGTATTTGCCGGGAAATTTGCTCCAATATTGATTGACATAACGTTCGTCGTCTTTGTAGATGGTTCGCAACATCGCAGGCCATGGGTTCTTCAATACGAGATAGCCTTCGGTATCGTCCGGGGTTGGATTCCCTTTCTCGTCTACGATCTCAGCCTCTTGTCCAAAAAATGGACGCGTGCCTGAGCCGGGTTTGAGCGGCACAACTGGAGTCGGTGTGATCATGAACATACCTGTTTCGGTCTGCCACCATGTATCCATGATCGGAAGTTTCTCGTTACCGATGACGCGGTGATACCACTTCCACGCTTCAGGGTTGATTGGCTCTCCAACAGTGCCGAGCAGGCGCAGGGAAGAGAGATCGTGTTTTTGGGGCCAGGAGTCGCCATAGCGCATGAGTCCGCGGATGGCTGTGGGTGCGGTGTAGAAAATCGTGATCCCATATCGTTCGATCACCTGCCACCAGCGATTCGGTTCGGGGTAGGAAGGCCCGCCCTCGAAGAGGAAGGATGTCGCGCCGTTGAGCATAGGACCATACACAATGTACGAGTGACCGGTGATCCAGCCCGGGTCGGCGGTGCACCACCAGCGGTCATCATCGCGTACATCGAAAACATATTTGAGCGTGGAATACGTGCCGACCATGTATCCGCCATGCGTGTGCAAAATGGCTTTGGGCTTTCCGGTGGAGCCGCTGGTGTAAAGGATAAACAGCGGATCTTCCGCGTCCATTTGTTCTGTTTCGCATTTGCCGTCGGCGATGGGTTGCTCGTACAGTTCGTGCATCCAATGATCGCGCCCGGTTTCCATGTTGATTTCGTTGCCCACGCGTTTGACGACGATCACATTTTGGACGGAGGGGCAGCGCTTCAACGACTCATCCACAATTGCTTTCAGTTGGACGATTTTTCCGTTCTGATACGAGCCGTCGCACGTGATGACGAGTTTCGATTGGCTGTCTTCAATGCGTCCTTGCAGTGAATCCACTGAGAAGCCGCCGAATACCACCGAGTGGATCGCGCCGATCTTTGCGCACGCCAGCATGGCGAAGACAATTTCAGGGACGCGCCCCATGTAAATGGTGACGCGATCGCCTTTCTTCACGCCCATACTTTTGATGATGTTCGCCATGCGCACGACCTGGCGGTTCAAGCCGTAATATGAAAACGAGCGATGGTCTTTGCCGTCTTCGCCTTCCCAGATGAGGGCGAGTTTATTTTTGCGATATGTTTTCAGGTGCCGGTCTACGGCATTGTGAACGATGTTGACCTTTGCCCCCGTGAACCATTTGAAAAACGGCTTCTTAGAATCGTCGAGCACTTTTTTCCATTTGCTGAACCATTCGAGTTCGTTGGCTTCCGCTTCCCAAAAGCCGCGAAGGTCTTTCTTTGCAGACTTCGCGAGTTTATCCCAATCTTTCAATCGCGCCTGCTCAATCACCTTCTTCGACGGGTAATAAACATCGCCGGATAGTTTCTTCGATTTTGTTGCAACGCTCTTTGCAGTTTTTGCCTTCGCACTGGCAGGTTTGCGTTTCGGTTTTTTCGTTGCCATAATTTACTCTCCTAAAGTTGAGAATGCAATAATTTTATCAGTCCATTGCGCTCGGCGGAGGGTCAGTGTTGTCCGGCTTGTAAAATTTAACGCAAAGTCGCCAAGACGCTAAGATTTATGCTTTTCTTTGCGACTCCGCGTCTTCGCGTTAAAAATGATGGTTGAATGAAGACCGCAGAAATCCTTTGGGCAACCAAAGTTATTCAACCCAATCCAAAATCTTCTGCCATGCGCCAGCGAAGGGCAGGAACCATGGAAAGCCGTTGTACAGTCCTAGCGGCGCGCCGGGGAAATCGAACTGTGCAAAAGGGTGATCTTTGATGTTGCCATCCAACATCGCTTCGGCAACCGTTTTGCCGAGATGCGAAGCCATTGCAACACCGTGACCCGCATAGCCAAGCGAATAATAAATGCCATCCATCTCGCCAACGTGAGTCATCATGTCGAATGCAAAATCTAACGTGCCACCCCACACATATTCCACTTTCACATCTTTCAACTGTGGATACACCCGGATCATTTCACACCGCAAAATTTCGGCGCTTCTTCTAATCGTATTTTCATTTTCCGGGAAGAACGCCGCGCGCCCGCCGAAGATCATGCGGTTATCCCACAGCCGAAAATAATTCAGATAGTGCATCGAATCGAAGATCATGCGATTCTTCGGGCTGAGTTCGCGCGCAAGGTCATCCGATAATTTTTCGGTCGCAATAATAAATGATCCAATTGGGATTATTTTTCGTTGCAGTTTCTTTGTGACACTTCCTGTGTAGCCCGACGTGCCAACTAAAACTTTTTCTGCTGAAATATTTCCGCGTGTTGTTTGGATGACGAACCGCGTCCCACTACGCTCGAGCTTGTTGACTCGTGCCTGCGCGTGGAGCGTCGCCCCGGCTTTTTCTGCCGCGTGTGCGAGTCCCGTCACGTATTGCGCAGGGTTAAGTCCGCCGCTGACTTCGTCCACGATGCCGCCGTGATAATTGGATGAGCCAATCTCGCCCCTCAATTCATTTGGTGGAATCACTTTAACTTTATGATTGAATTCTTTAGACATGAAACCCACTTCATCGTTGAAGCCGTCGAAGTGATGCGGCTTGCTTGCTACATACAAATGCCCATAACGTGCAAAGCCGCAATCAATATTTTCCTCTTTCACCACGCGTTCAACAGTATCTACTGAGTCAAGTGAAACTTGAAATAATTGTTTTGCGAGGTCTCGTCCATATCTTTGAATCACCGTCTGCATGGACGGTTTGAGCCCGGTCAGCGTCATGCCGCCATTGCGTGAACTCGCGCCCCAGCCGATAGTATTTGCTTCGAGGACGGCAACTTTTACTCCACGCTTGGCGAGAGTCCGCGCGGCGGATAAGCCGGTAAACCCACCGCCGATGACAGCCACATCCATTGTTGAGGGGAGAGGTGTCAGATTAGAATCATCGGGCATTTGAACGGTCGTGTGCCAGTAGATTTGTTGATTCATGTTTCGGATTGCGGACTTAAGTCCGCACACCTATTCTAAAGTTTTGATCCAATCCAATTCATGGACCGATTTATGCAAACGGTGATCGTCGTCCACGACAATGTAGGTGAGGTCGGTGAAGTGTCTTTTCGCGATTTCGCGGACAGGCTCAAGCGGCACGACGGTGTCCTGCGTCCCGTGGATAACGGTTGTTGAAACAGAAACAGGTTTGGGGACGCGAGAGGCGAAGGGAGGCAACATCAACGCGGGGGCGAGCAGGATCAACTTCCGTATCTGAGTCGGATGGTCGCAGGTGAATGTCGCTCCCATGAGTCCGCCAAATGAAGAGCCGATAATTGTCCAATCCGTTTTATCCGAGAGGATTGGGTCAAGTTGAGTCATTCGTTCTTCGAATATGCCTTTGAAGTCTGGCGTAAGCATTCCGGGGAACCACTCACGAAATTGACGCGCTTTCCCGCTGTTGCTGTCGCTTTCGAGTCCGTGCAAATAGATGAGGCGGGTGGTGTCAATCATTTATTGTTTTTGCGAACGCATGATGAGTGATTGCGTGAGCGCGCCGATGACGAACAAGCCGCCCGCCACAAGAGTCTCGGCTGTGGGGTTGAGTCGAAAAAGAGTTGTCGCGTAAATTGCCCCGATCAAACTTGACACGATGATCAGCGCCCATTCGGTTAATAAGCCGATAATCAATGAACCGATGACGCCGCCGACGATGAAGGGGAGGAGCGGAAGTGTGAGAACATCCGGCTCAAAATATTCAATGAGGGCGTATCCGCCAGCGAGAAAACCGGAGAGGAAATATCCAACGCGCTCATTGGCGAGTACGATGCCTGCGGCAAGGAGTGCAATGCCAATGATAAAAGCATAATCCGCCCAACCGGGCCATGCCGTGGGAAGTTTCGGCGTTAACCTGAAACCGATAAGGACGGCTATCCCGCCTGCAAAGAGAAAGTTCAATTCGCGCCCAAGGAAAAGGATGATCCCTCCAATAACACCTCGCGCAATTAACATGTCTTTCTCCTTTCTTGCATGGTTCGCTCCATCGGGGTCTCAGACCCGATGGAGCGAGGTCGTTATTATTTCTTGCGAAGCAACTCGCGCAAATGTACTTGAAGTTCATTTGGCAGGTCAGGGGACATTCGTCTCAATGACACTGCGAGCAGTGGACTCTTTGTGTCTTTCAAGATTTGCTGGATAAAATGAAGCGTCTCGTATGGCGATGCCTTGTGCAGTGCAATGAGAAGCTCTTTGAGGTCGAATTGTAACGCGGCGGGGGCGGATTTGAAAATGGGTTCCACGATTTCAAAGATGGGAGGGAGGTTGTCAAATTCCTGTGAAGCGATCAGCGGGACGAGCGCTTCGATCCCGTTCGACCACATCCGCTGGCGGGTGGGATAGAGCCATTCTTTGACGAGGATCAGGAAGAGGGCAGGCGTTTCTTTTCTCAGACGGGTGAGGCTGGTCGTCAGCAACGCCGCGCGGACGTTTGGATCGCGGACGGCTTGAGTCCACGCGGTGAGGCGAGCAAGCAGTCTCTCCTCTTGTGGTGGGATTCGTCCCAGCAGAAATGCGGCGAGCAATCGTGTTTCGAGATAACCTTCATCCCAAAGCGCATCCGCCAATTCCAACGCAAGGATGGGTTGCTTTTCTGCGACGGAACTTAATTCCGTTTCGATTTGGCGCAGGACAACGGTTGGGGTTCGATAGGTTGGAAGAACTGAGGACGGGGCGACGCCCTGACTCCGCAGTGAGCGATTGACGTAGAAATCAAGGATCTCCCGATGTTCGCGTAAAAAGACAGAGGGCTGGTCGAAGAGGTCAGCCAGGTGCGCGGTTTGTTTTTTGAGTCGGGCAAGGTCTATGGCGGGCATTACGATTTACGATTGATGGTTTACGATTTGCGATTGTTGATCAACGACAGCAGAGCTTCAATCTCTGTCAGTGGCGTGGCGGGTTCGGAACCAATGAATTCTTTGACTCTGGGTTTAATATCCAGCATTTTCGTGTAAAGTTGTTTTAGCGATTCTATCTGCTTTTTGCCAGTAAATTGAAGTGTGGAGAGTGATCCACGCGAGTATTTCGAGGATTCTCTATTTATCCGTCTCTCTATTTCTTGAATTAAGCTGTGTAAATTCTCAATCCACTGGATAACGAAGACGCTGTCATGCCGAATTATGTATTTGATCGTAATTGCAGTCATCATCCAGAAAAATGCCCACATTTCGGCAACGGATTTTTTGCTTTGCTCTAAATCCTCAAGTTCAGCTGGAGATGAAATCGGGATGCCAACTTTATCAAATAAGAGTTTTGACTGAGATGGTCGCGTTGCCTTTGAAATTGGAATTAAGACCCAATCCACCATTAGGGCAGATTCAGCATAGAGAACAAAAGTGAATGTTCCAGATTCTGGCGCATTGTTATTGTTTTCGTGGATGAGGGCGGGTTTGCCGAATTGACTGAAAAGCGAGTATCTTTCAAGGGAAGTTTGTGCGCTTACCTGTTCAAGTCTTTGGCAAAGCCTGTCGCGATGTTCGTCCGATACCACAAGGCAGAGATCAATGTCGCTTACAAAGTCTTCATTGTTTCTGCCATAACTGCCCGTGAGCCACCCCGCAATAAATCGCCCATCCTTCGATAGCGCTTCTGTCATTTCGATTACCAACTGGTTGCGTTGTTCGCGATAGGATTTCAAGCTTGTCATCTGATGCTCTGTTCAAAGATCGAAAATCAGTGAACAGTGCTCGGTCGTTGATGACTGAAAACTGCTCACTGATTACTTGAATTAGTACGCTCTTGCGAAATACACTTTGCGTTTGGAAGGTTTGCCGCAGACGATACAGGTTCCTTCTTGTTCAGGCTGGTTCAAAGGGATGTTGCGCGTGGTGGCTTTGGTATCTTCCTTGACCTTTGCTTCACATTCCTTTGATTCGCACCAGTAGGCGAATGCCCAGCCATCGGCAACGATCTTCTTCAAATCCTCGTAATCTTTGGGTTCGTGGATGTTCGCATCGCGGAATTCGGTGGCGCGCTTGAGGAGTGAATCCTGAATCTCGACGAGCAGCCCTCTCACAGTCGCCGCGAGACCCGTTTGCTGGACGAAGGATTTACCCTCTTTGCCGGGCTTGTCACGTCGGGCAAGCGCGACCGATCCCTTTTCCACATCCTTAGGACCGATCTCCACGCGGACAGGAACGCCGCGCATCTCCCAATCGTTGAATTTGAATCCACTGCTGACGTTATCGCGGTCATCCATTTTGACGCGGATGTTCGCGGCTTTGAGTTCCTTGAAAACGCGGTCGGCCACTTCCATTACTTTTGTTTTTTCATCTTCCTTTTTGAAGATAGGCACGATGATTGCCTGAACAGGCGCAAGACGAGGAGGCAGGATAAGACCCTGATCGTCGCCGTGAGTCATAATGATCGCGCCGATCACGCGGGTGGAAAGCCCCCACGAGGTGGTTTCGCAGAATTGAAGCGTGTTGTTCTGGTCCACGTACTGGATTTCAAACGCCTTCGCAAAATTCTGACCGAAGTAGTGAGACGTGGCGGATTGCAACGCGCGTTTATCCTGCATCATACCTTCAATGGAGGTGGTGATCTGCGCGCCCGCGAATCTTTCGGTCTCGCTCTTTGTGCCTTTGATAACGGGAAGCGCGGCTTCATTCACGGCGAAGTCTGTATAAATATCGAGAATGCGATACATTTCTTCCAGCGCTTCTTCTTTTGAAACGTGCGCGGTATGACCTTCCTGCCAGTAGAACTCCGCGGTTCGCAGGAAAAGTTTTGTACGCATTTCCCAGCGAAGCACGGAGCCCCATTGGTTGATCAACACCGGTAAGTCGCGCCACGATTTGATCCACTTGGCGTACATGTGTCCGATGATCGTTTCGGATGTAGGGCGGACAGCGAGAGGCTCTTCCAGTAATTCTCCTCCGCCGTGTGTGACCACTGCGAGTTCGGGCGCGAAACCTTCCACATGTGCCTTCTCTTTTTCAAAGAACGACATGGGGATCAAGATTGGGAACGCCGCGTTGACATGACCCGTCGCTTTGAATTCCTTGTCGAGCGCGGCGGTGATGTTTTCCCACAACGCCCAACCATACGGTTTGACGACCATGCATCCGCGCACGGGCGCGTAATCTGCCAGGTCTGCTTTTACAACAAGTTGGTTGTACCATTCTGCAAAATCTTCTGCACGTGTTGGTAATTTATCTTCAGCCATTTTTCCTCTTCATGTATGCCCTGTTGGTCGAGTAGGTCGAGGCGTTAGCCGAGACCGTATCGAGACCAACAAGTGACAGGTAAATTTTTGTTTTTCAGGTTATCTGTGGTTTCGATACGCCCTTCGCGACGAACGCTCAGGGCTACTCAACCATCGGGTTACTCTAGAAATTCCACAGCAGTCCGCACATTCTCCGCGAACAATAGGTCGTCGCGTTGACGCGCGGGCATGTACGTTTCAAACGAAGTGAAGAACTGATCGAGTGTGGACTGCCAGCCGCTCCCGACCAGTATCAACGGCCTCCGGTGAATGGACTCCACGACCATCAGATTCCACATGATGGATATTTCTGCCAGTGTGCCAACCCCGCCCGGGAGGGCAATCGCTGCGTCGCACCCCTCGACCAAAGCCTGCAACCGTTCAATGAGCGTTTTCTTCCTCCGCTCCTCTTTCACCCATTGATTCGCGCTGACGCCTCTCCACGCTTCGATATCTTCACACGTCACGCCGATCACATGCCCGCCTGCTTCATGCGCGCCGCGCGAGACCGCTTCCATCACGCCGATGTAGCCGCCGGTCAGCACAGTGTGTCCGCGTTGCGCGAGAAGTTCACCCAACAAACGGGCTTCTTCATACGCGGGAGAATTGGGTTGCGGCTGTGCGCCGCCGAAAACAGATATGTTCATAAAAAGACTTTGTATCCCCTCTCCCATTTTGGGAGAGGGCAGGGTGAGGGTAAACAAAAACGGCTCGCCAGAGTCTGGGAGCCGTTCGTTGACACGATGAATCGAACCTTATCCAGACCAGGCAGTTTTGTACAATGCAGGTGACGGCAACGGGTTCAACATAAGCGAAGCAATCCTATGGATCATGCGCCGATTATACCACTATAGTCCCGCGCATTTTTGCGGGACGATTTTCTCTGCTACAATAAACGGGTGAATCTCGCCGACCTGCTGAAAAAATCTCTCGGCTCAACTCAACTAGATCTGATCCGCCGCGTCGCGGACGAATCCTCCGCGCTTGGATTTCCCCTCTACCTCGTCGGCGGCTCCATCCGGGACTTGTTGCTGGCTCGCCCCATCGTTGACTTCGACCTCACCCTCGAAGGAGACGCGATCACGCTGGCGCGTTCGCTCGTCAAAAAGTATAGCGGCAAATTGACTGCGCACGACAAATTCTTTACCGCCACGTGGACTCCTCAATCCTCCAATTCTCAATTTCTCGATCTCGTTTCCGCCCGCAAAGAGACCTACTCCCACCCCGGCGCTTTGCCAACTGTACAAAAATCTACCATTGACGACGATCTCCGCCGCCGCGATTTCACCATCAACGCCATGGCAATCCGCTTGGACGGCGATCACTTCGGCGAGTTGTTCGATCCCTTGCATGGACAAAACGATCTTGAGAATAAATTGATCCGCGTTCTCCATCCGAAATCATTTGTAGATGATCCAACGCGCATGTTTCGCGCGATTCGTTATGCTGAACGATATGAATTCAAACTTGAATCGGAAACATTAGGGTTGATTAACGACGAAGCACGTGGCATCATTTCCGAATTGAGCGGTGAACGCCTCCGCCACGAGTTTGACTTGATTCTTGAAGAACCAGACCCATCAGCGATGTTGAAACAACTCGCCGACTTGCATGTGCTCAAAGCAATCCATCCTGCGCTGTCAACCGCCAACCATCAACTGCCAACGGTCGAAGAACCAAGCCCTGATTTCGGCGAATTCGCCATCCCCGATATTCTTTCCTTCCGCCAAACCCTCGGTTGGATTTTTTATCTCATGGATTTCACCGAAGCGGATATCGAATCGCTTGCCGAACGCCTTGCATTCCCTGCGTTACTCTCCAAAGCAATCATATCCGCTTCCAACTTGAAGAAAGATTTACCATCCTTCAAAGATTGGAAACCCAGCCAGTGGACATTTCATCTCGATGAATTGCCCTTCCTCTCTACCTACGCTGTGTATCTCGTGACCAGGGAAAGTGCTTTGAGGGATTATCTGGCAAAATGGCAACACATCAAACCCATCACCACAGGCGATGACCTGAAAGCGCGCGGTCTCGAACCTGGACCGCGCTTCGGCGAAATCCTCCGTCAACTCCGCGCCGCCTGGCTGGATGGGGAAGTGAAGACGAAAGAGGAAGAAAAAATACTCTTGGATAGATTGGTGAAATGAATTTACTGCCCTACCTCAACTTCGCCAAACAACTCGCCTACCGCGCCGGGCGGATCACGCTCAGTTACTACAACAAAGGCATCCAGCATGATTTGAAATCGGATGAGTCTCCCGTCACTGCGGCGGATCGCGCGACGGAGGAATTCATCCGCGGCGAGATCGAGAGGGCATATCCATCTCACGCGATTGTAGGGGAGGAGTTTGGGGAGTCACCCTCACCCCTAGCCCCTCTCCCAAAGGGAGAGGGGAAGGCTTTCCGCTGGATCGTCGACCCGATTGACGGTACCAAATCCTTTCTCAAGGGCGTGCCGTTTTATTCGGTGTTGATCGCGTTGGAGATCGAAGGCGTGTCACGAGTCGGCGCGGTATGCTTCCCTGCGTTGGATGAAATTTTATACGGAGCAGACGGCCTTGGCGCGTGGTGGAACGGCAAACGCGCGCGCGTCTCGGAGGTCAAGGATTTGAAGCAGGCAGTATTCACATACACGAGCTGGTCTGGCTTCCGCACAAAGAAGCGGCTGGATGTCTTCAACAATCTCCACAAGGAATGTTTCTTCGGGCGCGGTTGGAGCGATGCATACGGCTATCACATGGTTGCCACTGGGCGCGCAGAGATCATGCTCGACCCCTCCATCAAAATTTGGGACGTGGCTCCCTTCCCGCCCATCTTTCGCGAGGCAGGCGGCTTCTTCGGCTCGTGGAAAGGCAAAGAGGGTCACACCCACGGGGAGGGGCTGGCGGTTAACGCCGCGCTCAAATCCAAAGTCCTGAAATTGATGCGGGTATAATAAGCGTCACCATGGCAACGCGCACATCCATCCAACTCAAAGAACAGGACGAACGCCTGCCGTATCGTCTGCGCGAAAAGTTTTTGTCCGCGACCGAGTCGGCGTTGTTTCGGGTTCTGCAAAACATGGCGGGAAAGCATTATGTCATATGCCCCAAGGTTGCGCTCAACGACATTTTTTATATCGTGCGCCCGAACGAGAACGTGCACTTCTTCAACAAAATTTTCCGCAAGCATGTGGATTTTTTATTTTGCGACCCCAAAACGCTCCAGCCCGCGTTTGGCATTGAACTCGTGAAGCCTGTTGCAAAAACCGAAACGCGCGAAGTGGATCAATTTATGGAAGACCTCTTCCTCAGCGCGGGACTGCCGCTTGTGCATATCCCCTCGAACGAAAAATATTCGCAGGATGATCTGGCGGAATTATTTCAACTGGCGATCATGAAAGTGAAGGAGACGAAACCGCTTCGCGCGTCGGCGAAATCTGATTCGGTTCCGATGTGCCCGATCTGCGGCCGGATGATGGTCCTGCGTATGAATCGCGGCGGACCCAATAAGGGGAAGCGATATTACGGGTGCATGGATAATCCGCACTGCACGGGGTTTGTGAAGATAGATTAGGATAAAGTTTGGGCAGGGTCTCAGACCCTGCCCAAGCAGACAATAAAGATTATGTTGGGAATTGCTTCGGGCAAGAACAAGCGTTGTACTGACGGTTCGTCTCTCGCTCACCGTGTCGAAGTAAGCGCCCTCGCAACGACATCTTATTGATAATGCTTCTTCAACTCAGAAGCGTACTTTACCCCAACTTTATCCTTGTTATCTTCCAGCCAATCTGTAAAACTTGTTTTGCCACGCGGCGGCTCTTTCGAGACGAGCAAGCCTGCCATGAGTCCGTCCACTTCTTCGGGGGTGAGTAAAACATCATTGACAAAGAGACTCAAGAATTGCGCGGCGAATAATGCCAGGCGCGGCGGGAGGGAGATCAAAGGTCTCCTTGCGCCAACCTTTTCCCCGATCAATTGCACCACTTCCTTGAAGGTGAAGATCTCGGGTCCCACCGCGTCGATAATGTAATTATCCTTGCTGTTAACGCCTTCAACCGCTAAGTCAGCGAGATCATCCACATGAACAGGTTGGATTCCATATGAGCCATCACCAGGGAGAGCAAAGAAAGGGAAACGCCGCATGAGATATGCAATGTTGTTTATCAAAATATCTTCCCCACCAACCAGCACAGTAGGGCGTAAGATCGCGTAAGACATACCTGACTCTTTGACTGTTTTCTCGTTTGCCGCTTTGCCCCAGTAATACGGCAGATGTGAATCGGCAGACGGATTAGCAATGCTGATATGCACAATCCGTTTGACGCCCGCGGTTTTGGCGGCGTTGACGAGTTTACGCGTATTCTCCACCGCGCGGGGTTGCGTATTCTCGCCTTTATCGAAACGCACCCAATAGGTGTTGACCAACACATCCACGCCTTTCAGGGATTTGATCATGCTGGCTTCGTCGAAATCCAGGGGGTAGGATTTGACTTTTCCGTTGAATGGGTCAGGGCGATTGGGGTGCCCGGTCAGCGTGATGACTTCTTCGCCGCGGGCTAAGAGTCGTTTTGCGATATATTTCCCTGAATAACTGAACGCGCCAGTAACTGCTATTTTCAATTAGTTCTCCTTGTTTTGCGCGCAGAGCGTAGGACGAAGCGTTTCACATCATTAACTTATCCCGTGCAAGAACATCCCGCAGGATTCCTGAGATGATACTTGTCTAAGCCAGGACTTTTGCTTGTCATTCTGAGTATGTCCACAGCGCAGAGAAGCGCGTTGTTCGAAGCGGAAGAAACAAGCATACGCGTATCGCGACATTTATGTCGCCTTGCCATGATAGAGCGACATAAATGTCGCTCTACAAAATCTTGTTCCTAAGTAGCGGAGCGAAGAATCTCTGATTTCAGGGGATAGAAACCCTTCGCTAACGCTCAGCAGGGTGACATGGAAAAGCGAGGTTGAGCGAAAGTCCTGTAAGCATAAACCTGCGGGACGGTATGAAACTTCACTTCAATAAATCTGCCGCAGCGGTTGCCATGAGGGCGGAGGCGGTAACGAGCGCGCGTTCGTCGAAATCGAATTTGGGGTGGTGATGAATGTAGTCAAGGTGTTTTTCTGTATTGGCAGAACCGACGAAAAAATAACAGCCATCCGCTTTTTCCTGCATGTAGCCCATGTCTTCTGCGCCTGTGGTGAGATAGGCAGATGTGTCTATGGTCGCTTCGGGGAAAAGTGTTTGAGCAGAGTTCAAGACGCTTTCTGCAACATATTCGTTGTTGATCACTGGCGCAGTAACTTGTTTGATAATTATTTCCGCTTCACAGCCCATGGAAACTGCAACACCGCGCACGATCTGTTCAAAACGCTCATGGACCATTTTGCGGACTTCGGGATCGAAGGTGCGAATGGTGCCATTGAGTTCGGCAGTTTGCGGAATTATGTTGAAGGCAGTGCCTGAGTGAATGGAGGTCACACTAACTACAGCGGGTTTTAGCGGCGAGACATTACGCGAGACAATGGTTTGCAAGGCAGTGATAATTTGTGCTGCTGTCACAATGGGGTCAACCGCCGACTCGGGAATGGCGCCATGACCGCCCCTGCCGGTAAGTTTGACGATGAATAATTCCGCGCCAGCCATGACTGGTCCCTTTGCCACGTGAATCCAGCCAAAGGGATAATAGTTCCATAGGTGCAGAGAGAGGGTCTTTTCCACTTTGGGTGACTCAAGCACGCCGTCGCGCATCATCATCAGCGCGCCGCCGACTTCTTCGCCGTTCGTCCCTTCCTCGGAGGGCTGGAAGCAGAATTTGACGTTGCCCGCGAGATTGTCGCGATGCGCATGAAGCATCTTTGCAACGGTGAGTCCAATCGCGGTGTGGCCGTCGTGCCCACACGCGTGCATGACGCCGTTGTTTTGTGATGAATATTCCGCGCCGGTCTCTTCGGTGATGGGGAGCGCGTCCATGTCAAAGCGGAGGAGGATCGTTGGACCCGGTTTTGCGCCTTCGATCAAGCCGACGACGCCGGTCTTGCCGACGCCTTTGGTCACTTCGATGCCGAGGGCTTCGAGTTCCTTCGCGACAATACCGCCGGTGCGGACTTCGCTGAATCCGAGTTCGGGGTGCATGTGGAAATCTCGGCGCAGGGATTGGGTGTAGGGGAAGAGCTCTTCAGCGTGTTTGAGGAAGTTGGGCATGGTGAACCTTTCTTGGTAATGAGGGAGTTGAGAATTGGTAATTGGAGAATTACGAATTGGAGACTAGGGTCTGTATGCAAAATAATTTTAACCCGTCATTGCGAATACTATGATCCTGTCAAGGTATTTTGAAACGTCCAAGGTTGGACAGAGTGGTAGTTTTTGATGAAAGCCTTTTTAGTCAGTAGCACGGCACAGATAATCTTGAT
>Ga0247727_10008326_pt1 | contig 19286 bp, 12 predicted proteins | sample WisWelCaveWW1625_FD_202498 | JGI IMG/M metagenome (GOLD analysis project Ga0247727, IMG submission 202498) | Biofilm microbial communities from Wishing Well Cave, Virginia, United States - WW16-25 | ecosystem: Environmental > Aquatic > Deep subsurface > Groundwater > Cave microbial mat | place... | reverse complement strand
CTCGTCCAGGCGCTTGGCGGCGCGGTGCGCTGCGAAGCCCGGCTCGAGGGCCGCGCAGCGCTGCAGCAGGTCGTTGATCGAGTGGCCGATGACGGCGCGCTCGCCCCCGAGATACAGGAACGACTTCAGCGCTTTCTCCGCGGCCTGCTGCGCGAGGAAGCAGGCCCACTCGTGATAGCCCGCTCGCACGCTCAGCCTGATCGAGCCATCGACTGGCCTCGACGCGATTTGCATCCTTCCCGCCTGTCATCCCGGAGCGCTCCGATCTGATCGCCGGCGGCCAGGCTGTCGTCGGCACAGCGCTGGGCTGTTCGAGTGCATTGTAGGTCCGGTAAAGGCCTTTCCGTCAACTTCCTCCCCCGCAGGTGCCCACCTGCCGTGGCACGCAAGCGGCGGCCGCCGCCGGACGCTCGACACCGGCGCTGTCGGCGCCGTATGACCCCTCGCGATCGGCGCTGCGGGGCACGACCAGGTAGTAGGTGTTCTCCGCCGCGGGCACGAGGCTCATGGTCGTCGCCCCACCGGTCGAGCAGTAGCGGAGAACGTGGCTGGTGGAGTCCCCGACCGTGCCCTCGTAGATCGCGTAGTCGCTGTCCGCGGCGTTGCACGACGCATCCCAGGTCAGCGTGATCATCCCTCCGGTCGCGGGCGCCACCGTGAGGTTGGACACCGCGCCGGCGGCTCCGGTCGGGGGGTTGGGCGCCGCGGCGTACTCGACCACGAGTCGCGGCCCGAAGGTGTACGAGTGCGACGAGCGGACCTGCACGTGCAGATCCATGGCGACCCCGGGGAACCAGACGTTGTCGACGTCGAAGCCGGTGCGCACCCCGAAGGTCGACCAGCCGGTCGGATCGATCCATCCCAGCCCGGTCGCGTTGAGCGGCCAGCTCTTGATCATGCCGATCGCGATTTCGTCGCCGACGTCGATCCTCGGCCCGCCCTCTTCCGGGTTGTCCAGCGCCCCGAAGTTGGGGTAGTCGCCCACCCACGCCTGCGGCGGGCCCGCGAGCGTCGGGTGGACCAGGACGAGCTGATCGGCGGAGTCCGGATGGGTGTTGGCGATCCCGCCGGCCATCACGACCTTGAGCAGCAGCTCGCCGGAGAGGATCTGGGCGCCGTCGGGGATCGACGAGGTGTCGAAGGGGAGCGCGCTCCTGTAGATCCAGGTGAAGCCGTCGAGGCGCTGCGTCAGCAGGAAGCTGATCCAGATGTCCTCGAAGATCCCCTTGGCCCAGACATCCTCGCGCACGTCCGTGAAGCTCGCACGGCTGCGCCAGAGACCACAGTCGGCGAGGTCGGCCAGGAACGTGGCCCGGCAGCGGGACGTCGCCGGGTCGAAGCCGTGCCCCTCCGCGCAGCGCGGCAGGCCGCAGCCGTCGGTGGCCCAGGTGCAGTCGGCCGCGCAGGCCAATCGGCCGTCCAGGCGGCCCAGGCTCGTGCAGCTCGCCGCGCCGAGGTCCATGCCGTCGCACTGCTCGCCGATACCCGGATCGAGGACGGCGTTCCCGCAGTAGCCCGAGATCGTCACCGACACGTCGAGCCTGCCGTCGTTCACCCCGACGACCGCGATCGTGATCCCCTTTTCCGCGTCGGTATAGGTCCCGCCGACCGGCAGCCGGGAGTCCGCCGAGTCGGCCGCCTGGGCCGTGGCGCTGGCGTCGACGTGGGGCGAGGCGTCGAGCAGCCACGTCCGGCGCACGGCGTCCCCGACCCACGCGCGCGAATCGACGTGGAGCATCGCGCCGTCGGCGGCCAGTTCGGGGAACCCCGCGTCGCGACCCAGCGGCTTGCGGTACGAGACGTAGTAATGGACGGTCCGCGCCGTGTCCTCGGTCGAGTAGGTCACCGGGATGCGCAGGACCTTGAGCCCCGGCGCGGTGGTCTCGAACGGCAACAGGCTGTACTGACCGCCGGGGGGAGGGACCTCCACGACATCCGGACCGAGCCAGCCGAGCGCGTCCTTGTTCGGGGCGGTGTAGTGCCCCCCACCCAGCGTCTCGCCCATTATGTCGTACGGGTCGGTGAGGGAGCCGAGGCCGGACGCGGTGCACGAGTCCCGGATCACGTCGGCGCCGCATTCGTAGTCGAGCGAGTGCTGCAGGCCCGCCATCGAGTGGCCCAGCTCGTGCGCGGCGAGGAGGTTCGTGACGCTCCCGAACCCGTTCATGATCACCTGCGACATCTGCACGGCGCCCTCGTCGGTGGTGAAGGTCATCTTGCCCAGACTGCTGAACCCGGAGAACCCGCACGCGGCGGTGGGGGGGATGAAGATGAGCCAGCGGTCGTAGAGGGAGAAGTCGATGAGCGGATCGAGCGCGTCGACGATCGGTTGCGTCTGCCCCGTGATCGAGAGCAGGCAGCTACCGCCGTCCGCCCAGGGCATCGAGAACCAGCCGAGCGCATCACCGGTCAGCCAGGCGCGGCCGTAGGAGACCTCGTCGATGTAGTTGGCGGTGGAGGCCGGGTTCCCCGTGTCCAGGACCGCGAAGCCGACCTGGGACGGCGTGTACGGTGTCGAGGGATCGTCGGTGAAGTTGATCAACGTGATGAGCGTGCGCTGCTCCCCCAGCGCCTCGCCGGTCGCCTCGGCCACTTCGATCCCTTCCCCGCCGTCTGGCAGGGTCGATTTCCCGCAGGAGAGCCCCTCCACCACCGGCACCGGCACGATGGTCCCGGACGCCGCTGCCAGCGGCGCCGAGGCCAGGAACACGAGCCACAATACCCCCATCCGCAAGCCGCTCATCGCCTCGCCTCCCCACGGGACGGAACGCCGCCCCTACCCTGTAAGGCGTCGAACGGAAGGGAAACCGTCAGGCCACCGGGACCGGAGGCGCCGCCCGCCGGCGGGGATCGGTCCGCCAGCGCGGTTCAACCCGCCGGCGCGGAGCGCTGCCCCGGCGCGGATGATCCGGGCTAGAATGCGGGCGCTCGGAGGCTCGTAGTGGGGGATCCCCGCGGGGCGGTGACCCGCCTGCTCCAGGAGTGGAGCGCCGGCAGGCGGGGCGCTCTCGACGAGATACTTCCGCTCGTCTACGGGGAGTTGCGGCGCCTTGCCGCCCGCTACATGCGACGGGAGAGGCCCGGCCACACCCTGCAGACGACGGCGCTCGTCCACGAGGCCTACGCGCGGCTCGTGGACGTGGAGATCGACGCCGCGAGCCGGGCGCAGTTCTTCGCCCTCGCCGCCCATGCCATGCGCAACATCCTCGTCGATCACGCCCGGGCGCGCCTGCGGGACAAGCGCGGCGGCGGGGCGGCCCGCGTCACCCTCGACGAGGCCCTCGTCCTGTCCGACGAGCCCGACCCGCGCCTGATCGACCTCGATGCGGCGCTGAACGACCTCGCGGCCCAGGACGAGCGCAAGGCGCGCGCCGTCGAGCTGCACTTCTTCGGCGGCCTCACCTACGACGAGATCGCGGCCGTCCTCGGAGTCTCCGACTCCACCGTCCGGGGCGACGTGCGGCTGGCCAAGGCCTGGCTCGCCGCGAGGCTTGAAGGACGAGGACGCGACGATGCCCCTGGATCCTGACCGCTGGAGCGAGGTCGAGCGGCTGTTCGCGGCGGCGGCGGACCTCGACCCGCGGGCGCGGGCCCGGCTCCTCGAGCGGGAATGCGCCGACGGCGAGGTCCGCCGGGAGGTGGAGCGCCTCCTGTCCCATGACGCCGCGTCCACGGACCGCGTCGTAGGGCCGATCCGGGAGGCCGTCGCCTCGACCGACCCCGGCGCGCGCCGCGAGCGCATCGGCCCCTACCGCATCGAGCGCGAGATCGGGCGTGGAGGGATGGGAACGGTCTACCTCGCCGCCCGGGACGACGACGAGTACCGCAAGCAGGTCGCCATCAAGATCGTCCCCGGCGGCGCCGACGGCGAGGATCTGCTGCGCCGCTTCCGGGCCGAGCGCCAGATCCTCGCGACGCTCGAGCATGCGCACATCGCGCGACTCCTCGACGGCGGGACCACCGAGGACGGCCTCCCGTACCTCGTGATGGAGTTCGTCGAAGGGGAGCCGATCGACGCCTACTGCGACCGCCGGCGACTTCCGGGGACGGGCTCCGGCGCGGCGCCGACGCGGGCCGGCACGCGGCTGATGACGCCGGAGTACGCGAGCCCCGAGCAGGTCCGGGGCGGGAGGATCACGACCGCGAGCGATGTCTACTCGCTGGGCGTGCTGCTCTACGAGCTGCTGACCGGACGCAGGCCGTACCGCCTCGAGAGCCGCCGGCTCGGCGAGGTCGAGCGCGCCGTCACGGATCAGGAGCCGGCGCGGCCGAGCCTGGTCGCCACGCGGGAGCCGGCGGATACGGATCCGGGTGGCGGCGACACGACCGCGGTGCGCCTCTCGCGGTCACGGGACTGCCTCCCGGCGGAGCTCCGGCGGCGGCTCGCCGGCGACCTCGATGACATCGTGCTCATGGCGCTGCGCAAGGAGCCGGAGCGTCGCTACGCGTCGGTGGAGCAGCTCTCGGAAGACATCCGCCGGCACTTGGAGGGCCTTCCGGTGCTTGCCCGGAAGGACACCTGGCGCTACCGGTCGGCGAAGTTCGTGCGGCGGAACCCGTGGGGCGTGGCGACCGGGGCGGCGATCCTCGTGCTCATCGTCGGCTCCGGCGCCGGGTTCTTCATGCAGGCCCGCCGGATCGCCAGCGAGCGGGACCGGGCCGTGGCGGCGGAGCGGGCGGCCAGGACCGAGGCGGCCACGGCGCGGGGTGTCACCGACTTCCTCGTCGAGCTGTTCGAAGTCTCCGATCCCTCGGAGGCGCGCGGACGCGAGATCCCGGTGCGCGAGATCCTGGACCGCGGCGCCCGCCGCGTGCGCAGCGGACTGCGCGACGAGGGGGAGGTGCAGGCGCGCCTGATGACGACCATGGCCGAGGTGTACGGGAACCTCGGCCTGTACGACGCCGCCGTCCCGCTTTCCGAGGAGGCCCTGCGGCAGCAGCGGCGCCTCCACGGCGAGGACGGCCCCGAGGTCGCCCGGGTCCTCGCCCAGGTCGGCTCGCTGCACATGCACAAAGGCGACCGCGACGCCGCGGAGCGCGAGATCGCCGCCGCCCTGGAGATGCGCCGGCGGCTCCTCGGCCCGGAGCATGACGACATCGTGGGGAGCCTCAACACCCTCGGCATGCTCCGGGACCGCCAGGGCAGGTACGACGATGCCGAGGCCCTGCACCGGGAGGCGCTGGCGATGGCACGGCGCCTCCACGGGGACCGGCACGTCCTCGTCGGAACCTCGGCGAACAACCTGGGATGGGTCCTCGACCGGAAGGGGCTCTACGAGGAGGCCGAACGGGTGCACCGGGCGAACCTGGCGATGCGCCGCGAGCTGCTCGGCGCGGACCACCCGCACGTCGGGTCGAGCCTGAACAACCTCGGGCAGCTTCTCGGGGGTCGCGGCCGGTACGAGGAGGCCGAGGCGCTGGCGCGCGAGTATCTTGCCCTCAGCGGCAGGCTCGACGGCGAGGACTCGTTCGGCTACTCCATCGCTCTGAACAACCTGGCCTCCATCCTTAAAGAGAAGGGAGAGCCGGCCGAGGCGGAGCCGTTGCAGCGCCGGTCCCTCGAGCTCACGCGCGCGGCCCTCGGGCCCGAGCATCCGGACACCTTGATGCGGATGAACAACCTGGCCAATCTCTGCCACGATCAGGGGAAGCTCAGGGAGGCGGAGTCCCTCCACCGCCGCGTGCTTGAGATCCACCGCCGGGTCCTGGGCGAGCGGCACCCGGAGACGGCCGGCTCGCTCAACAACCTCGCAAACCTCCTCTGGGATTCGGGCAGGTACGACGAGGCCGAGCCCCTCTACCGCGCGACCATCGCGGCGGACGTGCAGTCGCTGGGCTCCGCCCATCCGTTCGTCGCGATGGACTACAGCAACCTGGCCGTGCTCCTGCGCGACCGGGCGCGGGTCGCGGATCGCCGGGAGGCGGAGGACCTGTTCACGAAGTCCGTGCAGGTGGCCCGGAGCGCGCTCGGGGATGCCCATCCCGATGTCGCCGTCAACGAGGCGCAGTTCGGGATCTTCCTCGTGCGCACCGGGAGGCTGGACGAGGGCGAGCGCCGGGTCCGCGAGGCGCTGCGGATCTTCGAGTCGGCGCATCAGCCGGGCCACTTCCAGATTGACATGGCCCGTTCGATGCTCGGCGAATGCCTGACGGTCCGGGGCCGCTACGAGGAAGCCGAGCGGTTCCTCGTGGACGCCTACGAGGCGCTGCGCGACAAGCTCGGTGAGGGCGCCGGCGTCACCCGGCGGGCACGGGCAGGCGTCGTCGGGCTCTATGAGGCCTGGGGACGGCCCGACCGGGCGGCCGCGTACCGGGCTATCTCGCCATCGTGAGCGGGAGGGCGCGCTCCGTCGAACTCGTGCCGGCCGCGATCATCGCCTCCTGGCGGCCAGAACCGCCTTCGTCCTTCCCTTGCCGGACCCCGAGTACTCTATGCGCCCGCGCGACGCGCGCAGAGCGCTCGGGCTCGCCGGCCGGTAGGCGATCCCGGGCAAGGTCGCCCACACGCTCTCCACCCGAGGGATTGACAGCCGGTTTCCTTGGGCGTAAAAGGTCGGTGCTTGGTCGTTCCGCCAGTTCCGGGATCGACGCTGGTCGCGCGCTTCAGCGACATACTTCCACAGTCAGGTCCGCCGGGAGGGCCGCGCGGGCTCGTCCCTCCGGCGGGGCTACATTCTGTCCGCGCGATGGGAAAGGAGGCGAAGACCGGCGAGCGCGTTGCAAGTCAGAGAGGATTCAGCGCACTTCGGATCACCACTCGGCGCTTCATTCAAGGGGGGTAATGAATGACGGTTCGAAGCAGGTTGAGCCTCATGGCTCTCGTTGCGGGGATGATGTGGATCGCGGCAGGCAACCCGGTGCTGGCAGGCGATGCCGACTACAAGGGATTCTACATTTCACTTGATGCCGCCATCACCCAGCCCAACAGCCTCGATCACCACTATGCCAACCACGTGGTATTCTCAACGACGCCCGAAACGATGGAGCTTCTTGTCCTCGACGACGACTCGGATTTCACCGGCAAGCTCACTTTCGGGTACGGCTTCGGTGAGATGGGCAAGCTCCAGATTTCCTGGTGGGGCTTCGACAACGAAGACAGCCTAGACAATACCCTCGTCGGCGGCGTGTACCCGACGATCTTCGGGTATGGCATGTCGGACGGGCTCTACCCGTACAACAGCACGTACGGCGTAAAGTTCTCCACTTCGGCCAAGGTCCAGGCCGACACCCTGGACATCGACTACATCCGCTCCTTCGAGCCCGGCAAGAAGGTGACGATTGGCCTGCTCGCCGGCCTCCGCATCGCCTCCTGGGAGGAGGATCAGAGCTTCGAGGCCGACGAAGACTCTGTCTATTACCCGGGCACCGACTACACCCAGGGCAAGCACTTCGAGTCCGACGCCATCGGCATGAAGCTCGGGACCAACCTCGAGTGGGGCTTCACGGAGCACTTTGCCCTGGTGGGCTCGGCCGTCTGGTCCTTCATGCAGGCCGACACCGAGGGTGAATCGTTCTCCACATCCGGCACCCCCAGCGACCCGCCGGATGATGTCTTCTCGGCGGAGGACAACAACATCCGGGCCGAGATCCGCGACTACGACCTGCGCGCGCAGTGGGAGTACGATAAGTTCGAGTGGTGGGTCGGTTACCAGGTGTCGACGTGGGAGGGAATGGTCACGGATCCTCTCACACAGAACGAAGGCGGGCATTTCGCGATCGGCCCCGCCTCGAACCGCGGGCGCGACAACATCGCGTTCAACAGCCTGCACGCGGGCGTGACGTTCAAGTTCGGCGGCGGCAAGTAGTCACCCGCGGTACGCGGGGTTCATCCTGGGAGGCGGCCGGAAACGGCCGCCTCCCTGCTTGCAGTCGCCGGTCTTGCAGTCGCCGGGCGGCTCATCCCCCGAGAGCGGAGAGCCGGCGCCGCACTTCATCTTGCCCGGGCTCCAGCCTCAGCGACCGGCGGAACGCCTGCGCCGCCTGCTGGTTCATCTTCCGTCGCGCGTAAATCTCCCCGAGCGTGCTGTAGACCCGGGCGACATCCGGATCGATGCGGGCCGCCTGTTCCAAGTGGACCTGGGCCTGCTCGAGATCGCCGTCCCGCAGCAGCGTCTCGCCAAGCGCCACGTGGGCGCGGAAGTTGCCGGGCTCGATCGCAAGAGCCTTCACGAACGACGCGACGGCTTCGTCGTGCCTCCGGAGCATGAGATTGACCAGGCCAAGTCCCAGGGACGGCTCCGCGGATTTCGGCTCGACTTTCGCCCAGCGCTCGAACTCCGGCCGCGCCTCCTCGATCCGTCCCGTCTCGAACAGCAGCGTGGCGAGGTTCCCCTGCGCGATCGGCCAGTCGGGGTCGGCCTTCACGGCTCGCCGGAACTCCTCGATGGCCCTGGGATTCTCCTTCTCGAGGGCCAGAAGGGTCCCCATGCTGTTCCTCAGGATGGGGTTCTCGGGCCGAATCGCGAGCGCCTTCTCGTAGAGAGCCCTGGCTTCGTCGAGCCGGCCCTCCTGCTGGAGACAAAGTCCGAGGTTGTTGTACGCGCCGATGTACTGGGCATCGCAGCGCAGCGCCTCCCGGTAGGCGTCCATCGCCCTGTCCAGGTGGCCGCGCTTGCGGTGGATGTTCCCGATGTGGTTGAGCTCGATGGGGCTCAAGGGGGCGATTTCGACGACCGTGTGGAACTCGGCCAGAGCGGCATCGTCGCGACCCCGTTTTTCCAGCAGCTCTCCGAGCTTGGAATGGGCCAAAACGAAGGCGGGGTCCACGGCGATGGCGCGTCGAAGGCTCGCCTCGGCCTCCTCCCAATCCTCCTCTTTAACCTGGATTCCCGACAGGATCGCCAGGGCCGTCTTGTTTTTCGGATCCTCGGCAAGGGCCTGAATCACGTAGCCCCGCGCCTTCGTCAGATCCCCCCGGACCAGCCAGGCCCGCCCCAGGTTGGTCTTCGCCATGTTCGCCACGCTGCCGCCGGAAGGTATGGCCTTTTCGAAGCTGGCGATGGCGCCGTCCACATCTCCGTCCTCCAGCGCCATGATCCCCCGGTTGTTGTGGGCGGTGAGCTGGTCCTCGCCGATGTAACCCAGAGACCGCAGCTTCTCGATGACCTCCTTGTCACCGGCCGCATCGTCGGAGGCGACCTGTTCCGAGGGCTGCCGGATGCCGCCGTAGGAGTCGATCCAGGCCACCGGGTGCGGCACCAGGAAGTCCGGCTCGAAAATCTCCGCAAGGGGCTGGCCGTCCATGTCGCGGGCCGCCGGGAGGCCGTACAGCGCGAGGATCGTGGGCGCCACATCCAGCACCGAGACGGCGGTCAGGCTCGCCGAACGCCGCACGTCCGGGCCGGCCGCCACGAACACGCCCACCGGCGTATGCCACTCGGCGGCCTTCCCGGTCTCGATCGTGGAATCGGAGTTGGGCGGGCGGTTGTTGTCCGACTTGAACCCGTGATCCGAGACCAGGAAGTAGTCCGCGTCGCCTCCCGCCGCCGCGACGATTTCCCCGATGAAGCGATCCTGGCGTTCGTAGTAGCGATCGACGATCCCGCCGAACAGCTCCATGTCCTCCTTCGTCGTCCCTTCCAAAAGAGGCGGGCGGTATTTCATGAACAGGTGGGAGGTGGTGTCGGGACCTTCGTAGTAGATCATCCTCAGCGAGGCATCCTGGGAGCGGATTCGATCGAGCGCCGCCGCCTGGTACGTCTCGCCGGCGGCGATGACCGTGCGGAAGCGGTTGAGCAGGTCTTTCTGCGGCGCGGTGAGATCGGCGGGGAACCTGCCGCCCGGAAGGAACCACGCGACCTCCTCTTCCGTCACCTCCGCCGGCACGCGGATCAGGGGGCGCACCGCGTCGATGAGATTCTCGGGGTAGGTCTTGCCGCGGTTCCGTGCCGGGTCGGCGCTCTTCCAGTCCTGCTTCACGGAATCCTCGAAGAGCTGGAACGCGATCCGGTCGGTGACGATGCTGCCGCGCACCGTTTCCGCCGGCCAGGTGGCCCACCACGCCACGACGCTCACGTCCACGCCCTGCCGGCTCAGCAGCGTCCAGAGCGCCGGCACCTGCCGCATGGCGCTCGTGACCGGCACCAGCTCCCCGGTCTCGCGGGACGTGACGACGAAATCCACGATCCCGTGGCGCGCGGGCTTCACGCCGGTGGCGATGCTGGTCCAGATCACCGGAGACAGGATGGGGCGCAGCGTGCGCAGGTTGGCGCGCGTGCCGCGCTCGATGAGCCGCGCCAGGTTGGGCATCTTCCCCTGCTTCAGCATTGGATCGATGATGCGCCAGTCGAAGGAATCCACGCCGAGGAGGACGACCTTTCTCGCAATCGGGGGCACCTGGACCCGCAGGATTTCCCCGGAGGCCTCGCCCACGCCCGCCACCTGGAAGATGCGCAGCGCCCCGAGTCGAAGGCCTTCCCGGGCGACGTCTTCCTTCAGGGCGCCGCGCACGCCGCCCGCCAGCTCCGGGTCGCGGTTTCGCACCAGGTCGTAGGCGACCGAGACGATGCGCTCGGCGGTGCGCGACCTCAGTGTTTCGGAGAGCCAGGCCGACTCATAGCCGGGGCCGCGCAGACGGTGGAGATCGAGGACCCGGTCGGCCGGGATGGAATAGGTCAGCTCGGCCTCCACCTCGACTTTGGCCCCTTCGCGGCTCTGCGCCGCGGTGGCGCCGGTCAGGTCCACCCGGAGCTTGCGATCGCCCACGGGATACCTGGAAAGGCGCCCGATGAATCGCGGGATGAAACGCCAGCCTGGATCGACGAGACTCGGCGGCAGCCCGAGGATCGGGTAGTCCGCGACCAAGTACACGGGGCCGGGTTCGAGGTGGCGGAAGGACGAGACCAGGATGGCCGCGCCGAGAAGCAGCCCGGCGAGGAGGATCGTGCGCGCCCGGGTCATAGCCGCGCGGATCCTAACATGGGTGTGGCGGCGGAAAGGACCGGGGCTTCCCGCCGCCCGGCCCCCCGGGCGCCCGATCGGGCCCATCCCCTTCGTCCTCCCCGCTTGAATTTCCCATTCGCACCTGGCGTTGCGCTACCATCTGGCGGGCTACTGGTGCTGCTGGTCGCATTTCCGAGGGAGGTGCGTGTGCCGGGAAGCGCGTCGTCGTTGGGGCTCGTCGCAGCGGCTCCCGTGGTCCTGTTGATTCCCGGGCCTGGCGTTGGGCGTGAGCACGGCGCTCACCGGCCGACGGCAGCAGCGTGAAGACGACCGACACGACCAGAGTCGTCCTCGGGTTGGGAATCCTGCTCTCCGCGCCGAACGCGATCCAGGCGCAGGCGCCCGCGCGGACCCCGGTCGTCACGACGCCCCATTTCGCCTTCTTCAGTGACTTCGACACCAACCTGAACGACGCGCTGACCGCTGCCGGTCGCGCGCGGAAACGGGCCAAGCCGGAGATCTTCCGTTCCGGGCCCGAGGTGTCCTGTTTCGACGGGCAGCCTCTGGGCGTGCGTGCCGCGTGGAATCGAGCCGTCGACTACTACGCGGAGGTCATCTCGCCGACAGACTGGACCGCCCGTGAACAATATCTCCCGAGGTTGCAACTCGCGGGGTTCGAGGCGGAATCGGACGACGCCGGCGACCGGGAGTTCGTCGAGATCGCCCGGAACTTCAGGGCGGCCGCGACACCGGCCTACAAGGCATGCCGATGGGCCGACCAGGACGAGGAGAACCGTCGCTGGATCGAGGAGCTCGTGCCGCGACTGGCCGCCGATGAGCGGCGGATCGCTCTCCGATTGGAGGAGCTCTATCAGAAGTCATGGAATGGCTTGCCGATTCCGGTGGACGTCGTCGAGACCGTGAACTGGAGCGGAGCCAACTCGATTCTCCGCGACCCTGCCGGGGGGCACCTCCTGATTGCGAACTCATACCAGGGCCCCGCCGCCCTCGAGGTCGTCTTCCATGAGGCCTCCCACCTGCTGACGGGCCGCGGCGATCCGCTGCGCCAGGCTCTCGACAGCGCCACGGGCGCGGTCGATTGGCGCCTGCCCGACGATCTGTGGCATGTGGTCCTGTTCTACACCACCGGGGAGGCCGTGCGCCGCATCCTGGATGATGGCGGCAACCCGGGATATTCGCCGATGCTGTACGGGATCTTCGAGCGCGGCACATGGGTCGGTTATCGGCAAGCCCTCGAGAGCGCCTGGCGCCCTTACATCGACGGCGGGCGAACCCTCCCCGGGGCCGCGACCGGCCTGATCGAGGCACTGCGAACGCCGGGGCCGCCGTCCACCGACGCCGGGCGACCGAAACCTCCACCGGAACGCTGAGCACCCGCGTCACCCAGAGCCCATCCCGTTCGCCCCTCGTCGCCAGGTTGACGGAACGGCCCTCACCGGACCTACAATCCCTCCGCTTGAATCTCCGATGCGCCGCCTGATGATGAGCGTCTGCCTGATTGCCGGGATGATTGCGGGGGGAGGCGCCGCGCCGGCGTCGCCCGCGCCGCCGGGAGGCGGCTACGCGGACCTCCTGACCTTCTACAAGGACTTCCGCGCTTTCCAGAAACCGAACGTCGCCGGCGGCGTGCCGGACTACACTCCCGCCGCGATGGCGGCGCAGGGGAAAGGGCTCGAGGCCTACAAGAAGCGCCTCGCCGCGATCGACCCGGGCACCTGGCCCATCCCGAAGCAGGTCGACTACCACGTCGTCCGCGCGGAGCTGAATGGCCTCGACTTCGACCTGCGGGTGCTCAAGCCCTGGGCCAACAACCCCGCCTTCTACGTGACCTTCTTCCCCGAGGAGAGCGACCAGCCCAAGCGCGAAGGTCCCTTCGCCGAAGGCGCCGTCGAGATCTGGAGCTACACGCTGCCGCTCTCGATGGACGCCGCCGCGCGGATCGGCGCCGGCGTCCGGACGATCCCAGCGCTGCTCGCCCAGGCGAAGACCAACCTGACAGGCTCAGGCCGGGACCTCTGGGTCTACGGCGCGAAGAGCGTGCGGCAGCAGAGCGCGGACCTCGCCGGGTTCGCCGCGAAACTCGACGCGCCCCATGCCTCCCTCAAAGCCGACCTCGACCGCGCAAAGCAGGCCACGGACGACTTCGCGGGCTGGCTCGAAAGGCAGGCGGCGTCGAAGACCGGGCCGTCCGGTGTCGGCATCGAGAACTACAACTGGTATCTCATGAACGTCCAGCTCGTCCCGTACACCTGGGCCGACGAGGTCGAGCTCATGAAGCGCGAGCTCGGGCGGTCGCGCGCGCTCCTCACCATGGAGGAGATCAGGAACGCGAAGCTCCCCACTCAGGTCGTGGTCGCCGACGCCGCCGAATACGACCGGCGGTTCAACGAGGCCGTCACCGAGTACATGGCTTTCCTCAGAGACCACGAGATCCTCTCGATCAAGCCCTGGATGGACGGGACCCTGCGCGAGCGGATCGGCCGTTACAGGCCGGGCCCGCTCGAGTTCTTCGGCGAGATCGACTACCGCGACCCCGAGGTCATGCGCACGCACGGGTATCACTGGTTCGACAAGGGATGGATGGTTCACGAGACCTTGCCCAACCCGATCCGCCGCGACGTGCGCCTATACAATCTCGACAACACCCGGACCGAGGGGCACGCGACCGGCTGGGAAGAGCTGATGATGCAGGCCGGCATGTTCGACGCGCGGCCCCGGTCGCGCGAGCTCGTCTACATCCTCGTCGCCCAGCGCGCCGCGCGGGCCCTCGGGGACCTCTTCATGGTCGCGAACCTCATGGACCTCGAGCAGGCCTCCGCCTTTGCATGCGCAAACGTGCCGCGGGGCTGGCTGTCGCTCGCGGGCACGCTCGTCCGCGCCGAGCAGCACCTCTACATTCAGCAGCCCGGCTACGGGACGAGCTACCTCATGGGCAAGATGGAGATCGACGCGCTCCTCGCCGACCGCAGGCAGCAGATGGGCGACAAGTTCAGCATGAAGGAGTTCATGGACACCTTCAACGGTGTGGGCCTCATCCCGGCGTCTCTCGTCCGGTGGGAGATGACCGGGAAGAAGTCGCCCGGGCTCGAGAAGATGCTGAAGTAGTGGAGCGGGCTCCGACGCGAGGGGGTCTTCGTATGAAACTGAAGCGTGCCCTTCGGTGGGGCGCAGGCGCGATTCTCGTGGCGTCGGTGGTGACGGTGACGATCGCGTACTTCATGTCGGGCAATGCGTGCGATGATCCGAACGCGGCTCCACCAGCCAACCCGATGAAAGCGATCCTCTATTGCGACTATGGTCCTCCCGACGTTCTCAGGCTGGAGGATGTCGAGAAGCCGGCGCCTGGGGACGACCAGGTGTTGGTTCGAGTTCGCTCGGCGTCCGTGAATCCGCTCGACTGGCACTACGTTCGAGGCACGCCGTACCTGATGCGGCTGGAGGCCGGGCTCCGCAAGCCGAAGTCCATACGACTCGGTGTCGACTTCGCGGGGACGGTGGAGGCGGTCGGCAGACACGTCACGCGGTTCAAACCGGGCGACGAGGTGTTCGGCGGAAGGACGGGGGCCTTCGCCGAGTATGTGTGCGTTCGCGAGGATCGAGGCATCGCGCGGAAACCGGCCAACCTGACGTTCGAGCAGGCCGCTTCCTTGCCGATCGCCGCGATCACAGCGTTGCAGGGCCTTCGCGACAAAGGGAGGATCCAGCCGGGTCAGAAGGTGCTGATCAACGGCGCGTCGGGGGGTGTGGGGACCTTCGCCGTGCAGATCGCCAATGCGCTCGGGGCGAGTGTCGCGGGCGTCTGCAGCACGAGGAACGTGGACCTGGTCCGATCGCTCGGCGCCGATCATGTTTTTGATTACACCCGGGAAGATTTCACCAGGACCGAGGAGCGGTACGACGTGATCCTCGACAACGTCGGGAATCGCTCGCTGTCGGAATGCAGGCGCATCCTGAAGCCCGGGGGGAAGTACGTCCTGATCGGCGGCGGCGGACCGAACGACCACCGGTGGATCGGGCCTTTGGGCCGACTGGCTCAGACGTTCCTGGTGGCGCCGTTCGTGAGCCAGGAGCTCGTCATGCTCCTGGCGGACCTGAACAAGGAGGACCTCACCGTCCTGCGCGATCTGATCGAGGCCGGCAAGGTGACACCGGTCATCGACCGACGATACGCGTTGCGCGAGGTCCCGGACGCGATCCGGTATCTCGAAACGGGACGCGCTCGAGGAAAAGTGGTCATCACCGTGGAGTAGCGACAGGTTGCCCCGCCGCCCGCCCCGAGCCGGCGATGCCGGCGCCCGACGACTGGCAGGCGCGCCTGCGCCCAAGGGCGTGGCGCCGACCGGGACCCTGTCACTCCTTCGCGGGCGTGGGCCGCAGGCACGGGGGAGTGAAAGGACCATCCACAATCCCGTCGGGCGAAACGCGTATCAGGTCCATGATCTCGCTGACAGGGAAGCACGATCTCCGCCCCCCGTGCGACTCGAGAATCGAGCCCTCCCATACGAACCCGAAGGCGTTCGACTCGGAATGGCCATCGACCACATACACCTCCGCCTCGGGGAACCGACCCTCGGCGTCCTGGGTCCGGCGCACGACCAGCATGTAGGTGCACCGCGGATGCGGCGACGAGCGTCGCGACCAGGCCGCGGTAGAGCGCCCCGCCTCCCGGCAAGCTCCCTCGCACAAGCTCCCTCGCAGCTCTTGTGCGCGCCTTTCTGTTGGCCTACCCTGCCGGCGCCACCATTCGACAGGAGCCCGACATGATCGACCGCCTCCGCCGTTTCGCGCCCATGCTTCTTCTCACGTTGCCATTCCTGCAGCCTTCGATGGCGGCGCCGGTCGCACCAACCGCGGCGCCGGCGCCGGCCGGCGACCGGCTCACCGACATGGACGTCTTCAACCTCGAGACGGCCAACGACCCGCGGATGTCGCCCGACGGCCGCCGGGTGATCTACGTGCGCGCCTTTTCGGACGTCTTCACCGACCGGCGGTACGCGAACCTCTGGATCGTCGACACCGACGGCGGCGGCCACCGGCCGCTGACCACCGGGCTGCACGGCGACGACATGCCGCGCTGGTCTCCGGACGGGACGCGGGTGGCGTACGTCTCCGACCAGGACGGCACGGCGCAGATCTACGTGCGCTGGCTCGACAACGGACAGACGGCGCGACTGACCAACCTCGGGTTCCCGCCCGCCGGTCTCGCCTGGTCGCCCGACGGGCGGCAGATCGCCTTCACCACCTTCGTGCCGCAGGAGGGGCCCAAGGTCGCGACCATGCCGGCGCCGCCCGAGGGGGCGAAGTGGGCCGATCCGCCGACCGTGATCGACAGGCTGATCTACCGCTTCGACCAGGCCGGCTACCTGAAGGCGGGGTTCACCCACCTGTTCGTCGTCCCCGCCGACGGCGGCACGGCGCGGCGGATCTCCAGCGGCGACTTCCAGCATGGCGGCCCCGCCTGGACCGCCAGCGATCCGGTCTGGACGCCCGACGGCCGGCACATCCTCATGTCTGCGGTCCGCCGCCCCGACTACGAGATGGAGCCGCTCGACACCGAGGTCTACGAGTTCGCGGTGGCCGACGGGGCGGTGCGCGCGCTGACCAGCCGCCGCGGCCCCGACAACACGCCCGCCGTGTCGCCGGACGGCCGGCGCGTCGCCTACACCGGCTTCGACGACCGCTACCAGGGCTACCAGGTCACGCGCCTGTACGTCATGAACCGCGACGGCAGCGGCGCCCGCGTCCTCACCGCCGGCCTCGACCGCGACGCCGAGCGGCCGCTGTGGGCCCGCGACGGCAGTGGCATCTTCTTCTTGTACGACGACCAGGGGAACACGAAGCTCGGCTTCGCGACCCTCGACGGCCGCATGAAAACGGTGGCCGGCGACATCGGCGGGACGGGAGGCCTGTACGGCGGCGGCACGTTCTCGGTGGGCGGATCACGCGGGTTCGCGATCAACCGGACCCGCCCGGACGTCCCCGGAGATGTGGCGGTCGGCACGGCGGACGGCACGCGCGCGAAGCCAATAACGGCTCTCAACGACGATCTGCTCGCCCACAAGACGCTCGGCGAGGTCGAGGAGATCCGCTACGCGTCGCTCGTCGACGGCCGGCCGATGCAGGGGTGGATCGTCAAGCCGCCGCACTTCGACCCGGCAAAAAAGTACCCGCTGATCCTCGAGATCCACGGCGGCCCGTTCGCCAACTACGGCGACCGCTTCAGTTTCCAGGTCCAGTTGTGGGCGGCGCGCGACTATGTGGTCCTGTACGTCAACCCGCGCGGCAGCACCGGCCATGGCGAGGAGTTCGGCAACCTCATCCACCACGCCTACCCCGGCGACGATTTCCACGACCTGAACTCCGGCGTCGACGCGGCGATCACCAGGGGGTACGTCGACGCCGACAACCTGTTCGTCACCGGCGGCAGCGGCGGCGGCGTGCTCACCTGCTGGATGATCGGCCGAACGACGCGCTTCCGCGCCGCCGCCGCGGCCTACCCGGTGATCGACTGGTCCTCGTTCCTGCTCACCTCCGACATCCCGGCTTTCGTGGCCCGCTACTGGTTCCCCGGCATGCCGTGGGACAACCCCGAGCACTACGAGAAGCGCTCGCTGCTGTCGGTCGTGAAGAACGTCAGGACGCCGACCATGGTGATCACCGGCGAGGAGGATTACCGCACGCCGATCTCCGAATCGGAGCAGTATTTCACCGCCCTGCGCCTGCTCGGCGTCGAGTCGGTGATGGTGCGCGTCCCGGGCGAGCCGCACGGCATCGGCCGGCGCCCGAGCCACTGGCTGGCGAAGATGCTCAACATCGTCGGCTGGTTCGACCGGCACCGCAAGCCGGGCGCGTAGTCCCGGGCGCCCGATGGCGGGCGCCGGCTGGACACCCCTTGCGCCTCTTTCCGCCGTTGGCGTACGCTCCCGCTGCCAACCGCCCGGCCGCCGTCCGCGCCGGACCACCCGTCGGCAGGATCCGCGCCGTGGCTTTCCCGTGACCCGTGAGGAGGAGCATCCAGCATGAACGAGTGGCTGAACATCGTTCTCCGGTGGATCCACGTGATTGCCGGGGTGGTCTGGATCGGCCACCTCTATTTCTTCAACTTCGTCAACGCCCATCTCGCCAAGACCTACGACGCCGATACCAAGAAGAAGGTGGTGCCCGAGCTGATGCCGCGGGCCCTCTACTTCTTCCGCTGGGGCGCGGCCTGGACCTGGATCACCGGCGTCCTGCTGCTGGGGCTGGTCTACTACATGGGTGGCGCGCTGGTCGAGGCCGACTCGAGCATGGGCGTCGGGATGGGCACCGCGATCGGCCTGGCGCTGCTGGTCGCCGGGTTCGCGGCTTACGACATTCTCTGGAAGAGCCCGCTCGGCAAGAACCCGGTGGCGGGGACCGCGGTGTCGCTCGTGATCCTGGCGGCGATCACCTGGTGGATGAGCACCATCTTCTCCGGCCGCGCGGTCCACATCCACGTCGGGGCGATGCTCGGCACGATCATGGCGGCGAACGTCTGGATGCGCATCTGGCCGGCGCAGCGGACGATCATCGCGGCCATCAAGGGAGGGCAGGCGCCCGACCCGGCCGTGGTCGCGCTCGCCGGCCTGCGCTCGCGCCACAACACCTTCATGTCGGTGCCGCTGCTGTTCTTCATGGTGAGCAACCACTACCCGACGATCTACGGCTCGTCCTGCGGCTGGCTGTACGCCCTGGGCACGGTGGTCGTCGGTTTCCTCGCGGTGATGTGGCTCTACAGGCAGTCGGGCGCGGCATCCACGACGAAGATCTGAGGTCGCTGGAGGGGCGCGGCGGCGAAGACGGCCTTAGAGGCTGCGCTTTCTCGCCCGGACGCCGCGGCGGCTGCCGCCGTCCTTGCGGAAACGCGGCGGGGCGTCGCCGCCGAAGCCGCGCGGCGGACCGCCGAAATCGCGCGGCGGACCGCCGAATGTGCGCGGCCCCTGGGAGCGCTCGCGCGCCTCGCTGACGTTGAGGTTGCGGCCGCCGAGCTCGGCGTTGTTCAGCCGGGCGATGGCCTGCTGGGCCTCCTCCTCCGTGCTCATCTCGACGAAGGCGAAGCCGCGCGCGCGCCCGGTCGTCCGGTCACGCATCACCGAGGCGCTCTCGCAGGTGCCGACGGTGGAGAACAGTTCCTTCAGTTCCTGATCGGTCGTCTCGAACGACAGATTGCCGACGAACAGCCTCCGCCCCATCGTGCCCCCTCGCGCGAAAACGTTGAGGGCCCCCGGGGCGGCGCCCCGGGGGCCCATGCCGGATTCTTCTTCAGACGGGGCGGACGTTCGCCGCCGCCGGGCCCTTCGGTCCCTGGACGATGTCGAACTGGACCGCCTGACCCTCGGCCAGAGTCCGGAAGCCCGACATGCTGA
>Ga0247727_10008325_pt1 | contig 19286 bp, 21 predicted proteins | sample WisWelCaveWW1625_FD_202498 | JGI IMG/M metagenome (GOLD analysis project Ga0247727, IMG submission 202498) | Biofilm microbial communities from Wishing Well Cave, Virginia, United States - WW16-25 | ecosystem: Environmental > Aquatic > Deep subsurface > Groundwater > Cave microbial mat | place... | reverse complement strand
AGGCCAGGGCGCACACGCCGGACAGGAACGCCCCGTCGCCGGAATCCATGATGCCTCGGCGAGTTATGGGACCCTCGACGTAGACGTCCGGCTTGGGGAAAGCGGCGAGCGGCAAACCGCCATGAATGAACCTGTAGCGCAGGGTCCCGGCGATCGCCACTGACCAGGCGCCGGCCCAGGCGCACGCCGCGGCCTTCTCCCAGGTCCTCATCAGTCGAGCTCCCCGTCGAGCTCGAAGACTTTCGGCGGGCGGCGCGGCTGGAAGCTGCCGACGATCAGGACGACCGGCAGGAGCAGGGCGCAGATGAAGGCCCAGCCGATGAACTCCAAGGCGTCGAGGAAGCCCAGGTCGCGGATCATCGTCACGCTTCCTCGTTTTCCACGCAGAAGTCCTGTGTCGCCGCGGCGGGGTGGGTCGGGCACGCGATCGCCGCGTCCAACGCCGTCTGCACGGCCCAGAAGGCGTGCCACGGCGTCGTACCCTTGCACGTCTTCCTCACGCGGTAGGTCGGCATCAGAACTCCATACTGAAGCTGTGGACGTGGACCTTGTCCTGGCCGACGCCAGAAACGCGCAGGGCTTGTATCTCGAAGATGGCCGGCCCGGCTGGGACGTTGGCGATGGCGCCCAGGCTGATGAGCGAGTCGGCCACGGCGGCGATGCCCGAGTTCTCGGCGATGACGGTCAGGTTCGTCGCGTCGAACAACCGCACCGCACCGACGGCCGTGCCGTCCACGCGGCCGATGATCTTGGCCGCGGTCGGCAGTCCGACCATGGATGAGCCGGGGTAGTCTATGCGTCCCAAGACCGTATAGATTGACGCCAGGGTGCTGCCCTTCGGGATGTTGGCGAAGAACCTCTTGAGCAGCGGAGTCTGCCGCGTGGCTGACAGGTGCGCCCGCACATTCTCGCGCACTTGCGCGTTGGCGGCCTGGGCCGCAGTTATCACGCCGTCCGATACGAGGTTCGTCATTAGAGCGTCCAATTCCGAATTTGGGATGATGGACATGTTATGGCGTGGGCGTGGGGCAGAGCTTCATCCAGGAGACCAGCCTGGCCGTCGCGTCCGCGGCGTGGACGGCGGTCAGCCCATCACCAGAACCCAGCTCGCACTCGATGGTGAAGCCGGTCGTGCTGATGGTGTGCGGGGTGCAGGCGAGGATGGAATCGTCGTCCGAATCGAAAACCGGCGTCAGGATGATGTTGGGCGCCACTGAGCAGTCGGTCAAGCCCTCGTTGGTGAAGTCCACCGTCAAGTCCCCGATGACGGAGGAGGAGCTGTACTCGATGCCGTGGACCGCCGCCGCGTACTTGCCGTTGAGCCCGCCGAGCTTCATGTTGTCCGGGCCGATGGTCGCGCCGGAGGAGATATCGACCTGGCCCACCACGTCAAGCGCGACGGCTGGCGCGAGCTTTTTGATTCCCAGGCCCGTGGCTGTCCACGCCAGCGTGGCCCCCGCCACGTCGAAGCGGTAGCCCCCCGGGGCCTCCATGGCGATCTCCGCCACAGCGGCGGAGACGAACGGCGTTCCTGAACAGGTGTCCTCGTTCTCTGCCCTGAACAGGATCACGCCCTGGTTGGCGCTGGTCGTGCAGCGTCCGAAGCCGTAGGAGTAGTGGTTCGCCGCCGTGTGGTTCGAGCCGAACGCCATGGCGGTCGTGCCCGTCAGGCTGTGCGTGTGGCCGATGGCGACTTGTGAGCCGTTGCCGCCCGTCGTGCTGCCCGTGCCGAAACAATAAGATTGCGTACCCGTGCAAGTCAGGTTGACGCCGATGGCCGCGCTCTCGGCGCCCACAGAAGCCGCGTCCCATTGGGTGCCGTTGACCCGGCCCGCCCGCAGAGCCCAGGTGGCGTTGGTGCCGGCCGCGTTGGATGGTATCCACTCGAACGTCGTGCGCGCCCCGGACACGCCGCCAAGGCCGCCGTTGAGGCCGGTGGAACGGATGGGGCCGGTGATGGTGAAGGTCGCGGCTGTCACGTCGAAATTTCCCTTTACCAGAGCCGCGCCTTGGACGGTGGCCGAGCCGACGACGACGAGGGCGTCTCCGGCCGTGAGGTCGGTCGTGAAGCGACCGTCCCCGGTCACGGTCAATATCTCATTGGGGGCCGTGTTGCCGATGCCGACTTTGTTGGAAGTGGCATCGAAGAACATCCTCTCCGAACCGTTGGTGACGATGGAGGTGGTGTGCGCGGTCTGCGAGCCGAACAGGGTCCCGCCGCTGGCGTAGAAGACGGCCGAGACGCCGATACTGGGGTTCTGCGCCTCGTAACCGGTCCCACCGGCCCGAGAGGCGAAGACGTCGAACAGCGTCGAGGACGGCGCAACTGTCCCTGGCCCGACGTGGAGCAGGGCCTTGGGCGATGTCTGCCCCACGCCCAAGACGCCGCTGAAGTGACCGTCCGCCCCGAGCTTGCCGGTCACCACGGCCCCGGAGGATATTTTATCCGTCGTCACGGCGCTCGCCAGTATGGCGGCGGCCGCCACGGCGTCGGTGGCGATTTTGTTCGTCGTCACGGCCCCGCCAGAGATGGCGACGGCGGTTACGGCATCCGTCAAGAGCTTGGCCGTGTCCACCGCGCCCGAGGCTATCTTGGCCGTGATGACGGCGGCGGTGTCGATCGCGTTGGCGACGATGGCGGCCTTGTTGAGCTTGGCCGTGGTGATGGCGCCTGAATCTATCTTGGCGGTGACGACCGCCCCGTCAAGGATTACTACCGTAGTGACGGCATTTGTCATAAGCTTTGAGGCGGTCACTGCCCCACTGCCGAGCTTGTTCGTTGTGACCTCGAAGGCCAGGATGGCCGTGCCCGTCACGGCGTCCTGGGCGAGCTTGGGGGTTGTGACGGAGCCTGAAACAAGCTTGTCGGTCGTTATCGACCCGGAGCCTACGCCGGCGGAGAGGATCGAGCTGCGTCCCGCCGCCCACAGGTGAGGTGGCGCGAGCAAGAGCAGGGCGAAGAGGACATTTTTCATTTCGCCAGCAAGACCGGGATGGTCACGGCGGGCTCGGCGTTCTTGTGCCAGAGGTAAAGCGGGAAGCCGGTCCAGTCATGGCATTCCTTCTCCGTCCCGCGGATGGGCCAGCCGTAGGTCGCCTCGTCCACGGTAGAGAAAGTCGAGATGTAGACCGTGGTCTGGGTCGCGTCGGTCGAGACGTTGACGATGCAGAACTCGTTGCGGGCGTTGGCCTGTCCGCCCCAGAAGCCTCCCGTCCCGGTCGAGATGACGAGCGTCGCCGTGGTAGAGCTGGTCGCGATGAGGCGCACTCCCATGAAATCCTCGGAGCGCACCAGCGGCGAGGCGGCTTGCGAAGGATTCAGGGCGGCGAAAGCGAGGACCCAGGCGATTACGAAAGCCGGAGTCCAGGCGAGAAGACGGTCGATGAAGTTCTCACGGTCCATGCCCGTAGCCTCTCGCGTGGGTGCGCTTGCGATTCACGGCTTTCAAGCCGTAGAAGAACTTCGGGTCCTTCTCGATGAAGGCGTACTCTTGGTTGCGAGGCGTGAACCTGGGTTGAGGCGTGCGGGAGGCAGGATCCTCCCGCACGCTCACCCAGAAGCGCCCTCTGGGCGCCATGGCTTAGTTCCCGTTGCGCGCGCGCCAGAACGGGTAGTACCGCACCGCCGCGCTCGAGAAGCAGTAGAGCCCGTTGACGAAGCTCACGGCCGGCGGCCGTCCGCCCGAGCCGGTCGTTCCCGACGGACCCCAGATGCTATTGGTCGTGTTGGCGAAGACCGGCGGGCCGAGGAAAGTCCAGCCCGTGTCCTCGGTATCCACGTTGGTCGTGGTCGCCGTGTCCGCGCAAACGACGTAGACGGTTGCGGCGGCGGTCGACATCGCGATCCCATGGAAGACGCCCGGCCCTGTCGCGAACTGCCGGCCGGCGGTCGCGTCCCACCTCAGGTTGTTCTTGACCGTGGTCGTCGTGGCCGTGCGGCTGGCGACGGTCAACCCGAATGCTTCCGGGTTGTCCGTCTGGCGCTGGTGGGCGTCGATGCCGATCGTGAACTCGCCGTCTCTGCCAGCCCAGGCCAGGTTCCCGTCGAGTCCCGCCCTGATCCCCGCCGCGAGGGCGAGGGCCAGGGCCGTCTGTCCGAGGAGCCGGAGGAGCTTTTTCATTTCCATTCCTCCTTAGGCCGGCACCGTCAGCGCGGTCGCGTAGGCGTGGGCCTTGGTCGCGTTCTTGACGACCAGCGTCCCCTCGGCGATGAGCTGCCAGCGGAAGGCGTCTCCCGATTTCGCGAGCGGCTCGGAGAACATCTCCCTGGTCTGGAGCGGCGAGTACCAGGCGCGGCTCTTATCGAGCAGCGCGACCTCGTCGGACTGGAACCAGCGGTCGATGAGCAGCTCGAGTTCCTGACCGAGGTCGGTCAGGAATTTGTTCACGAAGAGGCCGGCGACGCGCTCGGAAGGGGCGATGCGGACCTTGCCCGCGTTCATGAGGCTGAACTGGGTGATCTGGTCCGGCCCGCCCACGAGAACCGAAGGCGTACCGCCATCGTCGTAGGACTGGCGGTACAGCTTGTTGACCTGCTTCTCGATGAGTTGTCCCAGGTTCGACAGGCTGTTGCCGCCCGAAGCCGTGAGGAACTCTCGCAGACCCTTTATCGTTCCGTAGACGGTATCGGAAGGCGTCGCGCTGATGATGGAGTGGATGAGCGTGATGCTCATCTCACGCTTCATCTCCAGCGTCCTCTGCCCGATCTGGTACTTGAGCTGGTCGGGCACTCCGGGGTGGATGCCGTTCTGCGCCTCGGCCTGCATCGAACCGCCTACCTTCACCGTGCGTTTGAAGATCTGCGTGTAGTTGCTCGATTGGGTCGGCACGGCGGAGATGTCGGCTATCGTCTCGTCGCCCTGCTGGACGGGCTGGCCGACGATGAGCCATTCCGCCGCGGCGGCGTGGGTCTCGCCGTCCGTCGTCCCGTATCCGCGGGTCACGGTCAAGGCGTTCGTGGAAATCGCCGTGACCTGGATCACTTCGGTTTTACCGGCCGCGCGGTCTTTGAGCAGCGTGCCGATCCTGATCTTCGAGCCGTCGGTGACGTCGAGGGTCACATCGGTGGCGGAGTATTCCGCGCTCTCCGCTCCAGTCAGGGAGACGGGGTTGATGTCGTCCTCGTTCCACTTGTGGGTCGTGGCTAGGGCCTTAGGCCCCATCCCGATCAGCCCCATGAGGGCCGTGTCCGTCAAGAGGACCATGGCGAGGACGGGCTCGAGGTCGAGCCGTCCCGTGGTCCAGTCGAAGCTTGCGAGCGAATCCGCGGCGTTCAGCGCCATGGTCGTTGCTCCGTGCGGCTAGGCTCCCCGCAAGGCGGGGTACGGCATATCGGTCAGACTCTCGCGGCCCGGCTCATGAAGGACTTGGCTCCGGCCGGGTCCTTGGCGAGGATGGCGTCGAGTACTTGGCCCACGTCGCCGGTCTTCTGGGCGTCCAGGACTTTTTTGTGCCGCTCCTCTAGCTCGGCCTTGGTCGCCTGCTCCTCGGAAGGCTGGTCGGCCTTGGGGAGCTTCGACCAATCCACGTTGCGCGCCTGCGCGCCCGGGGCCGGCGGGGCCTTGGCCGCGACAGCCTTCGTTACCATGGCTTGCAAGCCTTTGGCCTGGTTCTCCATGGCTTCCGGCGCGGCGGGGCTCAGCAGGGATAGGTCGACGTCCGGGTACTTCTTGCCGAGCTCGCCCAAGAACATCTGGGCCTTGAGCGTGGCGTTCTCCTTAGCGATGGCGTCGGCCTGGGCCAGCTTGGCCTTGACGGCCTCATCCTCAGCCTTCGGCGTCGCCGCCGCCTTGGCCGCGGCCAGCTCGGCTTCTTTAGCGCCGAGGCTTTTGACCTGCTCGGCCAGTTTTGCTTCCAGGGTTTTGACTTGTCCCTGGAGCTCGCCTACGATCTCGTCGAGTTCGTTCTCGCTCATGTCGCCTCCATTCTAACACGACTTTCGAGAAAATTGCAACCCCGCGTCAGAAGCGGGGGACGAATCTAGGCTGGTTGGAAGCTTCCGTCTGCCTCACCAGGCCGGTCGAAGAGGCGTATTGCGGCCGCCGCTGGTAAGGCGCGAGCTGCTGGGGCCGCTGCGTGTATGGCCCGTAGCTGTCCCGGAAAGCGCGGGACAGCCCGGTGCTTATTTGACGTTGGCGTTGCGCCGCCGCAGCGGCTTGTCGAAGGATTTCAGCGTTCTCGCGGCCGATATCGCGCTCCGTTTCCCGCCGGCGCGGCCTTGCGCCGAACGCTTGGCTCAAGCCGCCGATTGCGCCGCCGATACCGGCGCCGATCCAGGCACCAGAAAGGCCGCCTATCTTGAATCCTGTGGCGGCGCCTTTCATACCACCGCCGACGACGCCCAATCCGATACCGAGTTCCTCTTGGCCAGATTGTGTAGCGATGCCGGCGCCGAGTTCCGTGATCTCTCCCATCGCCGAGAGTCCGGAAAGTCCGGCGTTCTGCTGTGGCGTGAGTTTGGCTTGGCGAGCCGCGATGGAATTTCCCGCGAAGAGCGTCGCCAATCCTTGCCCGGTCTGCAATACGGAGTCGGTGAGCTGGGCGTGGCCGACGACTTGGTTGGCGTATCTGGCTGCTTTGTAATCGACGATGCCGAGATTCGCCGCCAAGCCGATCATTCCGCTGGCCGATCTGGCCAGCTCGAGCGGCTGGACATACGAGAGCTGCGCTCCCATAGACTCCCAATAGGTGGTCTTCGCCGGCATGTAGAGGGATACGCCGGGCTTGGGCTTGCCTTGCGCGTCGAGCTGCCCGCGGTCACGGCGGATGACGGCGGCCTCGGTCTCGGCATTCGCGTTCAACCGCGAGGTCAGGGCTTGCGCCCCCGCCGCCAGCTCGGCGAAAGAGCCGTACCCGCCAGAGCTCGGCGGGGCATATAGGCCGTAGTCGATGAGCGCCCGTTGTCCACGGAAATCGGCCTCGCCTTCAATCCCCGCGCCCAGCGGCCCGAGCGGCGCCGGAGCGGCCGGCGGGGCTCCGGGGAGGCTCACGTAGTCCCGCGGCTCGGGAGCCAGGATTTCGCTGAGCGCCGCCGGCCGCGACGGGTAGCGCTTGGCAAGGACGGCTTTGGGCTCCGTCCTGTTCAGGGCGCTCAGGACGCCGGGCCTTTCCTGAAGCCAGAGCGCGAGCGAAGCGGCCCCTTCGGAGAAGGCCGTGACGCGCCCAAGATTCAACGAATCCTCCAGCTCGACGGTATCGAAAGGCGTTCTTCCCGGATGCCGTTCTTCGACGATGTCCGCGAGCGTGCCGGTCTGCGAGAGGAAATGCTCGAAGCTGTCGTAGGCCACGTCCTCATACGAGGCGAGCGTTCCGCGAGCCTCCAGGTAATTCTTCAGCGAGGCGTTCCCAGGACGCAAAGCCAGTACGTTCAGGAAGGACGTTTGCCGGCCCATCATCGCCAGGTCCACCGCCCGCACGTCCAGGTCCCGCCGGCCGGATTGTCCGACCGGGTAGATGCGCGACTCTATTCCCATGCGGTCGGCATCCTCGGCTTTCATGCGCACGGAGAAGTCCACCATGTCCTGCGTCCAACGCCGGCCCTGGTCAGTGTTGAGCAGGGAGGCGTCGAAGGCGGCGAGAAACAGGTTGACCTTCTTGCCGCCGAATTTCCTGCGCTGGCCGAGTTCCTGGCCCTTCAGGTCGGCGAATTGGAGGACCGTCTCGACGCTTACCGGCGCTCCGCGGTTGACCGCCTCGACTTTCTGCATCATCTGCTCGAAGTAGGGGGACAATTCCCGGGTGAAGGTCTCCGCCGCCGCCATCTTGGCCGAGGTGCCGAAAGCGGAGCGCGAATCATCCGCCGCGTAGGCGACGGCGAACCTGCGCAGGTCCTCGACCTTGGAGCCGCCGAGGCTGAAGATCCGGCTGCCGGTCCAGGCCAGCGTCTTGGGGTCCTGGCGTCCGGAGAGGGCCTGGTCGGTCGCCAGCTCCAGCATGCTCTTGCCCCCGTAGGCCGGACGCAGGAGGCTGTCGTATTCCCCAGCCCGCGCCTTCTTCCAGAAGCCGTCTATGCCCTCGCCAAGAGAACTGGTCGCCGTGGCGAAGTCCTTGCCGAAGGTGTCGAGGCTCGCCTGGAAGTCGAGCTGCGCGCGGGCGAGCTTTTGCTGAGTCTCGGGCGTGAGCTTGCGCATGACGTCGTGGTCGGGCACGATGGCGAGGACGGAGTTGCGAGTTCCTCTAGCCTCGGGGGGCTGCAAGTATTCCCACCACGGCTTCTCGGGCGAGGCGCGGAACTTGAAGGTGGCAAAGAACTCGTCCACCACGCTAAGCCGCCGCGGCCCCTGGATCGGCTTGGGAGTCTTCTTGGACGACGCCTTCTCGAGTTTGGCCGCTTCGGCCTTGAGAGTCTCCTCGGGTTTTTCCGCCGGCTCCAGCATGCCGGCTCGCTCGAATAAGGGCGCCGTCTCCGCGGCTTGGGCCTCTCCGGAACCGAAAGCCATGAGGTACTCATGTTGGAAGGATTTTCCCAAGCCGGCCACGGCCCCGCTGAAGTTGTCCCAGAGGGACCGCTTGAGCTCCGGGTCGGCCTGCTCGTAGAGCCGCAGTCGGCTCTCGCCGTCCTTGAGCAGGTGCATCTTCCAGAGGTCCTCGGAGCGCGGGTGCAGGTCGGGGGGCGTGTCCGCGTCGCCCTCGACTTTCCTGAGCCAGGGCAGCTCCTCGACCATCCTGCGCCGCTCGGGGACGGGAGCCCTCCGGTAGTGCAGGCGCTCCGCCATGATCGCCGCCGCCTCGGGGTTGGGGGAGACCTCGACCGACAATCCCAACACATTGCGGAGCAGGACTTGAGAGCGCCTCCTGCCGAGGTAGATCGCCTCCGCCTCGTCTGGCCTGACAGGCTTGCCGAGGCGCTGGTATTCCAGCGACACGGAGTTCCTGCCGCGTTCGAGCTCATCGGCGGTGGACAACCGCGCGGCTTCCGGCACCAGCTCGTTGTCCATGCGGACCATGTACTCGATCCAGCCCTCCCCCGTCAGGGCCTTGCTGACCTGGTCCAGCGGCGAGAAGGCGGTGCGGAAGCGCCGCTTGGCGTCCCGGGATTCCTTCAGGCTCATGCCGTCCGTGTCGTCGCTGACGACCTTGGAAGCCGACTTCATCGCTTCGATGGCGGCGGAAGGCAGCGGTCCCGCCCCGAGCTGCTCGACGTAATCGAGCATGCGCCACGCCGTGTTGCGCTCGCGCTCCTGGGGGGAAGGCTCGGGCAATCCTAGGTCGCGGCTCTTGAAGAAGGCGTCCTTGGACCTGGCGTAGGTCGAGTAGCCTCTCGGGTCCACGAGGAACTCGCCGACGCGGACCTTGCCTTGCGCGCCGATGCGGCCCTTGGAGAGCTGCTCGTCGAACCTCTCCAGCGTCGCCGGCAGCCTGGGCTGCCGCGCCACGCGCCCGGCCTCGTAGAGAAAGCTGTCGTAGGCGAAGACGCCGAAGGGGGCGAAGAAATATTGCGACGCGGCCAGGGCGGGGATGTGTTCTTCCAGAATGAACTGAACGTGCTGGACCGCCGCCTGGCCGGCCGCGATGCCGATGCGCTTGGCTTCCTTCTCGCTCGTCCCTCCCGACAATGCCTTGGCGTAGGCCGGATGGTAATGCTCCGCGAAGACGGGGAAGCGCGTCACGTCCTCGATGGCCTGCATCTGCGGGCCTACGACGTCGTCGAAGATCGGCTTGACGACAGGCAGGTCCAGCACCGAGCCCAAGCCGGGGACGTCCTGCTTCCACATCACGCGCTGCGGCGCCGAGGCGTAGCGCGACAAGTCCTCGCCGTCGAAGGCCGTCATGTTCGGCCGGAGGAAAGCCTTGCGCGCCCCGACTTCCTCGACCGTCTTGGCCGTGTTGTTAAGGGCGTTGATGGTCATGAAGGGGATCGGCGTCGGAAGCATGAGCATCGACGCCTTCATGCTGCCGACCATGCCCTTGTAGAATTGCCAGGCGGCGTTCTCGGCTTCGGGTTTCTTCAAGAAGGCGGATGATTCCTCGGCGAAGCGAAGCAGGCGTGCCAGGGATTTTTCCAAGGCGAGCTTGCGCCATGCGCCTCCCATGTCCTCCTTCGGCGCGGCCTTGACGGCCTCGAGCTGCTCCTTGAGACGGCGGGCGAGCTCGTCAAAAGCCTCCTCGCGCCCCTCCTTGCTCGGCCGGCGGGCGACGTTTAGGATGATCTCTTCGGCGTTGGCCTTCCATTTCTCAAGGCCCATCTTCGTCGGCTCCGTGGCGAGGACGTCCGGGTCCGGCGCCAGCGTCCTGGCCCGCTTGTAGGGGCGCAGCTTGCGAGATTCCGGCAGGGCCTCGCCGATGGGCTCTACCCCCATGCCCGACCACAGCCCGCCGAGCTCCTGCTTGTTTCTAGCCCGTGCCGCGGCCTCGACCGAGTAGACCCGGCGTATCGGGTCGAGGCGCATGAAGGCGTCACGGACTTTCTTCTTGCCGATGGCGCGGATCATCTCCTCGGCGTATACGCGCGGGAGCTTGACGGGAGCGCCGTCGACGACGACGACGCGGGACGTCTCCGTGCCCTTTAGCTTGAGCGGCCGGCCGGACGGCTTGGGTATCTCGGCTTCTTTCAAGAACTCGAAGGGCCAATGCTCCACCCTCGGGATCGCTTCGGCGATATCGGACGTCCTCGCCGCTTCTTTGCGCCATAGCTCGGCCGAGTAGAAGGCTTCCGCTTCGGCGTTCTCCATCGTCGCGAAGACGGACTGCGTCCTGGCGAGCCGGTCGCGGGTTTCCATCGTGCGCTTGGCCGCGACTTCCAGCCTGTTCTCAGCGGCTTCGACGGCCTTCTGCATGATGGGCCGGTTCGTGGGGGAGTCGTTGATGGCCAGTTCGCGCAAAGCCCTGGTTTCCAAGACGACCTTGCGCAGCGCCTCTTCCTTGGCGACGGCGCGTTCGATTGATTTCGAGAGCTTCTCGAGGACCAGGTCCCGGCCCGCGTGAGCCTTCTCCACGCCTTCCCACAAGGCGTCCATGACGATCTTGAGGTCGCGCTCGTAGTGGGCATTCTTGCGAACGAAGCGCTGGTAGATCTCCTGGTCCGTTACTTGCCGCCACATGGCGAAGGCGTCGAGGGAAGCCGGAGAAGCCTTGAGCTTGTGGGCCGCGTAGTCGAGCCGGGCCTCGGCGGCCGTCTCGTACTTGCCGGTCATGTAGGCGAACTCGGAAGCCTCGCCCAAGGACATGCCGCGAAGAGCCTTGCGGAGCGGATCCGCCTTCGAGAACATCAGCGCCTCGATCTCGGAGAGGCGCTTCAAGTCCTCTCGGGAACGGTAGACCGCGTCCGAGCTGCCGGGCGCGTAGGCCGCGCCGCGGTGCCGCCAGCCGACGACGTCCATGGCGTCGTCGATGGGCGATCTTCGGTAGAGCCCGTGCGTCTCGACGAGTTTCTCAACGGCCGCGCGGTCGCCTTTCTTCACGAAGCCGGCGAGGACCGGACCCATGCGGCCCGTGTTGACAGGGGCTCCTCCGAAATTTTTCGTAAGCCAGGAGACCGCGCTTTCCGGCGTGAGCTGCCGTGCAGACATGAGTTCGTCGATGGCCTTCTTGCGCAGGTAGCTCTCCGCGGTCGAGGCGCCCTTGAGCGCTCCGAACCAGAGCGGGTTTACGGCGTCCACCATGAAGGCGATGGGGATGTCCACTGCTGGGCCTACGTCCTCGACGAATTGGTAGGCCGCCGGCGATTCTACCTGGGAGCGGACCCATTGCAGGAAACCTTTCTCGTAGGCCCGCCCGTCGATCACCTCGAAGGCTCGCGGCTCCATGCCGAAGAGTTTTCTCAGGGCGTTCTCGTTCGCCGAGAGCACGCGCTTCGCCGAGGAGTATTCCGCCGCCGCGTACAGGACGCGCAGGGGGAAGCTGACCGGGAGGAGGTGGGTGTACCTGAAGTCCTGGACGTCAGGAGAATTCCACGTTTCGGCCAGGGCGTTGAGCGCGTCTTGCGATAGCCGGGCGCGGATGGGCTCTTCCTGCAAGGCGAAGGAGGCGGTTAAGAAAGCCTTGTTGAAAGAGTTAAGCCAAAAGCCGACGAAATTCCAAGCGCCTTTGAGGGCGAATCCGACCGGCCCCGTGCCGGCCAGCTTGAAGGCCTTGTAGGCCACTGGAGCCGCCGCGTTCGCCGACATCGCCGCCGAGCGCTGCGCCGCCTCGACCGCGTGCTTGGCGGGTTCGAGCCGGCGTTCGCCGACCAGGTAGCGCGACACGACGCGCCCAGGAGCCAGCAGGCCCGGACCTTTGGGGACCGCCGCGCCCAGCTTCTCGAACTCGCTCAGCTCGTCAGCATTCGCCATGCGCTTCCAAGCCTCTGCATGAAGGTCGGCTTCTCACCAGCGAACATTGCCGGCTTGTAGGTCATGAACCCCGCGAAGGAGCGGGCGAGCGGGCCGACGGCGAGCAGCGCCTCGAAGGAGCCGGCCGCGTACTCGAGCTGGATGATCGGCAGCCAAGTCTCGACGACGTCATTGTCAAGCAGGGCGCGGGCCGGCACGACGGCCTTGACCAGATAGGTGACGCGGCAATCGGCGGGCTCCGCCTTGAATTTCTCCTTGACGGACGCGAGGGTCCTCACGAGGACGTCATTGAGGATCCCGGAGAACGGCGAACCGACGAGGACGTCGCGTTCCGTGGCGCGGTCGCCGACGATAAGAAAGCGGGGAGAAGGGCCGAGGTCCTTGCCGTCCACGAAAGACCGGCCTTTCACCGCCGCCGCCAGGTGCAAGCGGTAGAGCTCAGCGGCCCTGGCGTTCATCGCGCCTCGGCCGGCCGCGAGGCCGGCATAGATCCAGGAGCATCATCACGCCGAGCAGGATGACGAGCGCGAAGCAGGGCAGGAATATCGCCTTCTCTAGCCAGCTCACGGGTTGACCTTGTTCGCCGTGACCTTGATCGTCGCGCTGCCGGTAGTCATGTCCCATTGCGCGCGGACGTTTCCGCCGACATAAACGTCCGGGTAGACCGTGCTCGTGCACGCTCCCGCGCAGGTGGTGAAGGTCGAGGCGTTGAGAGTGTAATAGGCCCCGCTGAGCCCTTGCTGTTGCAGATAAACCCTGAGCCCGGCCAATGAAGAACTCGCCGTCGGCGTGGTCTGCACGACGAGGCTGAACTGGTAGACCCCGGCTTCGGGCAAGGCTTGCGGCTGGAAGGCGACGATGTCGGCGCCGTTGTAGGAGACGGTCGAGGCGATGACCGTCCCCGCCCTGGCCGGCAGGGCGGACCACAGCGCCGCCGCCAGCAGCGAGGCGACGACGCCGAGGAAGAAATGCCTAATTGTCGTTGAGGTAGAAAACAAGCTCGTCTCCATCTTCTCCCCCGCGCTTCATGAGTTGGTTCGAGTCCTCGCCGAGATACCACAGGCGCAAGCCGTTGACCATGAAGACAGTGAGCCGCGTGTCTTCCCGCCGATACCAGGGCTTCTTCGTCAAGTCTTCGGAATTGGAGAAGTCCGACATGACGTCGCATGCGCGCCTGAACTCCGAACTCTGCTTCACGGCGGCGGCCTCAATCCCGGCGGAGGCTTGGGTCCGGGGCCGGCTACGCGCACGCGCTCCCCGGCGGTCCCCGGGGCGTCGGCGGGGATTAGCTCGACGCGCGCGGCGAGCGGTCCCAATAGGTCCCTGACTTGCGCCGCGTCCGCGGCGTCCGTCACGCGCAGGCGGATGGGGCCTTCGGTCCTGCCCTCGTCGGCCAGCTCGCCCTCGGCGAAGACCTTGCCTTGCAAGTTGGCCTCGTCGAGGGCGTCGATGATGTCGCGGATGTCGACCGGAGCGGCGCCGATCCTTCCCATGCCGGGCGGCAGGCCAAGGTCCTCCAAGGTCCCGGCGTTTCCGGAGCGCAGGCGGTCGGCGAGGTCCCTCGCCGTCTTGTCGAAGAGCGGGTTCTTGGGGGCCGATACGGGCGGGCCTTGCGGGTTGTTGGGGTCCACGCCCGCCGGCACGGAGCCGCCCGGTCCTCCGAGACCTCCCGCCATCGCCGCGCCCTTGGCGAGCAGGTAGGCGTCGGCCTGCTTCTCGTAGGCGATGCGGTCGTACTCGTCCTCCGGGTTGACGATGCCGACCTTGCGCATCGTCATCAGCCGCGACTGGACGCCGTTGCGCATCAGCTCCAGCTCGGTGAAGACGCGCACCGTTTCGTTCTGCGGCATGAAGATGATCGCAGCGTCGTGCTCGCCGTCTATCTCCTCGGGGAGCACCGGCGTCTTCTCGCCGGGAAGTCTGATCTCGACTTTCGGGAACTCGGCCTCCAGGATCGCCAAGGCGAAGTTGCACACGTCCGCCAGGGCGACGCCCATGAAGGTCTGCTTGGCGCCGATGCGCGTGTTGAAGCCGGCGAGGATGGAGCGTATCGCCTCGCCCGAGACGCCGCTGGGGATCTCGCGCCCGTAGGCCGGCGAGCTCAGTCCCGTCGCGTCCTCGATGCCCTGCATGACGCGGAGTATCTGCGTCTCGAAAGACGGCGGGCTCCCGGCCCAGGTGAGGAACTCCACGCCCGCGTCGCGCTCCAATTCCCACACGGCCCGCGGCCCGAAGATGAGGTTCTGCGTGCCGGCCTTGGCCCCGCGCACCACTACGATCGGATTGGACATGTAGCTCAGCACGTCGGCCTGGTCCGACATCAAGTTGTTGAGATGTTCGTTGAGCCCGACGGTCTGGTCGATGTCGCCCTGCCCGCGCTGGCGGAATGGGATCGGTATGTTGTGCGCCTCGACGAAGGGCACGAAGCCCCAGGGGTAGCGGCCCTTGAACGTCTCCTTGCCCGCTTCCAGGCGCAGGCAGTCCTCCGCGTCCCAATACTCCAAGACCGAGGATTCGTCGTGCTCGAGCGAGGCGTCGTTCTTCCCGTCCGGGTCGAAGTGGATGGCGCGGTCGAGGTCGAACTGCTGCCAGGCGAAGATCACGCCTTTCTTCTCGAAGAAGTCTCCGGACAAGGGGATGGGGTAGTAAGCATCCGGACGCACGAGCGAGATGCACACCGGGATCTTCTTCGACGGGTCGGGGCGCACGTGGAAGATCGCCTTGTCCATGAGGCCCTGGTGGTAGGCCGCCATGACGATCTTGAGCGTCATCTTCTCCTGCTTGAACAAGGCGGTCAGGAGTTTCTGCCGGCGCTCCGCTCGGGCCAGCTCCTTCTGGTTCACGTCCGCGGGAGGACAGAACAGCCTCACCGGTGCTGACATCTCATCCATGTAGCGCCGGATGGAGGAGTTGTTCATGTTGTAGACCAGCTTCTTGCGGTCGTCGAGCTCCGCCGTGGGAAAGGCCTTGGTCTGCTGCGTGGCGACGTAGTCTCCGTCGAAGGCTCGCTTCAAGACGGCGAACTCGGAGTTGCGCGTGCCGTACATGGCCCTAAGCGATTGGTGCCAGCCCATGAGCTGCTCGGGCGTGGGCCTCATGCCTGGCCGACCTTGAGCGTCTTGAGAGCCGCCTCGTAGATGGCCAAGGATTCCTCGTGCCTATCGGCGTGCCGGCCGACGTGCTTGGAGCAGACGGTCCCGCCGCAAAGCGAGCATTCCATTCCCGGCAAGACAAGGCCGCACACCGCGCACTTGACGGGGCGCTCGAGCATCAGGCCGCCGCCGGAGGCTTGGGAAAAGGAAAAGGCGCTCCCTGCCTGAAAGGCGAGTTGCGCCGCAGCGCCGCCACGCTCCTAGCCACGCCGGCGAAGCGCAGGGTCCGGTTGACCTGCGAGCCGAGCTTCTTCAAGCCTCGCTCCATGATCTGCCAGGCCATCATCACGTCGGTGAAGCGCCCGCTCGGGAAATTGACGATCTCGGTGAGGAGCTTCTCCGTGAGCTCCTGGCCTTCCATGCCCTGGTAGGGGAAGGTCGCCATGCCAGTCTCGATGAGCATGACGCATTGCGACACGGCCTCCTCGACCGAGTCCAGGGGGTCACCGCCGAGAGTATACACCGGCTTGACCCTGCGCGCCAACCCGCCCAGGCGAGAGCGGACCTCCTCGACGAAGAACGTCTGCGCCGCGTTGGCCTCGATGAAGATCTCGTCCGGCATGAAAGCCATGATGGTCTGGATGATCTTGGAGCGCAGGATGTGGGGCAGGATGCGCAGGCGCCAGCCTCCCAGCAGGTCGCGGTGCCCCGTCTCCGTGATGCCGAAGACCAGCGCCGCGGAGAAGGAGCTCCACTTGTTGATGGTGAAGGCGGGGTCCACGCCCATCGCGATCGTCTTGTACGCGACGCGCGCCTCCGGCGTGATGTTGTAGAGCAGGGGCCGCGATCGGTCCAGCCCGCGCTCCAGCAGCTCCCGGTTCACCAGACCCCTGGTCTCCACGGGGATGTTCTGGTAGATGAGTTGGAAGACCGGAGGGCGGCGCTGGCGGATCTTGTGAAGCTCCCGGTAGCTCCACCTCTCCGGCGCCAGGACCTTGCCCTTGCCCTTGTTGTCCTCGCAGGGTTCCTCGATGATGGCCTTGTACTTGAGGACCTCCCACTCTTCCTCCCGCGCCTCGAGCTCGGTGTACAGGTCCTCGGCGTGGACGTGGTGACCCTCCACGATGATGAAGCCCCAGGGCTCCAGCCTCGGCAGGAGCGTGTGGTCGAGGAAGTCCAGCATCTTCTGCCTGGTCTCCGGGGAACGCTGGTTCTTGAACGTCGCCATGTCCGTGCAGACGATGACGTCCGCTCGCTTGCCCTGGAACTCCGACTCGGGGCCGACGCACAGGACGGAGGGATGTATCAGGGCGTCGTTGTCGCGGACGATGTACTTCTCGTAGGCGTTCCAGGGATAGCCGGCCTCCAGTCCGAAGCGGGACATGTCCTGCCGGTGGTTGGCGAAATGCCGGTCGATGCCGTAGCCCACGTTCGCCGCCGCCTGGTCGATGCTGCCGCAGATGATGACCCTCCGGTTGCGGTCGTTCGACAAGGCCCACAGAACGAAAGGCAGGACCATGCTCGTCGTCTTGCCGTGCTCGGAGGGCGCCAGAAGGCACAGATGCCTAGCCGCGTAGGGGTCCTTGAGCTTCGCCTCGAAGCGGTCCTGGATGATGGTGAGCCATTGCTTCTGGCACGACCAGGGCTCGTAGTCCCCGCGCAGCCCAAGAGGCCAGCGGGCGTAGCACAAGAGGTCGGCCCTCCCCAACGCGACTAAGTCCTCCTCGGCGCAGACGTTCTTGGCCCGGGCGTTACGCATCCGACTTGACCGAGGTCATGTCCGGGTCGTGGCCGTTGACGTTCTCGCCGAGATCCAGCTTCTCCAAGGCCCGCCGCTGGGAGACGCGCAGTGACTCGCGCTCCGGACCCCTCGCCCCCTTGGACAAGCGGTTCGCCCGGCCCGCCTCGCTCCTGGGCTGCGGCAAGGCCGGAGCCCCGGCGAAGATCAGGGTCGAGTTGGGCCGGCGGATGGCGACGAGCAGCGAGCGCAGCTCCTTGGACAAGGCGACGAGCGACATCTCGTTCAAGTCGCCCTTCTCGATTCGCAGCTTGAGCTCCGAGCCCAGGGCTTCCAGCAGGGGCAGGACGGCGTCGTCCTGCGCCGCCTGGATGGCGGGGTTCTGAGGGTTGACCTGGACCTCGGAGCCGCGGGGCAGCGAGGTCCGCCGGCCCTTCATGGGGTCGGCGCCCGCGGCGTCAGGGAGACGCTCCCGCGGACGCCAGAGGTGTCGCCGAGGTACTCGGCTTTGGCGCAGTAGAAAAAGTCCAGGTCGACACGAGTCCTCAGGACGTTGCCGCAAAGCTTGAGCATCACCGTCTCGCCGCGCACCCACTCCACGAAAGCCAGCCGCCAGCGCCGGCAGTCATGCGAGTCCATGAGGAGCTTCCAGACCTGCCCCGCCGCGGGCTCGCGGAAGCTCCTAGGGGGCAGGTCGTCCAAACGAGGGCGGTCCTTCCTCACCGGCAGAACTCCGACGTCCAGTAATCCCGTCCCGTCTCCCTCGTCAGCTCAAGGCGCAAGCAGCCGAGCTTGCGCAGCAACGCCGCCGCGCCGCGCAAGGCCGCCTGGTCCACGTCCGCCCGGGCGTTGAAGTAGCACACCGTCTCGAAGGAGCTCACGCGCCCCCCGCGACGATGAACCAGTTCTTTGGGTTGGCGAAGAAAGCCACGGGGACCCAGATGTGCCGGCCCGCGTCCTCGCCCTTGAGACCGAAGAGCCTCAGGATCTCGCGCCTCTTCCCGGGCTCGCGTCCGGGCAAGACGTAGCTTCCCTCAACCCGGTAAGTCTCGCCTGGATCCTTGCGGCGAGCCACGATCTTATCCGCCAGAGCGTCAGCCCTCTTGCTCATCGCCACTCACCTCCGTCTTCCTCGCGCGGGACTTGTAGGCCTGGTAGTCCATTAGAACCTCCGGCGAGGGGTTCAGCGAATGGACCGTCGGTGATAGGGTCGAGAACCTGTAGGCGCACTCACGGCAGCGCACGTAGCTCCTGCGCCCCTCGCCGTGCCCGCCAATGACAAGAACCTCCAAACGATGACTCATGCACTTGTTGCACCGGATGCCGAAGGGGTGTCCAGCGATCGCTTTCATGTTTTGAATGTAATCTTTATTCCGGCTATTGTCAAGAGGAAAATTTGAAGGACCAAAATTGGAGGACCAAAATTGGAGGGGGGGCTAGAACAGAGATAGCAGGTATTGTAATGCCCCCTGACCCCGGTGGGGAGGTGAGAGCGAGTCCTGAGGCTCTATGTGCACCCAGGCAGAACCTCTCGCCTTGCCACCGAGTTCCACTCACGCCAACGGCATGAAGGGCGCCTACGGCGAAGGTCAACGTACCGCCACCTCAACTCTCTCGATCGATTCATCGATCGCTCAACCTCTCGGTCCCCCCACTTCCTTCCTCCCCTTCCCTTCCCTCTCTTCACTCTCCCATCCTATCCTCTCTTACTATTGTCTTTATGATAACAACAACGGTATGGTAACCCCCCTATCTAAACCCATAATTGAGAATACAGTGATTAAGTGATTCTCTGTGATAACGATAAGGTACTGAGTCTTCCCCTTGGGTCCCCGGGTCCGGGGGACCCCAAGGGGGGGCTTAGATGGGCTTTATGAGTTGGAGTTGTGTTTTGGCGGGATTGGTGGGCGGCAGCGCTCCGCGCCTGGGGGTCGCCGCAAGCGTCGCCCCCCAGCCCCCCGGAAGCAGCTCAAGGCTTACGGACCTAATGAGCGCCGGCCCGCGGCGTGCTTCGTTGGCCGCGGCTCCGGCGCGAACGACTCCCGCGAGGGAGGGACTGGGCGTTGACGGCCTGGCGCGGGCGCGATTGCGTGGTAACGGTAACGTTTACGACGTACCCGTTACGCGGGAGCCGTTACGTTGTTTCCGTAACGCTTATGTCGTAGCGGGAAAAACAACCTAGGTCCA
>Ga0247727_10008324_pt1 | contig 19287 bp, 13 predicted proteins | sample WisWelCaveWW1625_FD_202498 | JGI IMG/M metagenome (GOLD analysis project Ga0247727, IMG submission 202498) | Biofilm microbial communities from Wishing Well Cave, Virginia, United States - WW16-25 | ecosystem: Environmental > Aquatic > Deep subsurface > Groundwater > Cave microbial mat | place... | reverse complement strand
GGATGCGACGGGCAGCACTGTACGTCCGGGTTTCGACGGATCTGCAGGAACGGGAGCAGACGATCCAGAGCCAGCTCGCCGCGGTTACGCGCGTCGCTGACAAGCAGGGGTTGCGCTACTCGCCGGCCCTGACCTACACGGACGACGGCTACAGCGGGACGTGGCTCGACCGTCCGGCCCTCGATGAGCTACGGGACCACGCCCGAGAGGGCCGGTTCGACATCGTGGTCGTGCTCTGCCCCGACCGGCTGGCCCGACGCTATGCGTACCAGGTTCTGCTGCTCGACGAACTGCGACGAGCGGGGGTGGAGGTTCTGTTCTGCGAGCGGCCGATCACCGACTCACCCGACGATCAGTTGTTGCTGCAGATTCAAGGGGCGATGGCCGAATACGAACGGGCGAAGATCCTGGAGCGTTGTCGGCGCGGTCGTCTGCATCGGGCGCGCCTCGGGGAGCTGGCACCACCGAACCCGCCGTACGGATACGCGTATGCCGCTCGCAAGTACGGCGGCGACGGTCAGATCCGGATCCACGAAGAGGAAGCGGCCATGGTGCGGCAGGTGTTCCACTGGTACGTGGACGAGGGGGCGACGCTCTACCGGGTGACCAAGAGGCTGAACGCCTCCTCGTGGCAGACGCGGAGAGGACGGGATGGATGGAACTCGCGAGGGGTGCTCGCGCTGCTACGTTGCGAATGGTACGTGGGGCGAGCCTACTACAATCGCGGTGTGCGCCGGCTTCAGGACCGACCGCAGCCGCAGGAAGCAACGGAGACCCGACCGGCGAAGGTCGTCCGGACGGAACGGCCACGATCCGAGTGGATCACCGTCCCGGTCCCGCGCATCGTCGAGGACGGGCTCTTCGCTCGCGCGCAGGAGCGGATCGTCGAGAATCGGCGCTTCGCCGGGCGCCGGCTCAAGCGCAAGAGAGCCTACCTGCTCAAGGGGCTGTTGCGCTGTGGCGTCTGCGGGCACGCGTTCTCCGGGCGCACGCGGACAACGTCACCGAGGAGATCGGGACTCGTCGAGCACCGATACTACGTGTGTCAGCGGTACGCGGTGCCCTTCCAGAACGGGGCGCCTGTCCGATGCAAGAGCCCATTGCTTCTCGTCGCCGGGGTCGACGAGGTGGTCTGGACGACGGTCCGGGATCTCCTTCTCGATAGTCGCGTCCTCGCCGAGCATCTCGAGTCCTGGCTGAACCGAACGACCGCGGATTCGACGGGTGACGACCGACTGCGCCTGGCGACTCCCCGGCTCGACGACCTGAGAAGGCAGCGGACCCGCCTGATCGACGCCTACCAGGCCGGTACGCTCGGCTTGGAGGATTTCGGACCGCGCAAGACTGCGATCGAGGAACGGATTCTCGCGGTGGAGCACGAACTGGCGGAGCTGAGGTCCTGGGCCGCGAGGCGGGAGCTCGCGGCCCGGCACCTCGCAAGCGCGACGGCGATCATGAACGAGCTGCGGACCCACCTCGCCGAACCCGACTTTGAGACCAAGCAGGCGATCCTCCGGCTGGTGGTCGAGAAGGTCGTGGTCACCGGCCACCGCCTGGAAATCCACCTGGCTCTCCCGGTGTCAGGTAGTTGTCATTTGACTGCGGGCTGGGGAGCCAGACAGACTTCATTCCAAAACGGCGGAAAGCCAGGGGTCGGAACGCCGCGAAACTGCGCGGACTTCCCCACGACGGCGTAAGCTCTCCGCACTGTAGCGCGCCAGGGATCTTGTGCGGCCGAATTCTCGGGCCAAATGAGCCTTGACAGCGACGGGGCACTGGCGGGCGCAACTTCGTCAAGGGTCGCACGCAACCTCCGCGCCGGCATGGGTATCCTCGGCCCGCGGAGCGACAAGAGTGCCAACCTTCGACGTCGAGCGTTACCGCAAGCAGTTCCCGGGGCTCACCCGTCGCGTCCGGGGCCTGCCGGCGGCGTTCCTCGACGGGCCCGGCGGGAGCCAGGTCCCGTCCCGGGTGATCGAGGCGGTCGGGCGATACCTCGCGTCGGCCAACGCGAACGCGGGCGGGACGTTCGCGACGAGCGTCGAGACGGACGCCCTGCTCGAGCGGGCGCACGCCGCGGCGGCCGACCTCGTCGGCACTTCCGACCCGGGTGAGATCGTCTTCGGCGCGAACATGACGACCCTAACCCTGGCCCTCGCGCGCGCGCTGGGTCGGACGTGGCAGGCGGGCGACGAGGTCGTGCTCACCCGCCTTGATCACGATGCCAACATCGCCCCCTGGGTCGAGGCCGCGCGTGACGCGGACGCGCGCGTGCGCCACGTCGGCATCCGTCGCGAGGACTGCACGCTCGATCTCGACGAGCTCGCCGCCGCGATCGGCCCGCGCACGCGCCTCGTCGCCGCGGGCTGCGCCTCGAACGCGGTGGGCACGATCTCGCCCGTGGCCCGCGTGGTCGAGATGGCCCACGCCGTCGGCGCGCTCGTGTTCCTCGATGCGGTGCATTACGCGCCGCACGGACCCATCGATGTCGCAGCCTGGAATTGCGACTTCCTGGCCTGTTCGGCCTACAAGTTCTTCGGGCCGCACGTCGGTCTGCTGTGGGGCCGGCGCGCCCTGCTCGAGACGCTTCCGGTCTCCAAGGTGCGGCCCGCTCCCGAGTCGCTGCCCCACCGCTGGGAGACGGGAACACAGAACCACGAGGGCATCGCCGGCGCGCTCGAGGCCATCGAGTACCTGGCCGACCTCGGCCGCGACCACGATCCCACCGCCACCGCGCGACGCAAGGCGCTCGCTGCGGCGTTCGCCGCGATCGGCGACCACGAGCGCGAGCTGGGGCGTCGGCTGCTCGGGCATCTCGCCGCGATCCCGGGGCTACGGCTCCAGGGCATCGGCGACGTCACGCGTGTCGCCGAACGCACGCCGACCTTCGCCTTCACCCACGGCTCGCTCGCGCCCCGGGAGATCGAGCGCCGGCTCGCCGCCCGCGGGATCTTCGTGTGGAGCGGCAACTTCTTCGCCTTGGCGCTGACCGAGACGCTGGGGCTCGAGCCCGAGGGTCTCGTGCGCGTCGGCCTGCTGCACTACAACACCGCGGACGAGGTCGAACGGCTGGCCCAGGCGCTTCGCGAGCTCGGCTGAGGCGATCAGGGCGAAGCGGAATCCCGTCGCAGATCCTCGGCAAGCAGGCGGTGGAAATGGTAGGCCGCCATCTCGATCGCCGGAGCATAGATGCCCCGATCGTAGGCGGGCGACCGGAGCCCGACCTGGACCGACTCGCAGATCGAGACGTCCTCCTGCTGCACGCGGTCGCTCGCCGCGATGCTGCGCTCGATGAACTCCCGCGCCTCGGGTCCATGAACATCGCGGAAGAAGAAATCGAAGACCACCCGCGTCCGATCGTGCCCGATGGGAATCACCCAGTTCGTGTCGAGAATCGGGCCGTAACGGTTGAGCATGAGGTTCGGATAGACGAACGCGTAGAGCGCCTCGCCTCCGATCCGCTCGGGGAAGTCTCCGCCGGCCTGCTGCGGTGCCTGCTCCGGCGAGCGGCACGACTGGATCGAGACCCGCTCGAGGATCTCCGTGCCGTAGGTCGCGAGATCGAGCTGTCCCGCGAGCGCCTGATGCAGGACGGACACGTGATACCCGCCGTCGAGGTAGTTGTCGACGTAGACCTTCCAGTTGCAGCGAATGTCGTACGAGCGGCGGGCGACGAACTCGAGCTGATCCGTGCCCATCGCGGCGAGTCGCTCGCCGAGCGCGGCGAGCTGTGTCGCGAGCGGCGGAGGGTTCTGCTCCAGGTGCAGGAAGACGAGCGGACCCCAGGCCTCCACCGCGGCGGGAACGAGCGAGAAGCGCTCCCGCTCGAAGACCCCGCTTCGCCCGAGGCGTGGGGCTCGCGCCAGGCTCCCGTCCAGGCGGTACGTCCAGCCGTGATACGGACAGACGAGCTGCTGCAGATTGCCTTCTCCCTCGCAGACCTGCGCCGCGTGGTGCCGGCAGACGTTGTGAAACGCGCGCAGCGTCCCGTCCTGATCCCGGAGCACGACGTAGGGCTGATCGAGAAGACATCCCGCGAAGTAGTCGCCCGGACGCCGCAGCTGATCCACGCGCCCGACCGCCTGCCAGCTGCGCCGGAAGACACACGCGCGCTCGCGTTCGAGGAAATCGGGAGACACGTACCATGAGGCGGGCGGCGTGAAGGCGTCTTCGATCGGCAGCGAGTCGTCGAATCGGGACAGCTCGTGCCGAATCGAATCCGGAATCATCGTGCGATCCTCCGCTGTGCCAGCAGCCGCTCGGCGGCCAGCCAACCCGCGCCGCCGAGGATCCCCGGGCCGGGGTGCGTCCCCGCGCCGCCGACGTAGAGGCCCTCGATCGGCGTGGCGTGGCGCGCTAAGCCCGCGACCGGCCGCATGAACAGGATCTGATCGAGGGCCAGCTCGCCCTGGGACGATGCGCCCTCGCGCAGCCCGAAGCGCTGTTCGAGATCCTGCGGCGACAGCGCGCTGCGGTGAACGATGCGCGAGCGAATGGCGGGCGCGACCGCCTCGATCGCCGCGGTGACGGTCTCGGCCAAGGCATCCCGGCGCGCCGCGTCCCACAGCGCGCCCTCCTGCAGGCGGTACGGGGCGTAGTGCACACGCGCGACGAGCACGTGCCGGCCCGGGGGGGCAAGCGACGGCCAGAGCAGAGTCGGGACGGTCAGTTCCACGTGCGGGCGCTCGGGAACGGCGCCGTACTTGGCGGCATCCGCCGCGCGCTCGAGCGCGACCAGGTCTCCGGTGAGCGACACGACGCCCGCGAGCGCGACCGGGGAGCCCAGCCCTGGAAGATCCGGAAGCGCGTCGAGCGCGTAGAGCACGAACGCCGTGCACCCGCGATGGCGGATGTTCCCGACGGCGCGCACGAACTCGGGGTCGAGCCAGACCGGATCGATCCACTCGAGGAAGGTCCGGGCCGGATCCGTCGTCGAGAGAACGCTCTCGACGGCGATCTCCTCGCCGCCGGCCAGCACGACCCCCGTGACCGCGCCTTCCTTCACCCGAACCTGCGTGACCTTGGCGCTCGTGCGGATCGTCACACCCTGCCGCCGCGCGGCGCTCTCGGCCGCGAGTGTGAACGCCGCCGGGCCGCCCCGCCGCGGCACGCGACCGCGCACGGAGCCCGGCGGAGCGCCGACGAGATGATGCAGCAGAACGAAGCCCGTGCCCCCCGAGCGCGGCCCCTGCCGCAGGTCCTGGACGCCGCCCGCGGCGACGCCCGCCTTGAGCGGGCCGCATTCGAACCAATCGTCGAGAAGCTCCCACGCCGACAGCGGCAACGTGCGCAGGAACTCGATCATGTCGCGCCGGCCGAGCGCTCGGAACTTGCGCCCCAGCTCGAGGAGCGGGAGCAGGTCGCGAAGCGAGCTCACATCCACGTCGGGAGCCGGCCGCTGGTAGAGCACCTCGAGGAACCCGGCCAGGCGGTGCAGCTGCGCCGTGAAGCTCGGCCACTTCGCGGCGTCGCTCTTCGAGTGCACGGCGATCGCGGCCGCGGCCTGTCCCGCGTCGCGGGACAGGGTCAGGAACTCGCCCGGCCCCGCGGCGACGGTGAGCGGAGTATCCGTCGAGACCGGCTCGAGCCCGCTCGCGTCGAGCGCTGCCGCGATCCGCGATGGAAGCCATCCCGGATCGAGTCCGAGCGGTGCCGCGGAGAATCCGGGCGCGAACTCGAGCAGCTGGGCCTGGCCGCCAGTCGACTCAGTGCCGTCGAGGAGCAGCACGCGCCGGCCGGCCCGCGCAAGCTTCAAGGCGGCGACGAGTCCGTTGGCGCCCGCTCCGACCACGATCACGTCGAGCGGCGTCTGGCTCATCGCGGGGTTCCCAGGATCTCGCGGGCGGCGAGCCGGCCCGAGGCGCCCATGATGCCGCCACCGGGGTGGGTCCCCGAGCCGCACTGCCAGTAGCCCTCGATCGGGGTCCGGTACTTCGCCCACTGCGGAACCGGGCGCAGGAAGAACAGCTGCTGCAGCGCCAGCTCTCCCTGGAAGATGTTTCCCTCGGACAGACCCGTCATCCGCTCGATATCGTCCGGCGTGAGCACCTGACGGTGCAGGATCAACGACTCGAGGTTCGGCGCGTAGCGCGCGAGCGTCTTCACCACCGCGTCGCCGAACGCCTCCCGCTTCGCTGCGGACCAGCCGCCGTTGAGGTGGTACGGGGCGTACTGGACGAAGATGCTCATCACGTGCTGCCCGGGCGGCGCCATTCCCGGATCGATCATCGACGGCAGAACGACATCCATGTACGGATGGCGCGAGAACTCGCCGTACTTCGCGTCGTCGTAGGCGCGCTCGAGGTAGGCCAGGCTGGGGCTGATCGAGATGGCCCCCCGCAGGTGCCGGCCGTTCCCGGGCAGGCAGCTCAGGTCCGGTAGGCCCGAGAGCGCGAGATTGACCTTGCCCGACGAGCCGCGGAACTTGTACCGGCGCACGCCTTCGACCAGGTCGCCCGGAAGGGTCTTCGGATCGACCAGGCGCGTGAACGTCAGACGGGGATCGAGCCCCGAGATCACGAGGCTCGCCGCAATCTCCTCGCCGCACGACAGCGCCACGCCGGTCGCGCGTCCGTTCTTGACGATCACCCGCTCGACCGACGCGTTCGTGCGGATCTCGGCGCCGAGCGCGCGCGCGGCGCCCGCGATCGACTCGCTGATCGCGCCCGTGCCCCCCTTCTGGAAGCCCCACGCGCGGAAGGCGCCGTCGATCTCGCCCATGTAGTGGTGCAGGAGCACGTAGGCCGAGCCCGGCGAGCGCGGCCCGAGGAAGGTCCCGATGATCCCGCTCGCCGACCGGGTGGCCTTGAGCGGATCGAACTCGAACCACTCGTCGAGGTAATCGGCGCTGCTCATCGTCATCAGCTTGTGCAGCGCGTGGAACCGTTCGGGGCCGAGCGAGTGGAAGTGCTTCCCGAGGCGCAGCAGTCCCGCCAGGTCGCGCGGCGAGAGCGACGTCGGATCCGGAGGGATCATCCCCAGGATCGGCTTCACCGCCATCGCCATGTGGTGCATCAGGTGACCGAAGATTGCCGAGGCGTCCGCGTCGCGCGGCGAGTGCCGGCGCAGCTCCTGGCGCGTCTCGTCGGGATCGGACCACGCGGCGAGGTAGTCGCCGTTGTCGAGCGGCGTGATCGTGCTTTCGAGCGGAAGGATCTGCAGGCCGTGCTTGGGTAGGTCGAGATCGCGGATGATCTCGGGCCGGAGCAGGCTCACGACGTACGAGAAGACCGTGAACCGGAAGCCCGGGAACACCTCTTCGGTGACCGCCGCACCGCCGACGAGTGGCCGCTTCTCGAGGACGAGCGTGCGGCGTCCGGCGCGGGCCAGATACGCGGCCGTGACGAGGCCGTTGTGCCCGCCGCCGATGACGATCGCGTCGTAGCGCCGGCCGCTCATGCCTTCTTGCGCTCCGGATCGTAGAACGGGAGCTTGCGCACGACCGCCTCGGCCCGCATCCGCCGATGCTCCACCGTGACCTCGATCTCGACCGCGGTCCCCGTCGCGAAATGCGGCCGCATCAGGTGCGCGAGCGCGAGCGGCTTCTTGAGGATCGGCGACCAGCAACCGCTCGTCGCGTATCCGGCCTGCGCGCCGTGGACGTAGACGGGCACGCTCACGCGCCACGCGACGTTCGAGATCTGGGGCGGGAGATGGCGGGCCAGGAACAGTCGTTCGAACGAGCTCCAGTCGATCTCGAGCCCCACGAAGCCCCACTCCGAGCCCCGCTCGCGCTCGCGGGCGAGTGCGCCGCGTCCGTTGAACGGACCCTTGCTCGCGCTCACCGCCCAGCCCAGGTTGATCTCGAACGGGGACGACTTGCGCTCTTCGATCAGCGCATGGTGCGAGGAGTAGTAGTCGACGTCGAGCATGATCAGGCCGGCCTCGATGCGCGCGATGTCGAGCGCCCAAACACCGGCCGGGGTGATTCCGTACGGGGTTCCCGCCTCGATCAGCGCGTCCCACAGCGGCAGAGCGTGGCGCGCGTCGACCCAGATCTCGTAGCCCAGGTCGCCGGTGTAGCCCGTGCGCGAGATCGAGACCGGGATCTCCCGGATCGTGGTGTGGGCCACGCGAAAGTACTTGAGCTTCGACAGGTCGAGCGGCGTCAGGCGCCCGAGGATGGTTCGCGACAACGGCCCCTGCAGTGCGAGCGTGGCCAGCTGTTCCGAGACGTCCTGGATCACGACGTCCATGCCGACGGCGTTCATGTGCAGCCAGCGCAGCGACGAATCGGCGCTGGTCAAGCGGTAGGTCGTGTCGTCGAGCCGGCTCAGCGTCCCGTCGTCCACGACTTTCCCGGCCGCGTCGCACCACGGCGTGTAGTAGACCTGCCCCATCTTCAGTTTGGTCACGTCGCGCGTGATCATCCGGTCCAAGAGGCGCGACGCGTCCCGCCCGGCGATCCGGTACTTGTGCAGCGGAGAGACGTCGAACAGCGCCGCAGAGCTGCGAACCGCCGCGTACTCGCGATCGGGGTGCGGATCGTAGGCGCTCGCCATCTGATAGCCGGCCCAGCGGCGCCAGGTCTGCGCGCGAACGAGGGCCGAGGTGCGCGGATGGAACGGCGTGACCTTCAGCATCGGGCCCGGGAGTATAGGTGGGGGAGCCGAGCGCGAACAAGACGCGTCAGCGCGCCATCGGCAGGAATCTCGCGAGGACCTTCCTGACCAGCCGGAGGGCGTAGCGCTCCGGACCGTCGGGGAACCCGCAGGCGCCCCAGAGCAGCCACAGCGCGCCAGCGTAGACGATCGCTCCCCAACCCACCTCCAGCACCAGCCGGACGATCTCGGGCGAGGAAGCGAACCACTTCGCGCCGGCGTACTCCACGAGCAGGTACATCAGGGTAGCCGCCGAGATCGGACGCCAGATGCGAACCAGAAAGCGCCACGGTCCGTAGTCGAATGCGTGCTTGGCGACGATCAAGGACGTCAGTGCGGTGATCGCATTGCCGGCCAGCACTGCCATCGCCGCCCCCGGGGCTCCGGCCAGGTACACGCCGGCGGCAAGCAACGGGAGGACCGACAGCGCGCCGACGGCATGAATGGCGGCATTCGCTCGGTACTGTCCGAGACTCAAGAACGCGATACCGATGTTGGAGGCGAGCCCCGCCACGAGCGCCGCGAGGGCCAGATACCGCAAGACGTCGACCGCGTCGATCCATGCCTCGCCGAACAGGACCGGCACGAGCAGATCGGCACAGGCGACCATGCCCAGTCCGAGCGGCGCGAGCGCGATCGCCACCTGCCCGGTGACGCCGTCGAATCGCTCGCCGACCGCTGCCCGACTCCCCCCAAGACTGAAGTGCGGCAGCGCGACGCGATTGATCGGAGCGACCAGCTCTTGCCCGACCATGTTGGCCAGGTCCGAGGCCAGCGTGTACGTGCCGACCGCGGCGGCGTCGGCGAATCGACCGAGCGCCACATGAGCCGTTCGGTTGCGCACGAACATGACGAGGTTGCTCGCGAGCAACCAGGACGACTTGCCGAAGAACTCACGGCGATACTCGAGACTGAACCGAGGTCGGCTGGGACGCATCCCGTAGCTCAGCACGACACCGACCAGTCGCGAGCTGAGCATGCCGATCGCGAGGGCCCACTCGTTGCGCAGGGCGAAGGCGGCCGCGGTGGTGACGATCACGGACGCCACCCGCCGCGACGCGAGGAACGCGAACTCCTTGTCGAAGCGCATCTCGCGGCGGAAATCCACGAGGCGGATGTTGGTGAAGCCCTCGACGAGCAAGCTGACGGCCAGCACGTAGACGATCCCCGCGAGCCGCGGCTCCCGGAACGCCATCGCCGACGGCACGGCGGCCAAGGCCAGCAGAGTCGCGCAGACCGCGGCGATGCCGAGCTGAATCGTCCACGCGGTGTCGTAGTGCGCGCGCGTCAGATCCCGGCGCTGGATCAGGATCGTATCCAGACCGAGCGCGGAGAGCAGCTCGACGAACGCCACGACCGTCGATGCGAGAGCGACGATGCCGAAGTGCTCCGGTTGCAGCAGGCGCGCCAGGATGAGAATGCTGAGCATGCCGGCGGCCCGGTCGAACACGCGGAACCCGAGCATCCAGGCCACGCCTTTGAGCAAACCGGGCCCAGGCGCGGCCGGTGGGGATGGGGGGGATTCAACCACTTCGCGCGCTCGATCCGCTCAGCGAGGGAGGGGACGGATCATCGAGCGCTTCGGCGCGACACCACGAGATGACGGGTGTAGGCCAAGTAGCGCAAGCCGCCCGGCAACAGCAGGCTTCGCAGGTGGTGACGCCAGGCATGGAGCGGATTACCCCTTTCGCGCTCGAGGTCCGAGCAGGCGTGATGGGCATCCGACAATCGGCGCCGAATCGCCCGGCACACGTGCTCGGGGAGCCCCGGCTGCAGCCGCAGCAGCTGCGTCAGGAAGGCGGGCACATGCGGCTTTCCGCGGGACTCCTTCGACAACGAGATCGGTGAGTCGTGCAGCCGGAATCCGACCGTGTCCACGAACGCAAAGCGCCGCCCGGCCGTCAACAGGCGAAGTGCGAGGAGCGTCCACTCGAACCACTGGGTGCGGCCGTCGAAGAACTCCACCCCGACACGAGCGCTGCGAAACAGCGGAGCCGGCGAGGCGAACCAGTTGTCACCCAGGATGGAGAGCATCAGGTCGTCCTCGTCGGCGGGCCGCCGCTCGCAATACGCCACATCCGCGTCGGCGAGCCGGCGCACACCGCTCGCCACGACGACGTCCGGCTTGTCGGAAGCTTGGAGGCGACCCAAACGCGCGGCGATGGACCCGGGCAACAGCTCATCGTCGTCGTCGAGATAGCAGAAATACTCGGTGCGTACCAACTCGCGCCCCCGTCGTTGTGCGGCCGGGTAGCTTCCCACTTCCAGGTACTCACGACGAACTCCAGGGCGCGAGGACAACGCTTCAAACAGCGGCGGGTCGTACGCCGCTCCGTTCACGACGACGACGACTTCCGGCCGTGGCTCCTGGGCCAGCGCGCCATCGATTGCACGGCGTAGCGCCACGGCCCGCTCTGCCTTCGCGGCGGTCGCGATGATGACGGAGACGAGCGGCGCGGGCGGTTTCACGGTCCCCCTTGCTCTGCCCTGCCAACGGTCGGCTCGGCGATCACCCCTTGCCGATCAGATCGCCGAGCAGCTCCGTTCGATGCCGGTTGCACCAGCGGAGCAGGACCTCCGCGCACCCGAGCCGCGTGCGCCAGTCGGGCGCGCTGCGCCACGCGGCGGCTGCGAAGGCACAGAGGTACTCGACGTGCGGCCAGACGAGCCCCGGTCGACGCCGGGGATCGATCCAGCGATAACGCGACTTGAGACTACGATGGGTGCCCACGGACTGACCGGGATGGATCCGGCGCTGGTACAGCGGCTCCCGGATCTGACACAGCTTGCCCAACAGACCGAGCTCCGCGAAGAGAATGCGGTCGAACCCCGGGTGCCGCTTCATGCGCGCGATCCGGATCAATGCCGCGCGCCGGACGAGAGCATAGAACGGCTCGATCGTACGATAGATGTCGGTGAGAGCGGAGAATCGCGCAACGGGATCGTCGGAATCGAGCGCGGGTCCCGGTGGGACGAGCTTCACGACGTTGCCGCTCTCGTCGATGTTCGCGTTCAGGGCGTACGCCGCGACCGCGGACGGGGAATCGTGCAGCACGGCCACGCAGCGCTCCACGTAGTCGCGCCGCCAGAGGTCGTCCGACGAGGCCCACATGAAATACTCGCCACGCGCCAGCTCGAACACACGCGTGTGGTTCGCAACGCCGCCGATGTTCTCGTTCAGGCGCGAATACACGACCCGCTCGTCCGCTTGCGCGAAGGCACGGCAGATCGTCTCGGTGAAATCCGTCGAGGCGTTGTCCGAGATCACGAGCTCGAGACGCCGGTAGCTCTGCCCGAGCAGCGACTCGACGGAGCCCGCCAGATACTCCGCGCCGTTGTACACGGGCAGACCGATGCTGACCAGTCCCGGTTCGTCGCCCGGGTCGGCCGGCGTGGCGCTTGCGACCGTGTGCCGCGGCATCCTTAGCGCCGGTCCGAGACTCGCTCGAGCCACGCTTCGCGGAAGTACTGCGGAATCCGGCGCGGACACAGCGGCGCTTCCGGGTGATAGCGCGCGGTGCAGTGGCCGCCCTCGAGCATGATGCACGAGCCCTTGATCTCGAGCAGCTTCCCGTTTCGCTCGTCGACGATCCGCGTGACGCGCCTCTTCACTCGGTAGGTGCCGCCGGAGAACGGTGCCATCTCGGGATTGAAAGCGAGCCCTCGATTGCGATTCCGCTGGTTCAACGTGGCCCGAATCTCGTCCAGGGCGCGCACGCGAACCATCTCACCCGGCACCAGGTCGAGCGTCACGAGCGGCGTCGGCGACCCGCCGGGGATAACCCCCTGGATGTGTGGATCCATCGTTCCGTAGAACGCCCGATGCAGTACGCGGTACAGCCAATCCCACGCTCTCCATCCAACTCCGAGGCGACGTAGATCGAACACGGCCAAGAGCAACAGCGTTCGGCCCATGTGGGCCAGCGACCAGTTGGAGCAGCGCAGGTCCTCCCAGAACAGTGCCCAATCGTAGCGCTTGATCGGACGCGTGGCGGCGAGGTGCTGGGTCGCCTGGCAGCGGTAGAGGGTCTGACCGTCGGGCCGAGTGGTCTCGGTCGTGGTCCGCAACCACTGCTCGTCCCTGCCGCCGACGGCCGCGACCGCGGGAGTTGCCCAGTTCCGCATCGGCTCCACCGGCTTGAGCCAGGCGAGCTTGAAGAAGAGCGAGCACTCCGCTTCGCAGCTCGCGTGACCCGTCCCGTCACAGCGGAGATCCTCGAGGAACACGGCGTTCTTCATGTACCGACCGTCGCGGTAGAACGTGCTGTCGCAGGTCTTGTGTGCGGCCTTGTAGACCCGCAGACGCTGGCCGCAGTACTGCAGCATCTCCGGCATGAACGGCAGCGCGTCGAGGCAGCCCTGGTCATCCAGGGTGGAGAGGATCTCGTCCCGGCTCCGGACTTCGACGAGATCGCCAGCCTTGCAGCGGTCGCCGGCCATCCCCGTCACCGTGTGGGCCGGGATCGCCGGGCGCCTGTTGCGGGATGAGAACTCGCGAGCGGGAGCGTCCTTGCTCCCGGCGCCGATTCCGTCCGATCCGTTGCCATCCCACGCTCGCCACGCAGCGTTCTTGCCGCCGCTGAAGGTCCGAATGTACGCGCGATCCGCGCGGTCGCCACGCTCCGCCCAGCTTGGAGAACGGCGCAACCGGGGAGTCCGGTACAGCCCCGGCACGGCGCGCGACACGGCGCCGGGATCGAGGATGGTACCATCCGCCGCGAGGAGCCACCTCACCCATGGTGGCGCGCAGCTTGTTGCGTCGGCTCGTTTAACTTCAAGCCCCACTGATACTTAGCGAAAGCACGCGTTCGCAGCGGCGCGGGGGGCGTGCTGCCTCGGGTCCTTTCGCCGGCAACGTACCGCTCCAACAGGACTTGCCGCTGCTCGGCAACCCCGCCTCGCAACAACCTTCGCGCCACGATGGGGCTCACGGCTGAGAACCGGAGGGCACACCCGCGGCGGAGGTCGGGGGCGTTTCGTAGCGGAAACGCGGGCTCTTCAGCCCACGGATCCTGGCACGACACGTGCTCAAGGGGTTCGCAACGGATGTGGGGTCGGAGACGAGGAGAAGGAGATCGTGATGACACAGCAAGGCATCGTCTTCCGATGGGCCTCGGCCGGCCTCACGCTTGCCGCCCTCGGTGCGGGGCCGACGGTAGCGGGCGATCTCGGGCGCTGTTACTCGGCCGACGTGCCGGTCGCGTTCGTGCTGCCCGACGGGGTCGAGCGCGGGCCCGGGCAGGTCCGGGTGTGCACGTCGGCGTTCTACACGCCCGTGACCAGCCTGCACAAGGTGTACTGGAATGGGGACCTCGTCGGACTCTTTCCGGGCCGGCGGGGCGAAACCGAGGCCGAAGCGCTCGGCATCGACCGAACGGTCCTGGTGTTCGCGAGGCTGCCCGACAAGGGCCCGCTCGTGCTCGACGGTTACGCGCGGGTCGACGGAAACCGCGCGCTCACGTACGCGCTGACGGTTCGCGGCCGCGTGGCGAGTCGCTGGCAGCTCGCGCGCGGGATCGACGAGCCATCTCCTGAGACTTCACCATGGATCCTCATCGCTACCGCAAACGTCCGGTGACTCCCCCTCTGCCCCCACCGGGATCCGGTCAAGCGGCGCTCATGAGGATTCACGGTCCGGCTGCAGGCCGAGCCGCTGCAGGATCTTGTAGAAACTGCGGCGGGCCAGGCCTGCAGCCCGGGCCGCGTTCGAGACGTTGCCATCGTGCTCGCGGAGCAGGCGTCTGACGTAGGCGACCTCGAAAGCCTCCTTGGCGCCCTTCCAGTCCCGCTCCAGGAGTCCGGACAGGCTGCGCGGCGACGACGGGGGATCCAGGTCGAACATCTCCGCGCCGAGCACGAAGCCCGAGCTCATAGCCATCGCGGATTCAACGGCGTGCCTGAGCTCGCGGGCGTTGCCCGGCCAGGGGTGGCTGCTCAGGCGATCGATCGCGCCCTCGGTCAGCTGGATCGGATCGCGCCTCATCTTGCTCGAGATCATCGTCGCGAAGTGCCGGGCCAGTACCGGCACGTCCTCCCTCCGCTCCCGCAGCGGCGGCACGCGAATCTCGAACACGCACAGCCGGTAGTACAGATCCTCGCGGAATCGGCCGTCGCGGGTCATCCTGCGGAGCGGATGGTTCGTGGCCGCGATCACGCGTACATCGACCTTCTGCGGCGCCTCACTGCCGAGGCGCACGAGCTCACCGGTTTCGAGCACGCGCAGGAGCTTGGGCTGGGCGCCGGCGCTCAGGTCTCCGACCTCGTCCAGGAACAGCGTGCCGCCGTCGGCCAACTCGAAGACGCCTCGATGCCGGCTGCGGGCCCCTGTGAACGCACCGACCTCGTGACCAAATATCTCGGCCTCGATCAGGGTGTCGGGAATCGCCGCGCAGTTGATCGGCCGGAACGGTTGATTGCGGCGGGCCGAGCGCAGGTGGACCTCGCGAGCGACGAGCTCCTTTCCAACCCCGCTCTCGCCGGTGATCAGCACCGTCGAGTCGACGCGGGCCGCGCGCCGGATCAGCTCGCGAACGTGCTCGGCACCAGCGCTCGCTCCCAGGAACAGCCGGGACTCGATGCTCACGTTTCGACCTCCCGTCCGGGGACGAACCCTGCAGGGCAACGTCTGGACAGCAGGCAACGATCAGAAGATCTCGAAACTCTACCATCACCGCGAGCGCCCATATAATGACCCCACGCCGTTCAAACCGATGCCCGACCCGCTGTGCCCTAACTGCTCCCGCCGTGTGGCACCAGCCACGGATGCCTGCCCACACTGTGGGGCAAATGTCGGAATGACCGTCCCGCTCCCCACCCCTCCCGGTCGAATCCTCGCTCCCCGCCAGGCCACCGATTTCCCTCCGGGACAGGAATTCGCGGGACGTTTCACCATCATCGAGCGAGTCGGAGCGGGCGGAATGGGGGTCGTCTACAAGGCGATCGATACCACGCTCGACAGCCAGGTCGGGCTCAAAGTGATCCGGCCCGACCTGGCCCAGATCCCCTCCTTCGCCGAGCGGTTCCGTCGAGAAGTTCGCCTGACGCGCCAGATCACGCACACCAACGTCTGCCGCGTCCACGATATCGGGGACAGCAACGGCGTCCTCTATCTGTCGATGGAATGGATCGAAGGGGAGACCCTCGATCAGCTGCTGCGGCAGGCAGGAACTCTGCGGGACGCGCGGGCCCTCGAGATCGCGCGGCGGATCGCCGCGGCGCTCGATGCGGCACACGGGGCGGGCGTCGTGCACCGCGATCTGAAGCCCGGCAACGTGATGATCGACCGCCGGGGCAAGGTGGCCGTGCTCGACTTCGGTCTCGCGCTCGAACACGGATCGCCCGAGTTGACCGGCCCCGGTCTCGTGCTCGGCACGCCGCGGTACATGGCGCCCGAACAGCGCGCGGGCCGGACGATCGACGCCCGGGCCGACCTCTACGCGCTCGGCTTGATCCTGGTCGAGATGTTGGTCGGCCGGCGGCCCGAGGGGAGCGCGGCGACCGATCTACCACCCGAGTTGAATCCCGTTTTGCTCCCGCTCCTCCGCCGACTACTGGCCGAGGATCCCGCAAAGCGGCATCCCACGGCCGCGGCCGTGCTCGCCGAGCTCGAGGATCTCGAAGGCAACCCGGCGATCTCGACCCTGTCCACCGTCGCCATTCAGGAGAGCGACGAGCGCCGGCGGCGGACGCGCCGGCGTGGAGGGCTCGCCGCGGGAGCCGTGCTGCTGGTAGCCACCGTGGCGATCGTCCTTGTCACCTGGCCGTACCACGAGCTGCCGCCGGAGGCGCGCGCGAGCTACGAGCGCGGGATCCACTATCTCGAAGAGGAATCCGAAACGGTGGCCGGGATCCAGAATGCGATCCAGATGTTTCACCGGGCTCACGAGTCCGCACCGGATTCGGCGCTGGTGCAGGCGCGGTTGGCGGAGGCCTACTGGATGCGGTTCGACCGCGAGCGCTCGATCGCGATGCGTGAGGAAGCGGAGCGCTGGAGCAAGGGAGCGGCGGCCCTCGACCCGGAGCTTCCCGAATTGCACACCGCCCGTGCTCGGGGGTTCCTCGCCGAGGACAAGTACGATGCGGCGAAGGCGGAGCTGGAACGCGCGTTGGCCAAGCAGTCCGACTCCGTGGCGGCCTGGCGGCTTCTGGGACTCGTCGAGCTCAAGCGCGGAGACTACTCGGCGGGGCTCGCGGCCCTGACCCGCGCGGAGCGGCTCGCTCCGGCGAGCTTCCTCGTGTATCTCGGTCTCGGACGGTTGCACGACACCTTCCAGGAGTACGACGAGGCGGCCCGTTCCTATCGGCGTGCCCTCGAGCTGAAGCCCGACAGCACCATCGCGTGGAACAACCTCAGCACGTCGTATCTGCACCTGCAGCGCACCTCCGACGCGGCGGACGCGCTGCGCAGGTCGGTCGAGATCGAGGAATACGCGGACGCCCGCTCGAACCTCGGCACGCTCTACTACATGCTCGGTCAACTCGACGACGCGATCGAGCAGTACCGCCGCGCGGCGGAGCTCGAGCCGCAGCGCGCGGTCCATCACAGCAATCTCGGCGACGCCTTCTTGGCCGCGACGCGACCGGACGAAGCCAGCCAGGCCTACGCCGCCGCGGCCCACGCGTCGCGCGAGCGCGTCGTGCGGGAACCCTTGTCCCTCGAGGCCCGTTCCGAAGCCGCGCTATTCTGCGCCCAGGCTGGCGACTCCGCGTGCGCGAGAGCCAACGTCCTCGAGGTCGCGGCGAGCGGATCGGCCGGCGCGGTTCACCTGCTGATGTGCGCGGCGGCGCTCGCTTCCCTGGGCGGCGATGCCGAGGCGCTCGACTGGCTCGAGCGCTCGGTCCACCTCGGCATGAGCCGGACACAGATCGAGGCCCGGCCGGAATTCGGTCGGCTACGCGGGTACCCGCGTTACACCAGGCTGCTCGATCTCGCTCGCTGATCCGCGGAGATCGCTCGGCACGCTGTCAGGGCGGATCCGTCGGCAGGATCATCGGATCGATATCACAGACGATGTTTCCGCTCGCGTCCTTGCCGTAGACCGTGTACTTCGCGGGTTTCGTCACGTTCTTCTGGCCGATCCGGGGAGCCATGCTCCAGATGGTCGCTCGGTCGTTCACGAGGAGCTTCTCGCACCTGGCCTGGGGGCCGCTCGAACCCGGGAAGTACGTCTCACCCCCCGGGAACTCAATGCCGACGACATCGACGTCAGGGTGCTCGTTCTTGATCGCCCATACGAACGGACGGCCGGTCACCACGGCCTCCGTGTCGTCCATCACCAAAGGCTTGCCTGTCTTGGGAACCAGGACGTTGATCTCCAGCATGAGCCCTCCTTGCCGAAAACGGCCGCGGGCCGCGGCCGAAGTTGCTGCTCGTCCCCCAAAGCGAACCCCGACGATTGCTGACATTCTAGACGGTTCCCGGTCGATCGGCGCAGGAACGTGCGCCCCGGACCACGAAAAAGTGCGGAGGCGGGTGGTCCTGGCGCCGCCTCCGCTCGCAGGGGAGTTTGTGCTTTCCGGCATCAGCTGACGAAGGGCTTGCGAAGCAGCCGGACCGCGTTTGCTCCGGCTTTGATCTGGCTCTTGAGCTTCATCGGGGGCCTCCTTTCTTCCTCTTCGTCGGTCTTGCCCGGGAGAGAGCAAGGCCAATGCCAGGCTCCGTGGACCGCGTGGACCGCAGGCGAGCGAGGAAACCGAAGAGATCACGGAGTCGATCGCTGAAGAGGAGCTGCCATCGGACCCGCAAGGGCACACAGGTGTGCCCGCCGTTTCTCACCGGGATCGGATGGCGGCGCTCGAGGGGTACACGCCCCCTTGCCCGGATTACTGCCCTGGGCCGGGCTCGTCGCCCATGGTCGGCGGACCGCCGCGCGCCTGCTCGAGAAGCTGCCGGGCACGCTCGTAATCGGGCGAGATCGCGAGTGCGCGCTCGAACAGCGGGATCGCCTCCGCTGCGCGCCCCTGTCGCAGGCGGGTACGGCCCGCATTGACGAGCGCCTTGACCGAGCGGGGAGACGCGTCCGCGGTCACTTCGGTGAGCGTCGCGAGATCGCGGTAGTCGCCGCTGCGAGTGTGGGCCGTCGCGGCTCCGCCGGCCAGAAACGCGACGACGACCACCGCGCGCCACACGGTCTTGGGGATCGCGGCCACGGCGATCCCGGCCAGTCCGCAGAAGCCGACCAGCGGCAAGTAGGCCAACCGCTCGGCGAAGATCGTGCCGATCGGGAAGGCGAGGTTTCCCGTGACGGCAAAAGCGCACGGCACGAACGCGGTTAGCAAGGCCTCGGTGTCGCGTCCCCACCGGCGCAGGATCACGACCGCGGCCACCACCGCCACGACGAGTGCCAGGGCCAGAGGCCCGGCCCACGGCAGAACGGGTACAACGGGAATCTGGTCGAACCCGTAGTCGATCGACAGTGGTGCGGGCCACAGCATCTTGCCGACGTACCGCGCCTGCAGGAGCACCGCGTTGACCGCACGTTGGATGGGATCCGCATGCACGAGCGGGTTGTCCAGGAACGGTGCGGCCGGACGGCCCCAGCCGACGACCGAGCCGCGCAGAACGAGAAACGCCCCCAGCGCGGCCAGGTAGAAGGCGCCTCGCGCGAGCGCGATCCACCGCGGCCGCAGCACGGCCCACGCCGAACCGATGACGATCCAGGCCACGGCGCTCTCCTTGGACAGGAGC
>Ga0247727_10008323_pt1 | contig 19288 bp, 10 predicted proteins | sample WisWelCaveWW1625_FD_202498 | JGI IMG/M metagenome (GOLD analysis project Ga0247727, IMG submission 202498) | Biofilm microbial communities from Wishing Well Cave, Virginia, United States - WW16-25 | ecosystem: Environmental > Aquatic > Deep subsurface > Groundwater > Cave microbial mat | place... | reverse complement strand
GACTCACGAACGCAAGGCCCGGGGCTCTGCCCCGGACCCCGCTGGATGAGGAAAGAAAGAAACGAAGAAGAGCTGCGCTTCCGGGGAGAGTCCCCGAAAGCGCTCAACCGTCCACCAAACCGGGGCAAGTCCACACGGAGGGCTTTCGCTGGTTTCCACATGGCGGCGCCAGCATAACCCAACGACCCGGCCATTGCCTAGCTATTTATGACGCACCACACTAGCGGCGTCGGAACGCGCGCTCGATCTCATCGTGGGGCAGCCGGAACACCACCGGGCGCCCGTGGGGGCAAGTCGTCGGGCTCTCCGCGGCGAACAGGTCGTCGAGGAGTCGCTGCATCTCCGGCTGGGTCAGTGGGTGGTGGATCTTGATCGCCGCCCGGCAGGCCGCCGTCGTCACGAGCCGATGCCGGATCGCCGGCGCATCCGCCGACACCGAGCGGGCGCGCGCCGCCTCGCTCGCGATTTCCCGGACCAGGCTCGGAGCGTCGAGATTGGCCGCGAGCGCGGGGACGCCGTCGATGCGCACCGTGGATCCGCCGAACGGCTCGACCAGGAACCCGAGCCGGCGAAGCTCCTCGGCATCGCGCTCGACCGCGACGAGCTCGGACGCCGAGAGATCGACCGTCGCCGGGAAGAGAAGCCGCTGCACCTCGACCCGATTCTCCTGCGCCTCGGCCAGGAAGCGCTCGAACAGAACCCGCTCGTGCGCCGCGTGCTGGTCGACGAGAAGCAGACCCTGCTCGTCCGTGGCCACGATGTACGAGTCGGCGTACTGCGCGAGGGGCTTGGCGCGCGACGCCGCCCCGAGCGCCGGCTGCCGCGGCTCGTCCGGAATGCCGCACCGAACCGGCTCGCCGTTCCACGACGAGACCGACCGGGGCTCGGCGACCCGCGGCGTCGACGGCACGTGAGGGATCGGGGCGGGACGGTCGGCAGCGAGGAGATGCGCGGACACCGCGGACTGCGGGCGTAAGTCGCCGAGGGACGGTACCGCTGAAGATTCGTTGCCGAGTGCCGCATGCACCGAATCGCGCAGGCGGTCGTGGATCTCCCCCGGCCGGTGAAACCGCACCTCGAGCTTCTGCGGATGGACGTTGACGTCCACGAGGGACGGAGCGAGGCGCACGAACAGGAACGCCCACGGGGCACGTCCGGCGGGCATCGTGTTCGCGTAGGCCGCGGCGAGCGCGTGAGCCAGCAGCCGGTCCTGCACCGGACGGCCGTTGACGAACAGATGGGCGCTGTCGCGCCGCGGAGCCGCGTCGGCCGGACGGCCCACGAAGCCGGAAACGCCCCATTCGTCCTCGGCCGACTCGACGCGCAACAGGCGTCGGGCCAGGTCGCGCCCGTAGATCTGGGCCAGTCGCTCGCCCAGGTCGGGCGCCGGATCGACGGCGAGGAGAACGCGCCCGTCATGCGCGAGGCGCAGGCGCAGGTCGGGGTGGGCCAAGGCGACGCGGTGAACGGCGCGCGCGATGTGCCCGAGCTCGGTGGTCTCCGATCGTAGGAACTTCCGCCGGGCCGGCACGTTGGCGAACAGCCGGGCGACCTCGATCGTGGTCCCCCGAGCCCGGCCGATCGGTCGAACCGCCCGCATCGTTCCGCCGTGGACCTCGACCTCGGTGCCCGGGCCGTCTCCGACCGAGGTCTCGAGCCGGACCCGTGCCACCGCGGCGATGCTGGCCAGGGCCTCCCCGCGGAACCCGAGCGTCGAGATCGCGTCGAGATCGTTCGCTCCGTGGATCTTGCTCGTCGCGTGGCGCTCGAACGCCAGGACCGCGTCGTCGCGGTCCATTCCCGTACCGTCGTCCTCGACCGCGATCCGTCGCACCCCCCCGGCCTCGCACGTGATCGCGATCGATCGCGCGCCGGCATCGATCGCGTTCTCGAGTAGCTCCTTGACGACGGCCGACGGCCGCTCGACGACTTCGCCGGCCGCGATTCGGTTCACGAGCGCGTCGGACAGGACGTGAATTCGACCCACGTGCGTGGCTCTCCGAGGTCGCAAGGGCGGACGGGCGCCGTATTGTAGCGACAGCGGCTCGATCAGGCTCGCTCGATCGGCAGCACGCGGCGCTCAGAAAGCGTTCCCGATCGAGAAGAAGAACTTCCCCTGCTCCTCACCCGGCATCCGATCGAGCTTCCAGCCGTACTCGGCTCGCAGCGGACCGATCGGCGTCTCGAAACGGATCCCGGCGCCCAGAACGTGACGCAGGTCGGTCGGATCGAAGTCCGGTAGCGTCCGGTACACGTTGCCGGCGTCGTAGAACGCAACGCCATGGAGCGATTCGAAGATCGGGATCCGAACCTCCTCGTTCAACAGGAACAGCCCCTCGCCGCCTGTCGGCAGCCCATTCTCCAAGGGGCCGAGCAGGTCGGTGTCGAACCCGCGTACGGTCGAGCTGCCCCCGGCGAAGAAGCGCTCCGAGATCGGCACGTCGACCGTGGAGCGGAACGGGTACTCGGCCCCGAGCCGGACCGCGGTCACGAGCGCCACCCGGTTGCGCAGGGTCCACATCCGCGAGACCGCCGCGGTTCCGCGGAGGAAGGAGAAATCGGACAGGACGACGGGCGCGAACACCGCGGTTCCCAGAGTGACCCGCAATCCCTGCGTGGGAGCGATCGGGTCGTCCCGCGTGTCGTACACCGCCGACACCTCGACGTTGCCCAGCCGGGCGTCCTCGAGCCGCTCGCGATCGACCGCGTCGGGATCCGTGATGTCGAACACGTCGACGAGCTGATATGCGTAACGAGCGAACCCGCTCCAGCGCGCGGAGAACTGCCGGTCGGCTCTGAGCGCCAACGACCAGTTCTGGACCGCGAAGCCAGGGGTCTGCCGGTCTTCCTCCCACACGAGGCTCGCGAGCGCGGGAAACGAACTGCCGAACAACGTCGGGGCCCGAGCGAACAGCTGGAAGCTCTGCAATTCGTCGTTGACGACCACCCGGGTGCCCAGACTCCGCGCCCTCCCTGCCACGTTGTCGAGCGACGTGCCGAGACTGAAGTTCACTTTCGACTCGGTGTTGTAGCCAGCGCCGATCGCCATACGCAGCGGGCGGCTCTCGGTCACGCGCACACGGATGAGGCGGGGCGCGTCTTCCCCTGCCTTTAGCGGCTCGTGCTCGACGCGCACGCTCTGCAGGGTCCCGAGCCGGTAGAGCGCCCGCTGGCCACGCACGAGCTGCTCGACCGTCACGGGATCGCCGACCCGCACGTCGAGCGCCTTGCGGATCGTGTCGTCGCGCGTCAGGAAGTTGCCCTCGACCTGGATCCCGGCAACGTGCATTTCCGGTCCCGGGTCCACCTCGAAGCGCAGGTCCACGCTTCCGTCCGCGGAGAAGGTTGGCGATACGCGGACGTTCGCTCCGGCACGGCCGCGCCGATCGAGCTCCCGGCGCAGCGCGGCCTCGGCGTCCGCGAGCAGATCCCGCGTCACCGGCAGACCGATTCGCAGCCCGCTCCATTGCTCGAGCTCCTGCCGCGGGATCCCTTGCGTGTCCGGGAATCCCAGGCTCCGAACCGTGAACAGCGGACCCTCGTCGATCGTCACGGCCACATCGACCGTCTCGCCGCTCATCGACAGGCGCACCTCGGGCGGCGCGATCTTCACGCCCAGGTACCCGAGGCTGCGGTACAGGTTCCGGATCGCGGCCAGGTCGGACTCGAGAATGGACGGCACGAACGAGTGACTGCCGAGCCACCCCGGGGGACGCGTCAGCATCTGGCGCCGCACGCGATCGGCGCCGACATGGACGGCTCCCTCGACCGCGACCCGCGCGACGTGCACGTCGCCCCCTCGATCGATGCGGAAGCGCAGCAGACGCTCTTCGCCCGGGATCACCGCGTAATCCACGTCGACCGCGAAGTAGCCGCGATCCTGAATCTGCACGCGGATCGACTCGACCGAATCCGCGTACAGGTCCCCGACGAACAGGGAATCGGACCACAGGCGATCGAGCCTCTGGCGCAGCTTCTTCTCTTCCTTCGGAGTCACGCCGTCGAACTCGATGCGGTACACGGGGCCCGGACGGACCCGATACACGACGTCGATCGTGTCGGCTGCGGCAGGCGTCGGACGGGCGTCGACCTCGACCTCGAGGTATCCGCGCCGCACGAAGGCGCGCCTCAGGTTCTCGACCCCGACGAACAGGTCGGCCCGCCGATACCGAGCGCCGGGCCGTAGCGGAACGCGCTCGGCAAGATCGGCGAGCTCCCGGCCGCCGTCGTCCTCGACTCGCACCGAACCCACCGTCGTCGCGGACACCTCGGTTCGCCCCGTCTCGGCGAGCGGTGCAGGGCCCGCCCCGGCCGGCGCCTTGCGCCACCAGTAGCGATGCGTGTAGTACACGGTCGCACCGAGGCCCCCGTTCGTGGCGCGCTCGGCGGTCAGGGTGGCACGGCGGTTCGCGCGCCACTCGACCTGGTACAGATCGTCCTCCACGCGGTCGGCCCGGTAGGAGTACACGACGGTCAAGTCGTCGCGGATCTTCTTGCCTAAGGTGACGCGCGTCGTGGGATCCCCGCGATCGAGGATCAACGGGTCGATGCGGAACGTGTCGAGCCCCACGAGACCGGCGAGCTGGTCCTCGAATGGATCGGTCAGCACTCCCGCGAAGTAGTTCGCCGCCAGGTCTCCGGTGAAGGGCGCGCCGCCGGACGAGCTTTGCTCCAGGTCGGTGAGCGTCTTACCCGTGGCGAGCAGCGCGATGATGTCCTGGCTCGACAGGGCGGGGCTGCTCGTCAGCTCGTACGCCAGGCGATCCGGAGTGCCCGATACGCGCAGCTGGATGTCGTAGCCCGAGACGCTCGTTTCGGCCTCGATGGCCACGAACGGCTCGATCCGATCGGGGTTCGTGAACTCGAGCGAGCCCGAGCGAACCTGGTAACGCAGGCCCCGGTATTCGATTCTGCCTCCCTCGAGAGCGAACGTGCGTCCTGCGACCTGTGGCCGCTCGAGCGTCCCGCCGAGGTGCAGGTCGACCGCGGCCTCGATCTCGGCAAGCTGGTTGCGGACCCAGACGTTGTGGGTCGCGACGACGTCGAGGTCGAGGAAGGTCCGGGGCGCGAGGTGCGGCGTTTCTCCCGGCGCGTACTCGCGCCCCGGCCCACCGAACAGCTGCGGGCGCTCCAAATCGGTCGACCACAGACCGCGCAGCAGATCGGCGCGCCCCCGCACGTCGATCCGATCGGGCGTGCCGCCGACCTCGAGCTCGGCGTCGTAGATCCCCTCGAAGCCCTCGGGGACCTCGAGCCGCACGCCCGCCGCGCGGATCCCGAGTTCGAACGACGGGGATCCGGTCGCGCCGAATTCGATCCGCCCGGATCCTTCGATCTCGCCCCCGCCGAGGACCGCGCGAAAGGACTCGATCTCGACGTTCGAGCCACGAAGCGCCGCTGACGCCGTAACCGCCTGGAAACGGTAGGGCAAGCCAAGGTGACGCACGCGCCCGCCGTCGAGGCGCAGGAAGCCGTCGAGTTCCGGCCGATCCGCCGTGCCGCGAGCGCGGATCTTGAACTCGACCGTTCCCTGCGCGCGCAGATCCGGGATCGCGAAGGCGAGGACCGTGAGGTCTCCCGTCCCATCGAGCTCTCCGTCCATCTCTCCCGACTCGAGCCCGTAGCGCAAGCTGGCCGTCACGTCGACGCCCGGACCCTGGATCCGCAACGGGCCGACGTCGATCGTGCCGTTCGCCATGCGCACCGGGGCGTCGTCCGACACCTCGAACCTCCGCGCACCGACGTGGATCTCAGCCGCGGCGATCACCCAGCCGACGTCCCAGCGAGCGGGTTCGCCCAACGGACCCGTCGCTTCGACCCGGCCGCTCACCACGACGCGCGTGGGAACCGGAAGTCCATCGATCCCCTCGAGCGGCCAAGCGTCGAGAGCGAGCTCGGCGCGGACAGGCTGCGGATCGGCGAGCCCGACGGTTGCCGTCCCGCTCCAGCCTGCAGGATCGACGCCGTGCAACCGGAAGACGACCTCCTCCGGGAGAAGCTCGATTTGCCCCGCGATGCTGCCGATCGACACGTCGCGGATGCGTAGCTCCGCCGACTCGACCGCGAACAGGCCGCTCGCTCCCGACGGGTCGACGCGAACGGGCCCGGACAGCTGGACCTCGGCGGCGAACGGCGAGGAGCCACGCGCGCTCACCTCCAGGCGCTCGATGCGCACGCGCCCCGCCTCGATCCGCGCGTCCACGTTCCCGGTCGCGAGGTCGACGGTCCCCTGCCCCTCCATCTCGACCGCCGGTCCGATCACGCGGGCGTTCGCGAAGCGCAACGCTTGGCCAGAGACGACGACCGAGGACGTCACCTCGTCGAACGGCTCGCCGAGCCATCGTCCGGCGGTCAAGCGGATCGTACCCGTGCCCTCGACGCCCCCGCCCACCCGAGCCGCCCGAATCGTCCCTGACGCCCGGCCGCGCAGGTCGGTCTCGACGTCGAAGAGATCGGCCACCTCGGCGATCTCGAGGTCGGACACCGTGAGATCGGCCTCGAGGATGGCTCGTGGCTCGAGCCCGATGCGGAGCGCACCGCGGACCGCCGTCGCACCGGCCGTCAGGTCCAGGTGTCCCAGAGCGAGCTGCCCGCCTTGGGAGGCCAGGCGGACCGTCGCGCGGTCGAAGCGCTGCGGTCCCCACGCGCCCTCATGGAGATCGAGATCGAGCTGGAGATCGAGAGGGCCGCCGATGGGGAATCGTGCGGCAAACGTCCCGTGGCCCGACAGCGCCCGAAGGACGACGTCCGGTGCTTGGGCGCGGGCGTGGTCCAGGATCCGCAGGACATCTGCCTGCGTCGCTCCCGCATCGGATGTCGTCCCCTGGATCCGCACCTCCCCGCGCAGGGGCCGTCCCGCTAGGTCGAGGCTCGCTCCGACAGCGAACGCGCTCCGGTCGGTCCGGACGTCCGGCGCGTCGAGAGCCAAGCGCCCGGCCTCGATCGAGAACCCGCCGCTCCCCGCGGTGGGCACGCCGTCCTCTCCCCCCTCGGCGACACGAAGCTCGAAGGTCCCGTCGCCGAACCACGAGCGACGATTCGCCGGGTCGCCGGCAAGACGGACCCGGCCGTCCGTGCGCGCACGGACGGGAACCGGGACGCCCAGCCAGTCGAGGAGCCGGGCGGAATCGATCTCGTCGAACTCGACCTCCGCCGTCATGTGTCGTGAGCCGGCAAGGCTGAGTTCGAGCCAGCCGCGCGCCACGCCGTCGAGCAGCGAGGCCTTGATGTCCGAGAGCGCCACGCGATCCGTCCCGACCACGACGTCGCACTGTACCTGTTCCACTCCGACCGGCCCGATCCGGACCGCCGATCCTTCGATCCGGCCCTCGGCCCCCCATGGTCGGTCTCCTCCGCGCACACGTAGCGTGCCCGAGAGCGCGCCCTCCAGGTCGGCCGCTTGGGGTGACAGGAGGCGGTCCACCCCCGCGAGATCGACGCGGATGCGAGCGGTCGCGTCGACGCTCGATGTCGACGCGAGCTTCAGGACGGCTTCGCCCGACAGCTCCGCTGGACCGGCGCGGGCCCGCAGGTCGAGCAGCTCCAGGCGCTCCCCGCGAAGACGGAACTGGGTGGCCAGACTCGCGTCGAGCGGCTCTGTGAGCGGCGCGAGCGCCAGGTTCACCCTGGCGCTCGCCGCGCCGAGCATCGTCCGTCCATCGCCCGCGAGCGTGGCGCGCAGCTCGACGCTCGAAACCTCGAGGTCAAGCGGAACGGTCTCGTCGTCGTGCGTCCAGGCACCTCCGGTGATCCGCACGTGACCTGCCGCGACATCGAGTGGAACGGGCTCTCGCCGCTCGCTCTCGGGACGTGCTGCGACGAGGAGCGCTCCGTGCGTCACGACCCGTGGCTGCTCGAGGAACGCGCGGTCGAACCGGTATCGACCGCGCCGCCAGCCGAGGAGCGAGCGCCAGCCGAGGTCGAGCCGCGCGTAGGGGACGGTGATCTCGACGCGTCCAGGCGCTGTCGGGTCCCGCTCGAGGACGAGGTCGGTCACCTCGAGGCGCAGTCGCAAGAGCCGCACCTCGACTCGGCCAATGCGGGTTCTCAGACCATGATCGCGCTCGAGCCGGCGTGTGACCTCGGCGACGAGCCGGTCCTCGAGGTGGGGTCGGGCCGCCAGGCCCAGGACGACGAGCGCCAGGGCGGCAACGAGGAGGCCCCGGCGAAGCAAGCGGAGCCGAGCGCGCGGACGGCGCGGGGTTTCGGACGACGAGGACGGCAACCGGGACACGGGGGATCGCGATCTCCCGGGCCGGGCGTCCGTTGGGTGGCGCGCCGGCTCGCTCGATCAAGATAGCGCCGGACGAAGGACGGGGACGCGACTCGCCGTCCCGGTCCTGTCAGGCGTTCAGCTCGTCGTCGTCGTGCCCCGCATCGGCGCCCGGCGGGTCCTCGACGAGATCCTCCTCCGGCTCGGCCTCTTCGTCGGTCTCGGGCGCCTCCTCGGATCGCGGCTCGTCGTCGTAGTCACCGTCCCCGCCACCCGGTTGCTGCTGAAGCAGCAGGCCCTGCTCCTCGAGCTCCTGGCACCGTACGCAGTGACGGGCCCACGGCTCGACCTCGATTCGATTCTCCGGAATCTCCTGGCTGCACTGGAGACAGCGCCCGAACTCCCCGCGGTCGATGCGCTTCAGGGCCTCCTCGATCAGCAGCATATGCCGCTGCTCCATCTCGGTCAGCGACAGCAAGAAGTCCCGGTCGTAGGAGTTGACCGCGTAGTCGATGTAGTCTTCCGTTCCGTCGCTCTTGGTCTCGCGGGTGCTGCCCTTGCCGCTGCGGTAGGCGGCGAGGAGCGCGCGATGGCGGCCGACGAGGAGCTCGCGGAAGCGGGCCATGCGCTTGCGCGAGGCGGCGTCGCGAGGCGGGCGAGCGGGGCGCGCTGGCGCTGCCGCCGCGCGCTTGGCCGGGGCCTCGGGCGCAACCCGCGACGACTTCCCCTTGGCCACCGCCTTGGGCTCGGGCTTCGCGACGGTCTTCGGTGCTCGCGACACGGCTGCCTTGGATGGCGCCTTCGAGGGGGCCTTCGCGGGGGCCTTCGCGGGGGCCTTCGCGGGGGCCTTCGAAGCCGCTAGTCGGTCGGCGCGCTGGGGCGCTTTCTTTACGACAGTCTTTTTCATCCCACCGGTCTCTGGGCCGGACGCCCGAAAAAGGCGCGCAACTATAGTGCCCGCCCGCAGGGGCGTCAAGGCGCCGCTTCGGCGGTCTCGATCACGCTGTTCCGGAGCCGCCGCGGTCGGTCAGCACGCCGTGCGCCGCCGCCAGGCGCGCGATGGGCACGCGGTACGGAGAGCAGCTGACGTAGTCCGCTCCGGCGTCGTGAAAAAACAGCACCGACCGTGCGTCGCCGCCGTGCTCGCCGCACACGCCAACCTTGAGATCCGACTTGCGTCCCCGCCCCTCGGCGATACACAGGCGCACGAGCCGCCCGACACCGACCGTGTCGAGGGTCTGGAACGGGTCGCTCGGCAGCAGGCGCATCGCCACGTACTGCGGCAGGAACTTGCCCACGTCGTCCCGGCTGAACCCGTAGGTCATCTGCGTCAAGTCGTTCGTCCCGAACGAGAAGAACTCGGCCTCGGCGGCGATCGAGTCGGCGACGAGGCACGCCCGCGGCACCTCGATCATCGTCCCGACGAGGTAGCGCAGGCGCCCGCGCGCGGTTCCCAGGACCTCGTCGGCGACGCTGCGCACCCGCGCCGCGAGCACACGGAACTCCTCGACCGTCCCGACCAGTGGGATCATGACCTCCGGCAGGACACGCACACGCTCGCGCCGACAGTGCACGGCCGCCTCGAAGATCGCCCGCGCCTGCATCTCGTAGATCGCCGGAAACGTCACGCCGAGCCGGCACCCGCGGTGACCGAGCATCGGGTTCGTTTCGTGGAGCTGCCTCGCCTTCGCCTCGAGGGCGGCCGCCGTCACCCCCATTTCCGCGGCGATCCTGCGGAACTGCTCCGGCCGGGTGGGCAGGAACTCGTGCAGCGGTGGATCGAGCAGCCGGATCGTCACCGGGAGGCCGTTCATCGCCTTGAAGATCCCGATGAAGTCCGCGCGCTGCATGGGGAGGAGCCGCTCGAGCGCCCGCGCGCGCTGTGCATCGTCGTCGGCCAGGATCATCTCGCGCACGACACTGATCCGGTCCTCGGCGAAGAACATGTGCTCGGTGCGGCACAGGCCGATCCCTTCCGCGCCGAACGCACGCGCCACCCGTGCATCCTCCGGCGTATCGGCGTTCGTCCGGACGCGCATTCGGCGGACCTGGTCGGCCAAGCGCATGAGCTTCGAGAATCGGCGGTACAGCTTCGAGCGCGCGGGACGCTTCGTCTTCTCGACGAGGATCTGCTGGATCTCGGACGGGTGGGGATCGAGAGGGCCGAGGATGACCTCCCCGGTCGTCCCGTCGATCGACAGCGCATCCCCCTCGCGCAGCGTGGTCGAGCCGGCGACGAGGTGACCGTCGTGCTCAGCGACGCGGATCGACTCGGCCCCGACCACGCACGGCTTGCCCATGCCGCGGGCGACCACCGCGGCGTGGGACGTCATCCCGCCGCGGCTCGTCAGGATCCCGACCGCCGCGACCATCCCGCCGATGTCCTCGGGGCTCGTTTCGGTCCGCACGAGGAGGACGCGCCGCCCGTCGTGCGCCAGAGCCTCCGCGCGCTCGGCGCTGAACGCGATCGTCCCGGAAGCCGCGCCCGGGCCCGCGGGAAGGCCGCGCGCGACGACCCGCCCGTCGCTGCGGGCGCGGGACAGCTCCGCCGGGTCGAACACCGGCGCGAGCAGCTGGACGAGCATGTCCGGATCGACCCGCCGCAGCACCTCTCGCTGCGGGATGACCCGCGCCGCGTGCAGATCGAATGCGATGTGGAGCGCGGCGAGACCGGTGCGTTTGCCGGTACGGGTCTGCAGCAGGTACAACCGCCCGCGCTCGATCGTGAACTCGATGTCCTGCATGTCCTTGTAGTGCTTCTCGAGGGTCCGGCGGATCGTCTGGAGCTCCGCGTAGGCCTTCGGCATCCGCTCCTCGAGCGTGACCTGGGTGGCGTCGGTCTTCTGGCTCCGCGAGATCGGCTGGGGCGTGCGCGTACCCGCGACCACGTCCTCGCCCTGGGCGTTGACCAGGTACTCGCCGTAGAGGACGTTCTCGCCCGTGGCCGGGTTACGCGTGAACGCGACCCCCGTGGCGCAGTCGTCGCCCAGGTTGCCGTACACCATCGATTGCACGTTCGCCGCGGTCCCGAGGTGGTCCGGAATGCCGTACTCGCGACGGTACCGGCGCGCGCGGTCGTTGCCCCAGCTGCGGAATACCGCCGCGATCGCGCCCCACAGCTGCTCGTGAGGCTTTTGGGGGAACGATTTGCCGGAGCGGGCACGGATCGTCGACTGGAACTGACCCACGAGCCGCTCGAGGTCAGAGACGTCGAGATCGGTATCCGCTGCGACGCCGCGACGCTCCTTGGCTGCGTCCAGCTGCGACTCGAATTCGGCCTTGTCGATCCCCAGCACGACCGATCCGTACATCGACAGGAATCGACGGTACGCGTCGAACGCGAATCGCCGGTCACCACTCGCACGCGCCAGGCCATCGGTCGACCGGTCGTTGAGCCCGAGATTGAGGATCGTGTCCATCATGCCGGGCATGGAGAACTTCGCGCCCGAGCGCACGGACACGAGCAGCGGGTCGGCCTCGTCGCCGAAGCGCTTGCCCTGGAGCGTCTCGAGCCGGCCGAGGGCGCGCTCGACCTGTGAAGCGAGCTCCTCGGGGAAGCGCTGGCCACGCTCGGAGTACGCGTTGCACGCACGGGTCGAGATCGTGAATCCCGGCGGGACCGGAATGCCGAGGTTCGTCATCTCGGCGAGGTTCGCGCCCTTGCCGCCCAGGAGGTCCTTCATCCGGGCGTTGCCTTCGCCCTTCCCCTTCCCGAACGCATACACGAGCTTGGCCACTAGGGACTCCTCTCCGCCTCGCCGGCAAGCTCTCGAACGTCGAATGTGCAAGTCAAGAGGCCGCCGAGACGCGCGAGCAGTTCGAAGCGCGACGCGCTGGCCGACGGGTCCGCGGAATCGATCACGAGACAATCGACGAAGAACCGCTCGACCGGGTCGATGAACTCGGCCAGAGACTCGACGCTGGCGGCGTAGTCCCGATCCCGTGCGTATGCGGCGAGCCGTGCGGCCGCCTGATCGACGCGCTCGGCGAGCACCCGTGCGGCCGCCGCCGAATCGACGTAGCCCGGCGACGCCGCGTGAGCGAACCGCTGCTTCTCGTCCACGTTCTTGCTCAGGATGCGATCGACGCGCTCGGTCAGCTGGACCAGCTGGCGGAAGTCGTCCCGCCCGCGCACCCGAGCCACCGCTTCGAGTCGGGCGCGCACGTCGGCCAAGGGCCAGCGCAACGGCTCGTCGTCCCCCAGGCGCGGTCGCAGGACCGCATGGATCTCGCTCGTGCTGAACCCGGCGTCGCGGAAGCACGCGGACATGCGCTCGCCGAGGAAAGCGAGCGCTTCGCCCCCCGCGCGGGCCAGGTCGCACAGCGGCCCGAGCCCGACCGGCCACTCGCGGGCGAGCAGGATCCGCACGACGCCGTTGCCCGCGCGTCTGAGGCCGAACGGATCGCGCGAGCCGGACGGCTTTTCCCCGGCGGCCATGAGACAGGCGATGTTGTCGAGCTTGTCCGCCACCGCGACGACCGCGCCCAACTCGGTCGCCGGCAGAGGATCGTCGGGCCCGGCGGGCCGGTAATGCTCGTACACGGCGGTCGCGACCGCCTCGGCCTCCCCTTCCGCCCGCAGCAGGAGTCCGCCGGCGATGCCCTGCAGCTCGGGGAACTCGCCGACGAGCCCCGTCGAGAGATCGTTCTTGGCGAGGCGCGCCGCATGCGCGGCGAGGCGCGCTTGGCTCGCGTCGAGCCCGATTCGCTCGGCGATGGCCCGGGCCAGGGCCGCAAGGCGCTCGGCCTTGTCGGCGTACGTGCCGGAACGGGCGTGAAAGGCGACGCCGGCGAGGTCGGCGCTCCGCGACGAGAGGCTCGTGGCACGGTCCTCGGTCCAGAAGAACCGCGCGTCGTCGAGTCGGCCACCAACCACCCACTCGTTTCCCCGCCGCACGTGGCCCCCGGGGTCGCGGTCGGTGTTCGCGATCGCGAGAAACCCGGCGACGAGGGCGCCGTCGGCTCCGTCCACCGAGAAGCACTTCTGATGATGCCGCAGGGTCGTGACGAGGATCTCCCGTGGAAGCTCGAGGTGCGCAGGATCGAACGCTCCGGGAACGACGCCCGGCCACTCGACGAGATCGGCCACCTCGTCGAGCAGATCCGGATCCTGCACGAGCGCGCCGCCGAGACCGCGCCCCGCGTCGTCCAGCAAGCGCGCGAGCGTGGCGCGCCGGCGCCCCGGGTCCGCGAGTACGTGCGCTCGCTCGAGCGCCCCCGTGTACTCGTCGGCGTGCGCCAGCACGACCGGATCGGAGGCGAGGAACCGGTGTCCGACCGACGAGCGCCCGGCCGTCACGCCGAACAGCGACAGTGCGAGGACTCGCGGACCGTGGAGCGCCACGACCCAGTGCACCGGGCGCACCCAGCGGTGCACGCCCTCGCCCCAGCGCATCGTCTTCGGGAACGACATCCGGCTCACCGCAACGGGAAGCGCCTCCGCGAGAACCTCGCCGAGGTCTCGCCCGGCCACGCGACGCTCGAACCCCACGTAGGTTCCCCGGTCCGTCCGGATCTCGGTCAGGCTCGTCGGCTCGATGCCGTGCTTGGCCGCGAACCCGAGCGCTGCCCGGGTCGGCGATCCAGCGCGATCGAACGCCACCGAGTTCGCCGGGCCGAGGACCGTCTCGTCCCGGTCGGCCTGACGACCGGCGACCGCGTCGATCCGTACGGCGAGCCGGCGCGATCCGCCCCACACCGTCGACGAGCCGTGGTCCAGTCCGGCTGCGTCGAGGATCGCGACGAGCGCGGCGGCGAGGTCCGCGGATGCACGCGGGATCATCCGCGCCGGGATCTCCTCGCATCCGATCTCGAGGAGCAGCGGCTCGAGATCCACGGACCGCATGCGGGTCATGACCGGTCCGGTTGCGCGCCCGCCCGGTCGAGCAGCGGGAATCCCGCGCGCTGTCGCGCGGCGACGAACGCGTCCGCCGCACGACAGGCCAGGCCCCGCACCCGGGCGATCGCCGCCGCGCGCTCGGTCACGCTCAGCGCACCCCGCGCGTCGAGGAGGTTGAACAGATGCGAGCAGCGCAGCGTGGCCTCGTACGCCGGCAGCACCAGCGGCGCGCCCTCCCCGTCGGGCGCCGGCGCGCGACGATCGAGCAGCCGCGTGGCGTCCCGCTCCCAGTCGTCGAAGTGACGGCGCAGGGTCGCGACATCCGCCGCCTCGAACGCGTAGGTCGAGTGCTCGACCTCCTCGGTGCGCCGGACTTCGCCGTAGGACAGATGCTCGTTCCACGGAATGTCGAAGATGTTCCGGATGTCGTTGAGGAACATGCAGATCCGCTCGATGCCGTAGGTCAGCTCGACGGCGATCGGCGCGACATCTTGCCCACCCACCTGCTGGAAATACGTGAACTGGGAGATCTCCATGCCGTCCATCACGACCTGCCAGCCGACCCCCGCAGCTCCGAGCGTCGGGGCCTCCCAGTTGTCCTCCTCGAAGCGGATGTCGTGCTCGTCCGGCCGTACGCCGAACGCCCGGAGCGAGTCCAGGTACTGCTCCTGGACGTCCAGCGGCGATGGCTTGAGCAGTACCTGGTACTGGAAGTGCTTGTAGACCCGCATCGGGTTCTCGCCGAACCTTCCATCGGCCGGCCGGCGCGACGGCTGGCAGTACGCCACGCGCCACGGTTCCGGTCCGAGCGCACGGAAGAACGTGTCCGGGTGCATCGTTCCCGCTCCCACCTCGAGGTCGTACGGCTGCTGGAGGATGCAACCGCGCTCGCCCCAGAATCGGTGCAGCGCATGGACGAGCTGCTGGAACGTGGTCATGCCTGGCTCTCGCCACCCGCCGCCGCGGCCAGGTGACGGTAGCTGCGGAACCGCGTTTCGGCGAAGGTCTCGAGCGTGCCGCGGAGGAGCGCTTCGAGCGTTCCTCCCGGACGGGCGGCCGCGGGGGGGACGTCGAGCCGGACCGGTGGATGGACGCGGGCCGCGGCGAGGAACGCGATCTCCGCCGTGCCGAGCCGCCGGCTTCGACCGGCCGGCTCCGCGTCGCAGCCCCGGCATGCGACGTGCCCCCGCGACCCGATGCGTGCGTCGGCCGGATCGTGGATCGGCTCACTGCACCGCGCGCAGGCGTCGAGATCGGGCAACAGCCCGTGGATCCGCAGCATCCAGTACTCGAAGTAGCGCACGATCGTCCAAATATCGGCCCGCGCCTCGAGGGCCACGAGCACAGCCCCGACGAGGCGGAACGCCGCCGGATCCGGTTCGTCCTCCCGTGCGAACGCGCCGCAGACCTCGCTGACGACCGCGCATGCCGCCTGAAGGGCGGGGTCGCTCTGCATAGCGGCGAACGACCGTTCGCCCTCTACGCCGTCGATGCGCGCGATCTCACGGCCGGGGGTGTCGGTCCATGCCACGCGCACGAGTGTGAGCGGCTCGAGTGTCCCGCCGAACCGCTTGCGACTGCGGCGCGCGGAGCGCGCGACGCCGCGCACCTTGCCGTGCCGCAGCGTGAAGAAGCTCACGATCAGATCGGCTTCGCCCAGCGGCTGGGTCCGGAGAACGTAGCCCTCGTCCCGGAGCTGTTTCATGGGCCCGCTCGGCGGGTCGAACGGCCCGACCGGCCCGAAAAGGGGCGCATCCTAGCACATCGGAGCCGGGGTCACGCGGCGCGCCCGACGGCCGCCCGATCCGTTTCGCTCGATTCATGCGAGGCCGAGCTCCTGCAGCATCCGCACGTCGTCGCGCCAGCCGCCGCGGACGCGCACCCACAGCCGCAGGATCACCGGCCGGTCGATCCGCCGCTCGATCTCGTGACGCGCCGCGGTTCCGACGTCCCGCAATACCGTACCGCCCCGACCGATGACGATCTTCTTCTGCCCGTCCCGCTCGACGAAAATCGAGGCGTCGATCTCGACCCGGCGGTCCGCGCCGGCATCGACCCACCGATCGACGACAACCGCCATCGCGTGCGGCAGTTCCTCGCGCAGGACGCCGATGAGCTTCTCGCGGATCCATTCCGCCACGAGCGTGCGCTCGGGCTGGTCGGTCAGGAAGTCCGGCGGGTACGGTGCCGGCTCCGCCGGCAGTCGCGCCAGGAGCAGGTCGAGCAGAACGTCGCATCCCTCGCCGGTCGCGGCGGATACCGGGACGACATCGGCGAATCCGAAGCTCGTGCCGAGCTCGGCCATCATCGGCAACAGCGGGCTCCGCGGCCGTATGAGATCGATCTTGTTCAGCACCGCAACCCGGTTCTCCGTGCGTGCGACGAGCGCTCCGGCTCGACGGTCGCCGCGGCCGATCCCGCGCGAAGCGTCGATCACGAGGACCGCGACGTCGACCTCGGCCGCCGACCGGCGCGCCGCCTCGACCATCGCTTGATTCATCCGGTGTCGCGGATCGTGCAGGCCGGGTGTGTCGACGAACGCCAGCTGGCCGCGCCCGGGGAAGGTCCGCACGCCGACGAGGCGCTGGCGGGTCGTCTGTGCCGACGCCCCGACGGCCGCGAGCTCGGCGCCGACCAGGCGGTTGAGCAGCGTCGACTTGCCGACGTTCGTCCAGCCGACGAGCGCGACGAACCCGCCGCGATCCACGCCGGGCGCGTCCGGCGTCACGACCGGCCCGCGGACTCGATTCCGGCGCTCTCGCGCCGCACCCGCACGCTCTGCACGCGGCGGCCGTCGGCGCGGAGAACCTCGACGTGCAGGCCCCGTACCGCGGTCGCCTCACCGGCCGACGGCACGCGCCCGAAGCTCGACACGACGAGGCCGCCGACCGTGTCGAAGTCCCGATCGCCGAAATCCACGCCGAACAGGGTCTCGAGCTCCTCGACGTGAGCCACGGCATCGACGATCCACGACCCGTCGCTGTCAGCCCGCAAGAGCGGCTCCTCGGCGTCGTGCTCGTCCCGGATCTCCCCGACGATCTCCTCGAGCACGTCCTCGAGCGTGACGAGTCCCGCGACTCCGCCGTACTCGTCCACGACCACCGCCAGGTGGGTGCGCTGACGCATCGCCGAGAGCAGCTCGCCCGCCGCCAGCGTCTCGGGCACGAAGATCGCCGGCCGAACGTAACCGGCGATCGGCCGATCGTCGTCGCGCTGCTCCCACGCCTGGAACAGGTCGCGGCCGTGCAGGACGCCGACCACGTTGTCGATCGAGTCCTGGAACACGGGCAGCCGCGAATGGCCCGCCTCGAGCAGGCGGCGCCGCGCCGCCGCGACCGTGGTGTCGGCGGGCAGCGCGACGATGTCGGTCCGCGGCGTCATGATCTCGCGAACGAGCGTCGCGTCGAGATCGACGATCCCCCGCATCATCTCGCCTTCCGCGGCCTCGAGGATCCCGGTGCGCTCCCCGACCTCGATCAACGCTTCGACCTCCTCGTCCTGCGCCGCGTCGTACGACGGCCCCGCCTCCGGCACTCGGGCCCGGATCCGGTCGAGCATCCCATGCAACGGGATCACGACCGGCAGGAACGCCGCGTGCGCCAGGCGCAACACCCAGGCGGTGGCGCGCAGCGCGCGGCGGGGATCCCATGCGGCGATCGCCCGGGCGCAGATCGCCTCGACCCCCAGCGCGCCGACGACGGCGGCGCAGCCGATCCCGAGGCCCGGCGCCGCGGGAGCGCCGAGGCGCACCGCCGTGGTCGCGAACGCCAGGGCGGCACCGAGCAGGCTGAGCTGGCGCAGCAGCAGCGCGGCCGTGCGGTGACGCGACGTCGAACGCGCCACGGTCTCGAGGAACGCGAGACGGGCGGAGGACTCGTTGGCCATGCGGCGCAGCGCCGGCCGATTCAGCGCCACGATCGACTCGAGCGCCACCGATACACAGAGATCGACGAGCAGGAGCAGCACGCCGCTGGCCACGACGAGCAGCACGGGCGCGGACGCACCGGTCATCCGCAAGTCCGCGGCTGGCTTCGCCGGCGGGCGAGTCGTCGGGCGAGGCGCCGCTCGAGGCGCGCCATCTCGCCGTCGTCTCGCTCGTGGTCGTACCCCAAGAGGTGCAGGTAGCCGTGGAGCACCAACCGTTCGATCTCGCTCGCGAGCATGCCCGTCGCGCCGGGCGCCTGGCGTGCCGCTTGGGGCACGCACACCACGATGTCCCCGACGTACACCCGGCCGTCGGGCCCCGGACGAGCGCCGCCGGGGAACGACAACACATCGGTCGTCGTCGACCGACCGCGGTACGCGCGCTGCAAGCCGATCATCCTACGATCGGAGACGAGGCAGACGGCGAGGGCGTCGCCCCGACGCGGCGGGCAGGTCGCGACGAGCCGGTCGACGAACGCGCCGAGCGCGCGGGTGTCGACCCGGCGCGCGCGCTGACGGTTGACGATCGAGCGCTCGAGGATCACCGCCGCCTCGCGCCCGGCCGGGCCGCGCGCGAGCGCGCCTCGCCGAAGTCGAAGCCCGGATACTCGACGCGCTGATGGTGCATGCTCACGAGCGAGCGCAGGAGCGCGTCCTGCACCCGCTCGAGATCGGCGAACGTCAGATCGCACTCGTCGAGCTGCCGGTCGAGGATGATCGCCTGCGTGACCTGCCGGATCATCTCGTGGAAGCGCACGGCGGTCGGCTCCTCCACCGTGCGCGCCGCAGCTTCCACGGCATCGGCGAGCATGAAGATCGCCGCCTCGCGCGTCTGGGGCTTCGGGCCGGGGTAGCGGAAGGCGTCGTCGCGTACCCGACCGAGCGCCGGCATCGCGCGCCGTGCCTTGTCGAGGAAGTACGCCATCGTGCGGGTGCCGTGGTGCTGCGGGATGATGTCGACGATCTGCTGCGGCAACCCCGCTTCGCGGGCCATCCGGATCCCGTCGGTCACATGCGCCGCGAGGATCTCGGCCGAGCGTCCGGGATCGATGTGATCGTGCGGATTGACGCCGCGCTGGTTCTCCACGTAGTACTCGGGATGCGAGAGCTTGCCGATGTCGTGGTAGAAGCCTGAGACGCGGCACAGCAGCGCGTTCGCGCCGATCGCCTTCGCACCCTCCTCGGCCAGCGTTCCCACGACCAGGCTGTGGTTGTACGAGCCGGGCGCCTGGACGGCGAGCTGGGACAGCAGCGGGTGATTCGCGTTCGACAGCTCGAGCAAGCGCACGTCGGTGAGCACGCGGAACAGCCGC
>Ga0247727_10008322_pt1 | contig 19291 bp, 17 predicted proteins | sample WisWelCaveWW1625_FD_202498 | JGI IMG/M metagenome (GOLD analysis project Ga0247727, IMG submission 202498) | Biofilm microbial communities from Wishing Well Cave, Virginia, United States - WW16-25 | ecosystem: Environmental > Aquatic > Deep subsurface > Groundwater > Cave microbial mat | place... | reverse complement strand
ACTTTCATGTGCGCATGCGAAGTGGTCTAACAAGATCGTTGGCCCGGCATCAGGGCAGGCAAGTGGCGGTATTGGCCGTTCACCTGACCGGGCAGGATGCCTTCCCGCAACTGGTCGTAGGTGGCCAGCGCCAGCAGCGGCCAGGCGTTGCGATACATGTCGTACTTCAAGTAGAAGACCTTGGGGAAACCCGTACCGGTCGTTTCCGACTCGGTCCACGAGCCGTCGGCGTTCTGCGTGCGGATCAGGTAGTCGAGGCCGCGTCGCAGGCTGGGCCGGTCAGCGTCGCCCAACGCGCAGAGGCCCATCACCGCCCAGGCGGTTTGCGAGGCGGTGCTCGGTCCCTGGCCTTTGAATACGGGATCCTCGTAAGTATTGCAACGCTCGCCCCAGCCGCCGTCGGCGTGCTGGACGCTCTCGAGCCAGTCGCGCGCCTTGAGCAACCACGGCTGGTTCATGTCGAGGTTCAGAGCGCGCAGCCCGCGCAACACCTGCCACGTTCCGTAAAGGTAATTGACGCCCCAGCGGCCATACCACGAACCGTCTGCCTCCTGTTGCGCGCGGATGTAATCCAGCGCCGCCCGCACCTGTGGATGGGTTTCGCGGAAATTCTCGTAGCCCAGCAACTCCAGAATCCGCGCCGTGATGTCCGCGCACTCGGGATCGAGCATCGCATTGTGATCGGCGAACGGCACCTTTTCGAGAATGTTCTTGGTGCAGTCCTTGTCGAACGCCGCCCAGCCGCCGTCCCGGCATTGGAAGGCGAGCATCCATTTCAGACCGCGCACGAAACATGCGTCGCGTTTTCCCGGGTTGTCCGTCGGAATCTTCCGCAACGCCATCAGCACCATCGCCGTGTCGTCCACGTCGGGGTTCCACTTGTTCTCGTATTCGAACACCCAGCCGCTCGGCTCAACGTCCACCGGGTTCTTGTGATGCCAGTCACCGCGGAACCGGATTTCCTTCGTCATCAGCCACTCGGCCGCGCGTTTGAGTTTGGGATGGTCCTCCGGGACGCCGGATTCGCGCAAGCAGATCGCGACGATGGCCGTGTCCCACACCGGTGAGAAACAGGGCTCGATGCGCACGCGGTCCCCGGTTTCATGCTCCAGCTTTTTCAGTTCGCGCTCGGCCCGCGCCACCTGGGGATGGTCGTCTGGATAACCCAGCGCCTTGAGCGCGATGAGCGAGTTGAGCATCGCGGGAAAAATCGCGGCCAGGCCGTCCGAGCCCTCGAAGCGTTCCAGCATCCAGAGCTCGGCCTTCTTGAGCGCGCGTTTGCGGAACGGGTGGACGCGGTTCTGCGCGAACCACTCGGCAAACTTGTGCAGCCGGTCCAGCCAGAGAAAAAAATTCCGCCATGACAGCCGGTCCGGGTCCGGCGGGAGCGCCAGATCGCGTTCATGGAAACCGTGCGGATAGAGTTCGTCGAGGTTGACGTCGTTTGCCGGGCTGCGCGTCGGCTTGAAATGGTTGATGATGGCCAGCGGCACGAGCATCGCGCGCGACCAGTTGCTCATGTCCCAGAAATTCACGTGAAACCATTTCCCGATGAGCAGCACCTCGCATGGAATCGTAGGCACATATTCCCACGGGAACAATCCCAGCAACGCGAGGTAAAGCTTCGAGAAGGTGTTCATCCGCGGCACGCCGCCAAAATTCAACGCCACCTCGCGCGCTTTGAGCATTCGGGGATCGGTCACCGGCACGCCGGCGAGTTTGAGCGCGAGGTAGGCCTTGATCGTGGCGTTCACCTCCGACGGCCCGCCGTGGTAGGTGTTCCACCCGCCTTCGGGCAGTTGCATTGCGAACAATTGATTGACCGCCTTGCGCTGCCAGGCCGGATCCACCTTCCCGTTCCAGTGATGGTAAGCCACCGTGTCCGAAACGAGCGTGGAATCCACGATCAACTCGCCGATCCAGTAGCCCTCGGGTTTTTGGAGGCTCAACAAATAATCCTGTGACCGCCGGAGGGCGGCTGCGAATTCGGGCCACTCTTGGAGGCCGGAAGCGGGTTGATGAGGCTGTAGCCCGGGCCGGCGCGGCTCAGTCGAAACAGGCACGGCCACAATCTGCTGCTTCGCAGCCGCAGTGTAAAGAGCTTAATCAACTCCAATGGGAGTCGGGTGGCGCCAAAGTTATCGCACAATCACCGACTACTTCGACCAGCGTGACATAGTGCTGCGCGTCTCAAGACCACGGGCTTCGCAATCATTTTGGTTTCGCTCGTTCGGCCGGCCATTATACTTCGCGACCATGCTGTTGGAATTCACAAAAATGAACGGCGCGGGAAACGACTTCGTGTTGCTCGACAACCGCGCCGGCAAGCTCCGGCTCAGCCGCGAACAAATCGTCCGGCTCTGCGACCGCCATCGCGGCGTGGGCGCGGACGGCGTGCTGATTCTCGTCCCGTCGCGCACCGGCAAGGCCGACTTCGCGTGGGACTTCTACAACAGCGACGGCAGCACCGGCGAGATGTGCGGCAACGGCGCGCGCTGCTTCGGCCGCTTCGTGCAAAAGGTCGCCGGGCTGAATCGCGATTTCACTTTTGAAACCGAAGCCGGCGTCATCACCGCGAGCTTCAACGGCTCGCGCGTGACGGTGAACCTGACGAAGCCAAAAGACCTGCGTTTGAACCAGCAGGCGAAACTCTCGACCGGCGTCGAAACGATCCACTCCATCAACACCGGCGTCCCGCACGCCGTGCTCTACGTGCCGGATGCGGACAAGGCGATGGTGATGTCGCTCGGCCCGGAGATTCGCCGACACGCGCACTTCGGCCCGCGCGGGACGAACGTGAACTTCGTCCAGGTGCTAGGCCCGAATCACATCCGCGCGCGCACCTTTGAGCGGGGCGTGGAGGGTGAGACGCTCGCGTGCGGCACAGGCGTCAGCGCGTCGGCGTTGATTTCTGCGCGTGTCCACAAGTTTACGTCGCCGGTCAAAGTTCAAGTGCAAGGCGGCGACGCGCTCGAAGTCAGCTTCAAGGACGACGGCGCCGAGTTTGACGACGTGCGGCTGACCGGGCTGGCGGAGTTTGTGTTTGAGGGCAAGGCGGAGGTTTGAACGGCTTGGCGGCGTTGACCGCTTACCGCATTTTCTCCCGCCTCGGCACATGGCAAGGAAGCTTGTATGAACAAGAACGCAAGGTTGGTTCTCCTGGCACAGCGCAGCGTGGCATTCACGTTGATCGAATTGCTGCTGGTCATTGCCATCATCGCGATGCTTGCCGCAGTGCTTCTGCCGTCGCTGGCCCGCGCGAAGGACCGGGCACGCCAGACTTCCTGCTTGAACAACCTCAAACAGGTCGCAGTGGCCTCCACCATGTATCGCGACGAGAACCGGGACATCAATGTGCCGCATCGTTATTGCCCGGACACGCCGAATGATCCCTACGGCTTGAGCGCAGGGGTGCCGTCCGCCAACGGGCCAAACAATCCGCCGCCCACCGGCCCGAATGAAATCTGGTGGGCGCCCTACGATCCCACCCAACTGCCCGATGGTCCTGCAGGCGGCGGGTTCAAATTCGGTTTGATGTACGGCTATTTCGGCACGACGAACATTTTCAAGTGCGCGGTCGAGCCGCAGTGGCAATGCAGCTTCGCCATGAATTATAGCGACGGTAGTCCGATGGCCCGACCCGGGGCCTTCGTCACGCAACCGTCCACGCGGCTGGTGGTTTGGGACCATCGCCGCACGCCGGGCTGTTCGGATTCGCGCGTGACCTCGCCTCCGCGTCCGCCGTGGGTGCCCTTCGATAACACCAGCCATTATCCGACCCGCCACGCCGGACGCATGAACGGAATGTTTTACGACGGCCACGTGGCACTGCTCAAACCGACCGAGTTGCGCGTGGCCAATTTCCGCGAGCCGGGAACCCAACCGCCGGTGGCTGGTTATCCGGGTGAGTGAGAAGTCGCCTGTTCTTGGGCTTTTCGGTCATTCTTTTCTGGCTCGCCAAAGAGTTTTGTTTCCCCAACCATCCCGCGCCTTGGTATTTCGACCATGATGTTCACCGGCACTTACACGGCGATTGTCACGCCGTTCAAAAGCGGAAAAATTGACGAGCCGGCGCTCGAACGCTTGATCAAATCGCAGATCAAGGGCGGCGTGGACGGCATCGTCCCCGTCGGCACGACCGGCGAATCGGCGAAGGTGGATTACGAGGAGCACATCCGCCCCAACGCGCTCTCGGTGAGGTTGGTCACCGGCAAAGCAGTGAGATGCGCGCAACGCAAATACCCCCGTCAACCGGGCTTGACGGACCAGCGCGCCGGACGGTAGCTTCAACCCATGAGCGAAGCTGTTCTCGATGCGCCGCGTGGCGTGCGCTGGCAGGAGGCCGACTTTGTCGCGGAAGTGAACGCGCGGCAAATGGTTTCCGCCAAGCCGGACCCGGTCCACGAACTCTGGCCGTGGTTCAAGTCGGTGCGGCTTTATCACGAAGCGGAAACGGAGCAAGTCGCGCGCGGCACTCCCACCGACGAAGAGCGCCAATCGCAACGGCACATGCTCTCCGTGCTCATCAATGTTGGCGAATGGCTCGTCCGCGAGCTTCGCCAAAATGACGTGACCGCGAATCTCGGGGTGACGTTGGGCGACGTGGAGGCGACGCTGGATGAACTCTACGTGAGCCAGCGGGTTTGGTTTGGCGGCATGACCGGGGAACGCCGCAAACAGGTTCTCGACGAGGTTTTCGGTGCCGCGTGAGGAGCGCATCGAGGCGATCCTGGCGGCGTGGTACGAATTGCAAACCTGTGCCCCGTCGGAACGGGTCAAGTGGCGCGAACAGCGGGACAAACTGCTGGACGAGGCGTTGGGCGGCACGCGCTCCTCCCGTCTCGAACTTTTGGAAGCACTCGGCCCGCGCTTCAACGAGTACAAGCTCGCCCGCCGCAAGGAGCACCAAGCGAAAATGGCCGGGTTACTTCGCGGTCGGTGACCCAGTCCGAACAGGTCCGCTGGTAGCCATTGCGAGGACACCTTGGAATGCGGCTTCTTGACGCGCCAAAGGTTTTTCGTGCGACACGTGCAAACTGAATGAAGAACAGACAGTCCAAACCGGTATGGGTGGTGGTCGAGGTTGCAAGCGGCGTTCCGGTGCAGGCCGAGGTTTACTCGAACCGACTTGCGGCGAAGAAACGCGAGTCAAGGCTTCGAAAGGGCTTGCGCCCAGATTACGACGAAGTTGGCGTTTTCGAAGCTGCGATCAAGCAAGGGCGCCGATGACGGTCCGTCAGAGATCTGTTGAATCAACACGGCCACTGGAGTTTCCCTGACCATGCCGCCCTTTGGAATTTCGACCATGAGGTTTACCGGCACTTACACGGCCATTGTCACGCCGTTCAAAAACGGAAAGATTGACGAGCCGGCGCTCGAACGCTTGATCAAATCGCAGATCAAGGGCGGCGTGGACGGCATCGTCCCCGTCGGCACGACGGGCGAATCGGCCACGGTGGATTACGAGGAGCACATCCGCATCATCGCGCTCTCAGTGAAATTCGCCGCCGGCAAAATCAAAGTCATGGCCGGCACGGGCGGCAACTCGACCAAGGAAGCCATTTACCTCACGCAGGAAGCCGAGAAGGCCGGCGCGGACGGGTCGCTGCAAGTCGCGCCGTATTACAACAAGCCGACACAGGAAGGTTTGTTCCAGCATTTTCACGCCGTCGCGCGTTGCACGAAGCTGCCGATCATTCTTTACAGCATCCCCGGCCGTTGCGGCATCGAGATCGCGGTGGACACGGTGAATCGCCTCGCGCACGACAGCGTGAACATCGTCGGCATCAAGGAAGCGGGCGGCAATCCCGACCGCGTGTCGCAGTTGCGCGCGGCGCTCGGCGTGAAGTTCACGATTCTTTCCGGCGACGATTCGCTCACGCTGCCGTTCATGGCGGTGGGCGCGCAAGGCGTGGTGAGCGTGGCGTCGAACGTGATCCCGCGCGAAATGGCGCACCTGGTCAAGGCCGCCGCGATGGGCAAACACGACGTGGCGCTCAAATTGCACGACAAGTTTTATCCGCTGTTCAAATACCTGTTCATCGAAACGAATCCCGGTCCGGTAAAAGCCGCGCTGGCGATGATGGGAATGATGGAGGAGGAATTCCGCTTGCCGCTCGTACCCATCAGCGCGGCGAACCGGGAGAGGTTGCGGAAGACGATGAAGGCGTGCGGGGTGATAAAATGACGAATGACGAAATCCGAATGACGAAAGAAGCCCGAATGACGAAATCCGAATTGAGTTTCGAGGCCGCGAGGTTTAGTCATTCGAGTTTGGTCATTCATTCGTCATTCGTCATTCGTCATTCGTTATTTCCACCGCCATGACAAAAGTCATCATCACAGGCTCGAAAGGCCGCATGGGCAAGGCGCTGCTGGCTTGCGCGCCGCCGCAGCGCGAGATCGAAGTCGTCGGCGAGATTGACCAGGGCGACGATCTCGCCGCCGTCATCACGCGTAGCGACGTGGTGATTGATTTCAGTTCGCACGCCGCGACGGCAGGCATCGCCGGCCTTTGCGCGAAGCACAAGAAGGCTTTGGTCATCGGCACCACCGGCCATGGCGACGCGGACCAATCTGCAATCGGCAATCTGAAATCTGAAATCCCCATCGTTTGGTCGTCGAACTTCTCGACCGGCGTGAACACGCTCTTCTGGCTCACGCGCAAGGCGGCGGAAATTCTCGGCCCGGGCTACGACCTGGAAATCGTGGAGATGCATCACCGCCTGAAGAAAGACGCCCCCAGCGGCACGGCGAAATCGCTGGCGGAAATTCTGGTGGCGGTTCGCAAGCAACAACTCGCGCGCGTGGCCCGGCACGGACGCGAAGGCATCCTCGGCGAGCGAACGGCGGAGGAAATCGGCATTCACTCCGTTCGTGGCGGCGATGTGGTGGGCGATCACACCGTCATCTTCGCCACGAACGGCGAGCGCGTGGAGTTGACCCACAAGGCGTCGAGCCGCGAGACGTTCGCCAACGGCGCATTGCGTGCGGCGCTCTGGGTTGTGAACCAGAAGCCCGGCCTTTACGATATGCAGGATGTGCTGGGGCTGAAATGAAGTCGGAGGTCAGAGGTCTGAAGTCGGAGCGGAGCGCCGAGCTCAGGTTTTCGGACGACGGATGCCTGATTCTGCCTGATGCGCTCTCCGGCGAGGAATGTGACGCACTTGCCGCGGAACTGACGCCCATGTTAGATGAGGAACGAACTTCCTCCACGCGAAGGATCGGAGGAGTCAGAAACTTGCTCCGTGCCAGTTCGCTTGTCGCTGCGACCGCGTCGCTGACCGGTTTCGTTGCGCTGCTTGAAAGATTGACGGGCGGCAAGGTCTTTCCGGTTCGCGCCATTTTCTTCGACAAGACCACTGAAGCGAATTGGCGCGTGCCGTGGCACCAAGACCTGGCCATCGCCGTTGCTGAAAGGATCGAGACCCCGGGCTTCGGCCCTTGGTCAATCAAGGCAGGCGTTATTCATGTGCAACCGCCGCTCCGAATCCTTCGGAACATGGTTTCCGTCCGACTGCACCTCGACGATTGCGACGCTACCAACGGTGCGCTCAGGGTGATTCCCGGATCACATTTGGGCGGGGAACTGGACGCGGACGGGATTTCTGAATGGACTCAGCAATACGCACCGGTCGTTTGCGAAGTGCCGAGGGGCGGCGCGCTGGTGATGCGTCCGCTGCTGCTCCATGCGTCGTCGCCTGCGGAGTCACCCAGGCATCGCCGTGTGCTGCACCTCGAATACGCCTCGGCTAAACTTCCGAACGGTTTGAAGTGGTTCGATCAATGATGCAGTCCACATTCGCATTCATCGCGCTCGGTTCGAACCTCGGCCATTCGCCGCGAATCGTCCGCGAGGCGATGAAGCGTCTGGAGCAACTCGCGGCAGGACCGCTATTGAAATCTTCCTTCTGGCAAACTGGGCCGGTGGATTGTCCGCCCGGCTCGCCACCGTTTGTCAACGCGGTGGTCGGCCTCGTGCCGCGGGCGGGGGAGACGCCGGAGTCGTTGCTGGCGAAGTTGCGGGCGCTGGAAGCGGAATGCGGCCGGCAGCCGAAAAAAGTCTTGAACGAGCCGCGACCCCTGGACTTGGATTTGATCGCGTTTGGTTCGGAAACGCGCAACTCACCGGAGCTGGTGCTGCCGCATCCGCGGGCGCATTTGCGACGCTTCGTGCTTGAGCCGTTGAGTGAGGTTGCGCCGAAATTGGTGTTGCCGGGGCAAACGAAAACCGTCGCGCAGTTGCTAGCTGGATTGGAGAACGAAGAGAAGCTCTTGCGGCTTGATTGAAGCGGAGCGCCGAGCACCGCCTCGGCTCGTTTCTTCCGTCGCGTTCGTGCCGGGACGGTGCTCGGCGCTCCTATGTCCATTCGCACAAACTCTCGACATACGCCGCCGAGCCGTCGCGCAGCCAGCCGTCGAGTTGGGATTGATCTTTGAGTTGTTGCCCGCGCAACCGCGGGACGACGATGAATCTGCTCTCCGCTTCTGGCAGCGCGGTCATGTCGCCCCACAACTTCTCGAATTGCGCCACGGGGAAGATGTCCTCCTGGCCGTGGCCCCAGCGTTTCTTCACTTCCTTGAGCGTGATGTAGGTCGGCATCTTTGCGGCGAGGTTGCGCACGGCGGCGGAGACTTTTTCCTCGTTCACGAGGTCGGCGCGCGTGAGTTGAAACCCGGCCAGCAGCTTGTCCAAATCAATCCAGCTCGTCATCGAGTTGTAATACGAAAGTGAAAACTCGTCCTCCTCGCGCGGCATGGCGAGGCCCTCGACGAGGCGCGGACGGCCGTTCACGCGCGCCAGCCCGCCGCCGCGATCCTCGATCCGGCGCGTGATGACTTCAAAGGAAAGGCAGCCGCCCAACTCAATGTGCAAGCCGAGCAGCGCGGGGTCAACGTCCGCGCCCACCGTGTCAATGTTGTGGAGCATGAGATGCTTCAACTGGGGGCGCTGTTCGAGCAGACGGGCGAGCGTGCCGTTGCGCAGCAGGTTCGGAATCTCGAACCAGTGGCCGACGGGATGCAGACATTGCAGCGGCACGTTGTCGGTGTAGTCGCTCGCCTCGCCCGCGGCGCGCGCCCACTCGATGAGCGCGTGGCGCAGGCTGTCGCGGACCTTCTGCTGTTGCTCGTCAAGCATCTGCTGCGGCATTTCTTCCCACATGAAACGCAAGTCGCGCACGGTCGGGATCAAGCGCAAACCGACCGCGCGGCCTTCTGACAAGAATGCTGGACCGTCATAGCCGTAAAACTTTTCGCGTTCGAGGAATTCCCGGGTCGGTTCGTGGGAAAGGTAACCCGTGGTGAAAATGTGCGGCAACGGCGTGCCGCAAAGTTTCCCAATGCGCCGGCTCTTGGCCAGATGCACTTCGATGAAAGTGCGGTGCTTGCCGCCGAGTTTGCAGAACGGATGCAGCGCCTTCACCGTGCCCGCCCCCTGCGTCCAGCGGCTGCCCGCGCCCGCCGCCAGGGTGATGACCGCGACTTCGCCGCGTTCGAGACTTTCCAGACCAAGGCGACGCAATTGATCGTGGGGCGTGTACCGGGGTAGTGGGGCAGGCGTCCCGCCTGCCACCGTCCCACCGGCCGTCCCGGCTGGTGTCTGTTCGGAAGCCTTGGCCGCCAAGCCCATCCCAGAACGAAACTCTCCCATCCGCAATCGAGCCTTCCCCGGATTCTCCTCGATATAGCGGGCGTATTTCTCCAGCTCGTGTTCGTTCCGCACGATGTGATCGAACGATTCGTCCTGCCACAGCGTGCCTGTTTTCCCGCGCATTTTGCGCACCTCGTGAGTGGTAAATGATTTCCAGGAGTGGAGGATTCCGGAAAGCTTGTGCTCCTTCAGCGGTCGAACCAGAACGTGAACGTGATTGGGCATGACCACGTAGCTGCCGAGCCAGTAGCGTTGTCCGTCAAAGTGGTTCAACGCGCCCTCAACGATTCCGGCCACTGCCTCCTCCCGTAGCACACAAGCGCCACCGCCGCGATCCAACTCTGCTTCGAGCTTCTCGCAAAAGCACTGGTTCATTTCCTGCGCGCGTTCCGGCGTAAGCGTGTGGCGGTTCTGCTTCAGCCATTCGTCGCGCTCGCGATACAATTCCTGCTCGAACGTTTTCGGCAATGAATCCGCCAGCCGGAACGTGACGAAATAGGTTGCGCCTTCCTGCTGCCAATGCGGCAATCGGCGGTGGCGGATGGCGGCGGGGCGGTTGGGATCGAAGGCGCGGAACGGGAGCACCGGTCCTGCAGGCGAGACGCCCGCAGGAACAATGGCAGGCGGGACGCCTGCCCCACTACGGAGGGCCGCACCACCTCGACGGTCGCTTGACCAATTTGCGGCGTCGGTCACGTCATCCGGCTTCACGTCCTCGATTTGCGTGCTGATGGGCAGGCGGTTTTGCGCCAAGCCGATGCGACCCGCCTTCAGGTCGGCGCGGATTTGCTCGTGTTGCGCGCGGTCAAAACCGTGGCGTTCCAGCAGCGCGGCGAGAGACTGGTCGCCCCCGTCTTCTGTTCTCAATCGTGGCACCAAACGGTCGAAAAGCGTCTGCACCATGCCGCGCAGTTCCGGCTGGGTGCGACAGGCGGCGCCGAGCTTGTCCAACTCGGCGCGGCGCAGAGCAGGCAACGCGCGCGCGTCCTGGCGGAGCAGTTGCGGCATCACGAACGCGTAGTAACCCTGTGGCAAGAGCGCGTCGCGGCCGTGCAGCAAGTCCGCCCACGTGCCGCGCTCGTTGATGGCGAAGTCATAGACCACCGGCTCCATCACAAAGGGCAGGGCGCTCTCCAGTTCGCGTTTCGCCTGCGACATGATCTCCTGCAGGCGCGATTGTCCCCGGGCTTTGTGCGCCGGGTCAAAAATGAAACCCATGCCGCCGCCGGACATGCCGCCAAGCATCCAAAAGCCGAGGAAATCCTTGCCGAACTCGGCCCGCACGCGGCTGATGAGCGTCTCGGTGAAAAGATTTGTCGCCCACGGAATGATGGTCTGAATGGGGCCGAAGAAATTTCGCGTGGTCGCGTCGCCGACGGCGTGGGTGTCCTCGCGGCGCAGCGCGGTGAGGATTTCGTCGAGGATTCCCAACATGCTCAACCGCGCCTGCCACTCAGCTTCGGAGCGGAGCAGGTATTTTTCCGAAACCATTTCCAGAATTGGGCCGACGTTCTGGGCCATGCCGCCGTGGACGAGCACGAGGCTGTCTTGAAGTCTCTGTCGCATCGCCGGCGAAGCGTCGGCGTGATTAAGCATGCGATGCTGCGGCATGAGGCGGCCGCGGCTGACGCCGAATTCGGGGTCGCCATCGGCGGCGGGCATGCCTTCGATGAGTTTCATGCCGGGCCACACGCCGCCGGAATCCTGCCAGCCGCCGCCCGAGCCGCCGAGCCATTCGCCGAGGATCGCGCGCGCGAGCACGAGGCGGCGCTCGTCTTCCTGCAAAGCGCCGGTGAGCGAAACGGCCTGACCGGTGGCCCTCATGCAGAGTGAAATCAGCGAGGCGAGCAGGTTGGTCGAGACGGCGAGGCGCGAGCCTTTGGGAATGCCGTTCACGCTGCTGACCAGTTCGAGGCCGCGTCCCGGTCCGACCACCAGAGCAAGCAAGTCGGCGAGATTCTGGCCCGAACCTTCGATGCCCGGCGGGACGACGCCGCTGGCGATGACGGCGGCTTTGAGCAGGCCGAGATAATTTTTCGCGAAGTCAAACACGTCCGCGAGGTTCGTGAGGTCCGCCGTCGCGCCCAGGTCCACGCTGATGAGGCGCAGCAGCGGCTCGTCAATCACGCGCAGGTAGGTTTCAATCGGCGGACGCGCGCCGGCGTCGCGCCCGTGCACGCCGAGGTCAATCGAGACGTTCAGCACTTTCGCGCCTTCGGGATAATCCATTCCGAGGAAAAAGATGTCGCTCCAGCCGCAGTGCGTGAGGTCCATGCGGACGGGCGTGCACTCGCGCAGGATGGGATAAGTGCCGTCTTCGCCGGTCGCGAGCAGTTCGCGGCGCAAGCGCAGCGGATGATCGGCGGGATGGCCCATGCGGAACATCCATTGGTTCCCCCGCACCGCGCGCACGCTGCGGCGCACCTGGTCGGCCAGCGTTTGAATCGCGAGCCGGTAATACGCGACGGCCAAAGCACTGGAGATCGGATCGGACGGGCCGTCGGCGGCCTGCATGGTCAGGAACGTGGCTACGGCTTCCTCGAATCGCCGTTGGAGCAGGTGCGTGTAACCTTGAAATGAAATCAAGCTGCGCGCGTGAAAACCCGGCTTGAGCGGCAGGTGAAAGCGGTGGATCGCATAAAGGAACAGCAAGGCACGGACGCATTCGTACAGATTCCCGCTGAGGCGGCGGAAGGATTCGAGCTCGCTTGCTTCTGCCATCAGTTCGTGAAGGGAAGCGGCCCGGCAGAACGCGTCGAGCGACTGATTCCGCACCGCCGGGTCGGGCGAGGTGATAATTCGCGTGAGTTGGCCGGGCATGGCTCAAGCCGCGGTAGTGGCGCAGGCGTCCCGCCTGCGACCGTCCTGCGGGCGTCCCGCCTGCAGCTTTTGAGTGCCACCAGCCGGGACGGTCGGCGGGACTCTGGCATCCGAGACGGCTGCCCCACTACGCTTTCGGGAGGCGTTCACGTCTGCGCGAGCAATTCGACGAGGTGGGCGAGCACTTCATCGCGGTCCTGACCACTAAGGGCGATGGCCAGTTGGGCCGTGAGCAAGCCATATTTCACGCCGATGTCGTAGCGCCGGCCCTGCAACTCCGCGGCGAGATAGCGCTCGCGCTCAGCGGTGCGCGCCAGTGCGGTCGAGAGGTGCGCGGGGCCGCTGCCGCCGCCGCGCTCGACCATGTCTTCGAGAATGTGCATCACGGTGGTCGTCAACACATGCATCCCGAAGAAGCACAGGTAGTGGCCGGCGCGCAGGCCGGGGACGATGAGTTTTTGCTCGGCGACGGTCGGCGTCGGTTTTTCGATTACCGTGTCCACTTGATACAAGCCGGCGCGCCCTTGCAGCCGCCGCGCGCCGACCGTGCCGTAGTAAGGCAGCTTGCTTTCGTGCGTCGCCTGCACGGCGGAGACGGTGCAGGCTTCGGCGCTGGCGATTTCAATCAACTGCCGCGCACAGGATTTCTGTCCTTTCGCCACATGCAAATGATCGCCGACCAGGTGCAGAAACGGCTCGCTGCCGGTGAAGGGATGCGCGCTGAGGATCGCATGGCCGTAGCCGAGCGGCGCGGATTGTTCGATGAACTGAATCCGTCGCGCGTGCGGGCCGGCGGCGGTGGCGAAAGCCGCTTGGTCCCCCGGCCCAACCACCACGCCGATTTCCTCCATGCCGGCGTGGATGACTTCTTCCAGCAGAATGGAGAGCGCGGACTTGGTCTGGCCGTCGCGGTCCACGAGTGTCTGGAGCGGCAGCGTGCGTTGCTCGCGCCCCGCGGCGGTGATGACGGCTTTGGTGATGTTCACAATTCGCAAGCAACGCCGCGTGCGCTGCGGGCCACACCGCGGCGACGGGATTCGATATGGTCAATGCGCCGGAGCGGCACCGTGCCCGGCCGGCGGCCGCGCTTTCTCAGGTGGCCGGAAACAAACGAACAAGAACGCCGCCGCCAGCAGCGCGGTCGCCGACGGGACGAGGAAGAGCTTGCTGAACACGACCTGATCGCCCGACTTGAACACCGACCCGAGTTGCGGCCATGCGAAGTTCGCCACGAAAGGGCCGAAACCCAGGATGAGAAAGTTGAACAGCCCCTGCGCGCTGGAACGGGCGTCCTTCGGAAAAAATTCGTCCACGAAGATGTAAACCGTCGCGAAGAAGAAGGCGTAACAGATACCGTGCAGCAGGATGCTCGCGACGACCACCGGCCCGCTCGGCACCAGCGCGAAAATACCGAACCGCAGCGCGTGCCCGAGAATCCCGATCACCATCGTCTTGCGCCAGCCGAGCCTGGCGATCACGCCGCCCAACACCGCCATCGTGCCGATTTCCGCGAACTGCCCGAGGCTCATCACCGGCATGACCCAGTTGACCTTGATGCCCACGTGCTGAAGAAAACTGTTCGTCCAGATGAAATAGCATTGGTGGACGGCGGCATCCACGAACGTGGCGATGAACAGCACGAGCACGAACGGCACCTTGAGCAGCTTCATGGCTTCGAGCCAGGCGAAGCGCTCCGCGCCTTCGCTCGCCTTCCGGGGCGGGGTGTGCGGCAGCGTCAGACTCAACGCCGCCAGGACCAGCGACGCGATGCCGGCGGCGAGGAACGTGTAACGCGTCGCCGCCAGGGCCGCCGCGCCGGTCTTGCTCGTGCCCAGCACCTTGCCGATCCAGGCCACGAACCCGACTTCGTTCATGGCCGGAATCTTTGCCCAATCCGCCAGGACGAAAATGAACGGCCAGCTCGCGGCGATCCAGCCGATCGTGCCCCACAATCGCACGCGCGGAAACTCGTGCCGCGGGTCCTTCAGATGGGCGAACGCAATCGAGTTCGTGATCGAAATCGTCGGGACGTAGAACAGCGAGTGAACGAGCATCAACAGGAAGAACGGCACGAATGGCGCGCTGGGCGGGGCCGCGCCCGCGGCCAGGCTGGCGGCCGGATCGGGCGCGTGAATGAACGCCAGTCCAAGGATGGCCAGTCCGCCGACCAACTGGCTGAAGGCCACGAATTTCTCCGCGGCAAAATTCCGGTCCGCGAACTGCGTGCTGAAGAACATCGCCGCGAACGAGCCGATGGTGAAGGCGTTGAGAATCCAGGACTGTTGCAGCGCCGAGAATCCCAGGCTGGGCAGATAGCCGAAGATCAGCGGCAGCCACGCGCCCCAGATGAAGAATTCCAGGAACATCATCAGGGAGAGCTTGAAGCGATGTGAGTTGTTCATAACTGATTTGCCGCGGAGCATAGGGACCACGGCGCGCGCTGGCAAGGCATCAGTCCAGTGTCCTCAACCCATGATCCTGAGAGCCTGTTTGAAACCTCGATTGCCAACCACCGACGAGAGGCGGGCGGAAGTTTGGTGTCCACGCTTGGGCGTGCTTTCGCGCCATGGCAGCCTGAAGGCTGGACACCAAACCGGAGTTTTCAAACAGGCTCGGAGTCCGCAGGGCGCTCGACTCCCGTGGCTGGCGCGGTTAGACTCAAGCTGTGGCCAGTTTGCATCAATCGAGCGGGATGCCGTTCATCCTCGCGTCCGCCTCGCCGCGACGCGCGAAATTGTTGCGCCAACTCATCGCCGATTTCGAGGTCGTGCCGGGCAACGCGGGCGAAATCCACGACGAACAGCTCACCGCCTGGGAACTGGCGCAGGTGAACGCCTGTCGCAAGGCACGCGCCGTGGCACGGAGATTTCCCGACGCCCTCGTGCTGGGCGCCGACACGCTCGTTTATCTGGACGGGAAGGCGAAGCTGTTTGGCAAACCGGCGAGCCTGGAGGACGCAGCCGGGATGTTGATGGCGTTGCAGGGACGCACCCATGCGGTGGTGACCGGCATCTGCCTGCTGCACCTGCGCGGCCACCGGCAACGCGTGTTCGCGGAATGGACCGACGTGCGCTTCCACCCGCTCACGGCGGAGCAAATCAGCGATTACCTCAAGCTGGTCAACCCATTCGACAAGGCCGGCGCGTACGCGATCCAGGAGCACGGCGAACGCATTGTCGCGGAACTCTCCGGGTCTTACAGCAACGTGGTGGGTCTGCCGGTGGAACGGGTGCGGGAGGAACTCAACGCGTGGCGGAATCCTGCGTAAGGCGCTTCCGCCTTTCCTCGCGTCAGGCATTTGGGGACGAACCCTTCTTGTTCGCCCGCGCCGCGGCCATTTCTGCGAGGCGCTCGACCATGCGTTCGATCCGCTCCTGTCGGGTTTCAGGCGTGCGCGCCTGCTCGAGCCGCTCCATGATTATCCGCCACGTGGACGGCGCTGAACGATCGAGTTCCGCGGCTGCGGTCGGACGAAATTGCAACGCGCGCGCGACATCCGGAGGAAGCCATTGTTGCTGCGACTCCGTCGTGGATTCGAGCGAGACTTCGATCCTGTCACCGGCATCGAGGCTGGCCGGACCGAGCACGCTCATCCGCAAAACAAGCCGGCGCTTCGCCCCGCCCGCCGGCGCCAGCGTGCTGAGGGTGGTCTCGCCGCCATAGCGAGCGAGCACTGGGATGCGCGTCGCGCTGCCTAGCGCCTTCACGATATGCGGCGGCACGATCACGCATCGCAGGATGCCGATCTTCCCAATGCGAGTCGTGAATGTGTGCCACTTCATCCAGGTCTCGGATTCCGGCCTAACGCCAAAGCTCAACGGCCGCCGCCGGATCACGGTGCGCGAAGCGCAAAGCTGAATCTGGGACAACCATATCGTGGCGGCGTTGGGAACGCAAACGCCCGGTCGGCTGCATCAATCGCGAGCAAATTCTCCCGAACCGCCCGACTGCAAAGCGGGGCGTCGGTTGGATGGGGCGCTGCCCCCGGTTGCCGCAGTCAGGCAAGCACGACACATTGGGCGCTCGCGGCGCGGGCCGCTGCTGCTCGGATAGGAGCGGTTGCGGGACGCAACCCGGCCCCCACGCTCGAACGCGGCAACACCGGTCGGCAGACCTCACGCACGGACTCAGGCCACCAACCCAAAGGCATACCGATGCACCGAAAAGACGCTTTGAAGATGAAGTGATCGGACGGTCGCGCCGCGAGGCGGCAAGGGCGGGGAAACCTTCCTCAGACTCACCGCTGCCGCGCGCGACTCCGCTCCGCTGCCGCTCCGCTCCGCGCGTCGAACCGCCCAGAAAAAAAGTTCTCACCGGCCCTCACTCAGCTATTGACACCATTCCTAGGCGCTGCTGCGGCCTCCAGTGCGCTCGCCCCGCAAGCGGCCGGGAGCAAGGCCCTGAGATCCCAACCCCATGCGCTGAACCAGGCTTCACCCGTTGCGAAACGCGTGAACCAGAGTTCCGGCTGCTGATTGATCCGGGCTTTTCCGCAACTCCCCAGTGACCTTGAAGCTCCCGTCCGCGGGATGACTTCCCCATGTCTGCCTGAGAGCGAACTCTCCAAGCACGGTCAAACCGGGCCGCCGGACGGGCGGGAAAGAAAACCAAGACACGAGGCCACGCTTGTGCGCGGGAACTTCATTGAAAGTTTCCGGGCAGGACACCTGGCGAAGTGCGGAGCGGCGCGGACGTTCGAGAGTCGTCCTGCGCGGCCAAAACATTTTTCGTTTCGGCCTCGCGTTGGGCGGAGTGTCTCTTGACCGCGCTTTTCATATCAGCGCCTTGGTTAGGCCACCTCGTTCAAGCCCTCGTAGCATAGCCATACCAAACAATAGCAGGTCCAGCCAATACGTTAAGCGAGAGAGCAAACCAGGAAAGAACAGGAAACATCTCTTTCCGGCCAATTGCAAATATGGCGAGTACAATCCCGGCCAAAAAGGATACCAACATGATGAGACACCACATTATGAGTCGTCCCCAGCCCCATCCGTCACCGCCTGCCGATTCGTAATGCATGTGAACAGCGTAACAAACCATGAATCCGGCAAGGGGGAGTAGCAGCGAGAGGCTACTGCACACTGGAGCCTTTGGAAGCTTGCCTTCATGCTGACTACTCAATTCTGTGGTCTTCTGTTTCATCTCAACGGGTCGAAGTGGCCTAGACAGTATGGCTGGCGATGAAAGCGAAACAGGTGTCTGCTCTCCGGGGACAGCGGTGTGTTCTCAACCGACGGGAAGCGTTGCTGTCAATGCCTGGAACAATGAACAGAAAGCAGAACACCATGAAGACCTGCATACTCCGCGACCCCCAGGCTGTCGAGCCGCAAAAAGTTCGCTCCCTCGAACCGCACGAGCCGGCGACCGACGCGCTGGTCCAACGCATCCTCACCGCCGGCCACGGCCCCGCGCTCTACATGGGCCTGGATGTCCACACCGCGTCCATCGCCGTGAGCCTGGCGCCCGGCGGCTCGACCGAGGTGCGCCGCTACGGCCTGATCGGCGGCACCTACGACGACGTGCTCAAGCTGAGCCAGGAAACTCCAGGCCGCCCAGCCCGGCGTGGCCCTCCAGTTCTGTTACGAAGCCGGGCGGCGACGGGGTTGCGCCTGGCGGCCCAAGGCCTGAACTCCGCGCAGAAGTATTTTGGCGACCGCTACCGGCGCTGGCAGGCGCGGCTCGGGACGCCCAAGACGATCACGGCGATGGCGCATAAGTTGGCGCGCATTCTCTGGCACCTGTTCAAGCATCGGCAGGCCTTCAACCCCGAGGTGTTCCGCAAAGAGGAGGTAAAGAGGCAACGCAAGCGGCTCGCGCGCCTGCAAAACGCCGCCGCCGCCCTCGGCCTCAAACTCGTCCCGGCACCATGACTTACACCGTCAGCTTATCGGGAGGCGGCATGGTTGAAGTCCGATCCTGTCTAGGTGGCCAAACGACTCATTGCCGCAGAATCTTCTCCATCGCTTTTCCCTTGGCCAGCTCATCGATGAGCTTGTCCAGGTAGCGGATTTTTCGGATCAGCGGATCCGCGATTTCCTCCACGCGCACACCGCACACCACGCCCTTGATCAGCGCGCTATTGGGATGCATGCGTGGGGCCTGGGCAAAAAAGGTCTCAATATCGTTATCCTGCTCGATTTGCCGCCGCAATTCCGCCCGGTCATAACCCGTCAACCAGCAAATGATCTGGTCCACTTCCTCCTTGGTGCGCTCCTTGCCTTCCGCCTTTTGAACGTACAGCGGATAGACCCTGGCAAACTTCATCGCGAAAACGCGGTCCCAGGTTCTCTTATCGGGGGTTTTCATGGCTTTGTTTCTCAGGTTGTTGATGGTTCACTTTACTGGAGAGGTGCGAAGCCGCCTAGACAGTATGGCCGGCGATGAAAGCGAAACAAGTGTCTGCTCTCCGGGGACAGCGGTGTGTTCCCAACCGACGGGAAGCGTTGCTGTCAATGCCTGGAACAATGAACAGAAAGCAGAACACCATGAAGACCTGCATACTCCGCGACCCCCAGGCTGTCGAGCCGCAAAAAGCCCGCTTCCTCGAACCGCCCGATCGGGCGACCGACGCGCTGGTCCAACGCATCCTCACCGCCGGCCACGGCCCCGCGCTCTACATGGGCCTGGATGTCCACACCGCGTCCATCGCCGTGAGCCTGGCGCCCGGCGGCTCGACCGAGGTGCGCCGCTACGGCCTGATCGGCGGCACCTACGACGACGTGCTCAAGCTGAGCCAGGAAACTCCAAGCCGCCCAGCCCGGCGTGGCCCTCCAGTTCTGTTACGAAGCCGGGCGGCGACGGGGTTGCGCCTGGCGGCCC